>Ga0272441_10004872_pt1 | contig 23823 bp, 17 predicted proteins | sample SSMProp6N_FD_193582 | JGI IMG/M metagenome (GOLD analysis project Ga0272441, IMG submission 193582) | Marine sediment archaeal communities from Little Sippewissett salt marsh, Falmouth, MA, United States - SSM-Prop-6N | ecosystem: Environmental > Aquatic > Marine > Wetlands > Sediment ...
ATTCATCAAGTTGTATAAAAACGGATTGAAGTATGGTTGATTTTCAATACTCCACCCGCAAGCCGAGACGAATCTGCCGTGGCTCTCCGTAATTCTCCGGATTGGCCAGGCGCGCATCATACCACTTCGCTGCTGTCGGATTGGCTTCGGCCCAATGCTGTCCCTCATTGGTCGCGAACCATCCGTCTTTATCCGGTAATCCCGTAGCGGAATATACGGTAACGATCTTCCGTGTGTTCAGGAGGTTGATAATCCAGAGATAGGGATTGAACGAAAAACGACCCACTTTCATTTGTTTGTCCACGCGGACATTCAGAGAAGAAGCGGGCGTCCAATGCGCCGAGTTAATGGCTCCTTCAGGGATCCTGTTGACGGTTCCTCCGAATATGATTGAAAACGGGGATTCCGGCGTGTACGCCAGTCCGCTGCCGTAGGTATACCAGAGATTGATTCCCAATTGTCCCAGAGGATGTCCGCCCCAAAGCATCGGCCCGTCTTTCGGCAGTGTACGAAAATCAACGTTCATCGTGGCCGTATGGCGCTGATCATAATCCAGCGGTGCCACATAGGTCGGCCGCTCTTCGGGATTGTGCCAGGCAATATAATACTGGGTGGTCGGATCCGACCCTGTGCCATTGGCCCATTGGATCGTATAATTGACATCCGCCTTTATGCGATGGGTTCTTCGCAGTGAAAAATCAAAAGAAAATCCCTTGATATTCCCGAAATCGCCGTTGTCATACATCGTATATGAGCGGGGAGTCGCGCCGATCCGGTTGTTCAGAAAAATTTGATCCCGGACTTCCTTATAATAAGCGGTCACTCCCAGAGAGGCGTTTTCTCCGATCTGCTGTTCGAATCCGACTTCATAGCTGGTGGTCTTGACCGGTTTCAGATTGGGGTTCGCATTGTCCGTAAAATTGCCGCTTGTCAGCGCGGTTTCGAATTCTTCCCAGGAAACATAAGTAAACTGATACGGGGCCTGCTGTGTATATTTTCCGTATTGCAGATGAAAGACCGTTCGATCGGTCACAGGAAACGCCATCCCTAATCTGGGATTGATTTCAGTATAAACCGGCGCTTCGGTAAAATTTTCAACAGCAATGGCGCCCAGTGTGTCCAGCGTGATATTGTAAGGATCCGCAATCCCCTTTTGATCCACCGTGATATGATCGATCCTGACTCCCAGATTCAATACCATATCATCAAATTCCATTTTATCTTTGAGATAAACAGAGACGGTGCCGGGCCGTCTTGGTGCATTTTCCCCTGAATCAACCCGGCGTTCGCCGAATATGTCCCAGCCAATCGGATTGGCATGTCCGGATTTATACGCTTCTTTGATCTCCTGAAGCGTGGGTTCCCGGTATTCCGTGGCTGCATCCAGATAAGCCTGACGCACGGCGCCCGAAACCTGGGCGCCTATTTCGTAAAACCGAATCGTATTCATAAAAATTTCAGCGCCCGTCCGCAGCTCGTGCACCTGATCGATCTGCCAGGTGCCGTCTAATTTGAAATTCATGCGATGCATATTCTCACGATAAAACCAGGTCTGGGGATACCCGAAGGTTTCGAAATAGGCAAATTCCCGTTTTGCCGAGGGCAAAATACCCCACGCATCCGTTTGCTGAACATTGGGGATCCATTCGGGATTGGTCCAGTTCTCAAAGTCATCCCAGATGACCGGATCGCCATACTCCCAGTCGCGTTGATAATAATTGGCATTGAATTCGAAAAAGGCATTGTCAGCAATCACCAGAACCGCTTTGAAATAACCGGTATAAATATCTTCCATGCCTTTCGGCATATGAAGGGCGTTAAATGGCGCCTTTGCGTGCATGTAGTCCCTATAATCCCGGCTGTAATAATGTCCGCCCGCCTTGAGTTGAAAATTTTTAAGCGAATATTTCAGATTGGCCGTTCCTGACACATTGCGTGTCCGGTTATTCGGTTTAACACCGTACAGAGGTTCCGGTTCGGGGAAAACCTGCAGCAGTGAATCAATATTTTCATGGAAACCGGTAAGTTTGACGCTCGGTCCCCATCGCGGACTGCGGTCTTTCTGATACAGATATTCGGCATTGATAAAAAATTTCAGCTGCCCGTCTGTCCATGGAACCGGACCGCTGACCGAGCCATTATAGAGATTGTATCCGTAGGAATAGGTGTTGAGTCCCCATCGGGTTTGATTTTCATTTAAAAAAACATCGGTGATCAGTTCGCCGGAAGCCGAATACCGGCGTCCGCCGGTTTTGGTTGTCATACTGACGATCCCTGAATTGAATCCGCCGAATTCCGCATCCATACCACCCGGCTGATAAGCGATTTCTTCGAGTGCCATGTCACTGACAGCACCTGTCCGAATACGCGTATAGGGATTGTTCATCAGCACACCGTCCAGATAAAACGCCGTTTCATCATCCCGGCCGCCGCGAACATGCAGGTATCCCTGATCTTCCACGGCGCCTGTCTGGGCCGCCACGATATTGCCGAAGCCGCGTATCGGTATATGCTGAAGATCCTCTGTTCGAATCAATTTGAGGTCGTTGGTAGCGTTTTTATCAATGAGAGGACGTTCGGCCACAACCACCAGTTCCTCCCCCTCCAGGATCCGCCGGGGCATTGCAATATTACAATAAGTGGACAAATGATGGGTTACGATGATATTTTCAATGGTGACCTTCTGATAACCCATAAACGTAGCCGATATCTCATACCGGCCCGCCGGAACATTCAGAATCACATACTCGCCATTTTCATTGGCAGCCGTACCCAGCCGTGTCCCCTGAATATACACATTGGCGCCCATCAGCACATCACCGGTTTCCGCATCTGTAACCATTCCCCGTATTTTTCCCGATTGTCCAAAAAGCACTCCGGAACAGAGGGTCAATACAAAAAGGACCCGCAAGAGGGATGTCAGGCGTTTCAATAATTTCATACAAATCCTCCCGTAATTGCTCTTTAAAGCGGCTCCTCATGAACCATCCGGACATACGGACCGATTGTCATCGACGGTTATCATTAAAAAAAATAGCAGGAGATTTCGCCGCTTTTCATCAACCAGGGATTCCCATATTAACCTGAAGCACTCATAAAAACGCGTTCAATCAATCGCCATGTGAAAAATCAAAGACGATTAATCCTTGCAGGTATTATGGAACTGATGACAATGGTTATAATTTATAAATATTTTCGCGAGAAGCAAGCTGAAGTTAAAAAAACCCCGGCTAAAAAACAGCCGGGGCATAAAGAAAAATCAGAATGATGGATATGATCAATCCACATCCAAACCAAGTCTCGGGGTGCCGTCTGCTTTTGTTGTTCTCGTATCCCACCAGACCGGTTTGCCGTACATATCATCATGAATGCCGGCCTTGGCCGCTGCCATATTAGCGCTGTTTCTCGCTTCTTCATCTGTGGGATAGGGTAAACGAAGCGGAACACCCAGATCGGGATAGGTGGTTGCCTCCAGCTCATAGCTTTCGATCTCTTTCGGATATCCGGTGCGCCGGAAGACCGAGAATGCCTGAACGCCGTTCGGATAGAGGGCTAACCACCGCTGGGTGCAGATCTGTTCCTGACCGATAGCGGCATCATAAGCCACGCCCGGTTCCTGCAGATAGGCGGCAATTTCATCAGACGTGATTTCAGCCGCATCTTTCGCGTAGCCGGCCAACGGAGACGCTAAAGCCAGTTCGGACCATTGTTCGCAAGAAGCCTCAATACCGGCTTCATACCAACTCTGGGCCGATCCGCCGGCATTCCATCCCTTCAGGGCCGCTTCCGCCAGGATGAAGCAGACATCCGAGTAAGATAAAATCTGATAGGGACGGTCTGCGTCATAGGCGATGGGAACGCCCAGAAGAGAAATGGTGGATTGAACCGGACCCGCGCCTGCAGCGCCATTCGGCTGCCCGACGAAAATCGTATCTGGACCGTCATACTCTCCCTTGCCGTAATCGTCGTCGATATCCTGGGCATAAATAGGCAGTCTGGGATCGTTCAGACTGTCTAAAAGCGTAATCATGGTGCGGCTGCATCCCTGATCGGTCCGTGTGTCCAGTGTTTCCATGAGGCCGTTGCGGTACGGTTTGGTTCCATCGATCGCCAGAGTCGCGTTGTCCGCATTGGACTGAATATAAATGCCGCTCTTGACCACTTCTTCCAATCCGGCCTGTGCGACACTATCCGGTTCGACTCCGGAGATGCGCATATACATCCGAAGCAGAATCGAGTTGCCGAATTTCCGCCAGGCATCCAGATCCCCGCCGTAAATCAGGTCACACTTGGACAGCTGATCGTTGTCTGCTCCATTCAGCATGGCCACTGCGGCTTTGATCTCGGCAATCAGATCCATATAAATGGATTCCTGCGAATCATATACCGGGCTCAGCTCCCCTTCATCGCCTTTGAGGGCTTCCGTATAGGGCACGTCTCCCCAGCAGTCGGTCGTGCGCTGGAAAAAGTAGGCCTTCATAATTCTGGCCACACCTTCCATATCCGCATATTCTTTCTCTTTTGCTTTTTCGATCACAATTGCCAGATCTTTCAAATGCCTGGCATAATCTGTCCACCAGAAGGTATTGATATTGATGCCCCGGAACAGATAGCGGTCTTCATCGATATACTGAATTTTGGCATACAATTGAGACCAGCAGGACAGATAGGTATGGTGTATCCAGCCTTCGCCCAGCTCCTGATCGATGCCTTCGTGCATGGCATAGCTTAACAGCGTGGTTGCCGGAACGTCGGTTGGATTGTTCGGGTCGACATTGAGAGAATTAAAATCATCCGTGCAGGATGAAAATAACACCACCAATACAGACACGCACAATAAAATAAATGTTATTCGATCTTTTCTCATTTTCTGCATCCTTTCGTTTCGGATAATCGCCTTTTTGAATGCAAAATTACAGATCCAGTTTCAGGCTGACTCCGTACATCCGGGTGCTCGGGAACTGATTTTGCTCAATTCCCTGCGTAATATTCGAAGAGAAGCCTGTTTCAGGATCGATATTCGGCGCTTTCTTGTAGAGAATAAACAGATTCCGGCCTTCCAGACCGATCGAAGCGCCTGCCAGACCGAACCGGCTGACATACTTGGGAGGAATACGATAATTGACAGTCACGCTGCGCAGCTTGATCCATGTGGCATCGTAAATACTCAGGTTATGCCCGCCCAGTTGCGGATATCTGCAAATGGAATACCAATAGCCATCAATGGCCGTTTCATTCTTCTTATACCCTGTGACATTGCCATCCGCATCGGTGACTTCCTGGTATCCGTCAATGATGACGCCGCCTTCACGCCGGATATCCCCGCCGGTCACCGGTTTGCCGTCATCCGCACCTTCGACGGATTCCTTGATTGTGCCGGCATACATACCCCACATATTGGTCACGCTGAACACATCGCCGCCCCAGCTCACGTCGATCAGGGTGCTCAATGAAACGTTTTTGTACCGGAATGTATTCCGGAGGCCGCCGGTCCAGTCGGGCAGCACATTGCCGACTACATCCAAATCAGCTCCGCTTTGATAATTGCCGTCGGCATCGACGACCGGTTTGCCATTATGCATTTTAGTAGGCCATCCGAGCATCTGTCCCCAGGGTTCGCCGGGACGGGCCACCACTTTAAGATCCCACGTGGCTTGCCAGATTTCGATCTGTTCAATATCACCGTAGAGTTCAATAACCTTGTTTTCATTTTTCGCCCAGTTTAGCGTGATATCCCAGTCGAAATCATCGGTTTTCACCGGTGTGCCCATCAACGAGAGCTCAACACCCTTGTTTTCAATCTCACCGGCATTGATCCACTTAAAGTTAAATCCAGTGGAAGGTGCCAGGTCGACTTGCATAATCTGATTGATCGTGTTTTCCTGATAATAGGTAAAGGACAGGCCCAGACGGTTGTTCAGCACTTTCAGATCCGTCCCTAATTCGATACTGGTTTTTTCTTCGGGTTTCAAATCCGCATTGGCCAGCGTATTTTCCAGGGACAATACGGGATACCCCATAACTGGATCATCAGATGCATATGCGGCAATTAGAGAATAGGGTTCTGCCGTATTTCCGACCACTGCCCAGCTGGCCCGGATTTTACCGAACAGGTCTTTCGGATCGATCTTCGCAAAATCAGAAAAAACAAACGATCCGGTCACAGACGGATAAAAATAGGACCGGCTGTCCTCGGGCAGGGTGGATGACCAGTCATTCCGGCCTGTGGTTTCTAAAAAGAGATAATCACGGAAGGACAGACCCAGACGGCCGTACACACTGTTGTGTTTCGTGTTTTCTATATCCATATCGGTTACCGGCTTCACACTGGCATTCGAAAGTGAGTACAGATCCGGAATAATCAGGCCAAGCACTTCTATTTTGTCGTACCGGTAATTATTTTGCCTGTAATTGGCGCCGACCAGGGCCGTCATTTCGATATCCTCGGTCAGTTTGCGGTTCGCCCTCACGAACACATCCGCATTGATTTCCTGGCTGAACCGGTTCTGATCTTCGATATTGCCGTCCGGAAAATCATTGGTATACATGGCACGGATAATTTTGATGTGCTCCCGGTACCAGTCCGTGCCGATCCGTCCGGTAGCGCTGATCCAGCTGTTGAATTTGTAATTGGCCGAAACATTGCCGAACAGCCGGTTCCGCTCTCTGGAATTGAGATTTTTATTGACAATCCAGTAGGGATTGTTATGGTAGGAATAATTCCACCGGTACGGAGTGCCGTCTTCTTTTTGAAGATTGTCTTTCAAAAAGCTCAAATCGACCTGACGTCCGAACCATCCCGTAAACTGCTGCATCGGATTGAATCCGCTGTAGCCGTTGCCGACCAGGTTGTCGTTGTCGGTTTTTACATAATTCGCCATACCGGATACAGACAATTTTCGGCTGAGCTGCAGATTTCCGCTTAAGTAGACACTGTTCCGTGTCTGATCCGTATTGGGCATAATGCCGGTTTCATCCTGATGGCTCAGTGAAATCCGGAAATTCGCGGACATGGTGCCCCCGTAAAACGAGAGATTGTGCTCCTGGGTCAGACCGGTTTCGAAAAAATCCGTGACATTATTGGGATGGGAGATCCAGGCTGTGGGAATCCGGTCCCAGGTAGACACAGATGGATCAATGGTCCCGTCCGGAAGCGGAGAATCATACTGGGGAATATAGAGAGGATCACCCGGAATGTCGGACACCACGATATGGTCGTGATCGCCGTACAAAGAGTCGTATTGAGCCGAGAGATACCCGTCCAGAGGCGGTCCCCAGCTCTCATCCGTGCCGTCATTGATGCCGCCGTAATTGCCGTCTTTATAGGCGAATTCGCCATAAGACGCAAGAGAATCATTGTCGATCAAAGCGCCCTGGCCGTATTTGTTCTGCAGTTTATATTGTGGATTCACGGTCTTGAACGTGATATGGTTGGTATAGCTGATGCCCAGGCCCTTCTTCATCACCAGACCGGCTTCTTTACCGGACTTGGTTGTGATTTCCACCACACCGTTCAGGGCCCGGCTGCCGTACAGAGCCGCTGCGTTGGCGCCTTTGAGCACGTTCACGCTTTTAATATCATTGGGATTGATATCCGCGGCCGCGTTTCCAAAGTCGACATAGCCGCCGGAGGGATCATCCGGTATCTCTTCATGCGTGGCATCCCCCAGGCTGGTGTTCCTTGCTGAATTATTGATGGGAACGCCGTCCACCACAAAGAGGGGCTGGTTGTCGCCTGTGAGCGAGCTGATACCCCGGATCTGAATCCGCGCGGAAGAGCCCACAGCACCGGAAGAACCGATAACCTGGACGCCCGATACCTTTCCGGACAGGTTGCTGACGATGTTTGTTTCGACCACTTCTGTCAGCTCTTCAGCTCCCACCTGCTGCTGCGAGTAACCGAGTGCTTTTTCTTCCTGGGTCAATCCCAGCGCGGTCACGACTACCCGTTCCGTGCCGATTACGTCCGGTTCGAGTTCAAACAACAGATCCGTTGTTTTGTCTCCGGGGGCGATCTCCATTTCCTCTCGCTTGTACCCCATATAACTGGCCACCAGTTTTACGGGACCTGTCAGCACCATTGAAAATGAAAAATTGCCTTGATCATCGGTGGCGGAACCGACCGTTTCACTTACAACCACTACATTAGCACCCACAAGAGACTGACCTGTTTCCGCGTCAATAACGGAGCCGCTGATTGTCACGGATTGAGCGAATAAGCAACCCGCTGCCAGTCCCAATGTAATGAATAAAATTGCTTTTGCTAATATTCTCATTTCGCACTCCTTTTGCCTTAATCCTGTATTTGGATTTGCCATAAGGTAAAAAAACTGCTCACTGCCATAAAAACAAATTTGCCCCTTGCACCTCCTTTCTCTGGATAATTTTCAAATTCTCCTGGTCGTTAACCCGCACCTCCTTTCCTGTTCTTGATTTATGTTTAATGGTTTCGAAGTTCGCTTTATCAATAAAAAATAGAAAAGCCATCAACTTTCACAGGTATACAACACGCGTTGATGGCCGAATAATGATCCCTTTCCTCGCATCCCCTTTCTGCAAATGAGTACTCTCGAACCGATTCAATATGTCTATTTGCTACATCTGGACCTGCTTTGAGGACTGTTTTGAAAATTCAGGAGCCAAAAGAAACTCTAATCATTAAAAAACAATGACAACACTATTCTAACAATTGAAATAATAACCATTTTGAACGAATTTGTCAAGTGCTTTTTGTGGCTGATTGAGTAATGATTCACCGGACATTTCAGTCCGGTTTATTGAATGAAATGAATACGCTTCTATTGAGAGTTTGGGAGAAGCAGATAAACGGAGGTAAACAATATTCAAATTAAAGCATAAAATTCACGCCCGGCTTGCCTGAACCTTTTTCTGATGCGTATATCGGGGTTCAGCTCCCCGGGTGATCACAGACTCCGTAATATAACAGGATTTCACATTTTCCATTGCAGGAATCTTGTACATAATATCCAGCATTACATTCTCCATAATGGAACGCAGGGCGCGGGCACCTGTTTTCTTTTTCTGGGCATCGCGGACCACGGCCTTTAATGCCTTTTGATCAAATTCCAGTTCGACATGATCCATTTCAAAAAGATACTTGTATTGTTTAACCAGGGCATTCTTTGGTTCAACCAAAATTCGCATAAGTGTTTTTTCGTCCAACTCATCCAGTGTTGAAACGATTGGAAGCCGTCCGATCAGCTCGGGTATCAGGCCAAATTTCAACAAATCATCGGGTTCCACCTGGCGTAATATCCTTGCCAGCGAATCCAATCGATTCTCTGTGATCTTGGCTCCAAATCCCATCACCTTTTTCCCCACCCGGTGCGCTACTATTTTCTCGAGGCCTTCAAATGAACCGCCGCAAATAAAGAGAATGTCCTTTGTGTTGACGTTTATCAGGCTCTGTTCGGGATGCTTCCGGCCGCCTTTCGGCGGCACCGAAACAATGGAACCTTCCAATAATTTTAAAAGCCCCTGCTGAACGCCTTCACCGGATACGTCACGTGTGATGGAGCTGCTTTCTTCTTTTCTTGCGATTTTATCGATTTCATCCACATAGACGATTCCCTTCTCTGCACGTTCCAGCCGATAATCCGCAGACTGCAACAGTCGGACCAGTACATTCTCCACATCTTCTCCCACATATCCGGCCTCTGTCAATGTGGTTGCGTCCGCAATTGCAAACGGTACCTGAAGAAACCGGGCAAGAGATTGCGCCATCAGCGTCTTTCCCGTTCCTGTGGGGCCGATCAGCAGAATATTGCTTTTCGACAGTTCCATGTCCGTTTGCGCTTCCTGGCCAACCCGTTTATAATGGTTATAGACGGCCACCGAAATGGCCTTTTTGGCCATTTCCTGACCAATCACATATTTATCGAGTTCTTTGTTAATCTCCTGCGGTGTCGGTACAGGCTGTGCCAGTTTCAAAGAATGGCGGGACATATCTGAACGAATAATTTCTTCTGCATACTTGACGCATTCATTGCATATATTCACACCCGGCCCGGTGACAATGGCCTCTACTTCTTCAGAGGAACGTCCGCAAAATGAACAGATATATTGACGATCCAAATCAGGCCCCTTTCTTCTCTTTGCTTTTTGGTTTACGCTCCAGGACATCGTCGATAATACCGTATTTCTTGGCTTCCTCAGAAGACATATAAAAATTACGCTCAGTATCCACTGTAATTTTTTCCAGGGATTGTCCTGTGTGTTTGGATAAAATCTCATTCAGTTTTTCACGAAGCGTGAGAATTTCGCGGGTCTGAATTTCAATGTCTGTAGCCTGGCCCTGTGCTCCGCCCAGCGGCTGATGAATCATCACCCGTGCATGCGGCAGTGCGGTACGCTTCCCTTTGGCACCGGCGGCAAGCAGCAATGCGCCCATGCTGGAAGCCTGTCCCATACATATCGTGGCAACATCCGGCCGTACGTACTGCATGGTATCATAGATCGCCAAACCGGACGAGACATATCCTCCCGGTGTGTTCAAGTATAAAAAGATATCTTTTTCCGGATCTTCCGCTTCTAAAAACAAGAGCTGGGCAATTACAAGACTGGCAATTGCATCTTCAACTGCGGAACCGATAAAAATAATACGTTCTTTTAAAAGCCGTGAGAAAATATCATAGGCCCGTTCACCTCGTCCGGTTTGTTCAACCACAATGGGTACGAGATTCATGGCTGCTCCTTTTTAAATTAAGTGATCAGTGAAGATTTTTTCTTTTTCCCGGGTTTGCGCGTCACTTCTTTGATTTTTGATTCAGATATTAAAAATTGATAAACCTGATCTTCGAATAACTGTTCGCGAATTCTGTTTTTCGCTTTATCACTTTTAAATTGCGCACGGATTCTTTTTTCCTGTTCCGGATTGGATTGGGCGATCCGGTCAATTTCCGCCTCAATCGCCTCATCCTGAACACAAATGGACTCCTTTTCTCCGATTTTGTGCCATATGCGATCCCATTTGATGGCGAAAATCACCATCGGTCGATGCTGCTGCAAAAATTGATCCTTATTCAAATCTGATTGGGCTCGCTTTTGTTCCTCCTCAAACATCATCTCCAATGTGTTTTCAATTTGAGAAGGCGGCAGTATATAATCATTGCGTTTAACAATCTCCTGGGACAATCGCTGCCGCATGGCGTTTTCCGCGTCTTTCTCTCTTTGTAATGTTAAATTTTTGGTTAATTGTTCTTTAAGTTGATCCAGGTTTTCATATTCCCCGACCGATCTGGCAAAATCATCATCTAAAGCAGGCACTATTTTTTCCATGACCCGGTGGACCTTCACAAGATAACGCTGCGCAACCGGCGGCTGATTCTGTGGATCCGGTGAAGGAACGGATATCTGCACCCGGCGCTCATCACCGGCCCGAATCCCGATGAGCTGTTCTGATTCATCCGGTCCAAACGGAGGCTTGCCTAATTCGATCATTTGTTTTTCATACTTTTGTCCGACAATGGGAAATCCTGTCTCATCCAGCACTTGAATATCCGATTCCAACAAAAATCCGGCTTCAGCACCATCCTGAACTTCTTTTTTTTCAGCATGCTGCTCCTGAAAATACCCTAACATAGCCTGAACATCTTCTTCAGAAACCGGGATGATTTCTTTTTCAATCTTAATACCCGTATAACTCTGCACTGTAATTTCCGGCTCAACCTCGATTTCTGCCGTAAATTTCAGGGATTGTCCCTCCTGATACTGAACATCCAGAATCTTCCCGGGTGAGACAGGCGTTATATTTTCATTTTCAACGGCGGTTGCATAAAACTCATGAACCAGGCCATCGGCCACATCGGCCTGAATGGCCTGACCAAATCGTTTTTTAATCAATGACAGGGGAACTTTCCCTTTTCTGAATCCATCGATATGAGCTTTTTTCTGATACTTGCGATAGGCTTTTTCAAGATGAGGCACTATTTCATGGGGAGGCACTTCCACATCCATGCGCTTTTTATAGGATTCGACATTTTTAATCTGTGTTTTCAATCTTTGTCTCCTTCATGCATCCTGCATTCGATCGGTATTTATTATATAGTGAAAAGCTTCATTATTGACAGGATATTTTTCCCCTGACAATACTGAAGCTTTAAAGTGCGAGAGAAGGGACTCGAACCCCCACGTCCAAAGGACACTAGATCCTAAGTCTAGCGCGTCTGCCAGTTTCGCCACTCTCGCTCGAACGCGTAAAGATACGATAATTTATTCTAAAAATCAAAGGATTTCTGGTATCTGATTGTTTGTTGTTTAAGTGGTAAAGAATAGAAGATGACAACAAAACGAACCCTTTAAATCGGATATTAAAGAGGGATCTTTCAGCTTTGTTTTACACTCAGGTGTTTAAATATCACCTCTGACAATCTGAATAAAAAGCACAGAACCTATCAAGCTGTCTTCTCTGTTCAATATAGGATTTCCTCGAACCCTGACCGGAGTTCTTGACCTTCTTCTTGTCACCATAGATATATTTTCATCCAATGATACATGAATCACAGACTGTAGAATCTGAAAACTTGGATGCGTTATGTTCTCTTTAGTATCGGAACATACAAAATGGAGCACTTCATTGATGACGACATCTCTCACTTCTTTGGCTTCATAACCGATGATCAGCTCAGCATGTGTATTCATCCAGTGTATACGGCCGACTCGATCAGTCGTAATAATCGCCTCATCAATACTGTTCAACAGGCTCGACAGCCAGTATTCTTTCTCCCGGATCTCTTTTTCCATATAGTAATTATTCAAAGCAATCATGATAGAGGCACGCAAATCATAATCATTGAGCGGTTTTGTAATATAATTATAGGGATTGGTATCTTTCGCCCGATAAAGTGTATTCATATCAGAATAAGCAGTTAAATAAATCACAGGAATATCATAAATTTTATGGATATCTTCCGCTGTACGGATACCGTCATGTTCCCCTTTAAGCCGAATATCCATCAGAATCAGATCCGGATGGGTGCTGACCACATAATCGATGGCTTCATGGTACGAGGCAGCGAGTCCGATCACTTCGTAACCCACTTCCTTAAGAGAGTTTTCAATCTCCAATGCCGTGATCTCTTCATCTTCGACGACCAGAATTTTTGCTTCCTCATTCACCGTTCAGTCTCCTTATTAAATTTCGAATACAATTTTAAATAACGTCCCCTCTTTTATATCAACGGCAATCTCGCCGCGCAGCTGTCTGACCAAGGCTTTCACAAGCTTGAGTCCCAATGACTCTGTTGAAAGATTGTCCATATCAGCGGGAAGTCCCACACCATCATCCTGAATGATAAAAATGTATTTCCTGTTTTTTTTATCTTCAGCCTTTGTCTCTTTCATTCGGGTCAAACTGATCTTTATTTTTCCCTGCTCCCGATCAACAAACGCATATTTCAAAGAATTCGATACAATTTCCGTGATGAGCAATCCGCATGGAATGGCCGCATTTAAATCAAGATGAGCTTTCTCGATCTCGATATCCAATTTGATTTTTTTGTCCGGATCATTATAAATATAATACAGGTGTTTTGTCAAGGAAAGGACGTATTGCTGAAAATCAATGTCCGAAAAGTCCTCTGACCGATATAACTGTTCATGAATAAGCGCCATTGTATGGACACGATTATGACAGTCTTGAAAAAGGGTCATTGTATCAGGATCATTGATATTGCGCAGCTGAAGCTTCAGAAGGCTCGATATAATTTGAAGATTGTTTTTAACACGATGATGTATTTCCTGAAGGAGGATATTCTTTTCATCCAGGCTGCGTTTAATCTTTTTTTCAACTTTTCGCCGTTTTTTCAGCTCATTCTTCAATTTTTCGGTTTGTTTCTCCAGTTGTATCGAGGTCTCCTGTATAGTGTTGTCTCTATATTCGATTTGTGAGAGCATATCATTAAAACTTTGAATCAATACGCCAATTTCATCTTTTGAAAATTGCTCGGCACGAATTGAATAATCTCTTTCAGATGAAATCCGTTTCGCCAATAAAGATAAATAGGAAATGGGTTTGGTAATAATATGCTGCAGCTTCGACGTGAGCAAATAAATGATCAGGAATGAGCCTAATGTAACGATAATCATTGCAGTAATGGAATTCCGGAAACGGTCTTCAATGGCTGTCAGATCTGTCTCAAGGCAAACTGTACCGATCTGTTCATTGTCAAGAATAACAGGCTGAAATAGGATCAGACGGTTTTCCAGAGACAAATGATATTTCTTTACGAAAAAGGCTTGCGGCAATTGATCCGGTTCAATTTGAATTTTATTCAGATAATGTTCTATCGTTTTCTGAATCATCGCTTTTGATCCAAGAGAATCGACATCCGAGCGAAGGTAGGATGCCAGTTGAGATCCATCAACCGTATAGATATTCGCTGAACGAATATTCGGATGGGCTTTCAGGGCTGAAACAATTTCTTCAGCATCGCTGGAAATATTGAAAAGAAGAGAGGCTGTGCAATTACTGCCGATCATATTGGCAATTATTTCAAGATCACGCACCAATTGCCGTTTATAGTGAATCCGGTCATAAGTAAGAAAAGCTGTAAAAGCCAGCAACAATGAAAATCCGCTGACCATTAAAATCAGAGTGATTAATTTTCTTTTAAAGGATATGTTTGACAAACTCACCATTTTATTAAGCAGCCTTATTTATTCATTATAAATCTGCGCGACTCTAAGCAATTTCGCGCTGATTTCCAATTGAGCGTCACTGACAGCTTTGCGATTAATAATCAGTCTTAACCGATTGTCTTCAGTGAAAAAGTAAATCATGCCCCCGATGCGACAAAAATAATCGGCATCACTGATTGTTAATACCGGATTCTGTTCAATCATTGTGATTGTAGAAATCTGATGCCGTCTCTCGATGTCTCCAAAATAAACCGCATGACATCCCTGGGCATCCTGAGGGGATTCAAGTGTTTTAATGACGATCAATCTTGAACCAATGGTGCGATTGGCAATAATTTTTCGCAGATCCTGCTCAACTGGATTGAACTGAAAAATTCCGATGATAATGGGCTGTTGCTCATCTTTAAAAGCATGCCCGGGCCATTTGACAAACCTTAAGAAATTATAAAGATAGGCAGCCTTAACCTGATACTCTGTAAGCACTTCTGCTTGATGAGCCAGGGAAAATGCAAAAAACAACAAACAGAATATGTAAATAACTCGCTTCATGGCACGCTCATGATTCATGCCTGGTCCCGTTTAAAACCTGAATTCCACATTCGTATAGATGCCCCTCTGAGAACATGTATATTGTGTATAATCCAATTCAGGTTTGAATTCCAGCACCCTGTCATGTAATAAGTTGTGTCCCACCAGGGCAATTCGGCAGCATTTAAAGGGCTTCCATCTGAATTGCATATCCATATTCCAGTATTCAGGAATCGATAATTCCCAAACAGAATCCATATAATGGAGATTCAATGAAAAATCCATTGATGCAGAGACGTTGATTTTTGACTGAATTCCCCCCATATGCAAGGGGCATTGTCCCTCATAATTCTCTGGTGTTCCTGTGTCTGTACTTCCCTGGATGAGATGCATATCCAATTTTGTGAATGAATATATCATATTCAGGTGCCATAACCGGGAAAACTTGATTTCTGACAGCATTTCAAAGCCAAATCCATGGCCTGCCACTCTATTGTCCGTTAACAGAGGCATGACGAAATGGTTGGGCTCTATATTAGTTTCAAAATACGGATTTTCTATAAACCCTGAAAATATATGATTATATCGATTGTAAAATGTGGCAGCATCCAAATAAATCGTATTTGAAACCGACCATCTCCATCCCATTTCATAAGCGACAAGGGTTTCCGGACGAAAGTCCGGATTGCCCTGCATGCGTACAACAATCAGTGTCTCCTTAAGTTGATCACTTTGATCAGTCATCATTACATCGGCGATATAATATCCTCCCCTTTCAGCTCTTGCCGGTGTTCTCACAGCCCTTGAAACCGCAGCCCAGAAGGTCATTTTCTGATGAGGGATAAACAGCAATCTTAAATTTGGTTGAATTTCAAATCCAGAATAGACATTGTGCTCAAATTTTGAACCAAGCGTCACTCGAAAATGCTTCGGAATAACATGAATATTATCCTGGACAAACGCACTCCAAAGGGGCAGGTTCTTCTGGCTCGGTATCATCGTCATTCTGAACCGGTTCGTGTATTGATCCTGAGATAACCGGTAACCGACTCCTGAAACAAACTGGTGGTGTTTTCCAAGATCAAAGAGATAACTGGCATCAATCTCTGTCATCCTGAATTGCGCCTTAATAATACCTTCTTCCCGTTCTGAAAAATCATGAACGACTATGATTTTCAGTACGGAAGCATTGGAAAAATATGTCTGCCAGGAAGCCAGGGCATCATATCCTGTAATATAGCCTTTGTAATCAATCCAGGTTTTATAGGGGGCTTCCAATGAAACGGTTTCCATGCGATGTCCAATATTTCCTGAATAACCACTCCCGATAAAGGAGAGTTGATTCTTCGCTGTAGGCTCCCAGTCCCATCGCAATCCTCCGCGTAAGACATCCCAGCCGTCAGACATCGGATTTCCAGAACTGTCCACAAATGCATCACGATTAAAATATTTCACATAACCGCGATAGTAAAAATGGTCCCCCTGCTTTCCGCCATAACGGAGCTTTCCATTCTGCTTCTCTTCAGTACCCACGCCGGCTTTGATAAGGGCGCCTTGCGTTTCACGGGCATTTTTTGTCACAATGTTAATAATTCCGTTTACTGCATTTGCGCCCCACAGGGTGGCACCAGGCCCTCGAATGACTTCGATGCGATCAATATCTTCCATCATCACATCGTGCATATCCCAAAAAACACCAGAGAATAAATGATTGTATACCACACGTCCGTCAATAAGAACCAGAAGCTTATTGGAGAAACGGCCGATAAATCCGCGTGAAGTAATCGCCCATTTATTGGCATCAATCGAGGCTACTTGAATACCAGGTACCAGTCGAAGTGCCTCCGGGATACTGGTCACCCCGGAATAAGCAATATCCTCCTGTGTAATGACATGAACAGCCGCTGCAGCCTGAAACAAGTTCTCCTTTTTTCGGGAGACCAATGTCACTTCGATATTGGTCAAATCCTGCAAGTCAAATTCCGCTAAATCTTTCTCCTGTGCGAACAGGTTAAGACAAACGAAAATACCGATGGCAAATATAATTTTCAATCTGCACATAATATTCTCCGCCACTGATCATACACATTTACTGCTGATCTAATGGGCAATAAAAGTAAAGCGATTGTAGGGCAATTGGAGATAAGATTTAAAGAAATTGCAACCCCTTGAAATTGCATTTCCATGAGATGAGTATCCCTTAATGTCGGGGCTGTACTATTTCGATCTCATCGATGCCTTTGGATGTGGCATTCAGGAACGCAATGATTAAATATAAAGAGGCATTTCAAAATGAGATTACATGACAACCCACAATCCAAAAATAATCAGGAATAAAAATACGTATCCCCCTAATATACAATAGGTTAGGCGTCATTTCCCCCATTTGAGATACTGCAAACCACATGATTAGGTGCAATTAGTGTTCCACAGATTTATTCAGCTGAATCCATGCGAAATCGAACCATGTTACTGACACTGAAAAATCCGGAATGAATGCGGCTTGATTGAGAGACTGAATTTCGTTTTATCTTCTCCTATTTTGAATCCCCAGTATGTTTTTGATTTTATTGATTCCCCTTCAAGAGTGTCTCCTGAAAGCATATCCGTAATTTCTGAAAACCGGGGATCCACAAGGATATCGATGGCTGAATCTTCCGCTAAAAAGGATTCCACAATAAATGTATGATTGTCATAAGCAAAGAGGGCAATTTTCGCAGGACCGTCCACACGCACATAAAGATCTGCCATAAGCGTCTGTTTGATACGTTTCCATACTTCCGGCGGCAGCTGGTACAGATCGCTGAAATTATCAGGGATAGTTAATACAAATAATTTTCCCCCGGCATAATCCGCAGAATGCAGAATCGGCCAGCCATTCGGTCCGTCCATGCAGGTAATCTCCTCCCAGGAATCATTGGTCAGATAGTGTATCTGCGGAATGAGTATTTTATCTTTGGATTGAACCGTCCGCATCCGGCCGATCATAAACTCGTTCACCAGGGCTTTTCGATTTGTATACTTAAGTTCAACAATATCGTCCAGTCCCTGGTTCTGTAATACTCCAAGCAACCCGGAAGTGATTATCAGCGTTTTGCCTTTCATGAGATGCTTTTTCATCTTTTGAATAAGATCGGGATCATGCCCGGCGGTTTCCGCCAATAGCAGGATGTTCGCTTCCGAGGGAAACTCCGGAACCAGATCGATGGGGATACCGGCCATGCCCAGGTAATTATGAAGAAAATCTTCACCGGTAGAATGGAAGGGTTTATAACTTTGAACGCCCACCGGATTTGCCAGATGACCCGCCACCTGATCCGCAACATCCAGTGCATGTCCTGCCGCCAGAGCCATGGTGGCTGACTCCGGCCAGGTGCCATCTTCATTTTGTACCGGGGCGATCATGGTATTAAAATCAAAGCTGGTTCCCGATCCCTGCCAGTCTGCCCGCAGTTCCGCCCGAATCGGGATCAGCATCTGTCGGTAATCAAACAATGTGATTTCCGGCGCCTTGGCAAACAGGGTCAGCCAGATCTGCTCAGCATATCGGTCGATATATCGCATGCCTCCCGTATCCACCCAGCCGCCGGCATTGCCGCCGGGCTTGATGTTTTCAAAATAACGGAATATCATATAGCTTTGATAATTCTGAAGATGCTGGTGGCTGTATACAGGATCCCGCGTTTCCGTGCCTGTATAGAGTTTGTCAAACATTTTCGGCTCTGCCTCCAAATTATATCCCAACCCCTGAAAATGCTCATACCAGTTTGGATATTTAATAATCATGGTCACATCGGGATTCACCGTACGGGCAGGTTTTAAAATCAAATCACGGGCCGCTTCGGTTAAAAGTTGAAGCCGAAACTCGGTCCAGCTTTGACTGCCTTTGGCTTTAATACAGGAAGCACATTTACAGCTTGTAAAAAAGAAATCGTCCAAAATAATTTCATTAAAATGACGCGCGGTAAATTCGACAACCTCTTTTAATTTTTTCCGATGTTCCGGGTTTGTATAGCAATAGGTTTGAAAACGGTTGCCTTCGTTAACCGTGATAGTAATTCCGCCGGAAACGGGAATGCCCCGATTTTGGAAAAACTGTTTGATGCGAATCAGATCGTCTTCTTCGACCATCACCATATCCCGGTGCGTTTCAAGATAAATTTTATTCACTTTAATGGATTTGCTTATTAAACTAAAGCTGTTTTCCAGCCATTCCGGATCTGCCATTTTCTTCACTTCATAAACACGGGTGTAGATGGCTGTTTTGAAATTCTGATAATCGTCGGCAATAGAAATCGAATTTGATAACAGTAAAATTGAGAATACAATTTGATAACCTTTCTGAGAGATATGATTCATCGCTGGCTCCTTATTTATATCAAAAGAAAAGAAATGAACAATGATCGTGTATATAAGAATATAACATCTCTCTGACTTTAAAAGTCAGGTTGATATCAGCAATTGTAAAAAATTGTCGGATTGGCAATTAAAACTCGCAGGGATAGCCTTTATTAATATCTATTTTCATAATGTACTTGTTGAAATACTGTAAAAAAGCAAAGAAGACACTTCCCAGAGGTTTTATAAGTTCAATATTTTCAATGAAAAAATTGTATTCACATGACCTCCCGGAGGTATCTTTCGATGCTTTATCAACAGATATAAAAAAAGGGGATTCTCCAAAAAAACATTGTTCCGTACTGAGGACGGCTGGACAATTTTTCTCACATTTTTTTTGCATTCGGAGGCGGAAAAGCCCGATCCATCCAGTCATGCGCATGCATATTATAGGGATGTGTTATCGGATCAAGACCACTCATACGCTGGTACACGTTGCAGGTTTCACACAGGATTGGTTTGGAAATTTCACGAAACGTTCCTTTCCTCCGAAAACAGGCACGTCCCCGGCGCACCACCCCATCATTCCAAAGGGTCAGCAAATCCTCAGGTGAATTGAGATCAGCAAGACTGCCGATATCATCGGCATCGTCATAGGCAAAACAGCAAAATGCCAGAGCTCCGGTGGGTTTTACTGTCATTTTAAGCCAGAGATGCGGGCAGGCAACATTGATATGAAAGCTTGCAGCCACTTGTTTCAGATCTTCCGGATCATGCCACTCAGGAGCCAGCGAAGGCGGCACGACCAATGGACGTTCAAAAAACTGAAATCCAAGTCGTTCGGCCATTTTTCTCGCCTCCGGGATATCCTGTTTGTTGCCTTTATGAAACAGAAACGCCCATTCCACAGCGGGTCCCTGTCCGGTTTCCCGGATGCGTTTGCTGAGGTATTCCATATTATCAAGGACCTGGCTGAATTGACCGCCGCTTCTGTAGATTGAATAGGTTTCCGGATGCATTCCGTCCACAGATAAATGAAGACGGGTTGGCGGCGCTTCCAGCATCTGATCGATGCGTGATTGATCATAAAATAAGTTGGTATGCATCGATGTACGAATGTTTTTTTTGCGGCATAATTTCAGCATTTTATAAATATCCTGATTCAGAAACGGTTCTCCCAGATTGTACAGGTCTGCCATGCGCAAGTTGGGATTCAGGGATAGAATATGTTCGAATAATTCATAGGACATTTTCGTCCGCCTGGCACCGGAAGCTCCCGCGCCTGTCGGACAAAGGGGACACTTGAGATTACAAATATTAATAGGATCGATCATCATTCTGGAAGGCAGCGTGGGCACTCTGATTTGACGTCGATAATAGGCCCAGGTGGCCTTGGGAGATGCAAAAGCCGACCGGAACACTTCTGCCGGATTATAACGAATTGTAATTTCTTTCAGAGTTGAGATCAGATGGTTATTTTCGGATTTCATTCCCGTTCCTTGGCTGTATAATAAATTTGAATTATAAGTTAACCATTCCTGCTTATGAATATCAAGAAAAAAATCATGAAGTAATTGATTGGTCATCGACATTACTAAAGCTGGAGACCTTCGTAAGAAGATCGATGCGTATCTTCAGAAAATTTATCTTCCGATAAGTATTTTTATCTGTAAGGCGATTGGCTACAAAAAATCGGCCCCGGGCAAAAATAGCCGGGGCGATCGAATGTGTGATGCTTCATTTTCAGGTTCGATTCATTCAGCTTACAAACCCGGTTTTATTTAAGCAGCAGCATTTTACGTGTGAATACTTGATCAGATGTCTGTATCCAACAGTAATAAACGCCGGAATTGACTTCGTGACCCGAATGATCCAGTCCGTTCCAGACGATTGAATATTCGCCGGATGCCTGGGATTCATTCAACAAAGTCGCCACTTCCTGCCCAAGAATATTCAGAATTTTTATCGTCACCTCTTGTGGACGAGTCATTGTATACTTAATGACTGTGGACAGATTGAATGGATTCGGATAATTGTCTTTTAAAACAAATTGATCCATTTGAATATTCGACCGATTGCTCTGAACAATCGCGCCGGTTTCTTCATTCGGATGCAGCATGACATCATCAATGAACCATAGGGGGAATCCATTATCAGGATTATTGATCACCTTAAATCGCAGCATTAATTCTTTTATATCCGGTTTGACATAGGAATCAAGCGGAATTTCCGATATTTTATGTTCATCCTGACTGCCCGTGTAAGTATCACTGGTTTTTACCCAGGTTTCCCCTTGATCAACACTCACTTCCGTATAACCCGCATCCCCCTCATAAAAATCATACTTTGAAGAAAATGAGATATACGCAGTTTCCAGTGATGAAAGATTAAATGATGAGAAAAAGATGGCTGTGGTTGTGTCAGCATCTTTATAACTGCGATCCCTTTTACTGTACAGTGTGTAATCTCCGCTGTTCGCGTTTTTAGACGATCGTTTACATCCCCATCCATAATCAGAAATCCATTGCGTGCCATCTCCTGATTCAAAGTCATCAATCAGGTCTGTTACGGCAATTCCGCGTTTCAGTGTGTCATTTTTCACATTTTCATCATCCGCCAACAGACTGATGCACATAAACTCATATTCGTCTGCAATTAGGGTATGAACCGTATCAAACAGCAATTCTTTCTTTTCCATACTCTTCATATCATCAAACACCTGGGAGCATTCACAGACGATGGTTCCGGATGAATCAATGACAAACAGAGCAGGAATGGTCAACAAATCATTCAAGCCGCCATTCTGTATGAAAACAACCGGTTTAATATTGATGAACCTCGGCAGGATTTCCAGATCATGATTTAACGATCTCGGCGTGACATCAAAATCAGGGAAAGACAGCTCGGACAGTTTAAACTGTTTAAAAAAGTTCCAGATTTCTGAGTTGGCATTTATATCTCTGTCCGTGTTGCCGACAGATGGTATATCATAAGCAGAACCGGGCCATGTATGACCGCCATTGATCACTTTATAATGAACAACCTTGCAGCCCGCTCCTTGATTGACATATGTCATTTTTTCGACACTGCAGTTGTCCTCCTGATTGGTATCGGGCAGCACAACGGTATCCGCCGGCTCAGAACAAATATTCAGATCTATCCACAATTCCAACGCCATTTCAGCCGACCTGTAACTATCCATCGTTCCATGAATACTTAAAAAGGGCATGGGTCTTTTTAATTCCAAATCTTGCACTATACCGGAACTGATGCCGCCGGCATTGCTTGCAATTGCTGTGATTCGATGCGGTAATTCGTGTGCCAGCTTACAGCTCATGGACCCGCCAGCCGATGTACCGCATGAATAAATTTGATCTTCATTCACTTTATAAAGCCCGCAAAGCGTATCCAGCAAAGCGTCAATGAATCCCACACCATTTACGGGATCTGAACGATCAGTAAACCAGCCTCCCAATGATCCGTCTGCCATAATACCGGTCGGGTAAAGAACCATAAAACCCGCGGTGTCTGCAACCGCATTCATTTGTGTGTAATTCATCTGCCATGCCCCGTTGAAACCCCTATTGCTGCCATGTAAATTCAGTATAAGAGGCAGGCTGTCCATGTTATCATAATCCGCCGGCAGAAACAATTTGTAATCTCTTGTTCTCCCTTCGAATTCAATGGTGCCGCTAATGACTTCGGCATATAATTCGGATGAAATAACAAATACCGTTATAATAATAAGAACCGGCATAATAAATTTCATAATATGAACCATGGTAAAAGTGTAAGTTACTTGCAGTTTGACATTCATAGAGATCTCCTTTTTGAATCGTTACGTATTTAAAGTTAAACAAGGTACATCAATTTACATTTTTTACAATCCGAAATAAACGGTTTTCCGATATATTGTTGAAATAACGGAATGAATAGCACAAATAATCGTATAAAATACTTCATTATGGATAAAACCACGTTAGGTCAGGTCATCGCCAATGCCAGAAAGAAAAGCCTGAACTCGGTAAGAACTGGCTGAGAAATGGCGGATCAGCACGCACACGCTGCATCGTATCGAAAGTGACAGAGTCCATCCGAGACAGTACACGCTCAACTATCTGATCGATATTCTGGAGATTCTGTTATTTTACAATGTGTCGAAAATGTTTAGGTAACTGAATTTTGGAAAAACGGTTTCATTGACTGTTTGTGAATGATCTTGATAACAATAGCTTGAAAAGCCCGGGAGTTTACCAATCCCTCGACCTTGCGAAGGATATTCACCTTTGCAAGGTCATC
>Ga0272441_10004873_pt1 | contig 23823 bp, 21 predicted proteins | sample SSMProp6N_FD_193582 | JGI IMG/M metagenome (GOLD analysis project Ga0272441, IMG submission 193582) | Marine sediment archaeal communities from Little Sippewissett salt marsh, Falmouth, MA, United States - SSM-Prop-6N | ecosystem: Environmental > Aquatic > Marine > Wetlands > Sediment ...
AATACCAACCCCGCCGGCGATCATGACAATATCATCTTTTGTATCTATATCTTTGCAGAACACACCCAGCGGACCGGCACATTTTACCGGTGTGCCGGGCTGTACATCCTGTATTGAAGTGGTAAACACTCCGGACTTTTTGATAGTCAACCTCAGGTTTTGATCTTCAGGTGCAGCTGATATGGTAAACGGGTGCGGCTCACTCCAGCCGTCGGCGCGCATAATCCTGATCGAAGCATACTGCCCGGCGCGGCGCGTGCTGAATTTCGCATTGCCGCCTTCAAGGTAGAGCGAAGTCGTATCATGGTTTTCCGGCTCCGTCTTGATCACCTTCCAAACGTTTTTGGACTCTTTATTCATATCCGCATTTTTCATTATACCCCCCTCTTGAAAAAGAAAACAAATTTAACCTTACGAATATAATACTCTACATGCATGTCCTGTAACGACATATATCTCATTCGTTTTTATTTATATCTTGCCATATCTTTGATCTCTGCATAGTACGCTTCAACCCCGATTTCTTTCATTCTGGTATTCATTGCAACCCACCTTTGTTTAAGGTCGGGATCAAAATTTGTTTTTTCACATGGAAATTCATCGCACTGGAAACAGAAATCAACCTCTTTGTGCCGATAACACTCGGCCACACCACATTCAGGATACAGACAATCTCCATTTCTGCAGCCTGAACAGGACCCCTGGCTGAAATATGCAAGCAGTTCCTTGAACTGCGCATAATTATTGAATACCGACAAAAAGGAGGAAAACCGCCCGGCATACCTGTCGAACGACCCAAGCAACTCCTGCAATGTTGCAACCCCGTCACCATCGGCATAAAGATCCACAAAACGCACTTTGTAGACCGCCGGATCTGTTTCGGGTTTTGCCTGATGGATTGCACAGCCCGAAGCAATCATCAGCAATAACGACAGGCTTCATGCATGACTCCTTATCTGTTTAATCTGAGAATTTATATCTTCAAGCATCGGGTGGGCAAATGGCGTGGGGCAGACACCTTTGAGAATAAATTGCCGGCAGTCTGCCCCCTGAAACGGTTATTTCTTTTTCTTGGGTTTGGTAAAATCGGGTTTGAAACACTCCGGGTCGCTCCAGTCATAGAAGCCTTTGCCTGTCTTCATGCCCAGTTCACCCTTTGCAATTTTTTCTTTAAGAGCATCAGGCGGTATGTCATCGGGGTTCTGGCTCTCGCTGTAGTAAGACATCTCGATGTCATAAACCACATCCAGCCCTACCATATCCATTGCACCGAAGGGACCCACCGGCATGCCGGAGAAAAGCATCCAGGCCCGGTCAACATCTTGGAAATCCGCATAGCCGCCACCCCAGATTTTCAGGGTATCCTTCTTGATCGCCCGCCAGACACGATTGAACACGAAGCCCATGCACTCCTTTTTAACCTCGAGCGGGATACAGCCAATATCCTCCAGCCAATCTCTGCCGGCCTCAAAGGTTTCATCATCCGTCTGGGTGCCGCGCATAATGTCAGCGAATGCATAAACTCCGAACGGAGTGGTGTAAAAATGCAGATTGAGCACTTTATTCTTGCGCTCTACCGCACCCTCTATCCTGGATATGGGGATCGACGAGCTATTGGTGGCGATAATTGTATCCTTGTCTGCCAGCTTATCAAACTCGGCAAAAACCTTTTTCTTGAGTTCAAGATTTTCGGGAACTGCTTCAACAATCAAATCAACACCCTGAAGTGCTTCGGCCAAATCGGTGTAAAAACTCACCCGCTCAAAAATCGTAGCTGTATCTTCCTTCTCGTAACCTTCCTCGCTGAAACTATCTATAAAAGATTTTGTAGATTCCTTGGCAGCATCCAATGCCTCTGCGCTGATATCATACATCCGTACAATCTGTCCATGCACTGCCGCACGCGCTGCGATCCTGGGCCCCATTGTGCCTGTGCCGATCAGAGTTACTACTTTGATGTTTTTTCCCATAGGTTGCCTCCTGATTTAGTATTTTATACTGCAGTGCAGTTTATACCTGATTCCTTCCCTTTTCAATAATAGTTCTCGTATGTATGATTGATTCGATCAAGTTTTGTATATTTACCAAGGATTGCCAATAAAAACTCTTGTTCTTCAGCAGAGGGGACCGTGCCATCCAAATTTATTCAAATCTGTTTGTCCGCCCTCATTGAAACGGACACCTTCACGCTCAAGAATCTCCCGCTGGAAAGCTCCCGATCCATTCGGGTTCAAACTGATCTCTCCTCTGGCGTTGATAACTCTCTGCCAAGGAACATCGCTGCCATGAGGTAATACAGCCAATGCATACCCAACCTGACGGGGCGAACAACAGCCAACAATACCCGCTATCTGACCATAGGTGGCAACTGTTCCGGCGGGAATCAAATGAACAATTCGATAAATCCGCTCATACAAACCGTAATTGTCAGTCATGACTTTGGCCCCAACGGCTCGTCGAATCTATATTCTTATCTGAATTCATAGTTTTCATTACAATACATCAATAAATCACGCATCCAAAAGCATTAAATACTATAATCTTATATTAACAGCCATACCTGCTACGGCATCAGACGACACGATCTCCCGCATTACAACCACCCTTTAAGAAAAGACAGACCGTGACATCTTCCCGTTACTACGTGGACTATATCGCAACCGAATTCTACATGGTGCGCGTCAAGCAGCGCAGCGATGCCCTGATCAGCATTGCCACACCCAGGCTCAGGGACTCTATGCCTTACGAATGCAAGGATCTATACGGCTGGTAAGATAAAGTCCCAATAGGAGAATTTTTACCTCTGCTTCTTCATCAATATCCGGACTGCTTGCCGGTCATGTTCCGTATATCGACTCTTATAATTTCAGTCAGCCCGAAGTTTTTATCCGGAAAAGAAAACGATCCATCAGAATACTGCCTCATGATTATATTTAGTGCCCTGCGTTTTTGCTTGTCATCCTCTATGAACTCTACTGTGCCAAATCCGATAACACTGCGATACTTCATTGTCCACCTACAGGCATCTTCAGCTCCAATAATCTCCTGATCAATTTCGATTTCAAAACATACCTCCGGGTTGCGCCTGAGAATATCGATCTTTTTCCCTTCATGGGCGCAGTGAAAGTACAGCGCATCATCTTCATATCCAAAACACAGCGGCACAATATACGGGAGACCCTCGTTACACATGGCAAGCCGGCATATTTCTGCTTTTTTGATAATTTCCTCAAGGGATTTCTTTTCAGTAATTTCTTTTTCTCTTTTTCTCATTTTGCTTCCCTTTAGCACTTTTATTGCCTGAATGTCGAATACTCGGCGTTATCATTGAGCCAAATTATCGGGAAGATAATCTTCCCGCACAGGAGAAAAAACCTCGAGCGCAACTGAATCTTCAAGGACCTCTGCCCCGTGTTCCACATCACCAGGCACACACCAGCTGTCGCCAGGTTCAGCATCAAATGTCTTGTTACCAATCGAAAGCAGCAGCCTGCCCGACACCAGATAACCGGTCTGCTCGCTGGGATGAGAGTGTTTTGGTAAAAAATAACCCTTTTTCAGAAGAAATTCCGTAAATAGCGTTTTCTCCCCATAGACCAGAGTTTTCATTTCCACTCCCGGAATTGCCTGTTTGTATCCGTGCGGATTTTTCTTGTAGAACATAAGTTCCTCCTGTCACTATTTCAAAAATGACACCTGATGACACTTAGACTAAATCATTCAGGGTTGCAAGTGTATTGAAATAAAGCACTTATTAAAATCTTGAAATTTCGTCAATCCGGCTCATGAGATAAAAGGTTTTTGAATATTTTTTTAAGTTTGGCCTTTTTTTGTACCCGGCAGTAATCCAGACATGGTCCCCAAAACAGCGCCAAGCATTGATCCCAGAAAAATCAGCACAATATATTTCTGGACAATCAGAGCACCCGCTGCTGCTCCGGCAGCCTGGGCATTGACAGGATCAAGAACACCGGCGACGCCCCCTGCTATGGTACCCGCTATAATGCAAATGCTGAGATAGAACACTACGAACCACACAATACCGAAGGTAATTCGTTTCATACCGATTAAGTCCCTTAAAGATACCTATCGGTACATTTTCAAAATCATGAAACTTGTCGGAAAAGTTACAATTCCCTATTGCACAGGCTTAAGTATCAGCACATCCTCAAGTTTCTTAGGACTGAGAAAGTTCAATGGAATCTGGCCGCCGTCAGCCCACATCCTGGCCAGGTCTTTATAGTGCGGACTCATATAATGACCCGACTGGCCGGGGGGACTTATAATGGTGGACTTTTCCAGGTCGGAGAAATCAACCACCATACGGATAACCCCACCCGAATCCATGATAAAAGGGTGTTTAGTGTCCCAGAATCCTGAATTGATGGTATGGTGATCACCCTGGGTTGGTATGGATTTCAGGTTCAGAAATTTCAGTTTGCTGCCCAGGGGATGCTCGAAGTACATGATGTGTGCTTTTCTCCACTGCCACTTCTCGGGCCTGTCTCCCATCATATCAGAGAGCATTCCAAAGGCCTGCTGCATACTGCTCCGGATGATCTCGTCCCTGGTTTCACGTATGTTCGCGGTAGTAATATCATCGAACAGAAAATGACCGGGGTCCTTAACGATCTTCGCCAACAGCAGATCCGGCACGTAAAACAGGTAAGAGTCGGAAAGATGTTCGCGCCATAGTTCATCACCGATTTCATCGGCCAGGGTGTTCTGCATAAGCTTCAGGTAAAAGGCATTGAAAATTGTCGCCCCAACGCTTTCGGTATCAACCGAAAAGTTCCACTGCTGCAAATACAGCATGGCTGGTGCAAGTTCACTCATGTCAGCGCAGGCCTCAAGAACATATGGAACCCAGCGCTTGGCCACCACATCCACAGTATCCAGCTGCAGCTGCCTGATTTTATCCAGGCTTACCGTATTGAGGCTCTGTATGATTTCATCGAAGCGGATGGCCCGCTCAAAGAGATAGTAGTTGGTTAGATGGTAGGGTGTCTTTTTCGGTTCGTTGTTGAATGATGCCAGGTAGCCCTTCTGCGGGTTGTAGTCGTAGGGCAGTTCTTCAAAAGGGACATATCCCTGCCATTCATACTCACCACTCCATCCGGGAACCGGCAGCGACCCGTCACCTTTTTTACGCAATGGCAGAGAAGCGGTATATTGATAGCCGATGTTGCCGTCGATATCGGCGTAACCGAAGTTGAGGTCCATGGTACGCAAATAGCTGAGAGCTTCTCTGAATTGCGTAAAATTTCGTGCCCTGTTCAGGCCATAAAATCCTTCGAACATCCCTGAATAAAGATCGAGGCCGGTCCACATCATGGCTGTATTGGGAGGTGTCAGGGGCAGTACATCAGAAATAACAGGGCCGTGGCGTGAAATTTTAACCGGCAATATTTCTTCCTGCATACCCTGTTTGGTTTTGAATCTCAGGGTTTCGTTGACGACCCTGAAATCTTCAAATCCGTTTTCAGTCAGGTACTGATCCGGATTGTCAGGATTTGGCTTCTCGATGAAATAGTCCAGTTCATCACCGCGGCCGTTGACGATACTCCAGGCAATGTTTTGGTTAAACCCCAGCACGGTCACGCCCGGGGTGCCCGGCATGGAACCGCCAATCACATCATAGGCTCCGGCTTGCAGATGAACGATGTAAAACAATGCCGGCAGGGTGGGCTTCAGATCCGGGCTGCCCGCAAACAATGCTTTTCCGGTCGTAGTCCGTTTACCGGAAAATATCATCCAGTTGCTGGCCGGTATATCCGGCATAGCAAAAGAAAGGATATCACCAAAACACCCTCCGGTTGCAAAAACAGTTACCAAGTTTGCATGGCTGTCCGGAGTCGGCTTCGGCTCTTCACCCGACATCGAGACTCTCGGAGCGAAATCCGGGTATGACGGCATAATTGCTCCGAGTACTGCATCTCCGGCCTTTTCGCCGATGCTGTGGAGCACCAGGTCGATCTTTTTTGAACGCGTCAGGCTGTAGGCCATAAGCAAACCGCACACAATCGAGTCCTCGGGCAGCCAGGGATCAGGCTCGGCCTTGAGTAGAACATACTCCCTTGGCAGACGCCCGGCCTGGCTGATCCAGGTATTGATACCATCGGTATATGCGTGCAGCACAGATTTGGTACGCTCAGGCATCTGCTTATACTCCTGCCGGGCTTTGCGGTAAAATCCGACAGTCTTCAAAAATCTGTCATTGTTCAGGGTGCGCTCGCCAAACAAAGTGGAAAGTTCACCCCGGCCGGCCCTGCGGGTTAAGTCCATCTGAAACAAACGCTCGCGGGCAGTGATAAACCCCTGGGCGAAAAACAGATCGTGTTCGTTTTGGGCCAGGATATGGGGGATGCCGTATTCATCGGTGCGAACGTCCACAGCTTCATGCAGTCCATCGACAGCCAGTGTGCCGGAATACTTTGGCACTGCAGAGCGGAAAAAAATCTGTACCAGCAAAAAGGCCAGCAGAAGTATTATCACTAAGGCAATTGCAGACACTTTCAGGACGTTCATGCCTTCCCTCCTTTTAAGGGCATACATATTTTCCCGGCATTTCAAGATCAATATACGTATTATACTCCAATCTCAATTACAGGCACAATATCTGACGTAGAGGACATGCGTTTAGGGAGAATGAAACCTTTGCTTTGTTTTCCTGTTACGCAATGTATGTAACGAGTTCCTGCCCTGATACTCTCGTGATCAGCCCTTCATCTTCAAGAAAACGCAGGTGGGCAATCGTCTCTCCGGTTGCAAACCACTTCTGGGCTATGGGAAACATATCCCACTCATCAATATCAATATCCCAACTCATCTTCGAGGCAACCTGGAACGCATTCATTCCACCACCATCAAGCACGGAAAGAACCTCGTCGGTTCGTCTGCGGTGATGTTCTTTCAATTCATCGATTCGTTTTTTCAGGTCATCAAAGCGTTTTCTGTGCCCAGGCAAAACAAGACTGACCTCAAGATCATAGACCTTGTCCAGGCTGGCAAGATATTGCTTGAGATGATTGTCCTGATCAGACCAGCATTGAATATTGGGGGTAATATCATAGAGCACATGATCGCCGGAAATAAACAGACTCCTGTCGGCGTCATACAGACAGGTATGACCCTTGCTGTGCCCGGGTGTCTCGATACAAACAAATTGGAAATCTCCGATTTTGATCACATCGTTCTGACCGACGTAGCTGAATTCAGGAATTTTACTTGGACTGTACTTTACCCCGGGATGACTCTTAAGAGCTCTTTCCAATTGATCCTTGGGAAAGCCGTTGCGCCCGGCGTATTCTATCATGTCATCCCAGTTGCGCCATGTTTGTATGATCTTGGCATCTATCCGGTTGAAGTAGATTTTACTTGTGCTGCTGGCAAGTTCCGTCACGAGGCCTGAATGATCGGCATGCAGATGGGTGATAAAAAAATCGGTCTTTTTCAGATCGACACCAAGTTCATCCAGACCACCTTCGAGGGCCTGCCGGCACTCGCTACGGTTGAAGCCGGTATCGATAATCAGGTTTCTCTCCTCTGAGATAATTACATAAGAATTGATTGACCTCAGCGGATTCTTAGGCAGCGGAACTTCGATTCTAAATAAATTCGGCAGAATTTCCTCGACCATATATTCTCCATTCCAGTCATTCCCAAAGACATACATTCATAACAGATTGAAGCGAAACAGGAAAGAAAAAGAGGGCTTCATGAAAAAACTCACAATCTTCCCGGTCACAATTATCCCAATACTCCTTTGAATATGATCCTGTCTTGGATCAGATTTTTTAATGCAGGTAATAATTTGATCAGAAAATATTAGCGCTTTCGCTTTTATCCCTGGTGCATCTTATCAAATGCCAACAGTTCTTCTGAATTTATGTGAAATCCCAGAATCGACCAATGGCCCTTTTTCTTTAGCAGAAGCAGTTCAACAGTCGCTAGCCCTGTTTCGAAATCGGCTTGGGCAACATAGTCGCCGGTGATCATTCTTCCATTTTGCAACGAGCCCCAGGTGTTTGTACGCCCGTCACAACCAATATATGATCTTAACTCACCAAGCTTGCTAAAACAGGTAAAACCCTCCACAAGCTCCTCTTTTGGAATAACATTGAGCATTTCATCGCTGGCAAATCTGGACAATGTCTCTACACTCATGTCGGTCAAAATTATCGGTACAACCTGGTCAACATATGCCATGCATTCCTTCTCGAGCGCTGCGTTTTTCATTGAAACAATTCCGATGCCAAAAACGCTGAGAAGAATTGTTATAGCCACAAATACGACAAGCACTTTGAAGATCCTTTCCATATCCCTATCCTCCCGATATCTGTCATCAAAGGTGCAATTAATCACAAAGAAGTGTACATACGTTGATAATTTCGGGAGATTACATGAAAATCTTTAATTAATGATACATTTACATTAGTTTTCCCAATTGAATCTGATAGATGCCTTGAGATTGTGAAAATTCCATCGGGTAAAATTTACGAAAAATCCATAAACATGATTTCAATATATCAGGTATAATAACCCTTTATCCTAATGGATCTACCATTAATCAACTAAAAGCTGGCTGCATCAATAAGCTTCGATTCAACTTCAGATTTTGGCAGATGTGTGATATGTCCTCAATAATCCTATGGAAATAAAATGGTTATTGATAAAAAACATTGTGAATAAATTTCGATAAACGAAAGGAGCAATTCATGGTAAAGGTGACCTGCCTTGGCGCTGCCGGATCTGTAACCGGATCAAATTTTCTCGTTGAAAATACACTGGGCAAAAAGGTGCTTGTTGACTGCGGAATGTTTCAGGGAGGCAAACAAATGGAACTCCGCAACTGGCAGGACTGGGACTTTATGCCTTCCCAGATAAAAACCCTCTTTCTGACCCATGCCCACATCGACCACAGCGGCAGGATTCCAAAGCTGGTAAGGGACGGTTTCAAAGGCCGCATAATAACCTCACCCCCCACGGCCCAACTCTGTGAAATAATGCTTCTGGATTCAGCCCATATCCAGGAGATGGATGCACTCTGGCAGACAAGAAAAAACAGGAGAAGAGCGAAGAGCGAGATAGCACCGCTGTATTCCACTGAAGACGCACTAAGAAGTCTGCAATGCTTTGTCCCGGCAGAGAGAGACGAGATCATCAATGTTGAAGAAGGTATCCAGGCCCGCTTGAGGAATGCGGGGCATATCCTCGGATCATCCATCCTTGAGTTGTGGATCAAAGACGGCCAACAGCAGATAAAGATTGTCTTCTCGGGAGACATCGGAAAATCGAACCAGCTAATCCTCAAGGACCCGCGAGAGCTATTCAATGCCGACTATCTGTTCGTGGAATCAACCTACGGCAACAGGCTGCACAAATCGTTTGATGACAGCAAAACCGAGCTTTTAGAAGCGATCAACTTCGCCGTATCGAACAATGAAAAAATCATCATTCCCGCCTTCGCGGTTGAGAGAACCCAGGAGATCATCTATATCTTAAGTGAGTTCTACCGCCAGGGAAAGTTGCCTGATATCCCGATTTACCTCGACAGCCCCCTTGCCATAAAGGCGACCGAGATCTTTCGGAAAAACAAGAAGTACTACGATGCAGAGGCCATGGTCATCGTGAACGAAGGCTATGATCCTTTCAGCATACCCAATTTGCACTATACTGAAAACACAAGTGAATCCATAGCAATCAATGAAAGCAGGGGCTCGGCCATTATCATTGCAGGCAGCGGCATGTGCACGGCAGGCAGAATCAAGCATCATCTCAAGCACAATCTCTGGCGTGAAGGGGCAAGCATAGTGATCGTCGGGTTTCAGGCCAACGGAACAACAGGAAGAAGAATTGTCGACGGTCATAAATCAGTCAAAATCTTCGGAGAGGATGTAGCTGTAAAGGCACGGGTTTTTACCATCGGCGGCTTTTCTGCGCATGCCGACCAGAAAGGGCTGCTTGATTGGGTGGGAAATTTTGCAGAGTCAAAACCGCGGGTCTTCGTCGTGCATGGTGAGGCTTCTGTGAGCCAGGAATTCGCACAAATAGTGCATAAACAGCTCGGCCTCGAGACACATGTCCCCCAGTGGAAAGAAACCCTTCTTCTCAAGCCGAAAGAATTCACCCATGAGATCCCTGTCGCAAAGGAGACTCCGTCCGACCCGCGAGCAGACATGGTCAATGCTTTGATAGATGTTGAAAAGGAGTTTGCCACACTGAAACAACGTATTGAGAAGGAGGCGAACCGGGCAAAGATCAGCGACGAGGACATCGACAGGCTCAAATACATCCAGGAAGAACTGCAGGCACTGCTTTCATAGTGCACCAACCGAAGGCCTGTATCATACTTGCTGTTTGTCTCGAATAAACACATACAAGTGCTTCTAAAAGTATGAAGATACCTTCAGCGTGCTTTCGATCCGGCCATAAGACGTGCCTGAACAATAGCGCCGGCTATCACCAAGGCCGTGCATACGATAGCGCTAATCATCCGGGTTAAGCCCAGGGCTTCAACGATGGCTCCGGCGCCTACCAGGCACGACAGGATAATGATAGCCCAGTCCGTAATAAGCACGGCGAAGACTGCCCCGATCAGCCCGCCTGCAAAAAATATAATCGTGCTGCCGACTGCCGCACCCAGAGATTGTGCCACAATCACAGCGAGATAAGCCCCTGCAAAAAATCCTGCAAGGGCAAAGGCAACCCGCCCGAGAAGTAGCGCCAGTAAACCACCGGCCAGACCGGCGCACAAGGCAACCAGAATCCATATCCATTGCGGTTGTCCGGCCAGAAACACCCCTGATATTTCCATCCCGACAAGAAACCCTGCAATTGCAATAAAAAGCCAAAAAAGCTTTCGCCCGAAAACAAGCAATAGTAAGCCTAAGATAACATTTGTCAGACCCATAGGATCTCCATCATTGTTTTGCCGGGTTCAGTATCCTCCGGGTGCATGTTAATGTCAGGTTCTGTTTTGATCGTTCTTACCCCATGCCCTGGCGTATTCCGGATAGTTTCTGAAAAAAACATCCCTGACATCCTCGGGCACGCAGTTGATCGGACATGAGAGATTGAAGCAGCGATTACATTGCGTTCGCCGCAATGTCCATCCGGCCACGACCAAAGCTGATGTAGTTAAAATCAGAAGCAGCCATTGCCGACTTATGATAAAAAACGGGATATAATAGAGAAAAAGCAATGCAACGTATGCCAGCCAGACAACCTTTTCCACTGTGTTCAAAGGCCTTGGATTGATCCGGGGTATTTTGGGCAGACCCCAATTGGCATGGCAGCGAAGGAGAAAACCATCTTCCATATAGTGCGGACAGTGGCGGCAAAGCACCAGTGCCTCGACATAACCAAAAAAGATAATTACCAGAGCAACCCATACAGCCAGCCCTGACCAGTATTTAGCGATGATCATCCCGGATAAAAACGGGATCACCCAGCCCATAAACAGCACGAAAAAATCCATAAGGTCTCTGGATGTGTGAACACACAACAATTTTCCCTGGATCTCACACCCGTTACAATCCTGCCGTGAACAAGCTGCTGCGGTTATTTTATCGGAGCTTTCAGCCATATCTGAACCCCTGCAATGCTGCCTTCAATTCCCAGTCCATTCGTTTAATCATAATGGATTGCGGAAAGTAAAAAGGCAAGCCCAGTCACTGATTTTTTTCAAACGCTCAACCCCAATTGCTTTCGTCTCTCTGCCGGTTACCACTTCTGAAAGGCATGCTCTGCAAAACCAAGGAAATTGTGAATCTCGACTATGGTTCCATCATCCAGTACAACATGTCCGGAAACATTGCCATGTACCTTGATCGTATCTGTCGAGTAAATAATGAGATTGATTTTGCTTGACTGGTCAAAAAAAGGTTCCAGAACCATATCGAACCGGCCGTCCAAGCTTTTGAAATGCCAGGGCTGCATGATGTCTTGGGAATCGTAGGTCCAGTCGATCTCGCCCAGTTTGTGCAAAACTCCGTCGTACACCACGGAATTTCCACTGGCCCGGGAATTGTCTTCGTCACCGAATCCGATATTAAAGCCCAGGCGTTTCCCGTCCACCTCTCCGGCGGCAACGGCCCAGCCCCAGACAAATTCTTCGGGCCACACGCCCCTGCCCCAATCGAGCACGGCATAGGATTCGCCCTGTGGAAACGTGTAAACTCTGCCATCTGCCTCGACACTCCCGCAAGCCGGCAGGGCCACAATCTTATTTGTATAGAAGAAAATATCCGGCTGGTAAAACGGCATGGCAGTGACAAGGCTCTCATCTTGGGGATCATCCAGGATCTCAACCTCGCCGCTGATGGGGGGTCCGAAAAGCAGCGACCGCGCAAAATCAAAGCTCAGTGTACGGATTGCATCTTCATAGGCGAATGAAACATGCACTCCCCATCTGTCGAACAGCGTGCTGCCATAGGGTTCCGGCGGCAGGTTCAGAAGGTCGGAATTGAGCAGAAAACGCAGGTTGGAAGTAGTCTGCCCTGTCTGATAGTCAATCAAAGACACAGAGACAAGCACAGCCCAGGTGATATCGGCCAGGGTGATGTCCATATAACAATCAGGGGATGATATGGAGAAAAAATCCCATTCCTTGAGACGATCCGCTTGGCTCTGCTGTATAAAATCACGGTCATATTCCAGAAGAGCATGCCTGGCCCAGCCCCAGGCGGCCAGGGTCCCATCCGGGTTCAGCAGCGGTGTGCTTTCGGTTATTTCCCAATCATTGTATAGTGGTACTTCATTGGGCGCTACCGGCTGTTCTTCTGATATTGCTGACTGGCTGTTACTCGAATCACCAAAGCAGCCGCAAAGAAAAAACAACAAAACGCAGAAAAATGAAATTATCAGGCCCGATCTCCGTATCAAGTGAAAACATGATTTCCCTATCATGATAAAACCTCCTCACAACATTACAATATATCCTTATATATACCATATCAAAGTGTCAGGTCAAAAATTCTTCCGAGCTGGTGGAATCTAAAGAAATTTCAGGACCATGGCACGGTTTAATTATGAAACTCATGTTGTTTACTTATTAACTTGCAAGCGTGAGTACTGTACGAAGAAAAAACCCGGAAGCTCATCTCGATATTCTACTTGTTTGTTGCCTGATACAACAGGATTGTCGCAACCCGGTTTCTGTTTTCTTGCCGGCCCTGTCTATGCACCCGGAATATCTTTGGTCGGGTACACAACAATTGTCCCCTTTTTCATAAAATAGTTTGTCTGTGTAACCGAGAACCATTTGAATCCGCTCATCTTTACCGTCTTCGGATTATCCATGGGGTCTACGGCAGTCCCCAGCGGCTTGAGCGCATCTTCAGGAAAGTCGTGAGAACTCAAAACAGTATTGCATGTTGGACATTTGTTATTCGCAGGCTTGTCCTTCTGAGGATAAAGTTTTTTCGTTGTCTTATAGCAAGTAGGACAGTAGTATACTCTGCATTTCGGGCAAGGGTCTCCGGCGGTCCCGGTCTGTTCCGGATGATTATCGCAGGAGACTTTCTTATCATGCAACCGCAAGATAGAATCACCCCGCGCCCCATCCACATTGAATACAAGCCCTTTATCCCGGCAGCAAATCTCACCCCCGCCAATTGTCATGCCCCAGGACGGGATCAGGTGGATCTGGGGTTTTTGTTTGCCGGCCATCTCAGGGGTTTTGTAGTACTTGTCCAGCCGCTCATAAGCGTGATCGAGGCAGACCTCCAGCCCGAAGGTTATGTCATCAATCGTGAATACGGACCCTCCGCCCAGGCCGCTCTTGCTCTCCTCTGAGACTGTTTCAGCACCATGCTTATCCCCGGGCTTGTTTGTCTTTGAAGAGAACCTGTCCTGGGAACCTTCAGTCGGCAGCACTCTGCGATCATCCTCCCCATGTATTTGAATTTTGCGCTCATCCCATGGAATTGTACGATCCCTCAGATAATCTATATGAGAAACATACTCCTTGTAGACCAGTAGTTCCCGGCTTGGATCAGACAGACGAGGGGCTTCGCCAGGTTCCGGAGCGGGATCAGGGCCGCCTTTGCGCACCAGGGCGATATTGAACACCTCGGTCTCTCCCTTGCCCTTGGGCCTCTTCAGGGCTACGATCTTTCCGGGAGTGAATTTCGGGTTTCCATCAAGTTTGAGTTTATAGCCCTTCTTTGCTTCGCCTGCTTCATCATAGGTGATTTCCTGTACTTGTGTCACCTTACCCTTAACGGCACCGTCTTTTTGCTCTATCTCCGAACCTATCTCAATCGGTCGAGACACCGTCTCGACCGTAATAATGGAATTCCCGCCGTCATCACCGGTCTCCACGATTTTTGTGATCGTATCATCATGCTTCAAATACCCGATTGCCGTACCGAAAATGAAAAGCCAATCCTTGTATTTCTGATTGTCCGTCTCGTCCCGCATCTGTTTCATAATCTCCGATACGGTCTCGATCGGGTATCCTCCCTCAGGACCCCGGAAATAAAATTCCGGTGCCATAAACACCGTGAGGACTCGATCTTTATTCAGCGGATTAACCTTCGGACCCTTGGCTACCTTTATGGCCTTTTCTGTCCTTTTCTGGCTGTATGCTGTGCTGATCGCCGTCTTCATGATCGTGCAGCGCTTTTCGATATCTTTGGCAATGTCCTCGTTGCCGCGATATACCTCCTTGCCGCTTTTATCGGTTTTGGTAGCCGGCTTGATGTTAAACGCAATAAACTGCACCCGTTTATAGTCAGAGGCCATGTGCTATCTCTCCTTGTAGGGTTTGGTTGGTCATGGCTCTATCTCCATTAAAATTTCCCGGTTTTACACAAGCAGCAATCGGTCATTTACCGTAAATATCCTGGATTTTATTTCGCGTATCATCATCGAGATTACCAGTCGCTTCCAGCTTGTGCCGTTCCTGGAAGGCCCAAATCCCCTGTTCTAATTCATTGCTCAATTTTCCGTCAACCTCCCCTTTGAAAAACCCCAGGTTCTGTAGACGTGCCTGTACTCCGGAGACATCCGTGATCGGATCCAGGTCACCCAGATCGAGCTCGTAATCATCTCCTGATTCAGGAAACATAATCGTAGCCTTTTTTGCGTTTGGCACAATGGGAATCTCGACCTTGCCATCTCCATCAGTTGTTCCTTCTGTCAGATCCCCATCGATATCCAGAACATATGCCTCGTTTGCCCTTGCTTCGTCGTTGTTCTTAAATTGAATAACGAGCTTTTCCGGAACACCCTTTTTCCTGAAACGGTGACGCTGCTTTGTTGCGCCGGATACTTCCTTAATCCTTTTGTCCGGTATGTACACCAAATCGCCGGGAGCCAGAACATTCGGATCCTTGCGCTTCCGTTTCAGTTCGCTGTTTTTCGGATCATTCCAGATGGTGTCCGGAAAAAAACCGTACCGATAGGCAATGCTGGAGATACAATCTCCCTGTTTCACTGTATATTCAGGCATTTTTTATAAATTCTCCTGAAGATAATAATATAATTTTTATACATCATAAACAAAACAAATCTATGATCCCGAATCCTTGAAGCTTGGATTGCGTTTTTGCATGCCGGCCATCACGGCTTCAATCTGATTCGGCTTTCCGATCAGGCTCAACTGCAGCTCTTCTTCCAGCTTCAGCCCATCTTCCAGGCTGGCAAGCACTGCCCGGTTGAGGAGTTTCTTGTTGGCCCGGATAGCATCCGGTGATTTCGATGCGATTTCCCGGGCCAGATCCATGGCCGATTCCCAGGGTGTTTCGCTGACATGCGTCGCCAGCCCGAGTTCTTTGGCCTGGGTGCCCGAAACGACCCGCCCAGTATATGTCAGTTCTTTCAGCACGTCCAGCGGAAGCACATGTCTGAGGGTCTGGGTTCCGCTCATGTCCGGGACAAGGCCCCATTTAATTTCCAGAATCGACATGCGTGCATCAGGCGCGATAAAACGAATGTCGGCCCCCATGGCGATCTGCAGACCTCCGCCGAAGGCCACGCCATGAATCGCGGCAATAACCGGCACAGGAAGCATGTTCCATATATAGGCAGAAAGCTGGGCAAAGTTGGCAGGATTGCCTACTTCGCGTTTCATCAAATCATCTATAGGAAATGCCTCTCCCGATCCGGACATACCCATAAAACTCTGAAAATCCAGCCCGGCACAGAAAGCACGGCCCTCACCGGACAAGACTACCACCCTGACCTCCTTATTGGCAGCCAGTTCCCTGCCGGCTTCTCCCAGGGCCAGAAACATATCCATATCCAGGGCATTCATCTTTTCCGGACGGTTCAGCCGTACATCGGCGATGCCGTTTTCAATAGAAATACTTACACGCTTCGACATTTTTAAACCCCTTTCGTGTATGCATGGCTTGCAATAACATCACTTAAAAAAACCAATACAGTATATACTTAGATTCTTATTTTTTCCATCAGCAAATCCAGCTGTTTCAACGCTCCGAAGATGGTTGCAATCTAATCCTCGTTGTTATTGTATTTTGCTTGATAAGAGCACATCACAGTGCTATGAAATAGCTCACATTTTATGGCGAAGAGAAATTTTATTCAGCGTTGCACTGCTACTCCCGATTTTCATCAGCAAAACGCGCTATTGAATCACGCACGTCCGCAACAATGACCGGAGAAAAAATTATGAAAGTAGCCATCATTGCATCTCCCTATCCTCTGGAAGAAGCCCCCGCACCACCTCTTGGCATAACCTATGTCGCCGCCGCATTTGAGTCTGCGGGAGCCGAAGTCCGTATCTTCGACTATATCGTGAGCCGTTACACCCCGGAAAAACTCAAGGCGCAACTTGACGATTTCCAGCCTCATGTCGTTGGCTCCACGTCCGTGACGCTGAATTTCCCCGGCACCGCCGACATTGTTTGCACGGCTAAACGGCATCGCCCTTCAATAATAGCCGTGATGGGTGGGCCCCATGTATCCTTTGACGCCGCCCGGACCCTTGAAACCTATCCGGAGATCGACCTCATTGTAAACGGGGAAGGGGAACGAACAATAGCGGCACTCATGGAGCAGGGAATGGAGATGGGATCATGGGAAAATATCCGCGGGCTGACCTTCCGCCGTGACGGGCAGATCATTGCCACCGAACCCCAGCCTTTCATTGAAGATCTCAATACCCTGCCGCTTCCCGCGCGGCATCTTCTACCTATGTCACGCTATCAGGCCCTGGGCTTTCCGGTCAGCATCATCACCAGCCGCGGCTGCCCCCATTCCTGTATCTTCTGCCTGGGGCGCCGCATGGTCGGCCGTAAGGTCCGCCAGCGCAAAGCAACTCTTGTCGTGGACGAAATCGAACAGATCATCTCATATGGCATCAACCGGATCAACGTGGCGGACGACCTGTTCGTCTCCAACCAGGGCAAGGTAAAAGAGGTCTGCGAGGAAATTCTTAAGAGAGGTCTCAAGTTTACCTGGAGCGCCTTTGCGAGGGTCAATACCGTGGACCGGGAAGCCCTGGAAATCATGCGGGAAGCGGGATGCGACAGTGTAAGTTTCGGCGTGGAATCGGGCAACCCTCAAATGCTCAAGCGGATCCGCAAGGGAATTACCCTGGATCAGGTGAGAGAGGCATGTTCTCTCTGCAGACAGACCGGGATTATCGCCTACAACACCTTTATCGTCGGCCTGCCGGGAGAAACGCCACAGACCCTTCAGGAAACAGATGAATTCGCCTCCAGCCTTGGCGCGAAGTACGGTTATCATTTCCTGGCGCCATTTCCAGGCACAACGGTCCGTGAAGAGGTGGAAAAATACGATCTCGAAATCCTGACCGACGACTGGACGCGCTACGACGCGAATAGCGCCATCGTGAGAACCTCAAAACTTTCGCCCGAGGAGACCACCCGGTTTGTGGATGCCTTTGATTCCAAAATCCGTAAGGCCTGGGAAGAGAGGGTTCAAGGGTATTATGATAAAACGAATCCCCCGGATTTCGATCATCAGGTGGAAAGCTATTTTCGGTTGCAGCTGGTCTATCGCCTGCTCTCGGAAGAACTGATTGAAACATTAGGGATATTCCCGCTGGATCCTTCAGTTAAATCGGACAATCTTCTGGAGGGACTTTGCCGCAGGATCGAAGATGCGACGGGTGTTGACGGTGAACTTATCACAAAGACAATGCAGGGATTTGTCGCTTCAGGTTATATCAAATCGCGCATCTGTGGGGATGAGTGTATATGGTATTGGACACACAATAACCGTGTTGACCGGTTCCCCAGTCTTGATCTTACCGAATCGCCCCCGGATTTATCCGTGCCCGGTGCCACACCGCCCATCGATTGAAATCTCTTTATGTGAAAGCCTTGCAGAGGTCATTCAGTTTAAAACCCTGCCAACAAGAAAATACGCATCTAGGGGGTCGTATCTAAACATTTCACTTTTTTTTATTTAACAAAAATGCTGATTGTTGTGGCCTGCCCTCTTCCCACTATCAGCCAAACCCCATATTCTGAATAATGTTTGGAAATATTATTTTGACTAATAAATACAGGAACACTATCATAAACAGAGACTCCGGCATCAGTAACCCGAAAGCTAAAGCCAGGATTGAAAGCCCATCCCTTCTTTCTCTTTCTTCATTCCGAACTGTTGCCAACCGGCAAGCCCTATAATCTGCTACAGAAGAGACTGCGCCTGTGCTATACTGCCTGAATCAGGAAAAACTTTTTTGCTTGGGCAAGATGTCATTTGTAATCGGCAAGGAGTGTTATGGAACAAGAGATCCGCATGGCATTATATGTGGAGGTGTTTCATGATAATATCATCTTCGCACACAGGCACAGGTATGTTTGATCTGATATCAACTATATCAAGTGATGCCATCTGTTTCACCCCGCAAAATCGCTTGGGGAGGTTATAATTATGGGTAATGATCAGGCAGGGGACACACGCATAACACGCATTGAACTGACACCGTTATTCGTTCCTTTCTGGGAAATCACGCGCAAGGCCATGGAATCCAGCGAGGGAGGCCTCGGAATGGCGATCCCGGCTGAAGAGGCCTGGCTCGGAGGTGATTTCGTCATTTGCAGGCTCGTGGCCGATAACGGCTGCTTCGGACTGGGTGAAGCCTTTGTCTGGCTTCCTGAAACCGGAGTATCACCTAACCAGCTCATCGATATCATCCAAAACGCGCTGGCAAACTATGTGCTCGGAGAGTCTCCGTTTAATGTCGAGCGTATCCGTCACCGCATGGAGATCAACGTTTCCCGCAGCGAAGTGGCCAAAGGTCTCCTGGATATGGCGTGCTACGACCTCATGGGACGGATCTGCAACCGCCCTGCATGCGATTTCATGGGAGGAAAGGCTATTGACAAGATACCTCTTGCCGCCCTGATTCCTCTGATGGACATTGATACCATGGTCGAACTCACGCAAGGGTTTTACAATGACAATACCCGCTCATTCCGCCTTAAACTCGGTGGCGGCATTCAGAACGATGTGCGTATCATACAGCGCACGCGCGAGGCTTTCGGCGATGAGATTCGTATCCGGGTTGATTACAATCAGGCCTATATGCCCGCAGAAGCTCTGAGGGCAATCAAGGCGATTGAGCCATATGGGATTGATGTTGCAGAACAGCCGGTTCGCGCCACGGATTATCTTGGCATGGCTTACGTGCAGAAACATGTGGATACCCCGCTAATGGCCCACGAGGGATGTTTCAGCCTTAAGGACATCATCACCCTGACCGAACTGGGCGCCGTAGGGATTGTGGGCCTTAATTCTGAGAGACCCGGCGGAGTCACGAACGCCCTGCGGGCAATTGCCTATGCCGAGCAGCGGGGGATGGGGGTTGTTATTCATAATCAAACTCTGGGTATTGCATCGGCCATGCAGATCCATCTGGCTGCAGCCAGATATCACAGCCTCGGACATGCCATTGAACTTTTCGGGCATGTCATGTTTGAAGATGATCTCATTATTGAGAACATAGATTACTCGGGTGGAAGAGTGAGTCTCCCCAAAGGTGCGGGCTTCGGAGTTGAACTGGATGAAGAGGCCCTGAAAAAATACGCCACCGGCCCTACTGTAGTTATTGATTACGGACGGCGAACAGGGAAAAATGGCAGAGCCTAAAAAAAAGCTCACCCTATTCGAAGCGTCTTCGATTGTTGCCGGGCTAGGTATCGGCGGGGGGATTATGGCGGTGCCCTACCTTGCCTCCTTAAACGGCATTATCTCCGTCATTTCCATTACTCTTGCGGCCTATGGGCTCAGCGTCGTGCTGCATCTCATGATTGCCGAGGTGGTGCTCAGGGATGAGGAGACACGCCAGATTGTGGAAATATTCGGCAAATACCTCTTCATGAAAACATGGTGGGGCGCAGTCTTGATGTGGACTTTTTTTATTTTAATTGTAGTTACGTTTTTCTCTCTGCTGGCAGCCTATATAATCGGCTGTGCCGAAATCCTGGGCAGCCTTATCGGGGTCCCAATGACGGCAGGAGTGTTTATCATATATGCACTTGCCGCAGGCGTGGTATTCTTTGGCCTGAAGGCCATAGGCATAAGCGAAAAATACACCATATCAGGGATGGGGCTGTTGCTGATTGTCCTTTTGATTGGATCGCTCGACCTCCCTCACAATTCCATACCTCTATTCAGCACAGGGATAGACAAACCTGTGGCCCTGTATGGAATGGTCATGTTCAGTTTTGCGTGCTTTTTTTCCATACCCCAGGCAGCCGAAGGTCTTTCCTGGAACAGAAAAATGGTGCCCTGGGCCGTAGTATTGGGAATTGGAATAAACTTCTGTTTCGTGCTGATCGTGACCCTCCTCACGGTATATGTATCAAAAGAGGTCACAAAGGTTGCTATCATCGGCTGGGGCAAGGCCATAGGGACATGGGCATCCATCACCGGTTCCGTGTTCATCCTCCTGGCGATGCTCACCAGCTTCTGGACAGTCTCCTACGCCCTGGCGGTTGTGCTGAAGGAAAGACTTGACTGGGGAGATCAAAAGGCCTGGCTCGTTTCCACTCTTCCCGCCCTGCTGCTTGCCTTGAGCGGCCTGAGTGGGTTCCTGGGGTTTATGAGGCTGGCAGGAGGCGCCATGGCAGTACTGGTTGCCCTCTTAATCATACCTGCCCTGAGAATCAGCAGAAAAGATTACGACGGGCAAGAACCTGTCTTCCTGATGGGGCTTTGGGGAAACAGCTTTTTTCAGCTCCTTGTAATCGCAGCATACATTGTAATGGCTGTGGGCTCCATGGTCCCGGTAGAATAAAACAAGGCTCATGACATCCTTGTGCTAAAGTTGTCATAAACCTGATTTATTATTTATACAATTACCGGGCAAAATGTTCGTGCAAATAAACTCCAATGAGCTTCTCAGAACTGGCCGGTACGCAACAGAACCAGGGTGCAGGCCTCCTCGGTTTGCACCCCTTTATTATTCAAGTCTTTTCGCAAATCGGGATTTTCAGTTCCAGGGTTAAAAATGATCCGTCCGGGATTAAAGCTGAGTATCTGTTCTGTCAAAGAACTTGATATCTCTGGTGAAACGTAGACCGACAAGGTATCAACATGACCCTCGACATGATCCAGATCCGGAAAGACTCGTACCCCGGCGACTGACTTCAGAACAGGGTTAACCGGTATAACATGGTGCCCGTGTTCAAGCAGGAGGCGAATGGCCTGATTTGAATAGCGATCCGGTTTTTCACTAGCTCCTAAAACAACAACCCTTTGCTTATTCACACCCATAATTATCCATGCTCCTATCCACGCACAAAACTTGCCGGATCGTTTTGCTATCTATATATATCGTCAAACGCAGATCTGTCTACAAATTAGCGCATATTTTGATTGTCGAATCCTGGTACCTCTCTATGTCCTCTTTTGTCACAAGCCTGCCCTTTTTTCATGCATACGGATCATATATCTGCAAGAACACCCTGGGACGAATCTCAGTAATATTTCTTCTTTTTACTTCATGATCTCGCGCAGCTCACGCTTGAGCACCTTGCCCACAGCGCTGGTCGGCATCTCATCCATGAAGTCGATACGCTTGGGAACTTTGTAAGGTGCGACTCTCTGTTTGATGTACTCTAAAATCTTCTGCTTGGTTTCCTCGCTCTTTTCCAATCCGGGTTTGAGGACAATTGCGGTTGCCACGATCTCGGTACCGGGTCGCTCAGGGTTGGGCAGCCCGATTGTTGCGGCCAGGTCTACATCGGGGTGCTCCATGATCTCGTCGTCGAGTTCACGGGTAAAAACCTTAAAACCCGAGACATTAACCATGTCCTTGAGACGGTCGACGATGTAAAAATACCCGTCTTCATCCATCGTGCAGATATCGCCGGTGTAGATCCATCCATCGCGAAGCGTATGCGCAGTCTCTTCGGGTTTGTTGTGGTAGCCTACGGTGAAAACCTGCGGCCCCCGGGCCACGAATTCGCCAGGATCTCCGATCGGAGCCAGTTCGCCGGTGCTGGGGTCCACCAGCTTGATATCCGTATCAGGAAACGGAATGCCGGCCGAACCTGCCTTTTTCTTGCCGTAAAGCGGCAGACCCACCAGAATCGGGCTGGTTTCGGTCATTCCCAGTACCTCGATCAGCTTGCCCTCTCCCACCACTTTTTCGAATTCTTTGATATATTCGGGCGGAAACGGGGCCGCTCCGCTGGCACACCACTTGAGGGTAGTAAAATCAAGTGCTCTGAATTCAGGCTTCTTCAGCAACTCTATGAAGATAGTGGGCACATTGACAACAGTGGTTGGTCGGTGCTTTTTCATGGCCTTGATAATAAAATCCAGATCACGGGGATTGGGTATGGCAATCTGGGTGAGGCCGGAGGCAAGGCTGTCAAGCCCGATAAAGAGACCAGCCTGATGAAACAGCGGAAAGGCTGAGATCATGGTGCCTTCGTCTCCCATTTTGAGTTCGGCCCATGTATTGAGCTGCAGCATGTGCGAAACGATATTACGGTGAGTCAGCACTGCGCCCTTGGGCAGACCGGTAGTGCCTCCGGTATACTGCATCAGCATGGGAGCCTCAGGCGTGATATTTGATTCTACCATGTCTGTGGGCATGGTGTTCAGAATATCCAGATAGGATACTACCTCGACGCCGTCGATGGGGTTTATGGTGCCGGTAGGAATTTTCTTTAAAAGCTTACCCAGGAATTTTTTCAATCCGGGCAGAAAATCGGCAATGCCGGCAACCGCTACAGCCTTGACCCCGGTGTTCTTGACGACTTTTTCAACACCAGCGAACAGCAAATCAAGCGTGACCAGTACCTTGGCCCCGGAATCATTCAGTTGATATTCCAATTCCTCGGGCTGCAGCAATGGGCTCACCCCGGTGAGTACACAACCGGCCTTCTGAATACCCACAATGGAAATGAAGTAGGCGGGCAGATTCGGCAGGTTGACACCTACTACATCACCACTAAGAACACCCTGTTTTTTGAGGTAGTGGGCAAACTGATTGGCGCAGGCATCCAGTTCTCTGAAAGTCAGCTCAGTGCCCATGTAGTTAACAGCCACCCTGTCCGGCACCATTTCAAGCACCTCGCGAAAAACCTGAGGATATGTCTTCTCAGGATAATCCAGGTGCTCGGGTACATGCTCGTCGTAAGACTTCAACCATGGTCGCGCAGAATAAGGGTCACTCATATAAGAAACCTCCTTTTTAAAAAAATTAAATTACAATTCAAAGCTGTCCTATTCATACCAGATATCTAACATTATCACCAGACATTAAAAGCTGATTTCGGAGCTCCGCATAACGGACAGAGCCAAAATTCCGGCAATTTCTCAAACGGGGTACCCGGCGGAATTTCCGATCCCGGATCGCCTACA
>Ga0272441_10004875_pt1 | contig 23818 bp, 16 predicted proteins | sample SSMProp6N_FD_193582 | JGI IMG/M metagenome (GOLD analysis project Ga0272441, IMG submission 193582) | Marine sediment archaeal communities from Little Sippewissett salt marsh, Falmouth, MA, United States - SSM-Prop-6N | ecosystem: Environmental > Aquatic > Marine > Wetlands > Sediment ...
AACTCCTTCGGATACGGTGAGCGCCGGATGAAAAAGCTCCTTGAAAATACGGCAAAGATGCAAAAGGACGCAATACTCTTTCAGCTCTCCATGGTGGTTACGGGTGTAATCGTTGATTACTGGACAGTGGTTATGAAAAAGTTTGAGCTTGAAAACGCCGGACTCCAGCTCGCGGAAACGCGCAAGGTCCGTAATATTACAGCGAAAAACGTGCGACTGGGGCTGGCTGACAGCTTCAACCTGAACTACTACAACGCGCTTGTGGCAGGGGCTGAGGCGCGGGTCTCAGCTTCAAAGCAGGAATATAATGACGCGCTCAGGACTTTTCTGAGTACAGTGAACCTGGATGAAAACATGAAAATTGACGATGTTGCCGTGCTCACTGACAAACTTCCGGATATAAACATGGAGGCTGCCATGAAGGCAGCGTACGCGAAGCGGGCCGATTACAGAAACGCGGAACTGAATCTCAAAAACGCGCGGCTGGAACTGGAGATGTACTCAAACGAGGCCCTTCCCTCTGTCACGGCCGAGCTGAACGTGTCCTCCCTGTCCCAGCGTGATACTGTTTCTGACGCCTGGACAGATACCGGCGCCATAAAGTACCCCTCTTACGAGGCGCGCCTCAGGGTTTCATATCCTCTGGACGACCGTGAGCAGAAGATAAACGAGAGAAACGCAAGGTTCAGGCTGAAGCAGGCGAGAATCCAGCTGGACAAGAGCAAAAGAGAGGTCAGGGACGAGATCTCAAGCCGCGTTGAACAGATAACTACCTCACATGACCTCTACCTCAAGGCGCGGGAGGCCCGCATACAGTCCGAGCTTTTCTACCGCAAGATGCTGGTGAGCATGCGCAGGGGCAGGCTCACAGCCGCCACAGTCAAGAACGGGCTTGACGCCATGGTGTCAGGGCGCGAACAGGAACTGCAGGCACTGGTATACTACAATGTGGCGCTCCTGCAGCTGGATGTGGCAAAGAACGAACTCTGGGAAAATTACAATATAGACGTGGAAAAATATATTCCCACTGACAGAAAGTAACAGGGGCAGTTTTCACGGACCGTCATAAATGGAGAGAATATAATGATCAGGACAATACATTTTTTAATGAAACAGAAACTGCTCGTGAACCTGGCAGTGGTGCTGATATGCGTGGTGGGACTCATGTCCCTCGGCGGCATCAACCGGGAGATCATGCCTGATACAAATTTTGACATGGTCTCAATTACTACCGTTTACCCGGGTGCGTCGCCTGATGAGGCTGAACAGCTCATCACCATTCCCATAGAGAAAAGGCTCAGGGAGATCGAGGGCATAGACAAGGTGCGTGCCTACAACATAGAGAACGTGTCAGTTGTGGTAATCTACCTGGAGGACAGGTCAGAAAACCGGGATAGCGTGGTACAGGACATAAAGGACGCGGTTGAGCTGGTGAACAACCTGCCCGCTGACGCGGAGGATCCTGTGGTGGAGGAGATCAAGGTGGACTCCACGCCTGTAGTGGACGTGGCCATATACGGGGACAAAAAGGGCTTCCCCTACCAGCGGCTGCGGGATCTTGCTGATGATCTTGAGGACTATATCTACGAGATAGACGGGGTGGCAAAGGTCGGTAAAGAGGGCTTTTATGACAGGGAATACCTGGTTGAGGTGGACCCTTCAGCCCTGACCAGGTACCGCATAGGCATGAACACAGTGGTGAACACCCTGCGGAACAGGAACCTGGACCTGCCTGGCGGGTCACTCAGGGTAGGGGAGGAGGAGTACGTGCTCCGCACCAAGGGGCAGTTCAGAAGCACTGAAGAGGTGCGCGATACTGTGATCATGGCCAATGACGTGGGATTCGTCACAAGGATCCGTGATGTTGCACGGGTGACTGACACCTTTGAGGAAGCGGACGTGCTCACCCGCTTCAACGGCAGAAAGGCAATAAAGTTTACCATATACAAGAAGGGGAGTGTTGACGAGATCGACCTGAGCAACAAGATACGGGAACAGATGGCCGCGTACATCTCTCAAAGTCCGAAAGATATACATATCGAGTTTTTCAATGACGTCAGCCGCCACACGCGGGACCGGCTCAACTCAGTGCTCCAGAACGGCGGAACCGGTTTTGTGCTGCTTTTCTGCATCCTGCTCCTGCTACTGGGAATGCGCATGGCAGGCCTGGTGTCGCTCAGCATCCCTCTTTCTTTCATGGTGGCCTTTGTGTCGATGAAGCAGAGCGGGCTTACCCTGAACGTTATCAGCATGTTCGGGCTCATCATGGTCATAGGCATGATCGTGGACTTCAGCATAGTGGTCTCCGAGAACAGCCACCGTTACGTGGAGGAAGGCCTGGGAAGAAGTGACGCCATTGAAAAGGGGGTGGCAGAGGTGTTCTGGCCCGTGACCGTGACCCTTCTCTGTATAAGCGCGGCTTTCGCGCCACTTCTTTTTCTGAGCGGCATGATGGGCAAGTTCACCAGGGCCATCCCGATCGTGCTCATTACCTGCCTGGTGGCGTCATGGTTCATTGCCATGTTCGTGCTGCCTACCTACCTGAATATGTTCATGAGAAAGAGTGCTCCTTCCGCGGACAGTACAGGCAGGTTCAGGAACCTCTATAACTCGGTCCTGTGCCGGGTGCGGGAGAGGTTTCCCCGGTTGCGGCAGGAGGATGCTGATACATGCCGGGACCTGAAGCAGGAGGACATGCACTATGAACAGGGGGCCTTCGGGCGCGTTCAGAAGAGCTACAAGGCCCTTCTCGAGTCTTCTCTGGAACACCGCTACCGTACAGTGGGTATCCTGCTGCTGCTCCTGGTGATTTCATTGAGCCTCGTGGGTCTGGTGGGATTCCAGTTCGTGCCGAACGGCGGAGAGGAGACTCTCACGGTAAAGGCAGTACTGCCCCAGGGTAAGAACCTGCAGGCGAACCTCCGGGAGATGCGGAAGGTGGAAGAAATAATCGGGCGGCTCCCTGATGTTGAACTTGACGATTTCTATTCGCGCGTCGGAGAGGAGACAGGCAGCTGGATTGACCCGAAACCTGGCGAGGCGACCCACAAGACAACCTTTTCCATACACCTGAGCCCTGAAGATGATCGTGAGCGTTCAGCCTATGATATAAAGCAGTGGCTTCGGGACGAAATACTGGCAGCGCAGGAAAAGGGCGCTATTTCCGGCGATATACTGTTCAAGTTCGAGGTTGAACAGCACGGGCCGCCGGTTGGCAAGCCTGTTAATATCGAGATAAGGGGAAAGGACTTTGCCGTGCTCGAGAAGATCGCGGGGGAGTACATGGATTTTCTGCATACCCTTGACGGGGTCAGGGACATCACCCTTGACCTGGAGGAGGGGAAGCAGGAGTACCGCTACAGCATAAACGAGGAGATGGCCGCGCAGACAGGCGTGTCCGTGTTTGACGTGGCCATGGCCATAAATGCCTCCTTTGAGGGCGCGGTGGCAACGAGCGTTAACAGGGAGGAGGAGGAGATTGACGTGCGGGTCCGCTTTCCTGAATGGGCGCGGAAGAGGATGAAGAGCCTGAACGAGGTCATGATCTCCAATAACAGGGGCGGCCTCATCCCCCTTGACATGGTGACCAGGGTGAAAAAGCAGCCGGGATACTCCATGATTAACCGGCTTAACTACAGGCGGATCGCTCAGGTGCAGGCTGACGTGGATGTGAACACGGTCACCTCAGTGGAGGCAAACCGGCTTCTGGCTGAAAAATTTAATGATATTGAAAAACGTTATCCCGGTTATGAGATAGCGTACGGGGGAGAACAGGAGGACACTGACGAGTCAATGATAGAACTCTCGCAGCTTTTCCTGGTGGCCCTCCTGGTGATATTCATGGTCCTGGCCGTGTTCATGCGTTCGCTCATACTCCCCGTGGTTGTCATGGCGGCCATACCCTTCTCCCTGGTGGGGGTCATATTCGCGCTTATAACCCACGGGCAGCCCCTCTCCTTCATGGGCACGCTTGGCGTATTCAGCCTGGCAGGGGTCATTGTGAGCAATACACTTGTGCTGGTGCAGTTTATTAACAACCTGCGGGACCAGGGCCTGCCGCTCAGGGAGGCCCTGACAGAGGCCGGGGTCATACGCCTGCGCCCCGTTATCCTTACCACCGGCACTACTGTGCTCGGCCTTGTGCCCGCGATATACGGGCTCGGGGGCAAGGACTATTTTATCGCTCCTCTGGCCCTGTCCTTCGGGTACGGCCTGATCTTCGCCACCTTTATTACCCTGGTGCTGATTCCCTGCTTCTATTACCTGGCAGAGGACGCAAAGGGCTTTGTGTCTCGCCTGCTCGCGCACCTGGGTATTGAAATGCGAAGCACCATCTACGAGGCAGTACCGTCCTCACTGGGCGCGATGCCTGCGGACGTGGCATTGCCGGAAGAAGTGGCTGCACAGGTGAAGAAGAAAAAGGGGAGGATGAAGAACTGAGGTAGAATCCCCCGGCGCTATGCGCCACCCCCTTTAAAATAAAGGGGGTTAAGAGAGTGGGGCAGGATGGCACAGTGAAAAGGGGTCAGAGCCGGAATCCCTTGCTCAGAGTAAAAATGCACCACCTCACCCCATGCCCCTCTCCCACCGGGAGAGGGGTAAGATTCAGAATTCGCTGCTCAGAGTAAAATACTGGAGGCCGCAATGACTGTATTACCACTGTCATTCCGAGCGATAGCGAAGGAATCCTTCTGGTTTAAAATACCCCATGTACAATCTCCACAAGGTTCAGATCACTCGGGGAACGTGTGTTTATCGTTAATGGATGAATGAGACTGCCCGAATACGGCTGATTGCGATGGGGTCAGAGCCAAAATTCGTTGCTCAGAGTAAAATATCAGGGGTCAGAGCCAAAATTCGCTGCTCAGAGTAAAAATATTGGAAGCCGCAATAACTGCGTTAACAACTTCCTGTGAATCAGGGGTATTATCGCGAGACAGCAGTTCCGGCATTAAGGAGCCCTCTCCCCGGGGAGAGGGCGCGGCGGAGCCGGGGTGAGGTCGACGGGAATGTATTGTAATTCAAGGCACCTTTCAGTCGTCAATAATGATAAACTCGACCCGCCTGTTCTGGGCGCGTCCCCTGCGCGTCCTGTTACTGGCAACAGGCTTGCTCTCACCATAGCCGGTGACCTCGAGCCTGTCAGCGTCAATTCCCTTCTTTATGAAGTAGTCTCTTATGGCCTGTGCACGTTTGACTGAGAGCTCCTGGTTCAGGTGGGCCTCGCCCACATTGTCAGTGTGGCCCTCTATCCTGACACGCTCGCCGCGCTGGCCCAGTATCTCAGATATGCGGTCCAGCTCCCCGTGTGATGATTTGAGTATGCTCGCGCTCGCAGTCCTGAACAGTATCTTTTCGCTGATGAGGAGGACCTCCTCGTAGTGGATGGCGTTCAGCACTGACTGGATATGCTCAATGTCCTTAACAGTCATTTTTTCAGGTTTTGAAGGGGGCTCGTTCTCCCTGAAAACGATCTTGTTCTGGTTTGAGAGGAGAAGGGGCTGCGGGTTCACAACAGGCCTGGCAACCTCGAGTATGCCTGAAAGCGTGTAGACCGTGGTAACTGCTATTGGCTCATCTTTGAGCACGTCAGTTTTATTTCTGCTGCGCCGCTTTGTCCTGACTGGAATTTCCTTTGTCACCTCAACACCGATCTCTGTGCCGCGAACTGACGCGACAGTTGTGGGCGTCTTTATCCGCATAGAGTGGTCCTTGTGCATTTTCTTGAACTGCCCGAATATTGACCCGAACATGACATTTATATACATGTTCCGTATGTCAAGTTCACTTATCTTGATACTGCTGTTTTGACTGACCCGTATAGCGGTCCTGGGATGAAAACGAATTTCCATGAATGAATTTTTCCCTGTTTTCACTTCATAGCGCTCTCCGAGACGCGTGCCAACAACAGCAGTCTGCCATTTGCTGTGCGCGTCCTCCCTGAAACTGGTTTCATCCCCGATACAGTAGGTTATTACCGGTGTCTGCTGGACCAGTACCGGTGTCCTGATCAGTACCTTGTTGGTCAGGACAAGGTACCCGGAAAAAGAAGCAACTGCTGTGAAAAATATTAAGACAGTTATAATAATTATTCTTTTCATCGTGAAATCCCCCTTTATAAAAGCCGTGTAAAAAGCGCGATCGCGCCCGCGCCAAAGTAATATTCTTCAACAGGGCCTGAAACTGTACTGCCCGCGCGCAGGTCAAGCTGGAATTTATCAGTTATAAGGCAGGTCATGCCCCCGTTTATGTAATGGCCTGGATCAGAGCCCATGCTGTAAGGATAGAATCCGTAGTATTCCCCGTACATTCCAATGCGGTCTGACAGTGATATCCCGAGCGTGATACTGGCAGAATACATGGCATAGCGCTCTCCGCTGTCAACAGGCGCGGCCCATGAGATGTTTGTACCGAGCTCAAAGGCCCGCGCAAGGGGCCATGATATCGCAATAGTAGCCTCAGGCTCATAGTCCTCTATGCTGACATCGCTTCCTGTTGGAAGGGATGTCCCGGCAATGAGAGCCAGGTCCGGTTTCATCAGCCTGAATGAGCCGGATGATTTCAGCAGCTCCAGCTTTAAACCGATGTATCCCTCATCCTTGCCGGACCGGGAAGTGCCGTTACCCTCGTCCCACACGTAGGAATTTATGCCCACCCGGATTTCAAGGGGCCGCAGAAGGCCCAGGCGGACAAGGAGTTCACCAATGGTGTGCTCATCAGTATTACTGCTGCTGGTGTAGGTGTAGCCGGTCTCAAACTGTGCGCTTTGATAGGGGACTGTTTGTGCGGATTCAGTAAAGTAAGGGCGGTCACCTGTAAGTTCTGCTTTTTCGTCCGCGAGAAGGTCATGGCCTATCAGAGGTATCAGCATTATTGTTAATGCTGCTATGATCCGCAGGCAGTTATTCTTTAATTTGTGGATTTCAGGATCGATATTATTCTCCTGGAATAAACTTCATTTATTTAAACCGTACAGCTCTTTATTGAAGTATAGACTTGCATATTTGTCAACAAATTTCAAAGATCCGGAACAGGATGGCAAACATGGAGTCGCCGGCAATGTGTAAATAAATAACGGGATTTTTTTATTGTGGACGATAACCTGCAAACAGGTATAATTTTTCTGTCAGTCAGGGTGGTGGATACTTTCTGTTCTTATGAGCGTGAGGGAAAAAAATTATCGGCTTCAGGGGGTATGATTATGAAAGTTATGATCGTGGGGGGCACGGGCTTTATAGGTTCATTACTGGGTGAGGAACTATGCCGTGAACATGAAGTGACAGTGACCGGGAGGACCTGTCCAGGACTCGAATCAATGCCGGTCCAGGTATCCTGTATGGCCGCGCGCACAACCGAGCCGGGTCAGTGGCAGGACATGATAGCCGGCCATGAGTGTATCATTAACCTGGCTGGCGCGTCCATATTTACGCGCTGGACAGAAAAGACAAAGCGCGAGATTGTCCGGAGCAGGATAGAGACAACAAGGAATGTGGTTGAGGCGTTAGGGGGGCGGAGCGGAAAGAAGACGCTTCTTATAAATGCATCCGCTGTTGGAATATACGGGCCGCGGGGGAATGAATTTATTACTGAAACAGCAGTTCCGGGGAATGATTTTCTTGCGGGCCTGACCCGTGAATGGGAGAAAGAGGCCATGCGGGCGCAGGAGCATGGTGCCAGGGTCGCGTGCCTCCGCTTCGGAGTTGTCCTTGGTAAACACGGGGGCGCGCTGAAAAGTCTTGAACGTGTTTTCCGCATGCTCCTGGGGTGCAGGCTTGGCACGGGAAACCAGTGGTTTTCATGGATACATGAAAGGGATATTGCATCCATTGTCCGTTTTGTAATGGATAATGAATCCATTTCAGGCCCTGTCAACTGCGCGGCCCCGAATCCTGTTACCAACAGGGAAATGACCGGGGCTTTAGCCTCTGCCCTTCACAGGCCGGTACTCCTGCCCCCGGTACCCGGATTCATGCTCAGGTCTGTACTGGGTGAGTTTGGAGGTTTTCTGCTTGACGGACAGCGAGTAATCCCTGAAAAACTAACTGAAAGGGGATATTCTTTTCTTTTTAATGATTTCAGGGAGGCGGTGATTGACCTTCTCTCATAACAGCGTTCTAAGTGGATTTTTATCAAACAGGCTCATGTGTATGTGCAATTTGTTCAACCTAACACGGACACGCAGGAGAACCAGGTTATAAATACACCAGTTTGCGGAATGGAAAAAGTTAAAATACTTATTGTTGAGGATGACAGCATAATAGCAATGTTTACCAGGGAGATCCTGAGCAGGAAAGGCTATAATGTGCTGAATGCGGTATCCACGGCTGAAGAGGCCCTCAATGTTGTACAAAAGGAATCGCCTGATCTTATACTTATGGATATAACCCTTGATGGTCCTGTAGACGGTATTGAGGCAACCAGAAAAATTCTGTGCTCCAGCAATGTGCCGGTAATTTTTATTACTGCGAATACTGATGAGCATACACTGAAACGTGCAAAGGACACGGGCGCGTTCGGCCTTCTTCGAAAACCATTTATGCCGAAAGACCTCTATTCATCTGTGAACCGGGCAATTAAACGCATCCCGGAATGATGTATCACCGCCTGTCAGAAGGCTTCGAGCAGATTGAAATAAGGCTTGATCTCAAAGCCATTCTCAACCTCTTTGTTGGGTGAGATCCCGATGTCGATCCTGAAATTAATCCGTTCTTTTCTGTTAATGGCGATTCTCATACCGAAACCTCCCGCGTATTTCGGGTCCCGGAGTTTTATATTTTCAACCCTGCCGAAGACATTGCCAGCGCTTCCAAAAAATACAGCGCTTAAGTACCTGTACAGGGGTATGCGCCACTCAACCTGGGAAGCGATATATATATTGTCCCTGAATCGTCCCTGGTAGTATCCCCGCATCATCTTCTGCCCGCCGAGTTTGGGCACATAGTTGAGGGGAGGGTCTCCTGTGACTGCTTCAGTTATAAACTGCAGGGCCATTGTTGTGCTGTGAAATGCAGGAAGATATGAACGGTGGTCAAACAGGTACCTGCTGAAGGTATAACTTCCCATTATTCCGGCATTGCAGAATACAGCGGTAAACAGTGTGTTGCTTCCTCTGTCCGGAGAAAGGGAGCTGTTCCTGGTGTCCCTTCTGATGTTGAAACCGGCGCCTGAATAGAAACCTTCCTTTCTTCTTTGATCAAAATAGTCCTCCAGCCCGCCGTCTTCATCCAGGAGCATTATTTCATAGTATCCCTGCATAAATACTATACCCGCATAAAGGTAGCCCAGGATCCTGACTTCAAAGGTATTCTCAAGTTTTATATACTGAGGTGTAAAACTTTCTTCATTATCATTAGCAGTATCGTTTCCAATGCCGTAGTATTTCTGAGGGAAACTTGATATGGCAAGAGTTGGACTGTAGTGATACCGCGCGTTATCAAGGTAGAGGTTTCCGGAAAGGGCTGCAAGGAACTGGTTTTCTATTGTATAAAAGGCCACTGCTGCTATGGAATCGTTAATGTCCCGTTCGCCGCACCTGCAGTGGTTCCTGAACAGTATAACAGATCCGCCCAGGCCTATGCTGGTCTCGGGTGTGTAAAATGCTACAGGTATCGGGGTGATACCTTTTTCCCCGGTCGGCTGTCCAGTGTTGTCCGGGGTGTCCTGTTCCGCGCCCGCGGACATGGACATAAGGGTTAGCAGCAGTATAACAGCGATGCCCAGCAGCCTCTTCCGCCATGCAAAAGAATGTTTCGTGCCTTTAGTGGAAGGAATGTTTATTGATTGATTTGTTATTGATCCCATGTATAAATTCTGACTCGTGAAAAAAGCTGTAAAATGTCAGGGAGGTCCTGATGAGTGAGCCTGAGCGATACATCTGGCCCGCTTTACCTTTCCCGGAGACCGGGCAACCCGTGTAAATCTATTGAAAAAAGTCGCTTTTGGTCAAGCTAAATTCCCAGCTGAGGTTCTATCACCAGCCGGAGACCCGCATGATGTGTCAGGTGCGGATGAAGTTCGCTGCAGAAGAGGGAGAGGGATACCGGGGATATATCATGAACATGGCATTCCCTTTAATAGCGGGAACGTGATTCATTGAGCACGCTGTCAGGAATTGTAACCCTGCCTTCGCTTACATCCATGAGCGCTGAGAGTCCGTAATCACGTATTATGTCAAACGGCACATTGAAGACTACCCCGTCCTCAGGGCCCTGTGAGTTCCCCCATGTCGGGTCCCTGCGGAATGTTTCCGGAAGGGGCCGGATGTTCACGTCCCTGCTTTTATTGAAGTTATACACTGAAAGAATTGTATCTGCTGAGTTGCGTACCATACTTTTCGGATCTCCGGGCAGGTTAAGGGCGTGGAGAATCATTTCATTGTCCACAAGTGAGTCCACGGACGGCCCCATGAAAAAACACATGCCCTGCTCGTCCATGGCCCCGTAAAGGATCATCCCGTGTACCGTATTAAGCACGTGTTCCTCGGGCTGCAGGGAATGGTCTGCCGGGTTGTATGGATTTCCGAGAAAATTATGTCTTCCCGGTCCTGCGCAGGATTCTCCGTGCCTCCCGTATGTCCAGCTCATGCCAATGCCGGTCTGCAGGAGCGAACGCCCGTTGTGGAAGGGGAGCGCGTGTCCGCCGATTGTAAAGTGCCGTTCCAGGCCATAGTAGTCCTCAACCGCTGCCGCTCCCATGCGGATGAGCCGGCCCAGGTCAGTGCTGCCACTTGCGGCCTGCTCCAGGGCGGAGATAACTGATGCCGGGTCCCCGTAACGCACGCCTGTGTCCCCGGACCCCTCGGATGCAAGGGCGAGCGCGGCCAGTGTAATCAGTGCCTCGATATGGTCGTATGCGTACCTGTTTGAGTGCTCTATTACTGACGCGCTTATCCTGTGCGCGTCTTCGAATACGCCCAGGTTTATTACTCCCTGCCAGGTCTCCCATTCACCTGATTTTAAAGGCAGTACTTTCCCGTTGTCCTGCCTGAGCAGTATGACCTGTGAACACCGGTTCGGGCACCCCGGAATGCATGAATGCCTGGTGAGCGGGATCCCGCTCTCCTCTGAAAGGCGGAGCTGCCCGCGTATAATGGTGTCAGGCAGGAGCGACCGGTAGAACCGGTCAGGGACCCTGGCGCTTCTGAAAAGATTTGTGAGCCCGTGCCCGCCGTCAAGCCGCGCCTTTGCAGCGCCCCCATAGGTGCCGCCCAGTGCAGGATTATCAGGGTCGCTGCTTCCGGTAAGGCCAGAGTTGCGGCGCGCTGAGTGGATTTTTTTCAGTATTCCGGAGAGTTCCTTTCTGTCAAAGTCATGGCTGTGGACAGGTCCGGATATACCGGCAACCGCGATTCCCACAAGGCCGTTCCGGCCGAACAGGGACGTGCTCCGGGCCGCGGCCCTGTCAGGGGGTTCTCCCTGTTTTGAGTTGCACACAACAGCATTGTATCTGAACCCCGTACTCGATGGGTCTGTCAGGGCCAGGGCAATGTTTTTACCGTGCCGGTCATAAACGCTTTGCGCAAGGTCAAAGGTCCCGCTGATGCTGCTCCCGTAACCGGAAAGGGGCTCCAGTGAGGGATATCCGTTTTGATCGATATAGAGTATATGCGGTCTGTCCGAGATGCCGGTGATCCTGATTCCCGTTATCCCGAGCCTGGTAAGATATTCCGCGATCAGCCCGCCTGAGCGGCTTCCCTGCAGGTTGCCTCCCAGCAGGCTTATGCCGTACAGGTTCATCTTGCCTGCAAAACCGAGTCGCGAGGCTGTAAGGGGCGTGTATCCTGTCAGGTATATGACCTGTTCAGGATTTTCCGAATCCAGTATTCTTTTTATTGCCCTGGGCTTGCCATAGAGGTCACCGTAACTGTCCTCCGCTGTTACGGCAGAGACTTCATCCAGGTTTATCTCAATTTCTTTCAGCATGGTTCTACCGGTTGTTCCTCTTTTTCCCGGGTGTGCCCGGTCCGTTCTGTTTCTGCCCGGATCCGGGCCGGCCTGTCTTAAAGAAAATCAAGGTCCGCACCCAGGTGTGATTGCTGCACATGCATCCGGTGAAGACGCAGCCAGCCCCTTTCCGGAAGCGGCCGGGGCGTGAATCCCGCCATGCGCCTCTCTAGCTCGTCCCGATCAACAAGGAGGTTTACCTCCCTTTTCTCAACGTCAAGTTCAACAGTGTCGCCGTCACGAACAAAGGCAAGGGGACCGCCTATGACCGCTTCCGGTGAACAGTGAAGTACCACGGTCCCGTATGCTGTGCCGCTCATGCGGGCGTCAGTGATCCTGACCATGTCCTTTACCCCCTGTTCCGCAAGGTAGCGCGGTATCGGGAGGGACCCGGCCTCGGGCATACCGGCCGCAACCGGTCCCGCGTTTCTCAGTATCATGACATGGTCCGGAGTGAGTCCCAGGGACGGGTCATCGATCCTGTTCACAGCGTCCTCAGGTGAATCGAAGACCACTGCCGGACCCCTGTGCTTCATCAGGGAGGGTGTTGCCGCGGCCGCTTTTATTACTGCACCGTCAGGTGCGAGGGAGCCGTGAAGCACGGCTATGGCTCCGGCAGGCAGGAGCGGCTTTCCAGTAGTACGAATCGTTGTCTGCCAGTCCCCTGGCCGGTCAGTGCGAGAAAGCAACTCTCCCACGGTCTCGCCGGTAACGGTCATCGCTTCCAGGTCAAGGAATTCTTCAAGTGCCTTCATCAGTACCGGTATCCCGCCTGCGTGATGGAGGTCTTCCATGTAGCCGACCCCTGCAGGCTTGCAGTCCGCGATAACAGGGACCCTGGCCGAGACATCGTTAAAGTCATCAAGCGCCAGGGGTATCCGGGCGCGCCTGGCTATTGCAAGGAGATGGATGATCGCGTTGGTTGAACCGCTCAGGGCCATGAGCACGGTCATGGCGTTCAGGAAAGATCCCCTGCTAAGTATCTTTGAAGGAGACCTGCGGGTGCGCGCGAGTTCCACTGCAAGACGGCCTGAATCCACTGAACTCCTGAGCCTGGCCCCTGTCGGGTGGGGGGGAGAGGCGCAGCCCGGCACTGTAAGGCCCATGGCTTCAACCAGGGAGGCCATTGTTGAGGCTGTGCCCATGACCATGCAGGTTCCTCCTGTGAAACAGAGTGACTCCTCGATCTCCTTTATCTCTTCCCCGGTCAGTTCACCTGCACGGTAACTGCTCCAGAGCCTCCTGCAGTCCGTACAGGCGCCAAGACGCTGCCCGTGCCAGTAGCCTGTAATCATCGGACCGGCAGGCACGTATACCGCGGGCACGTCAGCTGATACAGCTGCCATTACCTGCGCGGGCACGGTTTTGTCGCATCCGCCCAGGAGTACTACCGAATCCATGGGCTGCGCCCTGATCATCTCCTCGGTGTCCATGGCCTGGAGGTTCCTGAAAAGCATTGTAGTTGGAGAGGTGAGTATTTCGTGCAGTGAAATCGTGGGAAAGGCAAAGGGCAGTCCCCCGGCTTCCATGATGCCCCGTTTTACCGCATTAACCATTTCCGGCATCTGCCTGTGGCATGTATTGTAGTCAGATGATGTATTCACAATTCCCACAACAGGCCTGGAAAGGTCCTCCCTGTCGTACCCTGCTGAAGCCAGGAAGGCCCTGCGCATGTATTTACTGAATTCAGTATCGCCGTAGCTTGTAAGGTTCCGGTTTATGCCCGTATCCTTTTTATTACTGGTATCTGACATTTTTTTTACCTTATTGCGCATGATATTCTGTAACTCCCCATATTCATTATCCGGTGTTCAAAATTATCAAGAATAAAATTAAATAATTAAACGCTTTCCTGTTTCAGTTACTTTTAACACAAACAGGGGGCGGTAGTGATTACTGAACATATATTTCAGTGTAAAAAACAGTAATTAAAAGCCCCGCCGCCTCTGGCGGCGGTGTGTGAGGCGATAACAGTGCTTCCGCCGCCTTCGGCAGCGGTGTGTGAGGCGATAACAGTGCTTCCGCCGCCTCTGGCGGCGGGGTGTGGAGCAATAACAGTGCTTCCGCCGCCTCCGGCGGCGGGGTGTGGAGCAATAACAGTGTTTCCGCCGCCTCCGGCGGCGGGGTGTGGAGCAATAACAGTGCTTCCGCCGCCTCCGGCAGCGGGGTGTGGAGCAATAACAGTGCTTCCGCCGCCTCCGGCGGCGGGGTGTGGAGCAATAACAGTGCTTCCGCCGCCTCTGGCGGCGGGGTGTGGAGCAATAACAGTGCTTCCGCCGCCTCTGGCGGCGGGAACTTGCATTTTACCAGATGTGAGTTGAGGAATAAATAATATATGTTTAATAGTTGATTTTTATTTCCTGAATATTATTCTTGCTACCGGCTGATTTTATCAGGCGGCGCCTGTTACAACCGGCCGGTAGTTCAGGAAACAATTTTAAATATATCTACAATAACGTTCCGGATCATTATATCCTGATCCCGGAGGATTTTGTGTACAGAAAAAGAACTTATTCATTTTTTTTCACAGTCATTGCGCTGCTCTTTTCGGTCCACCTGTTCCGTGTTTTTATCGGGTCTGTAATTTTTTCACTGGGCAGGTATATCGGCAGCCACTACCTTCTGGCGATTTTTACTGCCTGTGTATTCTGCCTTGCATTTCTTCCGCATCTCCTGCGCAGGTTTATACGTGAAAAGCTTTTCATCTATATTACTGTTGTGGGCCTGATAGTAACACGCCTGGCCGCGCAGGTAATATCAAGCCATGTATGCCTTTTTATCATTTCTACGGCAGGCACGGTCTTTTTTATCTGGTTCATGATAGTATGGAGCCAGTCACTCTACAACCGTGATGATCTGGATGTTATACCGGTGATGTCCCTGGCTTTTCCTGCTGCTTTAATAATTGATTCTGCAACGCGGACGCTTCTTTCTTCATATGACCTGGTATGGAGAAAAGAATTCTGGCCGTTCGCGGTTATTCTTTCCGCAGCCGGTATACTCTATATACTGATGCTCAGGATTCTTCCCGGACGCAGGAGTGAAGAACCTGCAGGTGAATCATCACTCTGCTACGCGCTGCAGCTGTTCTTTATCGGCCCGTGGCTGTATCTTGCAATGACAAATTACCAGAACCCGCTTTCTGTGGCAGCATTCACCGGCCTTCAGGAAATGACGGCGTATGCGATTGTGAATACATCACTTATTGCCGGCGCATTTATATGTGTTATTGTCACATTCATACCGAAAACACAGCGTCTGGCATGGTCAATTCTATTCAGTATTGTCCTTGTTCTTTCCACACACTTTTATATAAGCCGCATCGGGCCGGTCTGGCTCTGGGCAGTGACAGGCTCCCTGTGCCTGTGGACAGTGCCGGGAGTAATATTTTCCATCAGTTCCAGGAGGAAACTGCGACCCGGTATATGGAGGACCGGCATATCCTTTTTCCTCGCACTGATTATTACTGTAGTTCTTGTTCTTCTCGGCACCAAGTTAAAGGTCAACTGGATATCAACTGTGGGCGCTGTTCTCCTCACCGTGCCCCTGCTGGGTTCTCATTCGATTATCAGGCGGGTCTCATTTGAGACCCTGAAGATAGATCTCATGCTTACTGGGCTGGTAGCATTCCCGGTAATTTTAGCTGTTACTGCCGGCTTTTTCGTTGCCCGGCCATCAGCACCTGTAACACTCATGCCCGGGTCAGGAAAGCTGAGGGTCATGACCTACAATATCCATGAATCATACAGTGCTGATTACAGGGTTGACCTGGATGAAATGGCCCGGGTCATTGAAGCCCAGAAGCCGGATATTATCGGCCTTCAGGAAGTCAACCGCGCGCGTATTTCAAACGGACTTATTGACTGTCTTTCCTATCTGAGCCAGCGCCTTGACATGCCCAGTGTGTTCGGACCCAGTTTTGAGGACGGCCAGTTCGGCAATGCTATTATGAGCAGGCACCCTGTCCTTTCCTGGAAAATGCTGCGATACAGGAATAACAATAAAGACCGGGTATGCGGAGCGCTCCACGCCCGATTCCAGACACCTTCGGGTCCTGTGAATATTTACGTGACACACCTGGACAAGATGAAGGATGCTTCTATCAGGAAGAAGCAGGTCGGGGAACTGCTTGGATACTGGAACCGGAATCCACGCTCGATCATCATGGGTGTATTCAATGCTGCCCCGGACATGCCGGAGATGACGCCGTTATACAGGGCCGGGCTCATTGATATTCTTGAAACCGCCGGTAAAAAAAACGTCACCACATACCTGGGGGATTTTTCCACTCCACCGGGGAGATTTGATTATATTTTTCTGACACCTGATATCAGGTTCAAAAATGTGCGTGTGATTGAATCACGTGCTTCTGATCATGTGCCTGTAGTTGTTGATATTGACGTTGCCGGAAAAGGTTATTCATTCAACATGGAATAAAAAACAACTTGCTGAGTATGTATGAAGGAAGAGCCGCGCTTAAAGAGAAGGATTTCTCTGGATATTGTCCCTGTCGGGGTCAGGGTGCTTGGTGATTCCCTGGATGGCTATAAAGACTGCGCCCGGTACAGGGGAATATCCTACTGCAATGCAGTGCACCTTGCAGGCCTGGGCATGGAGCTGCTGGTAACTCCCGGTTCTGTCACTGCATGCCAGTGGGTCCCTGTTGCTCTCGGTTTCAAGGAAAGGGAAAACTCCTTTGAGAGATCCATTAAGGAGGGGCTCGAGCCCTTTACAGCAGGGGTCTACCTTTCGCCCCTGCATCTTTTCAAAAAGGAGACTGAGCCGCAGGTGGTTATAATCCGGACTTCACCCGATAAGTTCAGGGAACTGATCCGGCTTGCAGGCCCCGGGGCCTTCATGGACCCTCACGGGTATGCCAGGGAGCTTACCGCCCTGGACATGCTGCTGGCGGACTCCACCGGCCCTTCAGGGCCCTGGCTTATAAGAAATTTTAACCGCGGCCTTGACCTGCTGAACAGGTACCCACTGTGGCAGAGATTTACCACAACCCTGTTCAGGAGCACCGCGCTGACAAATATATTCAACCGCTTTATCAGCAGGTATATGGCCAACATGTCGGTCTGCCGCAACAGTACGGTAATGCCTCTGTTGACCGGAAGGGCCAATATAAGCTACTTCTGTACAGGTGGAATCGCCTGGGGCAAGAACAGCGCCTTTAACATGACTTCCGGATTCCCCTGGGAGATATTCAGGAAGATCGAAAACGGGCTTGATTACCCGGGAAAGCATAACAATGATCCGCGCCTTGGCGCGCTTGAGCGAGAAAGAGAACGTTTCATTAAATCACAGGGACTCTGACCTGTACGCATTACAATGCTGCAGGCTGAGGATGCCTGTACAGGGGGGAGAAATGTTATTGTACGCGCATGCCGCAACAGCACGGTATTACCTGCCTGCGCTGTCTGTGTCTGTTTTCACGGTAATTCTGCTGTCACACATTGTCATATCCGAGCAAAGCAGGACCAGGCGATTTCTCCTCTATATATTCGCACGTTATCTTGAAATGCCGATTCTGAAATATTCCTATTACCTGCTCCGCGGCAAGTGGAAGAGGATCGGTGACATTCCGGCTTTCAGGGCGGTTTTCGGGTATCTTCTCGCACGTCCATTCGGATACCTGGGTGACACGGGAAAGCCTGTGCCTTTTAAAGAGGTCATACGCTACATTGATGAACTGGCAGGACCCATTGCGGTGGGACCGTGCAGGTGCAGGCTGGGGCACGGCGCCTGCGACCATCCCCTGGAGACCGATATTGTGTTCAGGACAGGCTACGAGGCATGGACACGTGCCTTCCCTGAACAGTACAGGCCTATATCTAAAGATGAGGCAAAGGAGATCGTGACCACCTGTCACAGGCTGAACATGTTCCACATGATTTTCGTGCATTGCCCCTTAAACCTCTATAATGAGTATGTAATATGTAACTGCTGTACATGCGGGTGCGTGCCGTATATAATCAACCGTGAGCTTACACAGTTCAATTACCCGCTGATTGACGGATACTTCTGCGCGGTCACTGATTCCGGGCTGTGCAGTGCGTGCGGGAAGTGCGTGGATGTGTGCCCATTTGACGCGCGGTCTCTCATAAAGGGGAAGGGTGTTACTTCCGGAAACTGCTTCGGGTGCGGACTGTGCGAGTCAAACTGCCCTGAAGGGGCAATCAGGATGATAAAGCTGAGGGAACCTCTGCCCCCCGGAACCGGTCATCACAGGGAACCTGCCGGTTTCAGGCCCAGGCTGTACAGGTGGAAGGGTCCGCACAGGGAACCGGTGGATTGAAAATATTTTATTAAAACGGGAGGCCGGCCATGAATTTTGCAGAAGAGTTCAAACCTGAAAGATGCACCCTGTGCGGTGAATGCTTCCACCAGTGCCCGGTAATGCACCTCCCCCCTGATGTGGCGCGGGAAGAGATGCAGCGGCTGCTTGACGGACGTGACACAAAGCACGTGCTTCAGCGCTGTACGAGCTGCCACTCCTGCAACATGATCTGCCCGGAACAGGCGAACCCGGCCAGGCTTATACTGGATACATGGCACAAAAAGTTCCTGGAGCAGGGGATGCCGTCCAGGGCCCGGTACTTTACCCCTCACAACCCTGTGAATTTCAGGACCCATGTTCTTGAACATCTTCCCGGGGATGAAAAAAACCTGGTTGAGTCATGGGACGATGATTCCCCGTGCGAAGAGATATTCTATCCCGGCTGCAATGTTATAACCGCCCCTTACCTGACAATGACCGGGATCTTTGACGGCCTGAACATACGCGGGTCACTGGACCTCTGCTGCGGAGAGATGTACTACCGCATGGGACATTTTGACCAGCTCAGGGCAGTGGCTGAAAAGCTTACAGCTCATTTCAGGAAAATGGGCCTCAGGAGGATGATAATCCCGTGTACTGCAGGATGGAACCTGTTTACAAATATACTGCCGGAATTCGGGGCTTCATTTGATTTTGAGGTTGTGCATGTGCTGCCCTGGCTCTATGACAGGATGAGGTCCGGAGAGATCAGGGTAAAGGAGCCGCTTGAAATGACAGTCACCCTGCACGATTCCTGTCACGGAAAGGCCTTTGGCCACGGGTACATGGATATACCCAGGAAAATACTGGAACTCGCGGGCGCGACCGTGATTGAGCAGAAGTATATCAGGGACATGAAGCTCTGCTGCGGCATAGGAGGGGGCTTCAGCCATTACTCGGGTTATCATCCCCTGAACATCATACGCTCAACAGGAGCGGCGCTGAAGTCTTCCCATGAACCCGGCGCTGACGCTGTAGCGGTATACTGTGCAGGATGCCTGCAGCAGCTTTCAGTCGGACAGATACTTTTTCCCTTCAGGCGGATCCCGGTGTATCATATTATTGAGCTGGTTCAGATTGCAACAGGAGAGACCCCTGCCCGGAGGATAAAAAAGCGCGCCCGCCAGCTTCTCGCAGGCACTCTGATTAAACAGGGACCAATGGTCCTGTCTTCGCGCAGATACATCATGGAGGGCCTGACTGTAAAGGGCACGCGCCGCAGGTCCGGCGACGGAAATTTGAATAAAAAGTAAGGAGTTTTAATATGACAGACCTCGGATTGAAAAGGGTGCTTCGGCTGCCCGCTGTTTCTTTTATCGCTATCGGGTTTATGATCGGGGGCGGTGTTTTTGTATTCACAGGCATTGTACTTAAAATAGCCGGGCGCGGCCTGCCTGTGGCATACGCCCTTGCTGTAATTCCGGTATTTATAAGCATGCTTCCCCTTGCCATGCTCGGTTCAGCCATGCCCACGACCGGGGCAAACTACAAGTATCCATGCAGGATGGTATCACCAGCGCTTGCCTTTGTAGGCCTGTGGGTCTATATTCTCGCTTCATTCTGGGGACAGATCCCCCTGTATGCCCTTTCATGCGCCAAGTATGCAGGAGTATTTATACCAGGGGTCTCACTGAAGCTTATTGCTGTAATTATTCTCACAATACTCTACATCATAAACATACTCGGGGTAAGGCTTGCCGCGCAGGTGCAGGGTACGCTGGTGATAATACTCATATCAGCCCTTCTGCTCTATTCCGGCAAAGGGCTTTCAACCCTGCAGCCGGGTTTCTGCACAGGGATTTTTGACGCGGGTGCGGGAAACCTTCTCCTGGGTACCGCGCTCCTTACATTTACCTATTTCGGCGCTAACGGTATCATAGAACTGGGGGGTGAAATCATCAACCCCGGAAGGGTAATACCCCGCTCATACTTTATTGCGTTTCCGGTTGTTGCTGTTGTGTATGTGCTTGTAGCGCTTTCAACTGTAAACGCGCTGCCCCTTGGACAACTGACCTCGGTTGATGAGCCCCTCATACATACAGCAGGAGCTGTTATGGGGAAATTCGGTGCCGGGTTTTTTATTGCAGGGGGAGCGGTCCTTGCCCTGGTTACCACACTGAACGCCCTTTTTCTCGTGGGTACCAAGTCGCTCCTTATCATGGTGGAGGACGACCTGCTCCCGAAATTTTTCGGGAGGCTAAATAACCGCTTCAGAACACCGCACGTTCTCCTCACTGCCATATGGGTCCTCTCAATCGCAGGCATGTTTTCAGGCCTGTCTCTTGAAACCTTTGCCTCGTACGCGGCACTTGGCGGGCTTATCATCTTCCTGCCCATCCAGATAGCGTCTCTCCGCCTGCCGGATCTTTTCCCGGAGCGCTACGAGAATTCGGAATTCAGGCTCACCGGGTTCTGGCTCTGGTTCTGCCCCATAGTCGGTATTTTAATGGTGCTTTTTTTCGGACTTGTGATAATTGTAGATCTCAAGTCGCCTGTAAAGATAGGCTGGTTCTCTCTTTTTATTGTAAGCGGTATACTCTTCTATTATCTGCGAAGGGCGCAGCTGCTGAAACGCGGCATAAACCTTGACAATCTGAAAAATAAGGAGGACTGGGGTGATGAATGATTTCACCCACCCGGTACTGTTTCAGAAGTATCCCGGCCTTGAGAAAGGGATAGCCTGGACCGGACTCGGGGAATTCCCCACACCAGTGGAACCCCTTAAAAACACGGGGAAGGGCAATTTATGGATCAAGAGGGATGACCTGAGTTCACAATTGTACGGCGGCAACAAGGTGAGAAAGCTTGAATTCATCCTTGCCCACGCGCTTGAAAAGGGGAAACGTACTGTTGTGACACTGGGGGGCACTGGCACCAATCACGGGCTGGCCACCGCAATATTCGCCCGTGAACTCGGACTCAAAAGCAGGCTCATACTGTTCCGGCAGCCGGTCACGAGCATGGTGAAGAAGAACCTGCTCCTTTTCCACCGCTATGGCGCAGAACTCATATACAGGCGCACACTTTTCAGGGCGGCACTCTCCTTTATGTTTTTCGAAAGGATCCGGAGCTGCGGCTCGTATTTCATCTTCGCAGGTGGTTCAACCCCTCCCGGCACCCTGGGTTTTGTGAACGCGGCATTTGAGTTGAAACAGCAGATTATGGATGGAGAGCTGCCGGAGCCGGAAATCATATACTGCCCTCTCGGTTCCGGAGGTACACTTGCGGGCCTGACCCTGGGTGCCGCGCTCGCGGGCCTGGGGTCCAAAGTAGTCGGGGTCCGTGTTACTGCATCTCACCTGGGACTCATCCAGACCTGTACCGTGAAAACAGTGTCAGGGCTCATGCAGAGGACTCTCTCCCTTATGAAAAGGTACTGCCCTGAACTGGCCCTGGAAAAAGTGCCTGCCCCGTTGATCATCGGGGACTACCTTGGTGACGGATACGGGTGCCCCACACGGGAATGCCTTCACGCAATGAAGACTATGATGGACATGGAGGGAATTGAGCTTGAACCGACATATACCGCGAAAACATTCGCCTGTGTTATGGAAAGATGCCAGGCTTCCGAAGGGCCCGTGCTCTACTGGCACACCTACAACTCTAATGACCTTTCAGCAGAGGCCGCGTCTGTGGATCCCGGTGAACTGCCCGGGGAACTGCAGGTGTTCTTAAAAGAGGAAACTGCTGTTTAGGGGAGGACTTTATGAAAAAAATTGAAGCTGGATTTACTGCGCCGGATTTTGCCATCCGTACACCCTGGGGTGATGAGGGGACACTATATGAACTGCTTGACCATGAGGATGTGCTTATTCTTTTCCTCCGGTACATGGGGTGCCCGATCTGCCGTATGAAGATGTCTGAACTTGCCAGGGACGCGGCAGATTTTGAAAACGCCGGGGTCCGGGTCCTTGTGTTCCTCCAGAGCGAGCCCGGGGTAGTTGCGAAGGAACTGCAGAGGGACACTACTCCATTCATACCTGTATGCGATCCCGGAGGGGAGACCTACAGCCTCTACTCGGTAGAGCCCGGGTCAGTATTCAGGTATATCACACCCGGGGTCATAAAAAAGGCCATCCGTGCAACGCGGATGGGGATAAACCATGGTAAAAAGGAAGGGAACGAACTGCAGCTCCCGGCCATGTTCCTGGTGTCGGGCAGGAAGATCGTTCATGCTTATTACGGTAAAAATATCGGGGACCTGCCTGGAAATAATGAGATAATTGCCCTGGTACATGATTTCAGGAAGAAACAGTGATACCGTAAAAGGGGGTGACCGTGAAAAAGACACGGATCATACTTTCAGTTGTGTCAGTGGTTGTACTGCTCCTTTTATTCGGGGGGTACCTGTTTCTGAAAATGAGGCTGCCGCGCTTAAGCGGTGATATTTCCCTTCATGGTCTCAGGGGAGAGGTCTCAATTATCACGGACAGTCATGGTATTCCGCATATTGAGGCAGGATGCAGGAAGGACCTCTATTTTGCAATGGGATACGTGCACGCGAGGGACCGTCTTTTCCAGATGGAATTTTTAAAAATGATAGCGCTGGGGAGGCTGTCCGAGATCACTGGAGAGTCAGGCCTCGGGTATGACAGGTTCATCCGGACCCTGGGTCTCGTAAGGAGGGCGGAAGCGGTAAAGCGGGACCTGGACACGGAGGTCCGCAGTCTCGGTGAAAGCTATGTTCGGGGTATCAACGCCTATATAAGTGAAAACCCGTCCAGGATACCGGTGGAGTTCCTGCTTATGAAGTTCAGGCCCGCTCCCTGGACCACAACTGACCTGCTCACCTACGCTCACCTCCTTTTATGGGGGATGCATTATAACTTTAATTCGGAACTGCTCTATTATGCCCTGGAAAAAAAGATCGGCGCCCGTGCCATGGATCTCCTGCCCTTCCGTCCCTCTGACGCGCCCGTGCTTTCAGGCGGTTCAGGCCAGGCTGAACTGATCTGCAGCATACCGGAAGTGGGGCCGTCCGGGGGGAGCAACAACTGGGTGCTGGGCGGGAAAAAGACAGTGAGTGGGAAACCCATTCTGGTAGAGGACCCGCACGGTCACAATCCCTCGGTGCCTGCTGTATTCTACATGGTCCACCTGAAATGTCCGGGCTGGGACGTGACAGGCCTTTCTACGCCGGGGCTCCCGTTTTTTCAGCACGCCTACAACCGGCATATCGCGTACGGGAGCACTACCACCGGTTCAGACATGCAGGACCTTTTCATTGAGAAGATACATCCCCGGGACCCGGACCGTTACCTGTTTCGCGGAAAATGGCTCGGCATGGACATACACCGGGAAACAATCAGGATAAGGCAGGGCAGGGGATTCAGGGAAGAGGAGATCAGGATACGCGGGACTGTTCACGGCCCTGTCATATCTGACGTGATGGAGGGAGTAAAGGATACACTTGCTTTGAAATGGATGGCATGTGACGCGCGCATAATCAGGGCCATGAAAATGATGAGCGAGGCCACGGACTGCAGGGAGTTCATTAAGGCGGGCGGGGACTATCATTCGGCATGCGAGAATTTTCTGTGTGCTGACACAAAGG
>Ga0272441_10004877_pt1 | contig 23816 bp, 35 predicted proteins | sample SSMProp6N_FD_193582 | JGI IMG/M metagenome (GOLD analysis project Ga0272441, IMG submission 193582) | Marine sediment archaeal communities from Little Sippewissett salt marsh, Falmouth, MA, United States - SSM-Prop-6N | ecosystem: Environmental > Aquatic > Marine > Wetlands > Sediment ...
TATGGACACGGAAACCGGCCGACATCAGGTCTGTAACAATATCAAACTCGATGTTATTCCCGGATCTGAATAGTCTTAATATCCGGCCCTCAGGTTGTTTGCCAACATAACCATGATGTTTATACCATTTGTATCGCTGGCACTTGTGGCCGACTTCAGACAGTCCGAGGTGCAGCCGTGGCGCTGCGATTGATTCAAGATACAGATCCACGGCTGCGATTGATGATGATTCTGAAATAAATGTTAAGTCAGACATTTTACCATGCGTCCGGTGATGCTTGCTGTGATGTCTGTGCCGGCGCAGGAGTTGCCGGTGCAGAGCCTTTGACAGCGTATTTTTTAATTTTGTTTGAACTCAACTGTTTCCCTGATTTGTTGCTCGTGAACTCCTCGACTGCGAGCTGGATTGACATAGGCTTTCCGCGCAGCAGGGTTGTGTCTTTCGGAGGGAAAGGCACGTTGCAGATTTCACAGATGTTTTTCAGAACACCCTGTCCGATCTGCTGAGCGACAGGTGACGGGTTTGTGATGTTGAGCGTGTCTTTTAATACAGTTCCGGCAAACTGACCGGAAATGATCTGAACCGATAATTTGAGAATTTTACCAGTCCCGGCTTTGTTGTCTGAAAGTTCGTCGCCGACAATGACCGCCTCATAATTTCCGGGAGGCAGTACTGTGAACTCACCAGTGTTTTTTTCAACGTTCGGGTCAATCCCGATGTTTGATAAATCAGCCATTGTTTGTTTCTCCTTTTATTGCTTTTAAAAGTTCATTGAAATCCAGCGGCAGAATTTCCGGAAGGCTGTAACGATTACCCGCACGCCATGCCGGGTTCGGTGTCGTATATATAAGACGTTCTCCGGAGCCGGTTGCTTTTTTCTGCTTTTCCTGGATGTAGATTTTAAAATTTGCGAATAATATTGCATCTGCCCACTCCTCGATTTTAGCAGCCGCATGTCTGTGCAGTTTGATTTGGTATCTGTCAAAAGGTGATCCGTCAGGCGGGTTATGGGTTTTGATTTCGTTATGAGCCAGCAAGATAATTGCAAGTCCCTTATCCCTGATTTTATCAATACCATTCAGAAACTTTTCCCAATAGGTCATCGCGAACACATACGCCTTGCCATACCCCAGGTCTTCAGGCGATTTGATGTTATGGTCAGCGCATACCTGATTCCAGATCAGCTTTTCAAGCCAGTCCAGGGTATCGACCACAAACGTTTTATATTCGTGGTCTTCCTTAATAATAGCTGCCATGTAGTCCCAAACCTCCTGAAGCGTCGTTGCAAGCTGGAAATGCGGTACGTCGATTTCTGTCAGTCCGTCTTCAGTGATAAGAAAAACCGGATTCGGGGCCTGAGCTGCAAAGGTTGACTTGCCAACCTTTTGGATTCCATGAAGTACGATCCTGGGAGGTTTCTTTGCGATCCCTTTTTGAATTAATGATTCAAGTTTCATGCCGTCACCTCCTCAATTTTGATTGAAGGCTTTGCAGGTTTGACAGTGATGCATGATGCCACGATCGCCGGATCCACCATTTCAATTGCTCTAAGGCGTTTCAGGTCGATTGCCGGTTTCATTTCGACAAAAGCAAGGTTTGCCGGAAGGTCAAGCGCCTGGTAGGCCGGGAAGTCCAGGGAGCGGGTCAGCTTTGACGTGATTTTGATCTTGAAACCTTCTGTCGCGAAGGTTTCGGTTCCTTCTTGCTTTTCAAGTCTGATCGCATCGAGCAGGGCCTTTTCCGCTTCGAGCCTGCCTTCCTTTGCAAGCTGTTCGTTTTCCTTTGCCAGTTGGTACTGGCGGCACAATGTTTTTAAGTCCATTTTGTTTCTCCTTTTCATTAAGTTGTCAGCCAACCGTATGGCTGAGATTTAAAGTATGATTAATTTATAAATTAAGTATTGACAAGTTGTCAAGACTTTTTTAAACTTATTTAAACTTATTTTGAAAAAGGAGATTTTTTTATGAAGAAGCAATGGACAATATATCCAACAAAAAAGCAGTTAGAACACATAAAGAAACAGGCGAAGGCCCTTGGAATTTCTGTGTCTGCGTATGTTCAGTTATTAATTGAAGGGGATAGAGAGATCGGAGAAAAAAAATAAATGACTGATATTTCATGTATCGCAAAAGTTCTCAGGGATAACGGTCTTTTTGTGGACTCAATAATTTGTGACGATAAAATACACAGATGTCAGAGTTTGGCAAAAGACAAGAAAAATCTGGACGGCTGGTACACTGTAAAAGAATATTCCGGAGAATATTATTGTTATTATGGCTGCTGGATAAGAGGCTTTTCAGAACGGTTTTCAACAAGACCGGAGGCTACAAACAACGGTAACAGCCATGAAATATGGAAGTTTTTAAATGAAATTCAAAAGCGTGACGAGATTGAAAGAAAAAGAAATGCCGTGAAGTCCGCAAGCGCTTTTTTGTCTCAATGTGAGTCGGCTTCAGGACACCCATATCTTGATTCAAAAAATATAAATGATTGTGGTGCAATGGTTAATGGAGACAACCTTGTTATAAAAGCCGTTAACTCTGAAGGGGACGCTGTCGGATATCAGACAATTTCAAAAACAGGCGAAAAGCGGTTTATGACTGGTAGTGTAATGAAGGGCGCTTCCTTCACGATTTACGGTGATGCAAATGTCGTTTGTATATGTGAGGGGTTCGCAACCGGCGCTACAATCCATAAGGCAACAGGGTATATGGTTGTGTGTGCATTTTCATCAGGTAACCTTCCTGTAATTGTAGGCGATATCGTAAAAAAACATCAAAAATCTAAAGTGATCGTTTGCGCAGACAATGACCACCACAACAACCATAAACAATGTGGGAACGCAGGGTTAAAAGCTGCAAAGAAAGCTAAGGACGACCACGGCGTTGATTATGTGTTTCCAGAAGGAATAATTGGAACTGATTTCAATGACATGGCGGTTGAAAAAGGGATTGATGCCGTAAAATCGACCATCATAAAATCAGTGTCGGTAAAGGTCGTCACCCGTGAGGACATCAAAGACGATTCTATTTCTCTTAATCTCACAAATGATATAATCGACCCAGGCGGTTTGATATCTCTTGGAATGAAGGCGTTCTCTGCTGATGATATCCCGAATATAGTTCAATATAATTTCCCGCTTGTTTTGTCTGTAATTGCCAGGGCTATTACCGGAAAAATAAAATTCGGTAACGTATGGCCGAACTTTTATAATATCAAAGTTGGTGGAACCAGTACCGGAAAGACAGACGCAGACAAAGCAATGAAGCAGGCAATAAAACTCTCAGGAATAACAGATTTTTACGGGCCTACTGACTTTTCATCAGGGCCAGGACTTTTGAGGGGGTTGTCAGAATATCCACAATGTTTAATCACATTAGATGAAATAAGCTATTTATTCAAGAGATTTGACAAGCCTGACATGAACTCAGCAGGGAAAATATCAGCGCTGCTTGAGTTATACACCAGTACCGGACACCAGCTTATTAAAACATATGGAGACAGCAAGAATAAAATAATTATAAATAACCCATGCGTAAACATCATCGGAAACGCTACGCCAGGTATATTCAGCGACTTAAAACCGGATGACCTGGAAAGCGGATTGATTCAGCGGTTTGATTTCTGGTGCTATGATGGGGATATTCCATACCGTAATCCGTTCTCTGGCGACCAAAACAGAAACCTTGATATATTCGTTAAAAACATAGCTGAAATAATAAGCATAGAAAATGAAAACCTGCCTGATTTATTCAAAGTTTTAAACGAGCCCACCACCATAATACCGGATTCAAAATGCAGGGAAATATTAAACGATTTCTCGGTTGACATAATCAACCGGGCTAACAGTGAAGATAACGCAGGGGCGAAAGGGATAATCTCACGAGGTTATCATTTGTCCGTAAAATACGCAATGCTCCATATGGCGTCCGAAAGGGTATCAACCGGACTGTTTGAACCAATGACAGAAAAAGACCTCGAATATGGAATCAAACTGTCAAACACTCTTATCAACTGGAAGCTGAAAGTTTTATTGTCAAACATTTCAGAAGGGGAATTCCATAAATTATGCCAGGACTTTAAAAGCGGAATTAAAATTGCGACAAAAAATAATATGGCTCCCACAGGTGCTGTAATCGCAAACAAGAAAAAATCTCTAAAAAACATCACTCCAAGAATATGGGACGATATTGTAAAGGTCTTATCTAAGCGCAATGAAATTTTTCTTGATGAAACAGGCAGATCAACAAAATATTTCCTGGTGAAAGAATGAACTTACGAACTTACAACAACTTACAACTCGAAGCTGTAAGTTTGGAAAAGAAAATAAATGTAATGATTTTAATAATATATATAAAAAATAATAATAATAATAATATAACTTACAGACTTATTCTATATTGTACAACTTTTTATTATATGGGGAAATGTATCTTTTTGTGTTCATTTTTTGGCTTTGGGGGTGTAGACGGCTGTAAGTTCGTAAGTTTCGTAAGTTACGGTAAAATCAATAGGTTATGGCTGTAAGTTTGGCTGTAAGCAATTTCAAAAGCTGTAAGTTTGGAATTAATTGGATGAAATTACATTAAAGGAGATAAAATTATGGACGCAGAACAAAGACATTTAATGTTTTATTTCGAGATGGAGAAGGCTTGCCACGAAAGTGTTAAACACATGGGTCTGTTTTTAGATTTTTACACAAAATTAAAATTACCATGTGGCTTTCAGGATGAAAATTATGATGAAGAGTGTGAAAAGAAAATCGAAGAGGTTACTCGCGCAATACAGGACGCACAGGTAGCTATGCACGGTGTGCTTTATGAAATGGAACAGGTGGAAAAATGACATGCCCGATATGCAAAGGAAAATCAGAAGGCTATCCGATACGCCATAACGGCGAATGTATCAACATATATACCCATGATTACGATCAGACCGCCTGCAAGGTTTGCTGGCTTATGCGGGTAAAAGAGTTGGAAGCAGAGGATATCGACGAAAGGCGGGCGCTGAATGCGTCAGATCGCCCAGGTCGAGAGATAATTGAAAATGAATGGGAAGGTAAGGGGTAAAAATTTTATGGTGTTTAAAATATTCATGGCAAGGCTTGGCAAGGCGAGGCGGGGCATGGCGAGGCAAGGCCTGGCAAGGCATGGCAAATCACGGCAAAAGTTACACAAAACAAGGACAAATAATGTACTCACCAGCGAAAATAGACCCATCATTCTTTTTCATCCCGCATATGAAGCTTATCCTTTTCTGGATGATGGAGGTGGCTGAACAGAACCCGGACTTTATTTTTAAAATTAGGGAGGAGGTTTGAATGGCAACATTTAACAAAAAAGTACCATCACTTGATAGTTATAAGCCTGTTAGCGACTATGCAATCTGCAACATGATACAGGGAAAAGCAACATTAACTATGAGAAAATATGAAATATTCATACCGGCCAGGCTGCCAAACCTTAATGACATCATAGCCGCTGCAAAAATCAGTAGAGGAAAATTCAATGGTTATGCCGCAATGAAAAAAAGATGTACCGACCAACTGACAGCTTTCTTTAAAAACATGCCGCATTTTGATCGAATATGGGTTGATTTTACCTGGCACGAGAAAAACAAACGGCGGGACAAGGATAATGTAGCAGTTGGTAAAAAATTCATATTCGATGCGATGGTAGACGCCGGAGTAATAGAAAACGACGGATGGAAACAAATTGACGGATGGAGCGACTCGTTTGTTGTGTCGCCGGATAAAACAGGGGTTCAGCTCGATATTAGAGAGGTTTCTTAACTCAAATAATAGATGACGGAGGATACAAAATGGAAGAAAAAACAGGCCAGGCTCTTTTTGATTTATATGAAATTACAAAAGATCTGAATAAAAAAATACACGCAATTCTGAAGCACATGGGCGCTGATCTGGTGGCTGACTGCTCAGATGAAAGGTATGTCCTGAAATACCGGAATGAAGAAGCGCCGGAAGAAGATGAAAAGGAAAATGGCGATGATATGTAACCACAAACAATGGATGATACTCGATAACTATGCGATATGCCTCGATTGTGGTATAATCGAAAACAGGCACGTCGTCATTGCTTACCTTTTGCGGGTTAATGGGGAGATTCGCTCTGCTTATTTACCGTATTGATTAACTATACCGGGCCGCCCGGTTTAACTCCCCTGGCCCGGTATTCTTAATGAAAGGATTTTAAAATGTCAAATAAATACAAATATTTTAGCGCGGCAGAACTCGCCTGCAGGTGCGGGAAGTGCGGGCTTGGACAGAATGACATGAACGAGGATTTCATGGAATTCCTGATTAGCCTTCGTGAAAAGCTTGGCTTCCAGTTCCCGGTAACGTCGGCAATCCGATGCCCTGAACACAACAACAACGTGTCGTCAACCGGGTTGGACGGTCCGCATACTACAGGTCACGCAGTTGATATCCAAATCTACGGGTCACATGCGCTGTGGTTAGTGGAATACTCCGTCAGGCTCGGCATGTCTGGTGTTGGGGTGTTTCAGAAAGGGCCGCTATCTCAAAGATTTATTCACCTGGATGATCTTAATGATATAACCAACCCACCACGCCCGTGGATTTGGTCATATTAACCAAAGGAGGATATGAAATGGAAACATCTGATTTCTTAAAATCAATTAAAAACAAAATAAGAGACCATGAGGACTGTTTTGGGAAAAAGCCTGAAGCTTTATTTCTCAATAATGATGAAATCATAGCTTTAGGCGAAGCTGTTTTATCAATAATTCCTGATAATATGAGAAGTTTAGAACAGTCTATATATGTTGCTGCTCTCGATATGAGTGTGGGGACATATTGTGACTCTGATTGTTTCAGGTATATGGGGATACCAATAAAAAAGCTACAATCATAACGGAGGCGCTCAAATGACAAAATGTGAATTTTTATGCGGATGTGTGTATGATAGAAAAGATATCAAGTATGATAGAACATTTGTCTTGTTGTGTCCGGTGCATGGGAAACGAGTTAAGACGTTTTTCCGGGTCTGTGAGGGGTGCGGCGAGGAATTCGAGCTGACGAAATACCAAATTTCAAGAAAGTTGAAATGCAACTCTTGTAAAAAAGCGGCTCTTATGGAATGGCAACAAAAACGGAATGAGAAAAAACGAAAAGGAAAGCCAAGGCCGAAAAATGCCTGGATCACTTTAGCCAGCTACGACGAAAAAAAACAAATGCGGAAATTCCGACGAAACCGCGGCGGGGAATTCTGGAAAGTACAGGCAGTTAAAAAATTCTATAACGCCAGGGAGTTTGCAAACGCGGCGATGGTCAACCATCAGATATTGATTGACCTCTAAACCGAATTTATGTAGAATGAGTCTACTCTAATCATTCATTTTCTTCTCTTTTACCCCCCGTTGACTGGCACTTGGCGGGGGGTTTTCTTATTCTTACTGTGTCACTTTTTACCCACTTTTTAATCAAATCCTGAAAAACTATAAAAAGTGTTGCTTTTTTGACACACCTATGGTATTTTCCACCCAGATATATCTTAAATAGGGTAATTTCCTACCCACTTTCAAGAGGGGTGACAAAATTTGACAGTCAAGAAACCCACGAACAAAGCCCCAAAAAAACCAGCCAAAAAAATACTGAAAACCCCCAATAAATTAAATGTCTGGCTTTCTTACTACATAGACGCATCTAATCCTCGAACTTATCTAAACAAAACAGAGTCAGCAAGGGCGGCGGGTTACAAGACTAAAATAGAGCAAAGCCTTGCGACTATTGGTTGCGAGAACTACAGAAAGCTGTACGTAGAGATTGAAAAGTGGCTCGACGAACAAGGCTTGTCAGAAAACTCCTTAAAAACCAAGCTGTTATCTCTAATGGATGCGAAAGAGACAAAATTTTTTGCACACGAAGGCGTTGTCACCGACGAGAGAGAAGTGGAAGCGCTCGAGATTCAACGCCGGGCGCTTGACATGGCGTTCAAGGTCAAAGGGTCATATGAGAGTGATAAAGCTGTTGAAAACGGCCTGGATAAGCTTGGTGAACGGTTAGCAAAGGCAATCATGAGGACTGATGGCACAGGCGGCAATTAATTACCAGAAGCTTGAAGAAGAACTTCAGGAACGAATCACGGCGTTTCATGACGATCCTTACGGGTTTGTCATGTTTGCCTATCCTTGGGGTGAGCCTGGCACGCTGCTTGAAAAAGAAACCGGCCCAGATGTATGGCAAACTAAAGTATTAAAAGATATCGCTCACGGTATCAAATACGGTTGGGTTGACAATGACGGAGTGAAGGTCGATTGCTCGACTGGTATCCGTATCGCTGTCAGGTCCGGGCATGGTATAGGTAAAACCGCGCTTATGGCATGGCTCGATCACTGGTTCATGTCAACACATCCAAATCCAGGCATGAGGACAACTGCAAACACGAAAGACCAGCTCACAACAACCACATGGCGCGAAATGGCTAAGTGGCACGATTTATTAATAAATAAACATTGGTTTACCTGGACTGCGACAAAATTCACAATGAACGCAAGACCGGCGACTTGGTTTTCGCCTGCAATTCCTCAATCTGAAAATAACGCCCAGGCATTTGCAGGACTCCATGAAAAGTTTGTCCTGGTCAAATATGATGAGGCCAGCGAAATACCTGATGTTATTTGGGAAGTTTCTGAAGGCTCGATGACTGACAAAGACGGTTTGAAAATCTGGATCGTGTTTGGAAACCCTACACAGAACACAGGCAGATTCACAGAATGTTTTAAACGGTTCAGGCATATGTGGATTTGTTACCAGGTTGACGCACGAGATTCAAACAGGACTGACAAAGAATTGATTCAGCAATGGGTAGACGCCTACGGCGAGGATTCGGACTTTGTTAGAGTCAGGGTCAAAGGCATGGAGCCTCGTGCTGGCATCCTTCAGTTTATTCCGTCGGATTACGTTGAGGCTGCTGCAGGTCGGGTTATTCACATAAGCTCTTATGTCAATATGCCTAAAATACTCGGCGTGGATTGCGCTCGGTTTGGTGACGATCAGTCTGCAATTATTACAAGACAAGGCTTAGCTGCTTATAATCTAAAAAAATACAGGAACTTGGACTCTATTACGCTTGCCGGATATGTGGCCCAGGAAATCAAAGAACAAAAACCGGATGCTGTCTTTTTGGATATGGGTAACATAGGGGCTGCGGTTTATGATTTGTTAATAAGTTGGGGTCACAAACAAGTTACCGGAGTCTGGTTTGGTGCGGCACCCGACGACAGCAGCATTTATTTTAATAAGCGTGTCGAAATGTGGGGCAGGATGAAAGATTGGCTGAGAGATGGCGGGTGCATCCCGGATGATAGGGAGCTGAAAGACGATCTTGTTGGCCCCATGTATGGATTCACCAGCAAGGAGCAGTTTCAGCTTGAAAAAAAAGAGGACATGAAAAAAAGAGGCGTTGCTTCTCCTGACCCTGGTGACTCGTTGGCCGTCACATTCGCATATCCGGTTGTGAAGCAAGTAAGGCAGGATTTTAGGCGCCAGCAGCCGCAGGCAATTACGCAATACAACCCATTACACGGGATACCAAGCAGATGAAAGGCGAGCCTGAAAAATTGAATTTTGATGGAGTGATAGCTGAGCAGTACGTTTCAGGCGAAAATATTGTGATCGAAAAGGACGGAAAGTATATAATTATTCCCGCGACCTTCAGGCCGTCGTTCGACTGCCCGTATGTGTTCAATGTCAAAGATATCGTTAAACACGTTCATGAAAGGTTTGAATGTTGCTGATATCATCAAAACGACCAAGCGAGCTGTCACATATACCTGTTGAAAATCATGTGTTTTTTTCAGGCGTTGACCCACTTGGCGTTTATGCCGTGGCAGCGATAGGGATCTCCGGTACAGAGGCGACGTTTCATCTTGAAGTTATCAGGTGGACGGCTAAGACACTTCGATTGATTATGGAGGACTGGAAGCAGTTAAAATTGTTCTGCAAAAAAAGAGGCATAAAGAAAATATATGCTGCAAACAACAATTATAAAGACGGGCGCTGGCCGAAATTTATTAAAAAGTTCGGGTTTATGGAACCGCGAATTGTGGCCGTGTCTGAAATGGAGCTTTAAAAAATGGGCGATTTGATGACCGGCGGAATTATCGGAGAAATTACGGGACTGCGGCGTCAGAAAAACAATATGATCGACGACGCAAGGATGAGAAAAGAGGAAGCGCTCGCAGCTATGCAGGCTCAAATAGCAGAGCTTGAGCCGAAGAAAGCCGAGGACGTTGGAGAGAAGGCCGCGCTTGCGGCTAACCTGGAACGCCGGAAGAAACTCGCCAAACAGGGCAAGCGCAGCACTATTGCAACCTCGCCGATGGGAATTACAGGATCTGGCGCGTCTAAACAGAAAACACTTTTGGGGGCATAGATGGAAACCAAAAAAGCTAAATATCTTCAAAAGTGGGCGTCGATGGATCAAATATATTCTCCGGCCCAGGTGCTTCACAAGAATGTGACTGACTACATCCTGCCGACCTTCGGATCATACTTTGACCGGGGCGACCCGGCGCAGACTCCGAACGTTAACAGGTTCGAGAAAATTATCAACGATGCAGGGAGCAGGGCGAATCAGATTTTAGGCGCTGGCATGATGGATTTATGCAGTCCTTCTCGGCCCTGGTTTCAGTTGACATTGACTGACAGGGATCTTGCAGAGTTCGGCCCGGTCAAGGATTGGCTTCAGGAGTGCGAACAGGTTTTATATAAGCTGTTTGGCAACAGTAATTTTTACACCGAGGCGAACAATATATTTGAAAGCCAGGGCGGTTTCGGCACTGGTGTGTTGATGCAGACCGATGGGATGAACTCTGTGTTCGATTTTAGATGTTTCGATGTTGGCGAATACCGGATTGCAACCGGCCCCCAGAACCGCGTTGACACCTGTTACAGGCGATTCTTCAGGACCGCAAAACAGCTTGCGGACATGTTCGGCGTGGACGCGCTTTCAAACAGCACGAAACAAATGCTTGAGAAGACGCCTTACAATTATGTCGAGGTTTTGCATGTGCTTGAACCGAGAGGCAATGACGAGCGTGATTACAACAAGATTGATAATTCGAATATGCCTTACAAATCCTGCTGGCTTGAGATTAACGGCCCTGATGACAAGATACTCAGGGAGTCAGGCTTCGAGGAAATCCCTTTCACGGCCCCGCGTTGGCGTCAGGTCGGTCAGTATCCGTATGGGATAGGCCCTGGCATGTTCGCAATGGGTAACGTGATGATGCTCCAGGAAATGGAAAAAACCGGACTGATCGCGCTTCATAAAGAGATCGACCCTCCTGTCTGGGCGCCTGGAAAGTTTAAAGACATTGTCAACCTTCTCCCTGGTGCGGTCAATTACGGCGAGGGCGACGGAAAAGAAAAGATCGAGTCTTTGTATAATGTAAGCATGAACTTACAGAACCTGGAATACAAGCTGAAGGAAGTTGAGAGCCGGATTGAGCGGACCTTTTTCAACGATTTATTCATGATGATTATCAATTCTGATCGGTCCGGGAGAGAGATGACGGCAACCGAGGTCATGCGTAGGCAGGAGGAAAAGATGCTTCTGCTCGGGCCTACGATAGAACGTCAGATCAATGAATTCCTTGACCCTGTCATTGAACGCTCATTCAACCTTGCATACAAAAAGGGTTTGTTCCCTCCGGCTCCTCCCGAGGTTGAAGGTCAGGAATGGGAAGTTGAATACATCAGCACGTTGGCAAGGTCGCAGAAATTGGCAAACGCCCAGAGCATGACGACATATCTGGGTGAGGTTGAGCGTGTTGCACAGCTTGACGAACATTCTCTCATTAAAACAAATTTTGAAGAATACCTGCAGCAGTATGCTGACATTATCGGCGTGCCGGTCAAGGTGCTTAGAACGCAGGACGAGTTTGAAAAGATCCTTGAAAACCAGGTGCAGGCAGAACAGCAGGCCCAGCAAATGGCACAGATGCAGGCAATGGTTGCCGGAGCGAAAGATTTAGGCCAGGCAAGTACTGAAGAAGGCACAGCGCTTGGCGACCTGAAAGCGAGTCTTGAATGACAGATATTTCAAAATGGAAACTGGATGCCTTTGGCTTGAATAAGCTGGCTGAAGACGAGCGCAAAAAAAAAACCGATGAGCTGAGACAGCGCGAGCATGATTATCAGGCTGTTTTTGGTACTGAAGCAGGGCAACGCGTCTTTTGGGACATGATTGAACAGACATATGTGTTCCAACCATACTTTCATCAAAACGCCTCTGCATACGTCAAAGAGGGGCGCAGGGAAATAGGATTATATTTACTGGCGTCAGTTGGTTTTACGCCTGACGCTCAAAGTTTATCACGCCTGGTTGAGATGTTCAAACAGGCAACAATCAAGGAGAAATAACATGGCAGACGAACAAACAGCCTTGACACCGGATAACACCGTGACTGACGGGGCGGGATCAGAAGTATCTTTCTTGGACAGTATCACAGACGAATCTTTAAAGGGAAACGAGGCTATCACGAGCTTTCAAAGCCTTGACGACCTTTTGAAAGATTATGTCATAACAAAGGAATTAATTCCGAAATTACCGGAAAACGAAGACGGTTATGTTTTTGAAACTCCTGAAGGCGTCACGCTTGACGAGACATCTTTCAAGGCCTTCCAAAAAACGGCTCATGAAATCGGACTCACCGCTGACCAGTTTCAGGCGCTTATGAAGTTTGACCTGGGACGGCAGGAAGCCGCGAACAAATCCGTTATGGAAGCTGAAGCGGCGCAAAAAGCCAAGATGGAAAAGGCGGCGGCTGAGATAAAAAAAGAGTTTGGAGCGGAGTTTGACGCAAAGCTGGACGGAGCAAGGAAAGTGCTTGAGAAGACCGGCGCTGTTGAGCTTGCGAATGATCCAGAGCTTGGGAACTCACCCGCTTTCTTCAGGCATTTGGTGAAAATATCGGAATTGATAAGCGAGGACAAACTCGAAGCCGGAACACCTGGATCGGGGGATCAGCGACCAAAGGATGAATTTGGCCGGGCGATTCTGCCGTTCAAGATGTAGGTTTCTTTAAATTATGGAGGTTTAAAAAATGGCAACATTGACACCAGCAGGATTAACGATTGCAGAGATTGTCAAAAGAACCGCTCCCAATGGGACTCTTGAGACAATTACGGAAGTATTGACCGAAGAAAACCAGATCATGTTTGATGCGGTCTGGAAAGAAGCCAATGATATGTACGGCAATAAAAGCGTGCGACGGGCTTCCGAGCCTTCAGGCTCATGGCGTGACCTCAATGCCGGTATTGCTTCAGAAAAAAGCACCACAGTAACCGTGTACGATACAATCGGCGAGCTGGCGGCTGCTTCTGAAATCGACGTTGAGCTTATTAAAAACGCTCCGAATCCGGCACAGGCCCGCATGGATGAGGCGAGGTCGTTCATTAACGGTCTTGGCAAAACCATGACATCAACCCTGCTTTATGGCAATACTGCTGTGAATCCTGAAAGATTTACAGGTATCTCACCACGGTTGAACACGGTTGCAGCTACCGCGAACGTGCTTGATGAAGGCGGATCAGGGTCCACTTGTACCTCGATTTATGTTGTTGACTGGGGTATGGACACAGCCCACATGATCTATCCGAAGGGCAGCCCTGCCGGTCTGGAGCATAAAGACAAGGGCGAGCAGATCGTCTACCCTTCAGCTTCTTCAACGAACAAAATGTTGGCTTATGTTGACTGGTTTATCTGGAAAGGCGGCTTTGCCGTAAAGAATCCCAAGTCGATTGGTCGTATTGGTTCCATCCAGGCGTCAGGGACATCCAATATTTTTGATGAGGACAACCTGATTACCCTGCTGAACAGGATGACCAAAGGCCCAGGGCGCAGAATTTATGTCAACGAAACCGTCATGACTCAGATGGAAATTCGACAGAACAAGAAATCGAATATGTATTATACAAAGGTTGACGGCCTGGCTCCTGGTCTGAACATGACCTTCAAGGGCGTTCCGATCCGTCAGGTTGACCAGATTCTTGACACTGAAGCAGCTATCTAAGTTTAAAACCTTTTAAAAGGAGGGCAATATTATGTTAGACGCAGGATTGAGATTTACAGCCGCAGGCGGGGACACTGTCACAGGGTCTGCAAACGCCGCAACGACATCACTGACAAATGTAATCGACATGTGGGAAACCAGTTCCACTAACCCGAACACGGACGCTTGGGACAGCGCGAAACTGCCTGAACTTGGCGGGATGACTCTCAATGTCGAAGTTGATACCGCGATTACCAGCACTACAGCCGGGGCCGGGATCATTACTTTTCACCTGACATCACATACAGCCGCAGGCGTTTCAGCCGGTACATCCATTGCTTCACTTCCGCTGAACGGGTCAACGACCCTTGCCGTGGACGAGGCTATCGGTGTAAGAAAGAGCCTGACGCTGCCGGATGGTTTTACCGTTCCATCCCGTTATCTTGGAGTGACCAGGGTAATTTCCGGCCAGACAATTTCCGCCGGGGCGGTGCATGTGTTTCTGACCAAAGGCGCGGACGTACCGGGCTAATGACGTAAACATTAATAAATAAACAATCCGGCCTCGGTTAATTCTGAGGCCGGATTTACCACAGGAGGAATTATGGCTACAATCGTGTTGCAGGGAATAGCGGACGAAGGGAAATATCCGAGTGCGGATGACATGAGGCATTCAGCTCCGCCTATTGACGCGGATCAGTATTATCATTTTGTGCAAAAAACAGCCGTTACCGCGGGAAGTGGCGTAACATCTGCGGTTATCTGTGATCTGTATGTCCACAAGAGTATAACCACTACAACGGCTGACACTCACACAATCACATTTCAGGGCGCGTAATATGTTTAAACAGCTTGCATCCCTTGACGTTGTTCGGATGATCGGCAATTCTTTATCGGCTCAGGGTTGGGTAATCGACAGGGATTTGGGGAAATATACCTGTAAGGGTAGAGCGTTCCACGACCCGACAAAGCGTTGGATTTACGTCAACCCTGTGCCTGATTCTGCCTGCCCGTTTTATCAGACATTTGTTGAGTGCTGTAATTTTATACCGAGCCACTGCCTGAATTGCTGGAAAGTGGTGGTCAAGCCGCGGACTCTTTACGAGCTGGTTAGGGTTTACGAGTTCCAGAAAGATTTTGTGGAAGGCCGGATCGGCAAGGGGCATTACTGCAAATGCGGTGTTGAGCCGAGACAGCACGTCAACCAGCATTACGGCGCGTATTTCTATTGCAAGAGCCAGGAACATGGTCTGCATCGGTATGAACAGGTAAGATCGGCAGTGAACGGCATAGACACGGAAATCCCGGTAACGCTGAAACGGTACTGCACCGAGTTTGAATTATCTTGCGGCCCGTCTGACAAATACCAGCGACAGCCGGATCATGACATTATCGAAGCAGAGATTTTGAAAGCGGTTGATTTAGAGCCGTTCAGGGGTCAATACCTTCAGCCTGATTTTTTAGTCAGACATATATTGTATCAGTGGGTAATGTTCGCATGGGATCGGAAAGACCCGACTGTCAACCTTTTTAATGATGACGAGCCTATTTTCCCGCCGTCAGTAACCTATCATGAGGAATCAAAATGAAAAAATATCGTTGCATAACCGCATGTTTCAGAAATTCAAAGTTTTTCAATCCGGGCGAGCTGTTACCTGAAGGCATGGAGCCTGGTGAACACTTCGCATTGGTTGATGATGGCGTGAAGATCGAACAATCTGAAAAACCTATTATTCGCGTTTCAGGTGATGACCCCAGGTCAACTATACAGATCATTGCAGACTTGAAAGACAAATACGGGATTAATGTTCCTGACACGGCTTCGAAGCGTGAAGCGTTCGACGCATGGGTGAGAGCTGAACAGAAAGCCGCGCCAAAGAAAGAAACGCCTAAAGAGTATGTTGCTCCGGTTCCTTCAAAACGGTTTGCAGACATGACGCCTGACGAGGCCATGAACATGAAAAGTTACGAGATTACGGCCCAGGTAGAAAAAATGTACGGCGTTGAGTTGAGACATGCCGGAGTTAAGAAAGAGGACCTTTTGGCAAAGGCGGCAGAGATTGAAAAAGAATGGCTTGAGAAGCGACGCCGGGGAATAGTTTAGAGGTTAAAAATGGCACTCGTAAAACACACAGGTTAAATAATGGCTGAATTTTTACTATTCAATAAAGATCATTGGACAAAGGGCAAGCCTGAAGAAACTCAAGAAAAGTTCTTGGGTTGCTACAAAAAGGGCGATGTTGTCGAAGTCCGTGAGGATGGATACTGGGACACAAGGGGTTTTAACAAAAAAGCTTTCTGTGTGATTAAGATTCCAAAAATGCCCCTTAAAGATGCTCAGAAATATATGGGGCCATTAGAGGTTCCTGATGGAATTGAATATATAAATGATGAACCATTTCCAAAATACAAGATAGTTGCCACCAGAAAGTATCGGTTTGATGTTACAGAACCAAATAAAACTCCTGGATTAAAAGCAGAGTTCTCAAAAATTGAAGACATTGACGGCATGGAGAAGACTGAAGAAACTTATCTGGATTGGGCACCTTCAAAATTAACAGCAGTAGAGGTTAGTAAATAATGGCTGAAATTGTAAGATACGTTGACCCTGATGCAACTGGAACAGGCGATGGTGAGTCTTGGGAAAATGCTTATACTTCTTTAAATGCGTGTGAGGCGGCAGAAGAACAAGACCTCACTGACGGTGATGGTGATATTTTTATAGTATATTGCCGGGCATCAAGCGGTACGGCTGATACTATTGCTGTTGCATTTCAGAATTTTACAACAAGTGAAACTTGTACGGTAAACATAATAGGGGATAATACTATCGGCAAATGGAATACTTCTGCTTATAGACTTTCTATTGATGATGCCGATGCATTTACTCTTACTAATATTAATTATGCAAATGTTAATAATTTACAAATTGAAGTTACAGGGGCAACCGGAACAAATCGTTCAGTACTTCTTTGTTTGTTTTGGGGTTCACCTGGACCAAAATTAACTAATATTGATAGTTGTATATTTAAAGGGAATAATGGCAATGTTTGTGCTTACCCATTAAACGACCCTTTTAGTGATAATGATGGAAATATAGTAGTAAAAAACAGTATATTCTATGAATTAAACGTTTCTGATATTGGATGTTGTATTATAAATTCTAATTCAGCTAATTTTTATAATTGTGTATTTACTGATAATCATACGGGTTTCCGTTTGATTGGTGGTTCTGCTACATTAACAAACTGTGTTTTATTTAATAATACTGATGATATTATTGGATCACCTACAATCGCGTATTCAGCTGGTGATGATGCTGATTTTTCATCTGGCACTGGCAATATTCAATGGACAAACGGTGCAACCGATTGGGCGGCTAATTTCACAAATTACGCTACAGGTGATTTTTCAGTAAAAGACACTGATGCAGACATATATCATGCTGGAACGGATGTGGGTATTGATACAGATATAATCGGAACATCATGGAATGACCCACCAAGCATTGGAGCCTTTGAATATGTTAGTGGCGAGCCACCGGCAGAAGATATATGGAAAGGCGGACGTTGGCAATACTATCAAGATATTTTTTTAAGGAATTAATATGAAAGAATTTAAGCAAAATTCAAGCAATTCTGTTTTACTTGGTCCAATAGTTTATGCTTCAGCAGGTGATAATGTAACGCCATATACATCTGGTGCTCTCACAACTGCTATTATACAGGTTCAAAAAGGGGTTGCTGGTTTTAGTAACGCTGATAATTCTGCTGGTGCTGCACAGGCAAGGGGTTATTATCCCTGGACTGCATCATCGTCTGAATGTGATACTACAGGTGAACTTTTAGCAAGTGTTTCTCTGACTGGATATATGCCTTATGAAAAACGAATTAATGTAATAACCCCAACGGCATATGCTGAGACATATAGCTCTAGTGTTTCAACGACAACAATCAATAATAATCTTGTTTCAGTTGGAACCGACACCACTTCCATTATTGGGAATCTGGCATCCGCACAAACAGATATCACGGGCCTTACCGCCAATCTGACCTCAACATCAGCCGACGTGATTGAAATTCAAGCCAATGTAATTTCTATCGGAACCGACACCACCGGGATACCCGCATTGCAAGCCGATCTCACCAGCACTCAGGCAGATGTTACCGGATTGATAGATCATATAACCACAACCGGAAACGCCACCACTGACAGTATTGAAACTGCAATTACAAACGCTCAGAACGCCATTAATACTGCCGGAAACGCTAATACAGATGCGCTTGAATTGGTTATCGCAACAACTGGTAATGCGACCACAGACGCAATCGAAACGGCTATCACCAATTCTCAAAATGCCGTAAATACCGCAGGCGACGCCAATACTGGCACAATCACAACCGCAATCTCAAACCTGAATGATCTTGGATCCGCTGGCGCCTATACAGCGGCAAATGCGGCACTTATTGAGCTTCACCTTGATCACTTGTTGGCTGCCACTTATGATCCGGCAAGCAAACCTGGGGCAGCAGATGCCTTGTTGAATGAGATATTTGAGAATGATGGTGGTGTATCAAGGTTTACAGCAAATGCGCTTGAGAATGCACCAACCAGTACAGCCGGGGCATTAACTGCTGACACCATTACTGACGCTATTTTAAACGAAGTGCTTGCCGGGGCGCATACGGCAGGTGGTTCGACTGGTGAGGCTTTAATTCTTGCTGCTGCCGGTGGAGGACTTACCACAGCACAGGTTCAGGCATCAGCAGCGGCGGCTTTAGATGCCTACGATCCTCCGACAAGGGCAGAATTAACCACTGATATCAATAGTGTAATTACAGCCGGTAACGCTAATACTGACGCACTTGAGCTTCATATTACTACCACCGGGGATGCAGTAACCGATAGTGTCGGAAGCGCAGCAATGGCCGAGGTTATAGAGCAAAACAGCGATGGTTCAGACGTGACAGCCGGTGGCGCATTAAGATTATTATTAGCCGTTAATACGGGGCTTTCTACAGGAGGCGGGGGCACGACGTTATCTTTCAGGGATATAGGTAACTCAAAAACTGTACTTTCTGTTGATGTTGACGCGGTCGGGAACAGGGTAGCGCTTAACACAAGGGATGAAACCTAATGGCATTGCAGACTCCTGGCTTTTGGCCTGACACTTTTTTCCCGGAAAATTTTTATGCCGATGATTTTTGGCCGGATTATGGTGCTGGGCAGTCTGGCGTAATCGCAATTGATTCAACCTCTATTGCTTACGCAGGCCAGGCGTTTAATGTCAATGCAGAAACATTTGTTTCAATTGCAGCGGCTTCAATGGCATACGCTGGTCAGACTACAAAAATAAATCAATCGGTTGCTCCGGGCGTTGCGTCGATTGCATACGCCGGTGGAAACATGATTGCAAACATGAAAGAAATCGTGGCTATCGCAAGCACGGCAATGGCTTACGCCGGGCAGACTTTAAAAATAAATGTAATACTTGGAATAGGCAGCGCCTTAATTCGATACATTGGCAAAGCGCCAACAATAATATCGGCGGGTGTCGCTGAGGTGCTGAAAAAGAGTTCATATTTACTTGAAAAACGTAGAAGGAGGGAATCTCGCCATGACTAAACTTTTCAGTTTTCTTCAAAATTTCATCAGCGACCCAGGGCCGGGCGCAGCCCCCGCAAGATCAGGAGCGCAGGGACACCCGATTGTTGTCAACCCGACCCCAAACACCAAGCAAATGCACTCAAGGAACTTGCAGCGGATGGAGCGCATTAAGCTTGCAATGAAAAAACTTGAGAAAAAGAAGCTTCGAAACAGCAGGGAATGGAAACTCTATCAACTTGAACTTGAACGCAGAAGGATTGCGGTAGAACATTACGAGCTGCTTAACGAAGGTAATGGAGGGCAAGCATAATGGCGTGGGTAATCTTTTCAAAATTCATGGAAAACCAGGAAGATGGCGGAGCGATCAATCTTGATGGCGGCGGCGACACCCTGAAATGTATGTTGGTTGACGACACCCGCGCTCCGGTTGGAGCTACGGATGAAAGCATTGAAGACATTGACGACAACGAGGTTGCCGGTGCTGGATATTCATCTGGCGGGGCTGCACTGGCAAACCAGTCTATCACGATGACAACCGACGGCGCTACTGTAACATTTGATTGTGATAATATTACATGGTCGCAGGATACTGGCGGGTTTTCGACGGCGAGGTATGCGATACTTCTCAAAGAAACCGGCACTCCGGCAGACGACCGGGTAATATGTTACGCGGATCTTGGAGGCAACAAAGGCAATGTTGACGGTGATCTGACCATTGAAATGAACGCCGCAGGAATATTCACGAAGACCAAGAGTTAATGGAGGATAATTATCATGTCTATTTTGGAAACACTGAAAACAGAAGTAACGGTCACAGGAACAGCGTCAACAAACACGACTTCCTTTGAAATGCCGAACTGGGCGTCATTTGCGGTTGCGCATATCCCTTCAATGACCGATGGGGCAATCGGACTTGAGGTCACTGTTGACGGTACGAATTATGCTCCAATGTTAAAACCAGACGGGTCAGCAGACCTTGTGGTTTGCGCTTCAGGGGCCGATCCTGCTGTCATTGATATCTCTGATCATGTTCGTGCGCTGCCGTCGTATAACGCGACTTATAACCCGGTAAAAGCACGTTTTACATGCGCGGCTCAAACTGCTGGCGCGTCTGTTACGCATACAGTAACTGTTTTTTTCAAGGAGTAGCCAATGGCTTCACAAACTCAAATTTGCAATATGGCGCTGATTGATATCGGGTCGAACGCTATCAACTCGATTGACGATGGTTCTGTAGAGGCTGACACCTGTGCAACGATTTGGGATTTATTGCTGCTGGAAGTTCTTGAGGCGCATACCTGGAATTTTGCTAAAAAATGGGTCAGCCTTGCAGAGGACGCAACATATACGATGGTTGATTCAGCTTGGGATTATGCCTATTCGCTTCCAGCAGATTACGTCAGGATGAGCCGCATGGAGGATAAGTCGTATAATTACGAGATACGCGGGAACAATCTGTTATTCACGGCTGACGAGTGCAACATTGAATATATTTGGAAAGTTACTGATACAACGACATTCCCGTCTCACTTTGTAAAGGCGCTCGTTGCGAGGTTAAGGCCAGCGCTTTATGCCAAGCTGTCAGGAAAAAACAAAGGCGAGTTTGACTGGATGAACGTTTACATTGCGACGCTGGACAATGCGCGTATGCTTGACGGGCTTTCAGACAATCCGACGATGGCGAATAAAACGCGGCACACACAGGCGACAGACACATGGCTTGCAGCAAGGACTTGAAAAATGACCATATCAATAAATTATTCCGCGTTCAACTCCGGTGAACTGAGCGAACTTGCGCGGTTCAGGGCCGACCTTGCCAAATATTCTTCAGGGTGCAAAACACTTTTAAATATGATCCCGTTGGTTCAGGGTCCGGTTACACGCAGACCTGGCACTGAATATATTGACGAGTGCGACGTATTCCCTTCTGAAAATGCAAGGTTCGTACCCTTCAAGTTCTCCACGTCTGACGCTTATATTCTTCATTTTGCGGCCTATGCGCCAACAAGCATTTATTATTACAAAGACGGTGCGCAGATACAGGGGACCGGCGGGGCATATACAACTGCGACCCCTTACGCTGCCGCTGATGTGCCTGACTTGGATTTTACGCAAAGCGCAGATACTTTATTTATCACACACCCTGACCACGCCCCCAGGAAGCTTGTCAGAAGCGCGGATGATAGCTGGGCGATATCAGAGATAACGTTCGACGAACCTCCGTTTCTGGATGAAAACATCAATGAAAGTGTCACGATAACAGCATCAAACATTGTCGGGGACATAACCCTGACATCAACATCGAGCGGCACGTTTACTGCTGATATGGTTGGCGGGTATTTTAAATTTAGGGAAACAATAGAATCAAAATACGAGGAATGGACTGCTGATTCAAGCCTGCTGGATCTTATTGGCGATTCTGGCTATTTACAATACGGGGGGAACCTTTACGCGTATAACGGGATATCTGTAGTTAATAAGAACGTAACATGGGCTGCATCATCTACGGCTAGTGGCGCAGTATCAGAATATTATATTGCAACAACTTCTTATGCAAGTGTCATAAGTTACATGATTGAGGACGGGTCGGAAATGGCGAGGGGGACCGCTGGCGGTCTAACATCTGGTAGTTGTGATTTTGCTGATAATGATGAACTTGGATTTTCTACGGTATATGTACGTTTATCGGATGACGGCGACCCAAGTTCTAAAAGCACGCATTATCTCGTTAAGGTTGGACCGTATGTAGATGCGAAAACAGGGACGCTTCCGCCTGTTCATACCTCTGGATATGAATTTGATGGTGTCGAAACCGCGGTATATTGGCAGTATTATAATAGCGGGAGTGGATACTGTGAAATCACAGCTTTTTCTTCAGGTAGTTCTGTTACTGCTTCGGTTTCTGTTTCGCTACCATTAAGCGCAAAAGAAAGTGGCGTATCAACCTGGTCAGAGGGCGCATGGTCAGGCGAAAGGGGCTATCCGGCACACATTACCTTTCATCAAGACCGGCTGTTTTTCGCTTCTACAACATACCAGCCAAGAACGATATGGGGTTCGAGGACTGGAATTTACACGGATTTCAGCATTTCCGATCCGCTTGCAGATGATGACGCATTGGCATTGACTCTCGGCGGTAAGTTAATGGATCAAATTCAGTGGATACTTTCAGAAAATGAGCTTTACGTCGGAACTTCTGACGCAGAAATAAGAGTGACAAACGCGACTGGCGACGGGCCTATCACGCCGACCTCGGCCAAAATGACTTATGGCTCGCATAATGGAAGCTCGTCAATCCTGCCGCTGGTTGCCGGGAACAAGATTTTACACCTTAACCGGCAGAATAAAAAGCTGTGGGAGCTTGGGTATTCCTGGGAAAAGGATTCTTTCGACTCGGCAGACCTGACAATCCTTGCCGAACATTTGACCCGTAATTCAGGGATCAAATGGATGGCATATCAACAGGAACCATTTCAAGCTGTTTGGTGCGGCAGGGAAGACGGGAAGGTTTTGTCACTGACATATAACAGGCTTCAAGAGGTTTGGGCGTGGGCGCTTCATGACTTTGGCGGGACTGTGGTTTCAGGTGCCACGATTCCTGGTGACACAGAAGACGAGTTATGGCTTTTAGTTTTACGGGATTTTTCAGGCGAGCTGGTGCAATATATAGAGCGGATGCACACTTCATTCACTACTGACGATGTTTCAGACGCTTTCTATGTCGATTGCGGTTTGACATATGACGGTGATCCGAAAACGGTTGACATGGATTATTATCCTCATGAAACGCTGATTTATACTGAAGGTGCAAACGGCTATGCAACGACAAATACGATCTTGATTAGAACCGTAGACGATGACGTTGAAGGCGAAGAAGACTTGCCGTCAATTAATATGATGCAGTGGACAATCACGACAAACGACGGAACGTCCTTCAGGTTCAACGACCCTGTTTCAGGATATATTCAGCTATCAGATTATAAAACATTCAAATCAGCGTATGTTTACAAGGTTGTGACTTCAGTAACAGGCTTAGATCATGTTCAAGGTCAAGAGGTTCAGCTTTTGGTAGACGGCCAGGTGTTTGATCCTGTGACAGTCACAACGGGCGGAGTGGCAACAATCTCAGGAGGCGGGACAATTGTTCATGCAGGCTTTGGATCAAAGGCCG
>Ga0272441_10004878_pt1 | contig 23816 bp, 25 predicted proteins | sample SSMProp6N_FD_193582 | JGI IMG/M metagenome (GOLD analysis project Ga0272441, IMG submission 193582) | Marine sediment archaeal communities from Little Sippewissett salt marsh, Falmouth, MA, United States - SSM-Prop-6N | ecosystem: Environmental > Aquatic > Marine > Wetlands > Sediment ...
AAATAACCCGGAAAATAGATGAATACACCCAAACCTGGGAAAAAATTCATAAACAGCTTATCAGCGGAGAGAATTAAGGCTCTCCATCAGCTCTTCCCTGTAGCTCATATAGATATCTTTTTGTCCCCCGGCTTCGGCAATGATTATTTTCCTTTTTGCCACAAGTATGCCGGTAAGATAAATATAGTCCTCTCCTTTATACGGCAGAACCCATTCAAAATAAACACCTTCGCCTGCTTTAGTTGAAAATGAGGAGCCTCCCCTCAGGGGGATATACCCTTCCCGGGAGAGGTGATTTTTCAGGGCTTCCTCCCAGAACGGGAGGTCCTTTTCAGGATAATTTTTAACAGACCTCAGACTGAAGTTCATGCCCTCAGGGCTGGAAGCCCTGAATATACCTCCCTTCTCTTTTACCACTGCAAACCCTTTTGGGGGATCAATATCCACAGGCAGACAGGAACCCAGAATCAGCATAAAAATAATAACAAGAGGGATAACCGCATGTTTCATTGCCCTGTCTCCCGCATAAAATCGTAAAAATCCAATGTGTTTATCCAGGAAAAAGAAGAAGGTATTGAGCTGGGAAGGCTTTGCTGCTGAAAGGAAAGATATATTTCCGCATATCCGTACCGGATATCCTGACGGATTTTTTTCAGCCTGCCTTTCATGGATTCTATTTCACTGAGAAGCTGCATGACCTCCCGCTCAATAGCAAGGGTTCCCATAACATCAGCCTTATCAAGATAATCAAGGTTCCGCTGAAGGATTTCTTCTCTGCTTCTGATGCCGGACTCCAGATTTACTATTTCATCCCCCTGATCATAGGCTTCAGGGATATATTCCACCAGGTACTCCGAAATATCCAGCAGGAAAGGACGCAGTTCAGCAGTATATTCACTGGGGAAACGAAGAACAACTATTTCTGATGAAGAATAAAGATAATATCCCTGGGTTTTTTCAGCCCATGCGATCAGCTCTGAAACAGCACTCTCCGGGTCTGCCACAAGGACCGATGCCCTTACTCTGTGGGAAAGAGCAGACTGGGCTGAAAGGGCGGATACAAGAAAAAGAATAATAACAAAGGACAGTATCAGTTTTTTCGTCATGAGCCGACTCTCATATCTGTGATACTGGAAAAAACCGCTTCATTCCTCTCGGAAAACCTCTCCTCATCCGGGAAAAAAACCTCAATAACATAACACCTTTTTCCCTCTGCGATGCAGCCTGCAAAATAGTAATAGGGAATAATATCTTTACTGATAAATAATACGCCCCGGACAGAACCTAAATCTTTTACTTCCGCTTGGGCATAATAAGGTTCTAAATGATATTTCAGGGCTTTCTGCCAGAATTCACTGCTGCCCCGGGGCTCATTATCAATGGAACCTGCCCGCACCCTTACCTGATCCGCGCTTTCCGCTGAGAAGTACTCCTCCCTGGGAAACAGGGCAAAATCATCACCCAAACTGATCTCAACACTGCCCTTTAAAGAAAAGATACTTGGATACAGGGGGTTTAATTCTGCGATCCAGGTAAAGGGAATACTTCTGTTTTCCAAAGACAACTGGTCTATTCTCGGAACAAATTGAGCAGTTATCCGGGAAAAGGAGATGTGCTTTTTCAATATTTCGAGAGAACGGTTGATCCTCTCTATTTCCTCGGTAAGGCGTCTGATTTCCCGGAGAATTTTAAGCCGCTCCTCTACATCATCTGTTTTTTCCAGAAGCCTGTAGAGCCGCTCCCGGGTAGTAACTGCAATTGTAAGCCGGGTTTCTAAATCCTGAAAATAGTCAGTTACATCAACAGTCTCTTCATAAGAATCCAGGACTTCCCCGAGGTCCTGAACCGCCTGAAAAACTTCCCGGAACATTTCCGCAGGGACCCGGACAACGATGGTGTTTTCATAGACTGATTCCACGTAGCCGCCGGCCTTTTCCGCGATCTCTGCGGCCCTGCCCTTTTCTTCCTCAACATCATTAACGGAAATTTGCGCGTATCCTGAGAAAACCCGTTTCCGCTCTTCCGGTTCCCTTACCGTTTCCTGAGGAACGGAGGGGGCTTCTGAGGCAATCATCTCCTCTTTGTACATCTCCTCTTCCAGGGGAACTTCAGCTTCATAAACATCACCCCGGGCAGCAGATTTTTCAAAATCCGGAAAGCCCTCCTCCCCAGACTCGCCCTGGGCACCGCATGAAAGAAAGACTGCAATAATAATGCTGGATAACAGAAGACAGCAGAATTTTACTTTTTTCATTTTCACATTCCTAGTATAAATCAGTCACAGGAAATCTGCAATGTTAAGGGGTGCAGGTTCATCAACTGCAAATCCTTCAGCATATTCCGCGCCGCAGAGAAGACCGTATGAAGAGCGTATCCGTTTCAGATATTCAATAACCTGCCCTCCCCTCAATTCGAGCTGGGACTGATGACAGGAAGCGGTCTTTTCCCACTCCGGCATAAAGTCTGTCACATCCAGTATAAAATCAGGAGTCATGGACCTGGGCAGCATGTAATAGAACATCCGATTAATCTGCCAGGGACCACCTTTGCACGGCAGATTTCTGAACCGCGCATACCGGGCGGCATTTCTCGCAAGGATTCCCGCGGCAGTATGATCAGGGTGGGCTGAACCGTCCCCAGGGGGGCCGTAATTCCACGGGTAGGGAGCAAATATAACTTTCGGCTGATATTTCCGTATAAGGGATGCCATAGCGCAGCGGTTTTCAAAGGTATCGAAAACATTACAGTCTGTAAGATCAAGGATCTCCAGGCAGGTACCCATGAGTTCGGCGGAACGTCTCATCTCCTTTTCCCGAATTTCAGGAGACCCGTAGGATCCGCTCCCCCCCCTGGTCAGAATACAGAGTACAGCGGACCGTCCTTCCTTAAGAAATTTAATGAGGCTTGCCCCCATGCCGAACTCAATGTCATCAGGGTGGGCTCCGCAAAGGAAAAGGTCCATTTCCGCAGGAGTTAAAATTTGGAGACAGTATTGATCGAGTTATCAGACAGGATTTTCAATCCCCGGTTAACATCTTCAACCCTGAAGATCACAATGGCATTTTCTTTATTTCTCTCTAATGTGGCGTAAAGATACTCAATATTAATATTGTTCTCTTCAAAGATCTCCATGACACGGGCAAGGCCCAGGGGCTTGTCCGCAACTTCCACACCGATAACATCTGTTACTTTTGCAGTAAAACCTGCGCCCTCCAACACCTTAAGGGCTTTTTCTACATCATCAACTATAAGCCGGAGAATTCCGAAATCAGCTGTGTCAGCAATAGTGATGGCCCGGAGATTGATATTTCCTTCGCCAAGAATTTTTGTCACCTCACCAAGTCTTCCTGATGTATTTTCAAGAAATACGGAAATCTGTTTTATAGTCATAAGTCCCTCCTCCTTACATCTGCCTTTTATCAATAACCCGTTTTGCTTTACCAACACTCCGCTCTATGGACTTCGGTTCAACCAGTCTAATGATCGCACTGATGCCGAGCTCACTCCTAATTTCATACTCGATTTTCTCGCGGATTTTTTCAAGTTTTTTTGTTTCATCAGAGAAAAAGGATTCCTCCACCTCAACCATAATTTCCACTTCATCGAGATGGGTCGAGCCCCTGTCCACCACAATCTGATAGTGCGGTTCGGTTTCTTCAATCTGCATAAGTACATGTTCTATCTGTGACGGGAACACATTGACTCCCCGGATGATGAGCATATCATCGGTACGCCCTAAGAGACGGTGCATCTTAACAAGGGTCCGTCCGCAGGAACAGGTTCCCCGCATAAGATAGGTAATATCCCTGGTCCTGTATCGGATAATCGGAGTTCCTTCTTTTGCAAAAGTGGTAAATACGAGTTCGCCCTTTTCTCCGTCCGGCAGGACCTCCCCGGTAACGGGGTCAATTATTTCAGGATAAAAATAATCTTCATTGATATGGAGGCCGTTCTTGGCTTCACACTCAGAGGACACTCCCGGGCCTATTATTTCCGTGAGGCCGTAAATATCATGGGCGCTGAGAGCAAGCTTGTCCTCCATTTCTGTCCGCATGTTGTCGCTCCAGGGCTCCGCCCCGAAACATCCTGCTTTTACTCCCATTTCCTTGAAATTAAAACCCTCTTCCTGGGCAACTTCTGCGAGAAAGAGAGAATAGGAGGGGGTACAGGTTAACAACGTAGTGCCGAAATCCCGCATAATCATGAGCTGGCGCTTTGTGTTGCCTGCTGACGCAGGGATAACTGTCGCTCCGATGCGCCTGCCGCCGTAGTGGACACCCAGGCCTCCGGTAAAAAGTCCGTATCCATAGGCATTCTGAATAACATCCTTCCGGCCCGCCCCTGCCATGGCAAGGGTCCTGGCCATAACCTCAGCCCAGATATCCAGATCACTCTTTGTATACGCGTCTACCACCGGTTTGCCTGTAGTACCTGAAGATGTGTGGATTTCAACTATTTCCGAAGAGGGAACTGCCAAAAGACCGAGGGGATAGGTCTGACGAAGTTCATCTTTTGTTGTAAAAGGCAGTTTCTGAATATCATCCAGGGTGCGGATATCCTTAGGGGTTATTCCAGCCTCTTCGAATTTTTTCCTGTAAAAAGGGACTTTCGAATAGACATTCTGCACCTGCTTAATAAGGGCTTCATCCTGCATGCTCCGGAGATCATCTTGTTTCAGACTCTCCTTTTCCGGATTCCAAATCATTTCAGCCTCCTCTTTTAGGATTTTCCGTTCCGAAGGTCATGAACCCTCTTGGCTTTCCCCTCGTATACAGGGAGAAATCCAGGTTCGTGAAGCTCCACTGAGGGAGAAATAGAGATAGATGCCTTTAAATGTTCCCGAATCTTCTCTCTCAGAGCATTCAAGTCTCTGGCATCATCACTGAAAACACCTTCCCCGACCTCTACTTTTACAGTAAGACGGTCCAAAGCGCCGGCTTTTTCAATAATAATCTGATAATTAGTGCCGATCTCCGGGAGTTTCATGATTATTTCTTCAATCTGGGAGGGAAAAACATTTACTCCATTAATGATAAGCATATCATCAGTCCTGCCTAGTATCCTGCCGATCCTTCTGTGGGTTCTGCCGCAGTCACAGGCACCGGGATAGATATGTGTGAGGTCTCTGGTCCTGTACCGCAGGAGAGGAGTACATTCCCGCTTCAACGTCGTAAGGACAAGTTCTCCTGTTTTCCCGTTCTCGAGGTCCTCCATAGATTCGGGGTCAATTACTTCCATATAGTATGCGTCTTCCCAGAGGTGCATACCCTGTTTATGCTGGCACTCGAATGCAACTCCGGGGCCGTTCATTTCACTGAGCCCGTAAGAATTATACACATCAATATGATAGAGCTCTTCAATTTTTTTTCGTACGTTTTCAGAATGGGGTTCAGCTCCTACCAGGGCTTTCCTGAGGTTAAGGTCTGAAAGGGTCAGGCCCTCTTCTTCCAGTTTTGTGTAGAGATGGAGCATATAGCTGGGGGTCGCATGGACGACACTGGTCTGAAAGTCCTTCATCAGTCTGAACTGCCGCTTTGTATTTCCTGAACTTGCGGGAATAACAAGACAGCCGAGACGCTCTCCTCCGTAATGGAGGCCCAGGCCTCCGGTAAAGAGCCCGTAGGTCATCATGTTCTGAAACACATCCGATGAGGATATGCCTGTTGCTGTCATTGATCTGGCACTCAGTTCCGTCCAGCTTTCCAGGTCAGCCCTGCTGTGATAAATAACCGTCGGTATTCCTGTGGTTCCGCTGGAAGCGTGAAGGCGTATTACATTCTCCAGGGGCTCAGCCAGCATACCGTAAGGAAAAGCCTGACGGAGATCATCTTTTGTGGTGAAGGGGATTTTAAGAAAATCCTCAATATTCCGGATATCTTCCGGCGAGGTAATACCCGCACCGTTCAGGCGCTTTCTATAAAAGGGTGTTTTCAGGGCATGGGCAACAGTTGTTTTAATATCCTTCAGCTGCTGCTTTTCCAGCTCCTCTCTTTCCCTGGTTTCAATTTCTTTGTTCCAAAAACGTATCTCCATTGATGTTCCTCTCAGCTGTTCTCTCCGGTATTGCTCTGTCCTATACGAAAAGCTTTTATATTGATATCAGTAACATCTTCTCCCTTTGAACGGAAGATATCTCTGATTGCCTCTTCCAGTACTGCAGGAGAAAGAGGAAGGAAGTCTGCTGCAGCACCAACCATAACCATATTGGTGGCTTTAACAGATCCGGCTTCTTTCGCCCTTTTGGTAGAATGAACAATGAGGGATTCAGGCAGTTTCTCTATTTCACTGATTATTTCATTCTTCTCAGGGTAATTCCGTATATTTACGACAGGATCAGATGATGTTACGACTATTCCCCCCTCTCCTAAATAACGCAGATACCGCAGGGCTTCCAAGGGTTCCATGCTCAGGATCATGGATGCACGTCCCAGGGGGATAAGGTCTCCGGCTATTTCGCTGTCTGAGAGCCGGAGATGCGCAAGGACCGCTCCGCCCCTCTGGGCCATGCCGTGGACTTCTGACTGTCTTACTTTCAGCCCTGCCTTTTGGGCACCGAGGGCTATAACCGCTGCCAGGGAAAGGACCCCCTGCCCGCCTACGCCTGCAAGAATAATATCATATTTCACTCTACTGTTTTCAGCCATGGGATGCCTCTCTTCTTCTCCGTTTTGCCGATTCTATACACTCCCTGCAGGACAGAATCACTGAAATTCCAGGATATTCGACCTCCTCCCGGATTACTTTGACATTTTCATCAAAATTCTTTTTCAGGGGCACAATTGTCCGAATATGGGCCTTATCCACACCGATACCCCTGATCAGGGGCTCAAGTTTTGATGAGGGCAGAATTGTCTGCTGCCCCCCTGTCATAGCCACAATTTCATTATCGAGGATAAGAACCGTCACCGGAACATTTGCTGTTACACTGTCTACCAGGGGAGTTATTCCGGAATGAAGAAAAGTGCTGTCGCCGATTACTGCAACAACATGCTTCTGCCCTGCCTCGGCAGCTCCTTTGGCCATACTTATGGAAGCGCCCATGCACACAATAGTTTCAATCGACTCATAGGGCGGAAGTGCACCCAGAGCATAACACCCGATATCTGATGTCACGAGGCTTTCTCCTGATTCCCGGAGGGCTTCGTTAAGGGCGAAATAGGTGTCAGCATGCGGGCAGCCGCCGCAGAGCTGGGGCGGACGGTTCGGAAGTTCAAGGGCGGTTTTCGGTGCTCCGGTCTTTTTCTTCAGGCCCAGGGCTTTCCGTATATTATCCGGGTTTAATTCCCCGGTAGCAGGGATGTCTCCGCTCTCCTTTCCGGCAACAGGAATACCCGGGTCCAGATACCCTTTCAGATACCGTTCCACAAAGGGATATCCTTCCTCAATCAGTATAAGTTTCTCAACATTTTCCGCCAGCCTCCTGATCTTTTCCAGGGGTACAGGATATGCCCCGATATGCAGATGAGAAGGAATTGTTTCAAAATCTTCACTATTTTCCATAAAGTAATTACTCCCTAATCCGGTAGTAATCACACCGTAATCCTTGAAATCTTTATTCAGGGTTAGTTCAGAGTAGGGGCAGTCTTCTGTGAACTTTTTCAGGTCCTTCTGTCTTTCCACCAGGTCCGCCCAGCGCATTCGGGCATAGGCAGGAAGAAGCATCCACCCCTTGGGATTATCTGATTTACCCAGGCTGTTCTGTTCCCTGGGGTCTGCCAGGGTTACCACTGCCCTTGAATGGGCAAGGCGGGTAGTAAGGCGGAGAAGCACAGGAATATGGTATTTTTCAGATATGTCGAAGGCCTCCCTCGTCATTTCATAAGCCTGCTGCTGATTTACCGGTTCAAGGCAGATAATCCGTGCAAAATCCGCATAGTATCTGCTGTCCTGCTCATTCTGGGAACTGTGCATTCCGGGATCATCAGCTACAGCAATAACAAGGCCGCCTTTAATATCAAGAAGGGCGGCATTCATAAAGGGGTCGGCAGCCACATTGAGGCCTACATGTTTCATGGAGACGAGGACCCTCTTTCCCACCAGTGATACCCCAAGGGCCTCCTCTAAGGCAGTCTTTTCATTACTGCACCATGCGGCTTTTATCTCCGGATGGGTTTGAGCATACTTTAATAAATATTCAGTAATTTCTGTTGAAGGTGTACCGGGATATGCATATGCCGCGGAAATACCTCCATGGACAGCTCCAAGGGCTACAGCTTCATCACCCAGAAGTACCTGATCAGCCATGTTTCACTCCATATATATTCAATCTGAAAATAGGTGTTTATACTACTCCATGGATATGAAAGGGTCAACTGAACCCTCTGTATAAATATGCACTAAAAAGAATATTTATTTGACATTAAAAAAGAAAATATCTATAATACCTGAACCTTAAAGGAGAGGTAAAACTGAATAAAGGAGAAACTCATGAAAAGAACAGTAATTATACTGGCATTTCTTTTCTGTCTGACTGCACTTATTTTCCCGGGAGGACAGCAGGAAGGCACCCCGATTAAAATCGGAGCTGTCTTTGCAGTGACCGGGGGAGCATCATTCCTCGGGGCCCCGGAGGCTAAAACAGCTGAAATGATCGTTGAAGAAGTAAATGCCGGGGGAGGCATCAATGGAAGGCCGGTGGAACTTATCATTAAGGATTCCGCCGCCAGCCCTGAGAAAGCAATTTCCTTTGCAAAACAGCTGATAGAGGAGGAGCAGGTAGCTGCAATCATAGGACCATCTACCAGCGGTGAATCTATGAGCATAAAAGATATCTGCCAGAAAGCAGGTACCCCGCTGCTCTCGTGCGCTGCAGCGGAAACAATTGTTGACCCTGTAGCAAGTTTTGTTTTTAAAACTCCTCAGAAAGACAGCTATGTTGTGCGATGGATCTATTCAACCATGAATGATCTGGGCATTAAGAAAATCGGGGTTGTAGCTGCCAATACCGGCTTCGGGAACGGCGGCAAAGCACAGCTTGAAAAATACGCCGATGAATTCGGAATTGAAATTGCTGTTGCTGAAACCTATGATAAAGCAGCAACCGACCTTACAGCAGTCCTTACAAAGCTGAAAGCCCAGAATGTGGAAGCTGTTGTTAACTGGTCAATTGTTCCGGCTCAGTCAATTGTACCGAAAAACATGAAACAGCTCGGAATGGAAGTGCCGCTGTTTCAGAGCCACGGTTTCGGCAATATCAAATACGTGGAAGCTGCCGGTGCAGCTGCTGAAGGGATTATCTTCCCATGCGGAAGGCTCCTGGTAGCGGACAAACTGCCTGATTCAGATCCCCAGAAAGAGACCCTCCTGGAATATAAAAACAGCTATGAATCCAAATACGGCGAGGATGTAAGCACCTTCGGCGGCCACGCCTTTGATGCAATTAAAATTGTCCTCAAAGCTATTGAAACAGCAGGTGATGACAAGGAAAAAATCAGGGAAACCATTGAGAACCTCCAGGGATTCCCGGGAACCGGCGGTGTTTTCAATTTTACACCGGCAGACCATAACGGTCTCGATATGGATTCCATAATAATGCTCACAGTGAAAAACGGAGAATTTGAAATTTACTAAAATTAATGGGCAGTGAACTTATCATACAATATATCTTCTCCGGAATTACCGTAGGAAGTATTTACGCTGTTGTTGCTATCGGCTTCAACATCATATATAACGCTACGGGCATCATCAATTTCGCCCAGGGAGAATTTGTAATGCTCGGGGGCATGACCGCCTATTCTCTTTCATTGGTCATGCCCCTGCTTCCTGCTGTTGTCATAGCGGTAGTCATCACAGCAGGTGTTGGTTCTCTTGTCGAAATTGTCTTTATACGGTCTCTGAAACGGCCCTCTGTGATCGGGATGATAATCGTAACTATCGGGCTTTCCATTATCATCAGGGAAATAGCCCTTCACATCTGGGACGAGCAGATCCGTGCCCTGCCCTTCTTTACCGGTACGGAGATCTCCTCAATCACGGTTCTCGGAGCCCACATATCCCCCCAGGTACTCTGGGTACTGGGCATTACCGGCCTGATTGTCGCGGGCCTTTCTTTCTTTTTTTCCTACACCCTTACCGGTCAGGCAATGCGGGCCTGTGCGAACAACCGGACAGCCGCAGGGCTCTGCGGGATAAAAACCCGTTCAATGGTAAACCTGGCATTTATCCTGAGTGCGGGTATAGGCGCTCTCGCAGGATGTGTAACTTCTCCCCTTACCCAGACCAGCTATTCCATGGGTTCTGATCTGGCAATAAAGGGATTTACTGTAGCTATTCTCGGGGGACTCGGAAATTCTACAGGCGCAGTAGCCGCGGGATTGCTGCTGGGGCTGCTCGAGGCTTTCAGTATCTCCCTCATTCCCATGGCATATCAGGACGTAATCTCAATAGCAATCCTTCTTATAATTCTGCTCAGTAAGCCCAGCGGCCTTTTCGGTTCCAGGCAGGCTGCAGCCCTCATGGAGTATTGATGCAAGGGAAACGATATCTACCGGTCGGAATACTCTTCTGTGTGATTGTCGTCATACAGCTGCTCACAACGCTGTTTCATGTTGAGTATTTTCTCACACAACTGACTATGTCAGCCTATTACACACTTACCGCTTTAGGCCTATGCATGCTTATGGGGTATACGGGACAGATATCCCTGGGCCAGGCAGGTTTTTTCGCTTTGGGAGGATACGTAAGCGCCTCCCTGACAACTCTGGATTTCTCTCCCCTGAGGGATAAGGGAATTGTGCTTTTTTTTGAGCGGATTTCCTTTCTTCAAACTGCTGATAATATATACGGTGACGAAATACTTTTTCTTAACCCGTGGATAGCCTTTGCCGCGGCTGTACTCCTGACAGCGGGGATTGCCTTTGTTATTGGTATTCCGGTCCTCAAACTCAAGGGCCACTACCTTGCAATGGCAACCCTCGGATTCAGTATCATTATATACCGGATAGTACTGGGCACCCGTTTTCTCGGGGAAGCCGACGGAATCAGCAGTGTTCCGTCCTTTAGGCTCCTTCCCGGACTCCATGTGAACGGGGATTTTTCAGCCCGGGCGGGAAATTTCTATATTGCCTGGGTCATTGTGATTATCGGCCTTGTGCTTCTTCTGAACCTGATCAATTCCCGGGCAGGAAGAGCTTTGCGCTACATTCACGGTAACGAAAAGGCGGCAGGGGCCATGGGAGTGAACACAGCCAGGTATAAACTTACTGTTTTCATTATCAGCGCTCTTTTCGCTTCCATTGGCGGCTTCTTTCTAACCCACTACAACGGAGGGATAGGACCTTCTGAAGCAGGAGTTATGAAATCCGTCAGGTATGTAGCTATTGTAGCTGTGGGAGGTATGGCCAACCTCTGGGGAACCCTGATAATGGGGACCCTGCTTAACTTTCTCTCCCTCCGGGGGGTCTTCGGCTCCTTTGATGACGCGGTATTCGGGGGGATTCTGATTATTATTATGATTTTTGCCCCGGAAGGGATTATCAGGCCTGCTCTATTCAGATTTCTTATGGACAAAGTGCGCAAAAGGAGGAGAGCCGGTGCCTCTTCTTGAGGTAAACAAAATTAATAAACATTTCGGAGGCCTCCACGCTGTTAACGATGTTTCCTTTACCGCTGAAAAAGGGAGCATTTCTGCAGTAATAGGTCCGAACGGAGCAGGGAAAACCACTGTCTTTAACCTGATAACCGGGTTCTTAACTCCGGATTCAGGAAGAATATCTTTTGAGAAATCGGAAATTACCAATCTGAAACCCCATGAAATCGCATATCAGGGCATACTCCGTACGTTTCAAAATCTCAAACTCTCAGGCACTATGACCGCCCTTGAAAATGTCATGATAGGGCGGCACACAAAGAGCAAATCCGGCTTTCTATCCGGACTCCTCAATCTTCCCCGGACATGGAAGGAAGAAAAGGAAATAAGAGATTCCGCCTTTAGTATCCTTGAAAAACTGAACATTGCAGACTGTGCCGGCCAGGAAGTGAGCAGTCTCCCCTTCGGAAAACAGCGGGCTGTAGAACTTGCACGAGGCCTTGCCGGAGAACCCCGGCTGCTCCTCCTGGATGAACCGGCTTCCGGGCTGAATATTTATGAGACAGCAGAGCTGGGCAGTCTCATCAGAAAAATCAATGAAATGGGGGTAACAATCCTTCTGGTGGAGCATGACATGTCCCTTGTGATGGACATATCCGATCATATTACTGTTCTTAATTTCGGAAAAAAAATTGCCGCAGGACATCCGAGAGAAATTCAGCGGAATGAAGATGTAATCAATATTTATCTGGGGGATTTTGATGCTTAAAATCCAGAACCTGGAAGCCGGATACGGCAAACTCCGGATAATCAAAGGGATCAGCCTCCATGTTAATCATGGGGAAATCACTGCTATTATCGGTGCCAACGGTGCAGGCAAAACAACCCTCCTGAACACAATAGCCGGTGTCGTAAAACCGAAGGACGGAAAAATCATTTTTAAAGACGAGGAAACCGCTTCGCTGCCTATGGAATCCATGGTTATGAAGGGATGTTCCCTTGTTCCTGAGGGGAGGCAGTTATTTACGGCAATGAGCGTCCATGAAAATCTTGTTCTCGGCGGATACGCCCTGCACCGGAGAAAGGAGAAAAAAGCATCAGAAGAAGCCCTTGCAATGGTCTATCACCTTTTTCCCCGGTTGAAAGAGAGGGACTCCCAGCTTGCAGGCACTCTCTCCGGAGGAGAACAGCAGATGCTTGCCCTGGGCAGGGCCCTTATGGCCCGGCCGGACCTTATCATGATGGATGAACCTTCCATGGGCCTTGCTCCCCTTATTGTAAAGGATATTTTTAAAATTATCGGGAACCTCCGGGAACAGGGGAAGACAATCCTTCTGGTAGAGCAGAATGCCAGGGCTGCTTTAAGCATTGCTGACAGGGGCTATGTAATGGAAACCGGCTCTCTTATCCTGGAGGGGAGTTCGGAAGAACTCCTCCAAAATAATGATGTGCAGCGTGCCTATTTGGGCAAGGATTATTCATCCATCGCCGAATAAAGGGAAAGGTGAAAATATGATTTATAATAGAGAATACGAAACAATAAGCAGAGAAGACCTTCAGCAGATCCAAATGGAGAGGCTCCAGCTTACGCTGAACCGGGTCTACCGGAATGTTGCATTCTACCATCATCTTTTTGACAGTAATCATGTAGACATTGAATCAATAAAAACCATTGATGACATCCGCAAGCTTCCCTTTACCCGGAAGGAAGACCTGAAACAGAGTTATCCCTATGATATGTTTGCAGTTCCTCTCAGGGACATTGTCCGTATCCATTCTACATCCGGGACGACAGGGAAACCTGTGGTTGTGGGATATACAAAAGCCGATATAGCCCTCTGGACATCTCTTACTGCCCGTGTCCTTACAGCTGTAGGAATCCATGATCATGATTTCATACAGATCGCCTTTAATTACAACCTCTTTTCCGGAGGATTCGGGTTTCACTATGCGGCAGAGCGGATAGGCGCATCAGTAATACCCGCATCCAACACTGATGTTCTCAGCCAGATCATCATTATGAAAGACTACAAAACCACCGGGCTTATCAGTACCCCCGGATTCGCCCTGCATATTGGTACAATTCTCCGGGAGCGGGGCATACATCCGGAAGAACTGAATTTGAAGATCGGCCTTTTCGGCTCAGAACCCTGGAGCCAGAATCTCCGGACGGAAATAGAAAAATCCCTCAACATAACAGCCTATGACAATTACGGCATTACGGAAATAATAGGCCCCGGAGTCTCCTTTGAATGCTCCGAAAGAAACGGCCTCCACATCAATGAAGACCACTTCATTGCAGAAGTAATAGATCCGGAAACAGGAGAACCTCTGCCGGAAGGGGAAACCGGGGAACTTGTCTTTACCACAATAACGAAACAGGGATTTCCCTTAATCAGGTACCGTACCGGGGATATCTCATCTATCAATCCAGAGCCCTGTCCCTGCGGAAGGACCCTGAAGCGCATGGCCAGGGTTTCCGGCAGAACCGATGACATGATTTTTGTGGAAAGCTCCAATATCTTTCCATCCCAGATAGAGGAGGTCCTGATTGAAATTGAAGGTGTTGAGCCCCACTATGAAATTATCCTGAACAGAGAGGAAGGCGTGGAAACAATGGAGCTCCGCATTGAAGTCTCCGAAAAACTGCCTGAAATGGATGAAATAAAGAACCTGCAGCATTTTAAGAATGATGTCAGAAGCCGCCTGACAGCGAATTTAGGATTTGAACCTAAAGTTACCCTTGTAGAACCGAAAACCCTCAGCCGATCCGGGGGCGGAAAAATGAAACGGGTAATTGATAAAAGGGAAATATAGCTCCTTACTGACCGTCCCTGTTTTCATCAGACCGGCCGGCTGATGCTGATTCCCTGTTCCATCTAATAAGTGAAAATATTATGCATCCGAGCATAGGTAAAAAAATCAATACTGAACCTACTGAACGGGCCGCCGCTGAAAGACTCTGCTGCATATTTGTTAAACTCCAATTTTTGTATAAGTGATTATACCGCGAAATTATGTCTGCTGTTAATGCAATTTCCATCAATTCCTGGTAAGTTTGCGGAAAGCTTTTTCAAAACCTTGAAAAGATCCTTCTATGACCTTGTCATCCACACAGAAAGCTATCCGGAAATATCCTTTCCTGCCGAATCCTCTGCCCGGAACAGCAAGGACCCGTTCCTCCTGAAGTGCATCCACTGCTTTACTATCATCTCCCCCGGGGGCTTCCGGGAAAAGATAAAAGGTTCCTTCGGGCCGGGTAAACCTGTATCCTATCTCTTCAAGGCGGCTGCACAGGAGGTCCCTCTTCCTTTTATATCCCTCGATATCTACACTTTCGTAGAGAAGTTCCGCAACAGTTCTCTGCATTAAAGCCGGAGCATTTACATATCCGAGGATTCGGTTGCACAAAATTGCTCCGTTCATAAACTCATCAGCCGCCTCAGCCCGGGGATTAACAGCAAGCCATCCGATCCTTTCCCCGGGAATTGACAGGTCCTTTGAAAATGAGGTTACCACAATACTGTGGGGATAGTATGAGAAAACGCTTGGGACCTCGATATCGTCATAAATAATTTTCCTGTAGGGCTCATCGCTGATTAAATAGATTGTTCTGCCGATTCGCCTGCTCTCTTCCTCAAGCATTAAACCGAGTTTTTCCAGTGTTGCAGCAGGATAAACCCTGCCGGTAGGATTATTCGGACTGTTTATAATAACCGCAGCAGTCTCTTTTGTAATGCGTGAGGCCATCTTTTCCACATCAAGATCAAAATCATCCTTTGAAAGGATAAAATCCAGGATGCCCCTGTGATTATCAACATAGAAATGATATTCCATAAAACCCGGCACCGATGTCAGAACTATGTCCGAAGGATTGAGGATGGTCTTTAGAGCGGCATTCAATGCGCCCCCGGCTCCGCAGGTCATTATCACATATTCTTTCGTAATTTCAATGTTATACTCTTCCTGTATGTACCGGGCTATTTTCTCCCGGACTTCCGGGTATCCCGCGTTCGGCATATATGAATGTTTTGCCGGAATATCCTCATCAAGGATTTTTTTCAGAATCCGGGAAAACTGCTTTGGAGGATCAAGGTTCGGATTGCCCAGGCTGAAATCATAGACATTCTCTGCTCCATACTCTTTCTTTAATAGAGTTCCTTTTTCGAACATCCTTCTGATCCATGAGGAACGCTCAATCATCTCCTTAATTGCAGAGGACACTGCCATTTTCTACTCCTTCTCATCCATGTAACCCGGCGGTATTGTGCTGAATTATTTTTAGAAATACAATGTACATGCTTTTTGAAAAGTATTCAATTAATAATTACTGAAAGGAGAATATCATGGACTATCTGCCTTATTCCCTTCCCTTCTGTTACCGCTTCAATCTTCACAAACTCAGCGGTTTTCTTATTGATGATTCGGACTGGAAAACTCTGGCAAAAATATACGGTGTTTCCCGAAAGGAACTCCGGGACGTTGACCGGAAATTTTCCGGCATGCTGAAAGAAACAGCAGAACGGATTTCCGCAGATATCCCTATTAAGGAAGGAATGGAGAAAATCTCCCTTCTATGCATCGGTGATTCTATTACAAGCGACAGGCTGAGCTATGCAAACATCATAAGGGAGGTCTGGAATCAATCATTAAACAGGGAAGTTATTGATGCCGGCATCTCCGGGGACACAACCTCGGATTTGATCAACCGCCATTATTCCGCGTGTCTGAATTTTGATTTTACTGCGGCTGCAATTTTTATCGGTACAAATGATGCCAGGGGCCACAAAGACGGTAAAAACATCACCAATACGAGTGTTGCTGAGTATGAAAGAAACCTGGAATATATTATGTCAACCATTGCCGAACAAGGGAAATCCATAATAAATATCACAATTCCTCCGGTGAATAACACAAAAATTACAGCATTTTTTGGAGACGCAGAAAACTGGAACTACGACAAGGACGTTATACACGAAATAAACAATATTATCCGTAAACTTTCAAAGAAATACAGGACAGAACTTGCGGACCTGGCCGGTAAATGTTCAAAGGAAGAAATTGAGGTTCTTGATGAAGACGGACTCCACTTATGCCTGAAGGGAAATGAGATAACCGCCCGATTGGTCTTAAGTATTATTGACGGATAATTTCAATAAACTCTTTGCGTCTCATAATGTCGAAGAAATAGGAATATCCCCCTTCCATAGAGATCTGCAGAATCGGATTTGAGAAAAACCGTACAACAGGGTTTATCCCTTTGGTATCAGTATCCTTGATTATGCCAGTTATACAGTTAACACCTTCTCCGAGAGACACTTCCTTTACGGATTGAACAGAACTGACCGGAAAGCTGAATTCAGTTTTTGTATAATTCTTTCGCTTTGATATAATCTTAAAAAAGAAATTATCTTTTTCAAAATCCTCAAAATAGACAATATTGTTAATAATATAAGCAAGGCCGCCTAAGTCTAGACGTTTATCCTGGGACCGGCCGATAAAAGTTGCAAAAGTCTGAAATTGTACCTTGCCTCCGGCTTTTTCCTGCCGTTCTTTCCAAAAATCTTCCATTGTTCCGTCATCAGGCATCGGTTCATCCACCCCCGATTTCACCTATACCCTGAAAATCTGAGCTCAGTCAAGAGGGCGGCTTCCCTTTGTGAAGTATTTATGTATATACTATATGTAATATGAAAGTAGGAAAATGGTACAGGGAAGAATCCGTTAATCCTGATAACGGTAAAAAAGAGTGGAAGTATTATTACGTAACAGAAGAACTCAACAACGATTTTCTCGCTATCGATGTTTACAAAGTGTATTGGAACGGAAAAGTTTCAAAAAGGCACAAAAGTGAATGCCATACTTCCACATTAGATCGTTTAACTCTCGTTTCAAAAGACCTTGCACTGCAGGTCCTGGGAATAGAAGACCCTGAACAAATCGAATAACAGGGAGCCGGCCAGCCGGGAAATACCCGGAATGTTTGAAGGACCCGTACTGCGGCTTCTTATCCGGCTTTCTCTGCCCATTCTCGCCGGAATGGTCTTTCAGCTCCTCTACAATATTACGGATACAATATGGATAAGCCGAATAGACCTGAATGACCCTTCCTATGTCGGCGGTACCGGAATAATCTTTCCTTTCCTGTTTGTTGCCATTGCCCTTGGCAACGGGATTATGGTGGGTACAAGTTCCCTTGTTGCAAGGAGCATCGGCCGGGGAAATGATACTCTTCTGAATAAAACAGCTGAATCAGGCCTTGCAATAGCCTTTATTCTTGCCGTAATTCTCACGGTCCTGTGTTATACCTTTGATAAAGAGATAATCTCTCTCCTCGGAGCCGAAGGAGATTATTTTATTCATGCCCTTGAATATTTCCGGTTTATCATTCCCACCGGCATGGTCGCTTTTCTGAGTTATGTTTTTTTCGGTATTGTCCAGGGTGAAGGGCAGATGAAATATCTGATGAATGGAATGATCTTCGGGACCGCTGCGAATATCATCCTTGATCCGGTTTTTATTTTCCTTTTAAAAATGGATGTCCGGGGAGCGGCGCTTGCGACAACCCTCTCGCAGATATTTTCATTCGGTTATATCCTCAGTGTATTTCTCAGAAAAAAAACAAGTATTCATATTGAATGGAAAATACGGAATATTGATTTTTCAATTATTAAAAATATCTCATCTATCGGTTTTCCCCAGGCTTTGGGAATGATGCTCATGGGATTCAGTTTTTTCATTTATAACCGCGTGGTAGTTGAGATTGACCCCAAATTCCTCACAGCTTTTACCTTATGCGGGAGGTTCGATCAGGCAGTGCTTATGCCTATCTTCGCCATCGGCTCCGCGCTTCTTACCATGGTCGGACAGAACGCGGGAAGAGGAAATTTCCGGAGGATTTCCGATATATGGAAAGTAAGTCTTCTGTCCTCTTCAACTGTTGTGCTGATTTTAGCAGCGGTTATGGTGATCCTTGCCCCGAAGATTTACCCTTTTTTTACCGATATTGATGAAGTTGTCCGGTATACAGTTCTTCAGACGAGAATTATTGAGTTCACCTTTATTTTTGCTGCTGTGGGTATTCTGGCACGATCCTTTTATCAGGCCATAGGCCATCCCATGCCTGCACTTCTTATTATTCTTCTCCGTCTTGTTGTAATTGCTATTCCGGCAGTTCTTCTCTATGTTTATGTTTTCGGCCTTGGGGTTTACGGGGTATGGCTGGGGATGATTACGGGCAACGTAATATCCGCTGTTGTAAGCCTTTTTCTTGTGAAAGGAGCGCTAAAAAAACTGCAGACAGGGGCATTGGACATAATTCGGGTGAAAAATGACAGATAAAATCTTTATAACGAACATACAAACAGAAGCGGTTATCGGGGTCCGGCCGGAAGAAAGGATCAAAAAACAAAGATTATTTATTTCTATTGAATTGACCGCGGACCTTAAACCGGCAGGGAAAACAGACAATTTACAGGACACTATTGATTACAGCTCTCTGAAAAAGGCTGTAGTAAGATATACAGAAGAGAGTTCTTTCTTCCTGTTAGAAGCCCTGGCTCAGGGTATAGCCGATCTCTGCACTGCTCTTGAGGGAGTCAGCGAAACCAGGGTGAAATTAGAAAAACCCGACGTTTACGATGATACAGAAAGCGTGGGTGTAGAAATAATACGGAAGGCGGAACTTGAAGAGCCTGAAATCACCGTGTGAAGTTCTGTTCCAGCTGAATGAAGTAATATATTTTCGTGTAAACTTTCTTCAGGGAAGGACAGATTTTTCCTTCTGTCGCAATACCTAAATCTTTCCAGTTTACAAGCACTTCATGGGGCTGATTCCCATGATCATTTAACACAGTGTTAATGTTTTTCCCCAGAGTTATCAGGCTGTTCAGGGCATTATTCAGAATTATTTTCGCATTTTCATTGGTCTCTTTAATAATCTGTTTTAATTGTGTGAGGCTGGGCATGTCCCGGTCGATCCTCGGAAGAAGAACTTTAATCCTGGACCCTGTTTCACCCTCTTCTGAGAGGGATTCATCTAATGCAATAAGATTGTCGGATATTTCAAGAAGCTGCTGAAAGGATTCTGATAATTTTTGGGACATTATATTTGTTGACCACTGCCCCTTGATAAGAAGGAGGTCTACGATCTCCTTAATATCTCTTTTAACAAAATCCAGAAGAAAAGCCTTAAGATAATTAAGAGGAACAATGTAGATAAAACCTCCGAGCATTTTTTTTGAAAATGCAATATTCATCTTTTCGTTATAAAACTTCATCCGGGAAATTGCCGCAGTTCCGAAAACAGCTTCCGCCATTTTGTCAATTTTCCGGTTTTTTTTCTCCCTTATTATCTTTTGAATTATCAATTCTGTCTGGGTTTTCTGTTTAGTCAAATAGGGCTCTACTATTTTTTTATTCTGGCTGTTTACCAAGGGTTTAAAATAGGGGTTTTTGTCTATATGCCGGATAATAAGAACAAAAATAGAAGATTTTTTTATCCCCTGAAGCGTCCGTAAAAGTTTCTGCCATTCAACGGTATTTATAATATCCTGGCCTTTATATATCTTGAGAATTTCGAAAAGTCTATCCCAGGGAGCTGATGCTTCAAGAGCCATTAAGACTTCCAGGAAATCTTTTAAATCATCGGTTATGTAATTGCCCGGTATAGCTTCAAATCTGGGATTATAGAAAAAGTCTCTTTCAGGGAGGTTTGAATCGAATTTCTTTAATAGAAAATAATAATCAAAATCAATAAATTTTAAAAACGTCAGCAGGAGGTTATATATCTGATTGATTTCCGCTACCTTCCTGGAATTAAAAGCTGAGAAAAAGGAAACGAGTTTCTGCTTCAAATCATCCACTATATCTTTCAGATTTTCCGTTTCAGCCCTTTTCCGGATAGACTCCTCCCGGAGGTCTTCAATAATTTCTCTCTCCGAAGGATTTAGGTAACTTTCAATGATAATCGATTTCAATCCCCCTGATTCAGAAGCTTTTTCCAGAAACAGACCTGCAGGCCCTACCAATTTGTAGATGAAATGAAAAAACGCAGCAAAGGAAGGCAGGACCTCCTCCCCTTTCGGTTTGTAATATTTCCTGCGGTCGTTTTTCAGCTGTTTCGCAATAATTTTAAGGAGTCTCTTTTTCTCCCGTTCGGGTCCGTTCCCGCTGGAAAAAACAGAGAACAATTTTTCCAAAAAGGATGTCTGAGACCCATTCGCAGTATTCTGTTCAACCATGATTTTATGGTAAGTGAATTTATATCTGCTGTCAATTCGGTTATCCACAACCTGAATACTTCCTTGAAATAACTTTATTTCACCCCTATGATGCAGAAATAATGGAGCAGTATTTATCCGTCACAGAACTCCGGGAGAGATTACGAGCAAAAGGGTTTCTCTCTCCCGGCCTGGGAGTTTTCTCTTCCTCTGATACTTCCACAGGATACTGTATCGGGACACTTCCCTATTACACGGAAGAAGCTGCTGACAACTCAAAACCCGGAGAGCCCCACGGGCGTATTGCCCCTTTTGCCAGAAGGAATTACTACCTGGAAGCAGTTTCCCGATTAAAAAAACTTGTCACAGAACTATGCGAAACAACAGCTCTCAGGAAAAAGAATTTCCGTATTTTCTGCAATTCCCGTCTTCCTGAAAAAAAGATGGCTTTTGAGGCGGGAATCGGAAGTTACGGGAAAAACAGCCTGATCCTGACCAGGGAAACCGGGTCCCTCTGCATCCTGGCGGGATTTCTCTTTCCCCTTGAAATTCTTCCACCTGAAGAGCGGGATAAAATCTCAAGAAATAAAGCTGCCAGAGAATTCTCATTATGCGGAAACTGCAGGGCCTGTATCGAAGCCTGCCCGGTACAGGCAATTACAGCTCCCGGAGTTGTAGATAAAACAAAATGCCTGCAGGATCTGTCAACAAGTACCGAGGATTTCTCTGAGGAAATAAAAGATATTTGGGGGAACCGTCTTTACGGGTGTCAAATTTGTCAGGATGTCTGCCCTGTCAACAGGATTCCTGTTCCGGGAATCCGGACAGATAAGGGGGAATTAGGAGCATCCCTTCCTCTCTCCCTATTCCTTGGGAATCCCCCCGGGGAGATCCGTAAAAAACTGAAAGGATCTGTTCTTGACCGGAAATGGATTCCTCCTGAAGCACTTATCAGAAACGCCCTTATCTCCGCCGGAAATGCAGGGGACCCGGTTCTCCTGTCATTAATTGATCCTTTAAGATCACATACTGAGACTCTTATCCGCGATGCAGCTGACTGGGCTTACAAAAAAATATATCAGCGGAAAAGAACTTCGACCTCTTCCTGAAGTTCTACTTTTATACCCGGAACGTCCTCCAGGGCGGCTTTCAAACCTTCGATAGTATCAGTCTGGGAGGCAGCCAGCTTTATCAGCTTTTCCTCGTCTTCCGCCACCTTTCCCAGGTCCAGAGACATCAGAGTAACACCGGATTCATCCTGATATTCCGCATTTGTTGAAACAATAGAACCGTCAACTTCAACAGACATACTCATCTTCATATTGCCGTAGATCTGCTTCATCATTTCAAGTTCATCTGCCTGGATTTCACCTGTTTCCGTCATCTCTTCCCTGCTCTCCCGGGGTTTTCCTTTAGGCATGAAAATTTTCAGATCCGAGTCCCTGCCTTTTTTTGAAAAAGAGAATGTAATAATTTCCTCGACAACATCTCCTTCAGTTGCTTCAGACGGTACATTTTCTCCCGGATTCTGATTTATTCTCAATGTATTAATATCGGAAAAAGAAAATTGTGCTTTGTAGCCCTGGAACAGATCCGTTTCATAGGGTTCCGCTGAAAGAAGGGCAACTCCCTCGCCCATGGAGCCCGCTTCCTGCTCCAGTTCATTCATATCAAGGAGATTGAACTCTTCAGCAGCCTCCCCGCCGCTCTCCATACTGCTCATAGCCTTAATCATTTCAAGAATATCTTTCTGCATGGTAAATGTGCGCTCAACCACACCGCTTCCATCCTTATTAACCCTGACTACAGTATCAATCTGCAGACATCCTGAAAGCATTATCAGAATTAATAAAGCTGCTGCTGCAATGACGATTTTTTTTATCTTTCTTTGCATTTTACATACCCCCTTTAAACCGAACCGGAACGGAACGGTACTGACAAAATTACAGTAGTATAGAGCAGAGCAATACGTCAAGGGTAAAAACTTGACAAGAAAAGTAAGACACATTATTCTCCATGGCATGAATTTATTAGCACAGGAACTTAACACAATTCTCTCAGGAAGCATTGCGGATCACCTTTTTTCCGATTTTGGAAGGAGGCTGTATTTTCCGAAGGGCATCGTTGCCCAGACAGCGGAAGCAAAACAATACGCTAAAAAATTTAACGCAACAGTTGGTATGGCTTTCTATCAAAAGGAACCGATATTTCTGCAGAAAATCCAGGAGAATTTCCCGAAACTTACTCCCCGGGAAACAGTAGCCTATGCGCCTACTCCCGGAGACCCGGAATTGCGGAAAAAGTGGAAAGAAGAAATTGTCAGGAAAAATCCGGCTGTGGATCCGGATTCTATTTCTCTTCCCATGGTTGTTTCAGGATTAACAAACGGGATTGCCCACACTGCAGACCTTTTTATTGATCCGGAAGACACAGTTATTGTACCTGACATGTTCTGGGGAAATTACCGGCTCATTTTTGAAGTACGGAAATCAGCTAAAATCGTGGAATTTCCTTTCTTCACCAAAAACCGGGGCTTCAATACGGAAGCTATGAAGGAAGCTATTCTTCAGAATTCCCGAAAGGGGAAGGTTCTTGTAATGCTCAATTTTCCCAATAATCCGACCGGTTACTCACCGACCCAGAAAGAAGCTGAACTCTGCGCTCAAACCCTTAAGGAGTGCGCAGACAAGGGTATACATATATGCGCTGTGTGCGATGATGCTTATTTCGGCCTGTTTTATGAGGAAGAAACTTACAAACACTCACTCTTCTCCCTGCTTTATAATCTCCATGAAAATATTCTTGCCGTGAAAATCGACGGGGCAACAAAAGAGGACTATGTATGGGGTTTCCGCATCGGTTTTGTTGCCTTCGGCAATCCTGCAATGACCGGGGAACAGTATGAAGCCCTCAATAAAAAACTTATGGGGTCCATCAGGTCTTCAATCTCGAGTTCAAGCCGTCCCGCCCAGTCTCTCCTTAAAAATGCCCTTAAATCCCCGGACTATCAGAAGGACAAAGAGAGGTACTCTTCAATTTTGCGTGAAAGGTATAAAAAAGTGCTGAAA
>Ga0272441_10004879_pt1 | contig 23813 bp, 20 predicted proteins | sample SSMProp6N_FD_193582 | JGI IMG/M metagenome (GOLD analysis project Ga0272441, IMG submission 193582) | Marine sediment archaeal communities from Little Sippewissett salt marsh, Falmouth, MA, United States - SSM-Prop-6N | ecosystem: Environmental > Aquatic > Marine > Wetlands > Sediment ...
ATAAATAATTAATAAAATCTCTTGAAAAAGCAATGCCAAAGCTACTGAAACAATCATTACCGCAGTTTCATGCTGTTTTATTCTGTCAAAAAACAGCTTATAACAAATAATTCCTATCAAGGAGGTTAACAAAATGCTTAAAATAGCAGAAACAACCACATTCAAACCTAGATTATTGGTAGATATATAAATTATAAAAGAGGCAATCATATAAAAAGCCGTATGTGCCATATTAACAATTTTGGCTACCCCGAAAATTAGTGAGAAACCAACAGCCAAAATTGCAATCATACCACCATATGTCATCCCATGAATTAGAATATTTATTATTGTCCCACTCATCTAAAACCACCTTTGCTATAGTTGATTCCAACAATAAATTTGTTATTAAAAGTTCTTGCATGGTGATCTAATATCAAGATCACCATGCAATTCAGCTGATCTTATTTTTTCCCCTTCCAATAATTGATCATTACTGGAGTTAATTCAGGATCAACTGTTCCCTCAAATCTTACGCCTTCCCAACCCGGACCCAAGCCTAACCCTGGATTCTGAGCTTCTCCATTAGGCCATACAGTCACTAGCTCACCACTACGCCATTGTTGAACGAAAATGGTGGAAGATTTGGAACCATATTTTAAATCATGGGGAATTTGATGGTTTCTTGGATAAAATTGAATCCGCCCTGCAACACCAAGATAATCTGTATCCTCTAGGGCTGCTACCAAAGCATTACTTTCAAACGTTCCAGCCCTTTGGGCAGCATCTAATACCACCTGAATCCCATCATATGCACCTATCCCAGTATAGAGTGGATAATCGCCTGTTTTCTCAACATATTTGTCATATACAGAAATTGTTTTTCCCGTTACTTTTGCACGGACTACTGGATTAAGGATTATCTCATAATCACACATTCCGTCAGTTGCTTCCCAGTATCTCTTTACTTGTCCTTCAACATTCACACCAATCATTAAAGCTGGTATTTGTAGTTCTCCCCATTGTTTCGCTAAAACTATTCCAACCGGTCCCGTAGTACATGTAAATATGATATGAGCTCCGCTATTTTTTACTGCGGTTAATTCTGCAGTCACATCATTCGCTGTAGGCGAAGGTCTCCACACGCCTACAATTTCCATGCCTATTTGTGGTAATGTCTTCTCGGCAACATCAATCATTGCATCAACGGCTGCTATTTTTTCCATTACAATCGCTACCTTTGGTGTCTGTATCCCCAAATCTTTTCGAATCTTTACACCACATACATCAAGTGCAGCACTGAGAGATTTTATTTGATTACCAACATGAGGAGTTGTCATTCGGAAAAAGTATTTATATTTGTCGTAGTCCTTTGCAATTTGCATAGTAAGTTTTGGACTACCCCCCCCAGACATGATATAAACAACCTTATTGTCAGCCATAACCTCCATTTGAGCAAGTATGGCTTCAGACCTCGCTCCACCAATAATAAAGTCAACCTTATTAACTGCAATGAGTCTTTCTAAAGCACTTACAGCGTCAGGAATGCTCAAATACTCATTTGAATCAGCCTTAAATAATTTAATTTCGCGTAATTCTCCTCCTATTAACATACCACCATTAGAATTAATTTCTTCAGCTGCTATTTGAGCCCCAATCCACATATGCTCACCAGCAGGAAACTTCATTGGCCCTGATATACCGATCTTGATAGGTTCTCCAACCTTGATTGATTTATCTGATGCAGCGTTTACATCAACAATACTAAAACAAAATAAAAAAATAATTGATAACCAGATTAGAACTATCAGCCGTAATTTAAACAGACACTCCCTTAATAAATTAAACATAATTTTCCTCCCTTTTCCTTTTTGAATATTTACACTCAATTTATATTAAATTGAATATATTTAATTAATTAAGTCTCTATTGACCTAACCAGAAAATCAATCGCCTCACTTTTCTCAGCAAGCATATTAATATTTCCGGGTTCATCTATTACAAGCCACCTCAAACACATGTGTGTAAAAGTTCCAATAAACATATTTCTAAAAATCCTCACATTGCAATCAGCTCTAATTTCACCATCATCGATGCCATCTTGAACAAATTTCTCAAAAACATGTATATAATCCATCCAAGCATCATAGGCTTTGCTTCCATAAAATCGTTTAGTTAATTGAATTAAAAGCAAATACACCTTTAAAAAGTGTTTATCATCTAAATATAACCTAAAATGCTCAAGAATAAACTGCCTTACTTTCGCGAGCTTAGTAGGTTTTTCAAATATCTCATTCAAGTTATTCAAATTATTTTTAAAAGGTTTTTCTGCTAAAGAAATTAAAAGATCTTCCTTTGTCTTAAAATATTCATAAACTAAACCTTCTGATACTTTTGCTGATTTTGCAATCTGCAATATTGTAGATGCGGTATAGCCCTTTTCTGCAAACAATCGAGTAGCTGCATCAAGAATACTTTGTTTTTTGTTCACTTGAAGTTTGCCTTCTTTATCTTGCTCCATAAGAATTCGATCAAATAATCGCATAATATCTTCATGATCCGGGGCCGCCTCCGGTATTTCCTTAGTTACAAGCACCGTATAAGCCTCAAAATCCAGGGTGCCCAGAATAATATCTCTAACCACACGCGCATCTATATCTGATCGAAAAACACCCTCCCTTACGCCCTCTTCTATCAAAGATAAATATATACCTGCATATTTCCGCAATTGCTTGTAAGCATTTGATTGATAGAAATTTAGGTTAGAACGACATTCAAGCAGTACCAAAGAAATGTATTCCCGATTCAAATCATTATATCGAAGATGAACCCAAACAATCTTTCTTAATTTATTATAGGCACCAGCTATACCCTGAAGTTGCTCTTGAACAAGTATATTTGATTCATAAACATGCTTCTCCACGATAGAAAATAAAATACCTTCCTTACTTCCAAAATATTGATAAATAGTAGGTTCAGTTAATCCCACCATCTTCGCAATCTCTTTCATATTAGAACCATCATACCCATTTTTATAAAAAAGCGTGGAACATACATCCAAAACCAAGTCTTCTTTCTTTTTTCTCTTGGATTTATTGGGTATTTTTTTATCTAATTTTTTCATTTTATTCCATTATTATAATCAACTTCATCTTTATTGTTGCGACCAACACAAATTAAACCATCCAAATTCATATTTATCCAGCAAGGATGTCCGATTTATACCAATCTTCTTTCTGAATAAATAAAATATAAAATAATTATATTTTTAAATACGACTCCCTAAAAGCTACATTACAAACATTATCAACATATCTTTATTTAACATTAACTTTAATTTATTTTTTATATAGTTTCATTTAAATTATGTCAAGCAATTTTTATTATTTATTCTCCTGCAATAAGTATACTTGCTCATAATCTCTTTATACTATTGATTTATTAATATGTTTTAATTATTTAATTGCCGCTTGGCATAGCACTTTAATTAATAAGATCGTTTAATATAAGAGTTCAGGTTGTTCAGATAATAAAGCACATATTGTTAAACAAGGAGTTTAAAACAAAAGTAGCTTAAACAATAGTACCGTTGATAGAAGTGGCTCCGGTCGTTTAGACAGGGGAAAACGATTTATAAGTGGAGCCTTGCCACTATTCCCATTAAGCCGCATCGGATAAAAGCCTCCGACAACCAAAGTAAATCTCATCCGGTGTTGATCTGTCAAGCCTAGAGTGCGGCCGTCGATGATTGTAAAACGTCAGATAACGTTCCAAGCCTTTTTTAGCCCCACTGACGCTATCATAGGCGTGAATATATACCTCCTCATATTTGATGCTTCTCCAGAGCCTTTCCACGAATACATTATCACGCCAGCAACCTCTACCGTCCATACTTATGGCGACATCTTTTTCCTTTAAAAGCTCAGTGAACTCCCGGCTCGTGAACTGGCTGCCCTGGTCAGTATTGAAGATCTCGGGTGTGCCATAGAGAGCGAATGCCTCTTGAACCGCCTCTATGCAAAAGTCCGTGCTCAGGGTGTTGGACAGTCTCCACGAAAGTACCCGCCGTGATGCCCAGTCCATCACCACGAATAGATAGACAAAGCCTCTCTTCATAGGGATATAGGTGATATCCCCAGCCCAGACTTGATTAGGACGGTCAATCTTCAGATTCCGTAACAGATATGAATAGACAGGATTCATGGGATGACGTTTACTTGTATTGGGCTTGCGATAAAGCGCATTGATGCCCATCTTCCTCATCAGAGTGCCTGTATGGCGGCGTCCGATCAAATGCCCCTCTTGCCTCAACATGTCCCGAAGCATGCGGGCACCGGCGAACGGATATTCCAGATGCAACTCGTCAATACGGCGCATCAACTCCAGATCAGCAGGTGAAACAGGCCTCGGGTGGTAATAGACGCTCGAACGTGACAGCTTCAATGTACGACACTGTTTGCTAACCGGTAATTTATGACTGCGGTCTATCATCTTTTTGCGCTCAGTCGCCCCGCTTTGGAGAGCGCCTTTTCTAAAAAATCATTCTCCAGTGTCAGCTCTCCAATCTTGGCATGCAATGCTTTCAGATCAGGCTCCTTGCTCTTCCTCGGACCGTCAAATACCATGTCTGCACCATCGAACATCTGCTGCTTCCAATCTGATATCTGGTTGGGATGTACATCAAACTGTTCAGCTAACTCAGAGAGCGTCTTGTCTCCTCTCAGTGCTGCTAATGCTACTTTCGCTTTAAACTTCGGTGAGTGGTTCCTTCTCTTCCTTCTCATTATCTCGCTCCTTTCTTCGACCGTATTACATCGGCCGATCTTGAGCAAGACTTCCACTTATACTCCTGTCCGATTTTCCGAGACCACTTCTGATTGTACGAACTAATCGTACGGTGTAAATGGGAATTAATTGGTTGTAGCAACCGTCAAGGGTTTCGAAAAACATTGCCGGATGACCTTGCGCGCATACCTGTCAGCCTCTATCCAGAAATAATCCTGACGTACGACCAGACAAGCAATCGTAATAGCCCTTGCGGTTTTCTCATCCTGGGCATATCCCACAAACCAGGTGTACCTGCCTTCGGGATCAGTGCCATCAATAGTTCCGCTCTTGGCTCCCATCGACAGGCATTTTAAGACTCTGTCATAACCGTATCCGCTGAAAGCCTTTGAAAGGGTACCGCTCCTGATGGTCCGCGACATCATGGTTTGCAGATATTCGGCAGTTTCCTTGCTAAACACCTGGTGCTTGTCGGTCGTATCCGAGCGTATAATACGGGGAGTGACCATGGTACCATCATTTACCACCGCGGTAATCATCTGCGCGGCATGTATTGGTGATATGCGTGTACTGTGGTTAAACCCACTGGCAAGTTCGGCCAGATTATATTCATTTTCAGGAATGTACAGCGTGGAAGGCGTACATGATAATTCGCGCAGTGGCGTCTGCCAGAATCCGAGTTTCATGGCAGTCAACAGCAAAGGCCCTTCTCCCAGGTGATGCAAACCGATCTTTGCAAATACTACATTATTTGACAATGCAAACGCCCTGGTAAGGGTGATTTTTCTGGTCCAGCGGTTCGTTCTCTGCGTGATCTGATTCTTGTACAGGGTGTTCGATTTGCCGTTGTAGGTGAAAACGCTCGTCGGAGATATATCACACTCTTCCAGTGCTGCTGCAGCAGTTACCAGCTTAAAAGTGCTTGCGCCAAGATAAGAATCAAGACCCAAAGCACAGTTTTCACCCGTGTCATCATTACCATACAGTGCCAGAATATCCCCCGAGAAGGCATCCATCACTACTACGCTTGTAAAAGCCACCTTATATTTCCGGGCGGTGGCTGCAATGTATTTCTGTAGATTCCAGTCAATTGTCAGGTTTAACTGCTCAATCAGATCAGGGGTAATTGTTCGCAATGATCTGTCAATATACCCCCCCAATACTTAAAAGTACGCCTCAATTTAAAGATACTTTTTTATGCATCATACAATATGCCCATAAGTATTGTGGACATATCATTGCTATGCATTGATGGGAAGTAAATAGAAATACCACATTATTCTTGTTAACCAAAGTTTACCATGTTATATACATCTTCATCTATTCCATGAAATCTTTTTGGTTTGAGGATATATATGTACAAATACCTGTTCAGCCCTATTCAGATCAACAAACTTGAAATCAAAAACCGGATTGCTTACCCAGGACTGGCGCTGCTTTACTCATATGACGGCAATCTTAATGATCGCTACTACAACTATTTTCAGGAAAAGGCCCGTGGCGGTGCCGGAATTGTTACTGTCGGCCCGGTGGGAGTTGATTTCTTAGGCGCCGGAGCTGCGGCTCTTTCTCTAACAAATGATGATGCTATCCCATCATTTCAAAAGCTTAGCTCCATTATAAAAAATTGTGGGGCACGGGCCTGGGTTCAGCTACATCATGGAGGGGCTTATTCATTACCGATCTTTCTTGACGGAGAGAAGCCCATCGCACCTTCCGCGGTATACTCTGCATTTTCAAGGACAACTCCGCGCGAGATGACTATCGACGAAATCAAGCAGACCCAAAATGCTTTTGTAAGGGCTGCCCTGCGGGCTAAGGAAGCCGGATTTGACGGTATCGAGATCCTGGGATCCGCCGGTTACCTCATCACCCAGTTCCTTTCTGAGCTGAAGAATAAAAGAATCGATGAATATGGCGGATCATTTGAAAACAGAGCCCGCTTTGCCAGAGAGATTATTGAACTTGTACGCTCTGCGCTGGGAAATGACTATCCGCTCACTATCCGCATGGCGGGCAATGATTTTGTGCCGGGCAGCAACACCTCCGTAGAATCATGGGAGATAGCCAAAGTGTATGAGAATGCCGGTGTCGACGCCATCAATGTGACCGGAGGATGGCATGAATCAAATGTGCCCCAGCTTCCGATGCACTTGCCGAGATCGGCCTATGCTTACCTTGCCCTGAATATAAAAAAGAGTGTTGCTATTCCAGTCATGGCATCCAATCGCATCACCACGCCAAACGATGCCGAGAAAATCATAAGAGACGGATATGCCGACATGGTAAATCTTGGCCGGGTGCTGATTGCCGATCCATACTGGCCCGAAAAGGCTTTGCAGGGCAGACAGCATGAGATTTGTCCGTGTGTTGCCTGCAATCAGGGATGTATGGACCAGATTTTTTCAGGCCGTCCACTGTTTTGTATTGCCAATCCTCAAGCCGGATTTGAGCAGGAAAGGATTATAACAAAGGCCAGCATTCCTAAACGGGTAATGGTAGTAGGAGCCGGGGTTGCCGGTCTCGAGGCAGCAGTGACAGCCGCCAGGGCAGGTCATCATGTCGAACTCTATGAAAAACAGTCCGATATTGGCGGACAGCTGTGGCTGGCCGCAGCACCGCCTCATAAACAGGAACTCCTGGATTTCATCCGCTACTACAGGGCCATGCTGCATAAATATGACATTTCTCTACATTTGAACACGGAAGTGGATCTTGATTTTATAAAGGCAACAAATCCCGATTTCCTGATCATTGCCGAGGGGGGCCAACCCGCTGTGCCGCCAATCGAGGGAGCAGATGATGCACGTGTAATGTCTGCCTGGCATGTCCTGCGTGACAATCTATTTGTTGGAAAAAATGTAGCCATCATCGGCGGCGGCAGTGTCGGGCTTGAAACAGCCCTTTTCGTGGCAAGTAAGGGCACCATTTCACCTGATATACTGCATTTTCTCTTTACTTATGATGCTGAGTGCGTGGAAAAGTTACGGGAGTTAATGTTTCAAGGCACCTCCCGGGTAACTGTCTTTGAAATGCTTCCCAAGGTAGGAGCGGATATCGGAAAATCAACCAAATGGATGGTTATGAACAACCTGAAAAGATTCGGCGTGAAGATTATTGCCGATGCCAAAGTTTCAAAGATCGAGCATGGAAATATTTTTTATGAACAAAACGGAAGTTGTGAACAGCTTAATTTTGACTATGTAATTGTGGCCACAGGATCAATTTCTGTCCGGCAACTTTCTGCTGAGGTTTCCAGGCTTGGCATTCCCATGGCGACAATCGGCGACTGTGTTTGTCCGGGAAAGATTAGTGATGCAATTCATGGAGGCTTTCTGGCCGCATTACAGATAAAATAATCGCAGCCGGTTGCTGTTTTATTTCGTGTATCGATTTAAGAATATCAACCCCGAAGACACTCGCACCTGCGGACAACAGGGCCTCTGATACTCTCCTGCCGATACCCCGTGCAGCCCCTGTGACTATTGCAACTTTATGATTCAGATTGATCTGTTCATTCATGTGCCGCAACGCCTTATCATTAATAAAATCTTCGCGATCTTGAACCTTTGGTATGCATGCGAACTACTCAAGATTTGTCACACCAGGGAGCACTGAAAGCGTCTTCTGATAGTCTTCAACCATTTCTTCAATAACAGCTCGGGCGGATTTGATCTCATCAATCTGGGCTACGCTTTTGCCGGCACTCCACATATCAAGCCAGCGCTTCGATCCCAGATCCGGAGTTGTGTCAAAATCTTTAATGCTGTGAGCCAGCCAGTTGGCCGGATTGCCGGTGACCTTATCGGTGTACACTATATCATTGGGACCGGCGGCAATGAGCGCATCCTTATATGCCGGATAGACTTTTGCCTCAGTGGTAGCAATGAGCCTGGTGCCCACAACCACTGCACAAGCTCCCAGGGCCATGGCAGCTGCCATCTGTGCCCCGGTGCTGATGCCGCCTGCAGCAACTATAGGCAAGCCCACCCTGGCCTTGAGATAGGGTATAAATACCATGACAGGAATTGTACCGGCATGGCCCCCTGCTCCTTCGGATACCGCAATCAGGCCATCCACTCCTCTTTCAGCTGATTTAAGGGCTTGCTTCAGGTTGATCACATCCGCAAAAACCTTGCCGCCATTGGCATGTACATCATCCAGTATGAGTCGTGGATCTCCAAGAGATGTTATAAAAAACTCAACGCCCGCAGCCAGACAGATGGCCAACTGCTCTTTCCAGGCAAACCTTCCGGACAAATGAATGTTCACGCCTATGGTTTTGTCTGTCCTGGCCCTGATGTTCTTCAGGGCGGTTTTCAGATCATCGATTGTACGGTAGTTCGGCAGGGGGAAAGCTCCCAATCCTCCGGCCTCTGAAACAGCCACTGTGAGATCTTCATATGATACTAAAAACATGGGGGCCCCGATAATCGGATAGGGTATCCCGAACATGTTCGTGAATTCGGTTGGAATCTGATTCATGTTATCACCCTTTGTTGTCCGACCGTGTCCTAACTTCCAAGTCAAAAAAAAACCTGCATCCGGAAAGGACCCGGGCATAAAAAGCCCGGGTCCTGCTCTCGGTCTTTTACTTCCAACAATGATACTGACTACATATCACACAAACATCTTCATTCCTGAACTATTACTGTGGTGTTTTTGGCTCGCGGATCGGATCAATGATTTCAAAGCGTTTCATCTGACCATTGGCCCTGAGAATAAGACTTGAAAAACTGCTGACATGCCGCTTCGGCCCGAATGTGATATTCGGACACAATCCACCCATATCAAAATCTTTTACGCTTTCAAGGCCCTTCACAAAGCTCTCGGGTGTCAAATCTTTTCCGGCTAGTCTCAAACCCTGGACACAGGCCTCAATATATCCCCATCCGGCCAGGTACAGATAATCAGGATACATGGGATTACCCAGCGTTTTTTCCGGGTTTCCGTATTTATTGTTGATCTCCTTGATACGATTGATCCCCGGGAGATCCATCCATCCCGGAGCATATGGAGTGACCAGCATATAGCCATCGGCACTTTCACCGACAATGGCAAACAGCGGTGGCACTCCGGTAGTATTGTTGGAAACAAGTCCCACATCCCAGCCCATAGCCACTTTCTGTTTAATAACGGCCGCAGATTGTGGCAAATAGGTCCACAGGACAATGAAATCCACATTTGCCTCTTTCATGGCATTCATGTGCGGTGAGAAGTCAATGGTTCCCGTCTTGTAGGGAGCTTCTTCGACCAGGCTTGTACCCATAAACTTGGCGGCCGCACGAGCTCCTTCAAGCCCTTCCCTGCCAAAACCGTCATCCTGATAAATCATACCGACACGCGCCTCGGGATTTTTTCCCAGGATATACTCTACGGCCCGACACGCCTCTCCATATTGTACCGTATGGGGCACAAAAACCCACTTGTTACCCGGGTCATAAAATTTCTTATTGGCTCCATGCGGCATCAGAACCACCTGGTTCTCCTCGCACAGCGGCAGGATGGCGCTGGCGCCCGCGCTGCCCAGGTTAAATGCAATTGCAAAAACCTCATCCTTGAAGATTACCTTTTTGGCTGCATTCATGGTTGTATTGGGCAGGATACCGTTATCCTCAACAATGAGATTGATCTTGCGCCCGTTTATTCCACCGGTATCGTTGACCCAGGCCACATAATCTCGAAATGCATCAGCTATCGGAGGCCCCCCGTATTTACCCGGTCCGGACAAATCCACCAGGCATGCCAGCTTTATCTCGGTGTCGGTGACACCCCGCACGTCTTTTGCCCATATTCCACTGGGCACAACACCTAGTAACCCGATAAGCAACAATCCAAATACCATTTTCCTCAATCTCATAAAATACCTCCCTTTTTTTTACTAATACGTTAGTAATTACCCCCCTAGCCCATACTACTTATAAATATAATGATCCTGCCTGATTCCTCCAACATCAATATTTAAACGGCCATGTTTTCCAATAGACCTTGATGCGCTGATATATTCCGAATAAACCGCGGGGTTCAAACAAAAGTGTCAACACAATAATCAAGCCGAATATACCCAGCTTAAAATCTACGATCAGCCCGCTCAAAGCCGGATAACTTTCTTTAAATACGTCTGTAAGGTATATGATTCCATGCGGGATCCCGGTAATCAGAATAGCCCCCAGAATCGAGCCCAGGATTGTGCCCAGTCCACCCATAATGATCATGGCAATATAGGCAATGGAAAGGGAAAGATCAAAGCTTCCCGGCACAATCCACTTCTGATAGTGAGCCATGAGGCAGCCGGCGACACCGGCGTAAAATGCGCTTATGGCAAAGGCCATCACCTTATATTTGGCCAGGGGAATACCCATTGCCTCAGCAGCGATATCTCTGTCCCTGATGGCCACGAAACACCGTCCGATCTTGGTACGGGCGATATTCTTGGCAAATATCGCAGCAATAGCAGCAGCGGCCATAATCAAGAAGTAAAACTGGCGCTCGGTCCGAATCGTAAAACCGCCGAAGCTGATCTTCGGCACCGCCATTCCCATATCACCCTGGGTCAGGTTCCAGTGATACAAGATATATTCTACAATGAAACCAAAGGCCAGTGTTCCTAACGCAAGATAGAGTCCTTTGAGCCTCAGGGAAGGAATCCCCACGATCATGCCTAACATAGCGGCCATGAGTCCGGAAAGAGGCAGTGAAATCAAAAATGGTAATCCCAATTTAGATGTCAGAAGCGCAGTCGTGTAGGCTCCTATACCTACAAATGCACCATGCCCGAGAGATATCTGGCCGGTATAACCGGTTAAGAGATTCAAACCCAGAGCGCCGATCACGGCAATTCCAATCTCATTTAAAATGCTCAATTGGTAACGGGAGACATAAAACGGTGCCAAGATCATGATCACGATAAAAATCACCAGCCAATACTTTACCCATAGGTTCTGGAATAATGCCATATCGGCTTTATAGCTTACTTTAAAGTTGCCACCCAATTGCCGCTCCTATACTCTTTCAACTTTTTCTTTGCCGAAAATCCCATGCGGTCTGATCATCAGCACGATAATCATAATGGCAAAGGCAGCTACATCCTTGATATCCCCGAAGTAGAAATTGCCGATTTCCATCCCACTCAAATAATTTGCCGCAAACCCCTCAACAATACCGATAATTGCACCCCCGATAATTGCACCCCCGATGCTTTCCATGCCACCTAGAATTGCGGCAGCCATAGCCTTTATCCCGATATGGCTCATGGAGAGACGCACGAAACTCTGTTCCGCTAGAAACATGCCGGCTACCACTGCCACCATAGTCCCCAAGGCCCATGCAATCATATGAATCTTTTTGACATTAATGCCCATGAGCCCTGCCGTATCCGGGTCTTCGGCCGCACCCCGCATGGATATGCCCAGCAGAGACCGATTAAAAAAGAACAGAAAGAGGAGGAAGAGGATAATTGATGCTGATATCGTGTACATGGATCCCTGAGACAAAACCAGCCCCCCGACCGAAAAGGTCTTCTGGGTAAAAGGCGAAACTATTGAATAAACATCATGACCCCATATCATACCTGCCGTGCTGGCAAGGATACTGGCTAAGCCCACCGATACCATTATAGTCGCAAACAAAGGCTCCCCTAACATTTTCCTGAAGAAAAGCGTGTCGATCACCCCACCCAGAACGGCGCCCAGAACAAGTGCAATCAAAAATGCGGCCACATACGGAACATGAAAAAGCATGGCAAAGGTATAACAGATGAACGCTCCGAACATGGCAAGCTCACCATGGGCAAAATTGATAATACCCGTTGACTTGAAGATCAGAACAAAGCCAAGAGCCATCAATGCATAGATAGAGCCCATAGATAAGCCATTAAACAGTATTTCAATAATCTTTTCCATCATGCCTCCAAGTTGCACCTTGCATGTTGCAGAACATATGCTTACTTTGATCCATACAATTCATCGATTTCTTTTTTAAAACGTTCGGCTATAACTTTTCGTTTTACCTTCTGGGTTGCTGTCAACTCTTCATCATCCTGATCCAGTTCTTTTTCCATAATTTTGAACTTCTTGATGGCTTCTACTCTTGCGAATGATTCGTTGGCCTCGTCAACTTCCTTTTTAATCAATTCATACACCGCCTTGTTTTCGGCCAAGCTCTTGTAGTTGGTGTAGGCGATCTTGTTCTTCTGGGCCCAGTTGCCCACATTGTCGTATTCCAATTGAATCAGGGCTGACAAAAACTTTCGACCATCTCCGATTACGACCGCCTCTTTTACATATGGACTGCACTTGATTTTATTTTCAATCTCTGAAGGAGAAATATTTTTGCCGCCGGAGGTGATGATAATATCTTTTTTGCGGTCAACAATATAAAGATGCCCATCCTCATCCATTTGACCGACATCACCGGTATGAAGCCAGCCGTCCTGAAGAATTTCAGCCGTCGCTTCAGGATCACGGTGATATCCGATAAATACGGCGTCACCTTTCACAAGAATTTCTCCATCGGGGGCAAGCCTGCATTCCATAGCCTCGCAAGGCTCACCCACGGACCCGCTTTTTATCTTATAGTGTGGCCCTGAAATAGCACCGCACTCAGTCATGGCATACATCTCAAGCGTAAAAACCCCCATGGCCCTGTAAAAGCTCAACACCTCCGGAGCGATCGGGGCACCGCCGCTCATAAGGCAGCGGGAGCGCAGCATACCAAGCTTGTCGCGAATGGACCTGAAGCACCATAGATACCCCAATGCGTATGCCAAGAGCCAAGGAATGGGAACACGCTCTCGATTAAGCCTGTAGCAGGAAACCTTCTTCCCTACGGGCTCCCAGAAATGGTACATAAACCTCTTGAACCGGGTAGAGTCCTGAAGTTTAATCTGTATGTTTGAATGCATTTTTTCAAGAATTCGGGGAACAGCAGCAAAAAATGTTGGTGAAATCTCCTGGATATTTTGCTGAACCGTATCAATGGACTCAGCAAAATTAATCGTGTATCCAAAAACCAAGGGCATTGACATGGAAAGAGCTCTCTCCAGGATATGACAAAGCGGCAGATAGGACAGCAGCGAGTCTTTTTCAGTAAAATGCAGAATTGGCTGCATTCCGTACAAAATACCATGAATATGACATCTGTGAGTTAACATTGCCCCTTTGGGATGACCGGTGGTGCCGGATGTATATACAATAAAAGCGACATCTTCCGGTTGTGTGAGATCAACGAGCTTTTGATACAACCCGGGGTCATGTTCATTTACCTTTGAGCCGATTGTTTCCACTTCCTTGTAACTTATGAGCATGGGATCATCGTAGTGCCGGAGCCCTTTCGTATCGATTACAATAATAGATTTCAACTCGGGTAAATTTTCCTTGACCGCCAGAACCTTGTCGGCCTGTTCCTGATCTTTAACCACCACGAAACGCGACCCTGAATGTTCAAGGATGTAGAGGACCTGCTCTTCTGAGTTGGTGGGATAAATGCCGACCGATACGCCCCTGAGACTCTGAAAGGCGAGATCCGCAAAAATCCACTCCGGGCAGTTTTCTCCCAGAATAGACCCATGGTCGCCCTTGACCATGCCCAGTTCCTTAAGTCCAAGGGCAAAGAGTTTCACCTTATGCAGATACTGATTCCATGTGATCTCCTGCCAGATACCTTTATATTTTTCCCGCATAGCCACACGGTCTTGATACGTGTCGGCTTTTTCACGAAGAAGTTTTGGCAATGTTGTAGCGGCATCCTTCATTTTTCATACTCCCCGAAAGATATCGGTCTGTACTTGAAAGACTTCATGACTTGGTCTCTCCCAGGTAGGCATGGATTACCTCGGGATCATTTGCCACATCACCCGGCAATCCCTCAGCGATCTTGGTCCCGAAATTCAAAACAGACATCCGGTCTGAAAGATCCATAACCAGACCCATATCATGCTCTATAAGCACCACTGTAATGTTCATCTCTTCATTGATATCCAGGATGTAGCGTGCCATATCTTCACGCTCTTCAAGATTCATCCCGCTTACCGGCTCGTCCACCAGGAGAATCATAGGCTCCATTGCCAGGGCACGCCCCAACTCTACCCGCTTTTGCAGCCCATAAGAGAGGCTCATTACAGGGGATTTGCGCACGTTTTGCAGATCCAGAAATTCAATGATTTCTTCTACGATATCACGACTATTGACCTCTTGTTTAAGACACCCCCCTAAATATATCACCGACCTAAACAACCCATAGTGCAAATGAAACGAACGAGCGGACATCAGGTTGTCGAGCACGGTCATACCTTTGAATAGTTCAATGTTCTGGAAAGCTCTGGCAATACCCAACTGCGCAATCTTATGGGGTTTCATCCCCATCAGTTCCCGTCCCTCAAATGTAATCCGGCCTTTCTGGGCCCGATATATCCCGCTGATACAATTGAACAGGGTAGTCTTTCCGGCTCCATTCGGTCCTATTATCGAATATATCTCACCACGATGGATCCTCAATGATACATCCCGGATTGCCCGGATACCACCGAAGCTCATGGAAAGGTTCTCTACCTCCAGTTGCAGATTCGCTGTTTCATTCATGACAGCCATCTTTTCCTGCGCTTGTAATGTTTTACTTCCCGGAAACTTTTTTTGGTTCCCACATCTGTAAGTCCAAGGTAAAATTCACGGATATCTCGATTTTCAAGTAATGTTTCGCTTGTACCCTCCAGCACGATCCGTCCGTTTTCCATAATATAACCATAATGGGCGATCGAAAGCGCTACATTGGCATTCTGTTCAATAAGCAGAATAGACACCCCTTCTTCCCGGTTTATTCTGGCTATAATCTCGAAAATTTCTTTTACAATCAGGGGGGCAAGACCCAGCGAGGGCTCATCCATCATTATCAGTTTTGGTTGGGCCACCAGCGCCCTGGCTATGGCTAGCATCTGCTGTTCACCGCCACTCAAGTAACCGGCAAGCTGGGCTTTTCGTTCTTGTAAAATCGGAAAGTAGCTGTAAACCATCGCCTGATTTTGCACAAATCGCCTGCGGTCGGTCAGGCTGTATGAACCGATCATAATATTTTCTTCAACGCTCAATTCTGCAAATATACGCCGTCCTTCGGGCACCTGCAAAAGACCGCGAGTCACGATCTGGTGGGGTTCTTTGTCGTTGATCACTTCACCATCAAATTCAACTTGCCCGTCTTCGATTTCAAGATTCAATGCCTTTCTGATCCCGGAGACCGTATTGATGGTAGTAGTCTTCCCAGCGCCATTCGCACCCAGAAGAGCTATGATTTTTGACTCAGGGACCTCAAGGGAAATTCCCTTCAGGGCCAGGATAATATCATTATAAGTTGTCTCTAAATTCGTAATCTTGAGCATTCTTTTTTATAATCGCCTTACATTACACAACTTGTTATGTCTTTTTTAGTTGAGAACAATCTTCTGTAAGTAGCCGGAATAGCTGAACATCTTTCCTTGTAAAAAACATTCGTGTGCTCTGATAATGATTAAGACCGGCATATGAACCCCCAATCCTTGTATGTTAGTTGCCTGCTGCTTAATCTGCGCTCAAATGTTACATACTCAGTAAATGATCAATTAAAATATCATTTCAAAATAACGCTGTTAACTTTTATTTATTTTATTAATATATATTAACAATATAATCTTGTCAAGCGTTTTTGTGCTTTCCCTGGCTTTATAATCAACACTTTCGTTGCGGAAATCTATTCAATTAATATCTTCGATGTATGGCCTACCACACAAACGAGATTGTTTCCATGGTTAGAAGAACGACTTGATCCATTGAGTGAGAAGGAACAGAAGTTTGTAAAGGTTGTATCACTCATGGATATACACAAACACATGCGCGAGTATCGGTAGCTCGGTATAGGAAGGAAGCGCCAGGATAGGGCATCTATTGCCAAGGCATTCGTGGCCAAGGCAATATACAATTTTGAGACGACGAAGATTCTCATAGAATATCTGCACGTATATAGGAATTTAAGGCGGTTATGTGGCTGGGAGGCGCGAAGAGATATTCCGTCTGAGTCGACCTTTTCGCGTGCGTTTGCAGAGTACTCCCGGGGATACCTGCCCCAAAAGATCCATGAGGCGATGGTGAAGTCCCATTGTGGGAATAAACTGGCAGGGCATGTAAGCCGGGATTCGACAGACATAGAGGCAAGAGAAAGGGCGGTAAAGAAACAAGATGATAGATCCGTATCTGAGCCCAAACGGAAGCGTGGTCGACCCAAGAAGGGAGAATAAGTTGTGCCCAAGCCACCGAAGAGACTGATTCTCCAGGCCGGTAGGGGGCTTGATAAAAACCTGAAGGATCTTCTCTGTCATTGCGATGTTGGGACAAAAAAGGACAGTAAGGGATACAAGGTGACCTGGAGGGGATACAAACTTCATATCGACTGTATCGATGGCGATATTCCGGTAAGTGCGCTATTGACCTCAGCATCATTGCATGATTCCCAGGCGGCGATACCCCTGATGCAGATGACCTCGCAACGGGTAACGAGTCTGTATGATCTTATGGATGCTGCCTATGATGCGCCCCGGATACGGGATTTCAGCGAATCGCTTTGTCATGTGCCGATTATTGACTCCAATCCCCGGCGTGGAGAGAAGATCCTCATGGATCCAGCCAAGAAAATCCGGTTTGCACACAGGAGTTCTATTGAACGGGTGAATTCGTATTTGAAAGATAATTACGGAGGCAATCATATCCGGGTTAAGGGTGCATCCAAGGTCATGGCGCATCTTATGTTCGGCCTTATTGTGGTTACGGCAAATCAATTCTTCAATTTGATTTGTTGATGATCAAAACAAGGCTGTCACAATGGATTAATCAATTCTTTCTAAAAGGAGGTGGATAGCCTTGCTCGAAAATCGTCATATTGTTGGTGTCGAGTCCAAATTCCAGAGTTCTATGTTTGAAGCATCTTCTTTGATCAAATGAACTCCCATGTTATGCTGTAATTACCCAGATCATGTAAAACATTTTGAAATTGGCTCCTCTGATAAAATTTCTAGGGATTTATCTGAATAATAACATTTTGATTGAGATAATACGGATATCGATAACCGCATCGGCTATACTGTATTTCTCATTTATTTTACTACAGGAAAACAAATCAAAAGATGCCTCGCGTAATTGGTCATGGTATCAATAAACTGAATTCACTCTCGACTTCAAATCTAGGGGTTCGGCGGCTGCGTCGAATAAATTCGACTAATGCAACCGCTAAACAAACAAAATCAGAATACGCACATAACATATTGATCGTCCCCTTTAGGGGACATCGCAGAAACTTACTGTCGTCTGAAGGCAAGGGGTTTCCACCATCCTCGAAAGAGATACTCATCATCTTCCCCGTCAGTCTTTGTACGGTTACATTTTATTTAGAGATAACAATACCAGGCTGATCCTCGAACATTTTCTTACATTTCGCAATGATCTTGGGTACCTCCATGAGATATGATATCAATTAAATCATTCTTCTTGCAATGGTGACTTTTTCAATTTCTTTTACACCTTCATAAATTTCCAGTATCTTGGCATCTCGATAATACCTCTGTACATCATATTCATCAATGTATCCATACCCTCCATGTAAACCTAAAGCTTTATCACATACCCAGACAGCAACCTCACCAGCAAAATATTTTGCCATGGCGTTTAAAGACGGATCCGCCTTGCCTTGGTCTAAGCTCCAAGCGGCTTTGTATGTCAAATTTCGTGCCGCTTCAATTTTTGTGGCCATTTCCGCCAATTGAAATTGAACACCCTGATTGTAACTTATTGGTTTCCCAAACACGTTTCTTTCTTTCACATATTTTACTGTTTTATCCAGCGCTCCTTGTGCTAATCCTACACCCTCAGATGCGACAATAGGGCGAGTTGAATCAAAAAAATGCATTAAATAATAGAAAGCATTGTTTTCTTCTCCTATCAGGTTGGAACATGGCACTCGAACATCCTCGAATACAATCTCAGCGGTATCGGATGCCCGTATCCCCATTTTACCATAAATTTTATTTCTCACTATCCCATTTCGATCAGATTCAACGAGAATTAGACTGTGCCTTTTTGTTTTCTTTTCTGATGTAGGGTTTGTCAAACAATAAACAATCATCCAATCGCAGATTGTACCGTTTGTAATAAACATTTTACTTCCATTTATTATGTATTCATCTCCATTTCTGACAGCAGTGGTTCTAAGCGCTGCTACATCAGATCCTGCATCTGGTTCTGTATAAGCTCCAGCAGAGATTGCTTTTCCTTTAGTAAGCAAAGGAAGATATTTTGCTTTTTGCTCTTCTGTTCCAAAAAGTAGGATGTTCTCTGATCCGAATGTTGACCCAATCGAACTTACAGCCAATCCTAAATCGACCCTGCACAATTGTTCAGTAATAAGTGCATACTCTAAAAAACCAAAGCCGGCCCCTCCGTATTGTTCTGGAATAAAACATCCAACCAATCCAGCACTGCAAGCCTTCTGCCACACCTCTTTAGAAAACTTCTCTTCTCTGTCACAGATCTTAGAGATCGGTGTAAACTCATTCATCGCAAATCTATAGGCCGTATCTTGTAGCATTTGTTGTTCATCAGACAGCTCAAAATCCATTTTTTCCTCCTAAATTTAGTTGTGTTGTATTGAGTATCTATTCACTTTTATTTTTTCAATGCATGCAGTTGAATCACATTCGCACTAACATTATCGATACATTGATTCAATTATATCCTTATATTGTTCACTAATTGCTTTACGTTTTACCTTCATTGTGGGAGTAACTTCACCATCTTCGGTATAAAGTTTCTTGTCCAAAATCTTAAACTTTTTGATTTGCTCTACTCGTGCCAACTCATTATTTACTTTATCCACTTCCCCCTTTATCATGTTTTGGATTTCTTCAGTTTGAGTGAGACTGGCGAAGGTTGTAAAAGAGACCTTATTATCTTGTGCGAATTTAACTACGTTTTCTTCGTCAATTACGATTAGTGCCGTAATATACTTGCGCCGGTCACCAATAACAACGGAGTCATTAATATAGGGTGAAAACTTCAACAGATTTTCAATAAACTGTGGAGCGATGTTTTTCCCACCTGCAGTAATAATTAAATCTTTCTTTCTGTCAGTAATTTTCAGAAAACCTTCTTCATCAATTTCTCCAATATCACCAGTATGAAGCCACCCTTCATCATCCAATGCCTCTTTAGTGGCTTTATCATCCTTGTAATATCCTTTAAAAATGGCTTGATGGCGCACAAGTATTTCACTATCATCTGCAAGCTTAATCTCTGCATCCGGCAAAGGTTTTCCAACAGTTCCGAATTTAAATCTTCCTTCTCCGGATGACATGTGAGAAATTCCCGTAGTCTCTGTCAGCCCATATCCTTCGTATACTGGCACCCCAATGCTCTGAAAAAACTTTAGAACATTATGGGATATTGGTGCTGCACCTGAAAAACCAAGTCGCCCTCGCTCAAAACCAAGCCTCTTTTTCAACTTTCTGAATACAATAAAATGTGCAATCCCATATAATATTTTCCATCCTAATGCAGGTTCTTTTCTCTCAAGCTTGAAGTCATTATATCTGGTTCCAATCTTAAGTGCCAAATTGAACACCTTCTGTTTAAACCAAGTGGCATCTTCCATCCTTAAGGTAATACTCGAATAATACTTTTCCCAAATTCTCGGAACAGCATGTAAAAACGTTGGAGAGACCTGTATAATATCATTTGTAACTGTATCAGTATTTTCTGTAAAATTTACAATATGACCTACAGTGAGATGGACCATTAAATCAAAGATTTGTTCATAAACATGATTAAGGGGAAGAAATGATATACTCTCATCATTTTCAGTAGCCTTAATAACATCACTACATTTTTTCCCCTGCCACAAATAACAATCATGCGTTAGCAATGCACCTTTGGGTCTCCCTGTAGTGCCCGATGTATATATTACAACAGCAATATCATCTGGGTTTCCGGCAGAAACTAGTTGATCATATAACTCTGGACTTTCCTGATTAATCTTTTCCCCTAGTGCTAGCAACTCATTAAAACTCATCAACATGGAATCCTTAAAGTGTTTTAGGCCTTCCATGTCCCAAACGATTATTTTCTTTAACTTAGGTGTGTTATTTCTAAACTCTAAGGCCTTATCGAACTGTTCTTCATCCTCACAAATATAAACAACTGAATCTGAATGCCCTACAACATATTCACATTCTGCAGTAGGATTAGTCGTATAGATCCCCGCAAAAGCTGCACCCGATAATAGTACTCCAAGAGCAGAATACAACCACTCGGGTTTGTTTTCTCCAATTATTGAGACATGATCTCCCTTTTTTACACCTAAAGCATTTAAGCCTAATGCTGTATACTTGACTTTTTCAAGATATTCTGACCATGTCACATCTTTCCAAAGACCAAGATGCTTCCATCGCAAAGCAGTTCGGTTTGGATCTCTAGATGTCATGTTAATTAAAGCTTTTGGCAGGGTATTTACTTCCATCATTTTGCACTCCCTAATAACAAGTTTAAGTATTCTTTAATAATATTGTTTCTTTATATCATTGCTGTTAAATATGGTTCATAAGATTAATGATAAACAAACACAGGGCTCAGTTTTCTACTTCTAACTAAAACCATTTATGAGTATTATCGGAATCTTACTTTACGCCGATATCGTTTATATCCTTTTACAGATTTTTCCTTTGCGATACCTAGGTAAAATTCTTTCACATCCTCATCCTCTCGTACAACGTCTGGTGTTCCAGCTCTGACCATCCTTCCATTTTCCATTAAATAAACATAATCAGCATATTTTAGTGCCATATTCACATTCTGCTCAACCAGCAGGATTGAGACTCCATCATCCCGGTTGATGTCTTTAATAATATGGAATATTTGCTGCGTTAATACTGGAGAGAGGCCTAATGAAGGTTCATCCAACATCAATATTTTTGGCCGACTCATTAGTGCTCTTACAATTACTAACATTTGTTGCTCACCACCACTCAAATGCCCAGCTAGTTGGTTACACCGCTTTTTTAGAATTGGGAAATGATGGAAGCCATTCTCAATATCATTTTTAATACCAATCCTATCTTTCCGAGTATATGCACCCATCAAGATATTTTCCATTACGGTTAGTTCGGGGAAAACTTCTCTTCCTTCAGGAACATAGCTAATCCCCATTCTTACAATTTCGGCAGTATCTTTTCGATCTATTCGAGTATCATTAAATTCAATTGTACCCTTCTCCGGCTGTTCTTCTTTTTGATCGTAAAGGAGCCGCATGATAGTCTTTAAAGTTGTGGTCTTACCTGCACCATTTGATCCAAGCAGCGCAACGATCTGACCGGCCTTCACCTCAAATGATATTCCATGCAGAGCTCTAATTAAGTCATACCAGGTTTCAATCAGATTAATCTTCAGCATATTGATTCCTCCCCAAGATACGCAGCTATTACTTCTGGATTTGCCTGAACCTCTTGAGGCGATCCCTCTACAATCTTATTTCCTTCATTGATTGCTAGTATGTTATCAGATATTCCCATTACCATATTCATATCATGCTCAATCAGAAGAATTGTGACTTGATAATCCTCCTGAATATCTTTGATCCAAATTCTTAAGTCATCCTTCTCTTCAGTGTTCATTCCAGCTGATGGTTCATCGAGCAACAAAACATTGGGTTCAACAGCCAACGCTCTGCCTAATTCAACAAGTTTTCGCTTGCCATATGGGAGGTTTGACACGTAATGATCTCTCAATGCTTGGAGATCAAGGAAGTCTATTATTTCTTCAACTTTTTCACGGTGTTCGATCTCTTCCTTGGCAGCCCTTGATCCCCTGCCGAGCATAAATCCACCAGCAATAATACCAGTTTTCATATGGATATGCCTGCCTAGCATAATATTATCCATAACCGAAGCATTTGAGAAGAGTTCTATATTTTGGAATGTTCGAGCAATACCTTTTTTGGCAATTCGATCTGGGCTCAACCCAACAATATTATCATCGCCTAACATTACTCGACCACTATCTGGTTTATATATTCCACAAATCATATTGAACAGAGTGGTTTTCCCAGATCCATTTGGTCCAATTATAGAATATATTTCATTACTGTTTACTGAGAAACTCACATTTTTAACAGCTTTTAACCCACCAAAGCTAATGCTTAAATTATCTATTCTTAATTGTGTCATGCTTATTCCCCAAACATAAAGCTAATTTGCCGGATGAAATCGGTATAAAATATAAGGCGGATATACGTATTTTTTTATCCGCCTTATATTTTTCACGAAATTATTTGTCTTTTCTCCATGTCGCAAGATTATCAGCCTTCCAATCTTGCAGCATAATCATCTTACCATCAGGCCCACACCTTGCAATCATACAAGAATCCGTGCCTTGGTGGCATGTAGGTGACCATGTTATTTTCGGTCCAATTCCTTGGAAACCATTAAATTTGTCTAATTCTTCTCTTAGGCGCTCCTCACTTAAATCTCTCCCCACTCTCTTTAGAGCCTCAGCGAGTGGTTCCGAATAGGTAATCCCTGCCATGTAGAATGTTCCCCAATGAGCCTGTGGTGTAAGACGTTCTGCAGCCTCCCGATACATCTTAATTTTTGGATCATCATCTGCGTCTGGATTCCACAAACATCCCGTTATAACACCTTCCCACAATCCTCCAGTGATTTTATACATCATTGAATAATCCGCAAGAGTGCTAGGAAATACCCATTGTGTCTTGAATCCCACGGTTCCGCTCGTTTTCAATGCGATAACAGCTGGTGTTGTTACTACCCATGCAATCACCGCTTCTGCCCCAGATTCTTTTAACTTGAGAATCTGTGAGGTTACATCCTTTTCTGTCATTTCTAATGGGATCTCAGCAACCGGTTCCATTCCATATGATAATAATCGTTTTTTCACACCCTTTAGACCATCTTCGCCATATGAATCGTTCTGATACAAGACCCCAATTTTTTTATAACCTTCCTTTTCAACAAGATATTGAGTCAAAAT
>Ga0272441_10004880_pt1 | contig 23811 bp, 16 predicted proteins | sample SSMProp6N_FD_193582 | JGI IMG/M metagenome (GOLD analysis project Ga0272441, IMG submission 193582) | Marine sediment archaeal communities from Little Sippewissett salt marsh, Falmouth, MA, United States - SSM-Prop-6N | ecosystem: Environmental > Aquatic > Marine > Wetlands > Sediment ...
CCTCCAAGTTGGCGAGCGGCGTGCCGTCATCGCTGTGGGCGCGCAGCTCCATGTGGATGGGCACCATGCCGAGGAAGGGCACGCTCATCGTCTGGGCGAGCGTCTGGGCGCCGCCGCGGCCGAAGATGTCGTACTCCTTGCCGTCATCGCCCACGAAGTAGCTCATGTTCTCGACGATGCCGAGGACCTCGACGCCGAGTTGGCGGAACATCTGCACCGCGCGTCGGGCATCGTCCTGGGCGACGCGCTGCGGCGTGCAGACGATGACCGCCCCCGTCAGCGGCAGGAGCTGGGTGAGGGTGAGGGGGACGTCGCCCGTGCCGGGGGGGAGATCGACGATGAGGTAGTCCAGCTCGCCCCAGTCGGTCTGGGTGGCAAGCTGCTGGAAGGCGCTGTGGGCCATGGGGCCGCGCCAGATGAGAGCCTTGTCCGGCTCGACGAGCTTGCCCAGGCTCATCGCCTTGATGCCGTGTACCTGGAAGGGCACGATCATGTTGTTGTCGGTGCGTGGTTCGAGTGCCTCCAGGCCGAGCATGGTGGTGATGGACGGGCCGTAGATGTCGCCGTCCAGCAACCCGACCTCCGCGCCGTGGCGGGCCAGGCCGATGGCGAGGTTGACGGCGACGGTGGATTTGCCCACGCCGCCCTTGCCGGCCCCGACGGCGATGACGTGCTTCACACCGGGAAGGGGGCTCTGCTTGTCGCGTACGCGCTCGTTGGCCTTGCGGACGTCGGCGGTGAGCTCGATGTTGATGGCCCCCATCTTTTCGCCGGTCTCCTTCGACCAGGCCCGGACGGCCTGCTCGACGTCGCCGCGGATGCGGTCCTTCATCGGGCAGGCGGGGGTGGTGAGCTCGACGACGATGAAGACGTCCTCGCCGTCGATGCGCACGTCCTTCACCATGTTGAGGCTGACGAGGTCCCGATGCAGCTCGGGATCCTGGACGGTGCGAAGGACATCGCGAATCTGCTCGGCGGTAGGGGGCATCTGAATGTCTCCGTTTGAAGCCGTCTTTCTCCCGGCACCTATGCTAGGCAGGTCGGCGGTGCCGGAGCGTGCGGCCGCGGATATCCGCGCCGGTGCCACGGAAGGCGGGCACGGGCGTTGCGAGGCGCGGCTCGCCCTCGCCGACCGCCAGCGCGATCGAATCACGCGGTGATGAGGGTGGAGCCTCGCCGTCAGGCCGGGGCAGAAGAAGAGAAGGCGCCGAAGAGCGGCGCCTTGCTTCGTCTGTTCTGTGCTCGTGCGGGGACCGATCAGTAAGCGCCCTCGGCGTATTCCCCGGCCGCTTCCGGTCCGCCATCGTAGTCGGCGTATGCCTCTTCGTCCTCGAAGGACTCTTCGGTCAGCACCTCGCCCCATGGACTCTCAGCCTGGAGGATGATCGGCAGGCGTTCCAGCAGCACGATGGAGAAGGGGAGGATCAGTGAGGGAATGGCGCTTCCGACAAGCGCTTCCGATTCCACGAGCCCGTGCGCCAGCGCGCCGGCGAACAGCGCGCCGGCAAGGAAGAGCGGCACCAGGTCGCTCTCCGTCGCGATCAGCATTCGCCATGACCGCAGGGCGTAGAGAGAAGCGACAAACAGCGCAAAGAGGAGGAACATGACGCCGACGATCCCCGTGTCGACAGCGGTCTGGACCCACATGCTGTGCCAGTTCCGGGAGCCCTTGATGCCGGTGCTGGCCTTGGCCGTCGGCACCCAGCCGACACCAAAGAGGGGTGATTCCTTGACATGGCTGAGCCCGTTGACCCACAGGCTGTCGCGGCCGGTCAGCGACAGTTCCGTCATCCGCTCGGTCGATTTGGTTTCGAGCTTGCTTTGGACGAACCACCCCGTGCCCAGCACGGCGATCGCCAGCACGGCCACGGCAAGTGGCCGGCGCACGAGCGGCAGGATGAGCGCGGAGCATCCGATGATCGCGTACCCGGCCGCACCTCGGCTGCCCGTGTAGAGGATCGCCATCGCGAGCAGCGTTCCGGTGATGTAGGCAATGACTCTCCAGGGCTTGGACGATCCATACAGCGCGCCGTACGTGCAGAGGATCAGCATGCTCGCGCAGAGGGCCCCGGCCATGTTGGGGTTGGTCCCGATGACCGAGAGGCGCTGGTCCGAGGAGCCGGAGGCCAGATGCGCAAAGAACAAGGCAGCAAAGAGGATGCCGGGTATCGTCAGGATCCGGATCGCCCCCTCGAAATCGTGCCGGTCACGGATGGCGTAGGCGAGGAACAGCCCCAGGACCATGGGCATGGCGTAGACGCCCTTTCGGGCCAGCGCGTCCACGGGGGCCTGGCTCCAGAGCGAGGAGAGGACATAGAACACGATAAATATGAAGTAGAGCAGACCTGCCGCCCGTATCTCGGGCAGGTGAAGGGCACGAAGGCCCAGAAGGATCGCCACCACCCCGCAGTAGATCCGGGCCAGACGGATCGGCGTCACGTCGCCCCGCGCGCTCGCGAACCCCAGGAAGGCCAGGATCATGAATGTGGTTCCCAGCATGACCACGATGTTGAAGTATCGGGCCAGGATGAAGAGCATCACGTGTCCGACCAGCACCGACAGGATCAGGATCACCCAGGTTCCTGTGGTCATGTCGATCATGGACGGTGCTCCTTCGTCTGGGGGGACGCCTGCGAGGACGCCCCGGCCCCTGCTGCCGCTACCTGTTCGATCCGCACATCTCCCGAGTTCGTTCAGATTGCCCGGATCGTCCATCGAGTCTCCGGCGACGGAGCGGCCGGGCCGACCAACCGGCGGGATGCGCGTTCTTTCTATCGGCCGTTGGCGGCAGTCCAGCCAACGATTCCTGGCGAGAGGCGGGCCGGGCGGCCGGGATCGGGCGACGGGCCGGCGGGTGGCCCGGGGCGGGGCCAAGACAGGATCCCCAGGTCGGTATATGCGCCGAATCTCCTCCCCCCAGCCGCTGCGGGTCCCTGCCAGGCGCCGGGTTCTCACCGCGCCGCCTCGCGCATCAAGGCGGCCGGTGGCGAAACGGGCCGCTCCGGGGCGGGGTCTGTTTCCTCTTCCGGGCCGGTCACTCCCCGGCCAGCGGGGCGCAGTATCGGCCCCTTCGGGGCGGCTCGCGAAGCATCTCATCATGGCGGGCGCGGTCCGCCGGATCCGGGAAGCGCTGGCCGATCTTCCGGCCCGGCACGCCGCCGTGAATCTCGTACGGCGGCACGTCCTTGGTGATCACGGCCCCGGCGGCGACGACGGCGCCCCGTCCAATGCGCACGCCGGCCATCAGGATCGCGCCGAACCCCACCCAGGAATCGGCTTCGAGCACCGTCTTCTTGAAGGGCGGACGACCGGCGAAGATGATCGGCGTTCCCGCCTTGTCCAGGACATGATCGGCCCCGGCGATGGCCACTCGCGGGCCGAGCATGACGTAGGGGCCGAGTTCCACCCCCGGGCCGATGTCGCACTGATCGTTGATGAAGCTGTATTCGTGCGCGATCAGATCGCGGCTGATGCGACTGCGACCACGCATCAGGAACGTGGGGTGCGCGTGTTTCAGGCCGTACCGGTGCCGCTTGTAGAACATGCGCGCGCGCATCCAGCCGAGGTAAACCCACTCGAAGGAGCGAAGCCATCTGCGCAGGGCACGGAACATGTCCATTCTCCTGGGGAATCGATCGCGTTACCGTACCGGCTCGTCGGCCTGCTCTTTCAGCCAGAAGAGATCATCGGCCGGCTTGCCCTCTATGGACCGTTCGATCACGAGCCGCTGGAACGGCGGATTGTAAAACCGATCGATGATCCTGTGGCACGCGGCCCGCGGCGACTCGTCGGGATAGCGTTGTCCCGTCCAGCGTTTGATGACGCGGGCGAGATCGGCCACATTGTCGCGCTGGAACAGATCCCCCGTACGTCCGGGGATGATCGCCTCCCATTCCGGCGCCTGATTGTTGTGGTCGTTGTGCGTGATCACCGGTGTTCCAAAGACCATACTGTGCATCGCCGTCAGGCCCACCTTGCCCGGGGACACGGCCACGTTGGCCGACATGACCAGCTCGCCGATGATCCTCTCATCGTAACAGGCGCCGAAGAAGCGGACCGAAAGGTCAAGCTCGGCGGCCAGGCGCTGGAGGTTCGCTTTCTCCGGGCCGTCGCCGACGAGCAGCAGATCCACCTCGTGACCTTCCCGCTTCAGCAGACCCATCGCCTCCAGGAGTTGATCAAGTTGCCGCACCGGCGTCAGCCGCGTGGTGCAGATGACCATAGGTCGCTGAGAGCCCGGGAAGAGTTCTTCGCGCCGTCGCTGCACGTTTTCGGGCGTGACCGCGGCCCGGACCTCCTTCTGCCGCTCGTAGTCGAGGCTGTTGTACACGACATGGAGGCGTTCGGGCGCGAAGCCCTCATCCATGCCGATCATCTTCGCCCGATGACCGTAGAGCAGCAGCCCGTGGCCGAGGCGGTAGAACGTGCGCCGCAGGAACCGGATCAACCCCCGGTCGCGACGCGTCCAGCCGTGCGTCCAGAACAGGACCCGTTTTCCCGTCGCCCGGGCGATGACGGCCGACATCCAGGTGCAGGGCCAGAACGCATTGCCCAGGTACACGATGCCCTGCAGATCGCGGCGCATCGCCAGTCGGAGCAGACCCCGCTGCAATCCGAGCGGGTAAGGCAGCGGGTGGAACGGAGCATACACAAACCGCTCCTCCGGGCACCCGCCCCAGGCCCTGACCTTCTCTCCCATCGGATCCTCCCGATCGCCGACCGCGATGAACTCGTAGCGGTTGCTGTCGAAAAGCTCGCGCATGATCGGCTCGCGGTAGTGTGCGAAGAAGTGGTATACCACCGCAACTTTCGGGCGTGACGGTGCAGGCTGCCTGATCGAAGGATCTACGGCCTCCCTGGTTGGTGAGTTCGTGTCTGCCGGCTCCCTCCGCACGCCGGCCATGAGGATCGCCCCGGACCCGATCCACGAATCGGATTCGAGCACCGTTTTTTGGTACGGCGGACGGCCGGCGAAGATGATCGGCGTTCCCGCTTTGTCCGGCACATGATCGGCTCCCGCGACGGCCACGCGCGGGCCAAGCATGACGTGCGGGCCCAACTCGACGCCGGGGCCGATGTAGCACTGCTCGTTGATGAAGCTGCATTCGTGGGCGATCAGATCCCGGCTGATCCGGCTGTGGCCGTTCATAAGGAACGTGCGGTGGACGTGGCGCAGGCCGTACCGCCTCCGCTTATACATCATGCGCAGGCGCAGGCGCGCCACGTAAAGCCATTCCAGCGACCGGAGACGTCCAAGCAGGGCACGAGACATGTTCGCTCTCCTGGGAGTCCGTCGCTCTATTCCGCCGGCCCGCCGGTGTCCGCCTTCATCCAGAAGAGATCATCGGCCGGCTTTCCTTCCAACGCCCGTTCGATCACGAGGCGCTGGAAGCGTGGATTATAGAACCGATCGATGACGGCATAGCAGGCGGCCCGCACCGACTCGTCGGGGTATCGTGACGTGGTCCAGCGGCGGATCACGCCGGCCAGAGCCGTCACGCTGTCGCGCTGGAAGAGATCACCTGTGCGGCCGGGGATGATCGCCTCCCATTCCGGCATCTGGTGGGCGATGTCGCCGTGCGTGATCACGGGCGTTCCGAAGGCCAGGCTGTGCATCGCGGTCAGGCCCACCTTCCCCGGGGCGGCTGAGACGTTCGCCGACATGACCAGCTCGGCGATGGTCTTCTCATCGTAACAGGCGCCGAAGAACCGGACCGACAGGCCATCGTCGCGCGCCAGCCGTTCCAGGTGGGCTCTTTCCGGGCCGTCGCCGACGAGCAGCAGATCCACCTCATGACCTTCCGTCTTCAGCAGGCCCATTGCCTCCAGGAGCTGGTCAAGTCGCCGCACCGGTATCAGCCGCGTGGTGCAGATGACCATAGGTCGCTGAGAGCCCGGGAAGAGTTCCTCGCGCCGTCGCTGCACGTTTTCAGGCGTGACCGCGGCCCGGACCTCCTTCTGCCGCTCGTAATCGAGGCTGTTGTAGGCGACGTACAAGCGCTCGGGCGAGAAGCCCTCATCCATGCCGATCATCTTCGCCAGATGACCGTACAGCAGCAGCCCGTGCCCCAGCCGATAGAACGTCCGTCGCAGGACTCTCGTCAGACCGCGGTCGCGGCGCGTCCAGCCGTGCGTCCAGAACAGGACCCGCTTGCCGGCCATCCGGGCAATGATGGCCGACAACCAGGTGCAGGGCCAGAATGCGTTGCCCAGGTACACGATGGCATGCAGATCGCGGCGCATCGCCAGGCGGAGCAGGCCCCGTTGCAGTCCGATCGGATAACGCAGCGAGCGGAACGGGGCGTACACGAACCGCTGCGGCGGGCACGTCTCCCACGTCTTGATCTGCCCGCCCGTCGGATCGCTCCGATCGCCGACCGCGATGAATTCGTAGCGGTCGCTGTCGAGAAGCTCGCGCATGATCGGCTCGCGGTAGTGCGGGAAGAAGTGGTATACCACCGCGACTTTCGGGCGTGACGGTCCAGGCTGCCTCATCGGATGATCTACGGCCTCTATGGTTGGTTGGTTCGTGCCTGCCGTCTCCCTCCGCACGCCTTCCGGCCCGTATCGTCTCCTTCATCGCCCATTCCCTCCGGCCGCTTGAGCGGCTGGCGGCGCGTGCGACCGCTGCCCTTGGCCGCTCGGGCGACCCGAAGCGCCCCGCCGGTCCGTGGACGGCCGCGTCCGATTGCACGGGCGCGATCGCCGCCGGAAGAAGCCGGGAATGAAGGCGCCGATAATAGAGGATTGCCGCATGCGAATTGCCGAAGATACCCCTCGGCCGTAGCATCCTTTTTCTCTTCCGCATACCCCGCTCCCTTCCGCAGGCAGGAGTCATTCCGATGCCCGCCAGGCAATTGATCGCCCCGCACGGTGGCACGCTGATCGATCGTTTCGTCGAGGCCGAAAAGGCCGCCGATCTGACCGCGTCCGCCGCTTCTCTGCCCGTCATCACGCTCAGCGCCAAGCAGGCATGTGATCTGGAGATGCTCGCCATCGGAGCTTTCAGCCCGCTCACCGGCTTCGTGGGCAGCGCTGACTTCAAGTCGATCTGCACCGATACGCGGCTCCTGGAAGGTATCGTCTGGCCCATCCCCATCACCCTCGCCATCGATGACCGCGTCAAGGGCACGCTCAAGGAAGGCGGTCGGGCCGCGCTCAAGCACGCCGATGGGACTCTCCTCGCCGTCATCAATATCCGGGAGATCTACCCCCACGACAAGAAGCTGGAGATTCCCAGCGTCTTCCGCACCGAAGACGAGGCGCATCCCGGCGTCAAGGGCGTGATCGACGAGGGCGACTGGCTGGTGGCCGGGCCGGTGGATGTCCTCACCGTCACCCCCGCAATCGAGCCCGGCGAGCAGTTCACCGAGTACCGCCTGCCCCCGGCGCGGACCCGCCAGGAGTTCATCAAGCGCGGCTGGAAGACCGTCGCCGCCTTCCAGACTCGAAACCCCATCCACCGCGCGCACGAATACCTCTGCAAGGTTGCCCAGGAGATCTGCGACGGCCTGCTTATCCACCCGCTGGTCGGGGAGACCAAGCCCGGCGACATTCCCGCCGATGTGCGCATGCAGTGCTATAAGGTCCTCATCGACAACTACTTCGTCCCCGAGCGGACGATGCTCAGCGTCATGCCCGCGGCCATGCGCTATGCCGGCCCGCGCGAGGCCATCCTCCACTCGATCGTCCGCAAGAACTACGGCGTCAGCCACTTCATCGTCGGCCGCGACCACGCCGGTGTCGGCGATTACTACGGCACCTACGAGGCGCAGCTCATCTTCGATGACCTCGATCCGGGCGACCTGGCCATCACGCCCCTGAAGTTCGAGCACGCCGCCTGGTGCAACGCCTGCGAAGGCATGACCAGCGCCAAGACCTGCCCGCACGGGGCGCAGGAGAAGATCTTCCTCTCCGGCACGAAGGTCCGCGAGTTGCTCAAGCAGGGCGAGCGGCCGCCGATGGAGTTCAGCCGTCCCGAGGTCGCCGAGGTCCTCATCAAGTGGGCCACCTCCGAAGTCGCCGCAGGAGTATGAGGAAAAGCTGAAACGCGGAAAGCTGAAAGCTGAAATGGGAAGGGATCAGGAAACAAGGATCAGCCAGCATCGATCAGCCAACCACCACCAGCCACCGGCCACCAGCCAATAGCCAACCACCAATAACCAATAACCAACAACCAATAACCAACAGCCAGCAACCACCCGCCATGACCAAACAAGTCGCAACCAACATCACCTGGCACGAAGGCTCCGTCTCCCGCGCCGAGCGCAACCGCAACCTCGGACAGAAGGGCGCCACCGTCTGGTTCACCGGCCTCTCCGGCTCGGGCAAGTCCACCATCGCCGTCGCCCTGGAGCAGGTGTTGCTTCAACGGGGCAATCACGCGTTCTGCCTGGATGGCGATAACGTCCGGCACGGCCTGAACAAAAATCTGGGCTTCTCCGCCGAGGATCGCGAGGAGAACATTCGGCGCATCGGCGAGGTGGCCAAGCTGTTCGCCGATGCCGGCCTCATCGCCCTCACCAGCTTCATCAGCCCCTACCGCGCCGATCGCGACAAGGCGCGCACGCTGCACGATGATGATAAGCTGGACTTCATCGAGTGCTATGTCGAGTGTCCGCTCGATGTGGCCGAGCAGCGCGATCCGAAGGGCCTGTACAAGAAGGCCCGGGCCGGCGAGCTCAAGGGCTTCACCGGCATTGACGATCCCTACGAGGAGCCGCTGGGGGCCGAACTCGTTCTCCGCACCGACCGCTTCACCGTCGCCGAATGCGTCCAGCAGGTCCTGGACCTCCTGGAAGAGCGAGGCATCCTTTCGGCGTAGATCGCTTCCTGAATTCAGGCCGCGTCTCAGAATGGATCAAATGGAAGGTGGGACGGGCGTCCCGCCCGTCCGTCCCGAATTGGTGCCAGGTACCGATTCTCAGGTACCGATTCTCTCTTCCGATCCGCCTCTGTTCCTGCAGTCCTCGACAATCAGTCGCGTCGGCGGTAGATTCGGCCAGACGAGACGGAGCCGAACCACAATGCAGATCACGCGGAGAAGGGCAGCGGGCTGTCTCGTGGTGGCGCGAGGTGTTCATTCCCTCGCCCGGCGGATGTGGGTAACGACGATCCTGCTGCTGTTCGGACTTCTCGGCGGCGCGCCGGCGCTTGCGGAGCGGCCGGGGTTTGAGATCCTCGACTGCGTGGTCGATGCCGAGCTCTTCGATGAGCTTGCCGAGATGCTGAGTTTGTCCGAGGCGCAGCGCAACGTCGCGCAGAAGGGACACGAGGACTATTTCGAGTCTGTCCGTGCGCTCGAGGAGGAAGTCAAAGGCGAGGTCCACGCGCGATACGAACGGATGGGCGAGGTGGAGAAGGAACTGAGCCAGCGCGGCGAGGAACCGCCCTACGAACGCATCGCCGAGATGTGGAACGAGGTTCTCCCCATGGTCGCGCGGGCCAATCGCGAGGGCGATTCGCTCGTGCGGGACTGGTTCACGCACATGAGGGCGTTCCTGAGCGATGAGCAGGCCGCGCACCTCCCCGAAGTCGAGCGGATGATCCGGCGCGAGAACCTGCTCGCGGTGTCGCGCGAGGGCATCCGGATGGGCGACTTCCATCATTCGATCGACGTGATGCAGCTTCTGGAGGATGCGATGAGTGAAGGCGGCGAGCTCGCCGCCCTCTTCGATCCGCGGCCGAGTGAGGACGGGGACATCGCGCTGGAGGAGGCCGAGCGCTTGCGAGAGGAGGTCAAGGCGATACGCCTCGCGCACGAGCTGACCATCGATGCCGTGCTGCGGCGAAGTCAGAATCGCGTGCGTTACCCGAGACACTTCACCGTCGAGGACGTGATGCCATATTCTGAGGATTCACCGAAGGCCCGTGAGTCCGGCCGGCGCTGGGCGCGGCTGCATCGCGTGCGTCGCAACACCGTCGACGCCGTCGCCGCGCTCGCGCGTGATCGACTGGGTGAAGAAGCGGCTCGCCGCTGGGAGGTCCGGTTCTTCTCCGCCCTCGCCCCCACCGTGTTCTACGACCTGTGGCTTGAAACAGAGGGATTCGACCGGGTGCTGCAGCGCGACGATCTTCAGCCGGACCAGCGCGACGCGATTGAGGACCTCCGCCGTGCGTACCGGGATGAGTGTCATCGGCTGCGCGAAGACGCGTACCGCGCGGGGGTCGCCGCCTGCGAACGCTGGGGTTCCGTGAGCGGCCGTCGACCGGAGCAGGTTAGATTCGCACGGGCCGTGATGGCGCTGAACGATCAGCATGATGACGCGTTGGAGGATCTGCGGCTGCTTCTGGTCCATGAGCAGCTCGAGGCGTTCGATCGCCTGCTGGCGGGCGAGAATCGCCGCGGTCGTGACTTCCGCCACTATCTGATCTCCGGCGCCTTCCAGGATCTGGAGGCATCGCGCCGCAAGCGCTGAAGGCGATGCGGGAGTCGACGAACAAGCGGCGGAGGCGGGTACCTGGCATCCCTGCGTGGTCCCATTAACCACGGCGTGGTCCGGCAAACGGCTCGCCGCCGTCGTTTCCTGCTTTCCTCTTGCCCCGACCCGCCGGGGGCGCAACACTATGGGTGATGGCGAGAAGATGGAGCGGGGAGGCGTGCGATGGCTCATGCGGTCTCGGGGTCTCGCCGGCCGCGATGCGCTCGGTCCCTCTTCCCCCCGGCGGGGGTCGTGGGTCTGCCGAGTGGCGTTTCGGCCGATTCCTCTTGCCCCGGGCCGGGGGAGGCGTCACACTGGGGAGGGCGGCGATCCACAGGAGGAACCTCATGCGGCATGCGACACACCTCGGTCTTTCTCTGGCGGCCCTGCTCGCCTTCACCTTCTCCACCTCGGCCCAGGTCGATCCGCCGGATCAGATCGAGGTCGATGTCCGCGTCGATTCCGGCCTGGTGTGGCCCGGCGCGGCCGGGCGCAGCGTGGTCTTCTCGACCGTCGTGAGCGTGCCGGAGGTGTCGTGGCTGCGCCTGCGGTTCGATGAGGCGAAGCTGGGCGCGTCGCCGGCCCGCGGAGAGCCGACGGTGTTGCGCATCACCTCACTGCGCGATGCGGGCGTGCAGACGCTCAACGCCACGCATCTTGGACAGTGGCAGAACACCTCGGCGTACTTCAACGGCTCGGCGCTGCTGCTGCAGATCATCGCCGACGCCGGGGCGGGGGCCAGCCGCATTCTGATCACCGGCGCCTGGGCCGGTCCGTCGGAGCCGACCGGCGCGCGAACCATCTGCGGGCCCAACGATGATCGGGTGCTCTCCGACGACCCGCGCGTGGGCAGAAGCTATCCCACCGGCTGCACGGCGTGGATCATCAATGACTGGAACCGGTGTTTCCTCACCGCGGGCCACTGCATCGGCGACAGCTTCCAGATCATCGAGTTCAACGTCCCGCTCTCCAACGGAAACGGGGGCATCAACCACCCGTCGCCGGAGGACCAGTACGCCGTGGACGAGTTGTCCATCCAGACCAATTACGGCCAGGGGGTGGGCGACGACTGGGCGTACTTCGGTTGTTTCGCCAACACGGAGACGGGCCTGACGCCGTACGAGGCGCAGGGCGAGTACTTCGTCCTCGCCATGCCGCCGCCGGTGGAGGGCCAGTCGATCCGCATCACCGGTTGCGGCACGACGGAGCCGCCGGTGCCCAACGAATGGAACAAGGTGCAGAAGACGCACGTGGGGCCGTTCGTGACTTCCAACAACACCACCGTCGAGTACGAGACGGACACGACGGGCGGGAACTCCGGCTCGCCGGTCATCCTCGAGGAGACCGGCGAGGCGATCGGCATTCACACCCACGGCGGGTGCACGGAAGTGTCCGGGCAGAACAGCGGCACCGGCGCCAACCACCCGGGCCTGCAGTACGCCCTGGAGCATCCGCAGGGGGTGTGCATCCCGAATCTCCCCTTGGCGTTCAGCTTTCCCGACGGCCTGCCCGAATCGATTGATCCGGCGGGCGATTCCATTCGCGTGGTCGTCGCGGGCGACAACGGTGGCGAGCCGGCACCCGGGACCGGGCTGCTGTATTACGACAGCGGCGAAGGGTTCATCACCGTGGAGATGGTCGAGGTGGCCGACAACGTCTACGACGCGGTCTTCCCGCCCCTCGATTGCCCGTCCGGCGTGGACTACTACTTCAGCGCCGAGACGACGGACGGCGATGTCATCTTCGATCCGTTCAATGCGCCGATCGATTGGTACGACGTCTTTGTCGCCGTCGAGATCGACTACATCTTCGCCGATGACTTCGAGACCGACACCGGTTGGTACGTCGTGAACAGCCCTGAGTTGACGGACGGCGCGTGGGAGCGCGGCGTGCCCGCGGGCGGCGGCGATCGCGGCGACCCGCCCTACGATGCGGACGGCTCCGGACAGTGTTATGTCACCGATAACGCCGATGACAACAGCGATGTCGACGGCGGCAGCACCACGCTCTATTCACCCCTGATGGACGCCTCCGACGGCGGCGCGATGATCTCCTATTACCGCTGGTACTCCAACAGCACGGGCAGCGATCCGGAGAACGACATCTTCGAGGTCGACGTCACGGACAACGACGGGCAGGACTGGGTGTCCCTCGAGGTGGTCGGCCCCTCCGGACCGGAAGTGAACGGAGGGTGGTACCACAAGGAGTTTCGCGTTGCCGATGTGCCCGGGATCGTCAACAGCGATCTCTTCCGCATCCGCTTCACCGCCTCGGACCTGGGTGACGGCTCGGTGGTGGAAGCGGGCGTGGACGGCGTGATCCTCAGGGTCCTGCGCTGCGAGCAGGAGCAGATCCCGGGCGACATCGACGGCGACGGTGATGTGGATACCGCCGATCTGCTTGCGCTGTTGGCCGCCTGGGGACCCTGCCCGGACTGCCCGGAGGACATCAACGGCGACGGCGTGGTCAACACCACCGACCTGCTGACGCTGCTGGCGAACTGGGGACCTTAGCGGCGCCGCATCGCCGCCGCGGCGCGGGGCTATTGAGTCCTGCATTAGGAACGTCCGCGCGGGCGTCGGAGCGGCGGCGCCGGCTCGGGGCGTCGCGCCAGCGGTGGCACGGCGCTCCGCGCCAGCGGTGGCACGGCGCTCCGCGCCGTGCATGGGCGATGTCCGCACATGCTCACGAGCCGATTCCCACGGATGCGTTTCCGCGGGAGAGCGAATCATCCGCGCGCCGGCCAGAAGAGTGTCCGCACGACGCGGAGCGTCGTGCCACCGCCGCGCGGACATTCTCAGCGCAGGACTTAATGATGCGCCGCCATCGCCGGCTGGTTCGTCTTGATCTTCGCCAACGCCTGGTCGAGATCGGCGATGAGCTCATCGACATCCTCGATGCCCGCGGAGATGCGCACCAGGCCGTCGGTGATGTTGGCCCGTTTGCGCGCCTCGGCGCCCATGGAGGCGTGGGTCATGCTCGCCGGGTGCTGGATGAGCGTCTCCACCCCGCCGAGGCTGACGGCGAGGCCGCAGAGGCGCACGGAGTTCATGACGGTCTTGCCCGCCTCCAGGCCCGCCTTGAGCTCGAAGCTCACCAGCGCGCTGCCGCCCGTCATCTGCTTTCGCGCGATGTCGTATTGCGGATGGCTGGGCAGGAATGGATAGCGCACCCACTCCACGGCGGGATGGGATTCGAGCCACTGAGCGATCTTCATCCCGTTCTCGCTCTGGCGCTGCACGCGGAGGGCGAGCGTCTTGATCCCGCGATGGACGAGGAACGATTCCATCGGCGGCAAAACCCCGCCGAGCTGGTTGAGCACCTTGCGGAACGATTGGTAGTCATCCTCGTTCTTGACCACGATGGCGCCGCCCACAACATCCGCGTGCCCGTTGAGGAACTTGGTCAGGCTGTGCACGACGACATCGGCCCCCAGCGCCAGCGGCTTTTGGAGGATCGGGGTCATGAAGGTGTTGTCGACCACGAGCTGCGCGGCGCAATCCCGGGCGATCTTCGCCGCCTCGCGGATGTCAGAGATCACCAGCGTGGGGTTGCCCGGCGTCTCGATGTAGATCATGGTCGTGTTCGGTCGAACCGCATCCTTGACCGCCTGGAGGTCCGAGGCGTCCACGAACGTGGATTCGATGCCGAACCGCGACATGATCGACTCGAAGAGCGTGCAGGTCGGGCCGTACACCGCGTCGGAGACGACGGCGTGTTCGCCGGCGTTCATGAGCGCCATGATGGTGGTGTGGATGGCGGCCATGCCGCTGCCGCAGGCCAAGCCCTTGTGGCCGCCCTCGAGGGCGGCGATCGCATCTTCCAGCGCCTCGACGGTCGGGTTGCCCATGCGGGAGTAGATGTATCCTTCGCCCTTGCCGGCGAAGAGGGACGCCCCGTGATCGACATTCTCGAAGGCGAAGGTCGAGACCTGGTAGATCGGCACGACGACGGGATGGAACTTCGTCTCTCGATGGCCTCCGTGGACACAAAGCGTCTCGGGCGTTGAGGGATGATCGGTGCTCATGGTCCTGCCTGTCGGTTGATGGTGAGATGGGTTGCCGGGGACAGCCGGGGGCAGCCGGGGGCGACCGAGGTGCCCGCCGCCCGAAGAATAGGATCGTAGCGGCGGCTTTTCAAGATGGCACTGTCCGCATTTGTCACGCTCGCTCGTCTGACCGGCCCCTCACCGTCGGCCCAGCCGCCGCTTTCCCCTTGGCGGCCCCGCGCAGCCGCGGCATAATGGACAACAGCATCAGTCGCCCCAACACCGGCCAGGCATCACGGCGGGCTTGTTCGCCCCGCCGCCCGACGGCCCGCAGCGCGCTGCGCAGGAGATGATCAATGCACGATCGCCATGCCTTCGCCCGCCTTCGGAGAGTTGCCGCGCATCTCATTCTGCTGCCTGCGCTCGCCCTCGCCGCCGCCGCTCCGGTGACCGCCGCGGAGCACGGCGAGATCCTCGATCAGGACCTCAACGAGTCCGGCCAGGGCTATACCGTCCTCCGCCTGTGGGGCTCGCACTACGAGATGGGCTACGCGCAGGCGGAGCTGTTGAGCGAGTACATTGTCCAGGGCGTCAACGAGACCGAGGCGTTCGTCGGCGGCCTGTACGAATCGCTCCGCCAGCTCATGGCCCAGACAGTCTGGATGCCGCCGGAGATCGAAGACGAGTTCGACGGCATCGTCGCCTGCCTGGCCGTCACGCATCCGGAGGAGGAGATCGATGAGCTGGATCTGAAGGTGGCGTGCACGTTCGGTGAATGGCTCTACGGCTGCCGCAGCCACACCTGTTGGGGGCGCTACGTGGCCGATCCGATCCGGACGCTGTCGACGCGCCGTCTGGACTTCTCCACGGTCATTCCGATCATGAACCATCACGTTCTGTGCGCCTGTGATCCCGATGACGGGTCGCCGCGCTGGGTGAATCTCGCCTGGCCGGGGATCGTGACGGTCGCGCAGGGCGTCAACGAGTTCGGCACGCTCGTTTCACTGCATGATTACAATTCCGGCAACGCCGACCTGACGCCCGGCCGAATGCCGCGGATGGTTGCCGCCCGCTACGCGATGACCTATGCCACCGACCCGGATGTCTCCGCGCACCTGGATGCGGTCTGGAATGAGCTGCGCAACTACGAGCTCATGACAGGCGGGTTCCTCAACTATTACGCCCCGGAGGGCTGGGGCGGGGTGATGACCGGCCGGCCCTGGCAGAGCGGGCCGGATTTCTATCATCTTCGCCTGCCCCAGGAGGTCTGGCACTACGGCGAGGCGATGATCACCACCAACCAGTGGACAGATGGCACCTCCACGCCGGGCGATGAGAACTTCGGCGCCGATGCCTACTACGACGATGAGACGCCCAAGACGCTGGAGAGCCACTGGGACCTTCTGGCCAACGCCGGCAACGGCCTCCAGCAGCTCTCCGTCGCCTACCGCGGCCGCGGCGACATGACCGTCTGGGCCGACGGCCGGATCGACGGCTTCGGCCGCACGCCCCGCCTGGAATGGGAGTGGAGCGAGCTGTTCGGCCTCACCCCCGGTGACATCGACGGCGATGGCGATGTGGACACCGTCGATCTCCTCCTCCTCCTCGCGGCTTGGGGAGAGTGCCCCGGCTGCCCGGAGGACATCAACGGCGACGGCGTCGTCAATACCGTCGACCTTCTCCTGCTTCTTGCCAACTGGGGGTGAGAATGGCCCGCCGGGAAGGCATGACGGGCCAGGCGCAGGCGAGTGCGTCCTTGCGTCCGATAGCTTCATCATGAGGCGATCGGGCTTGTCTCGTCGCGCACCCGCCTCGCTTGGCGCGTGCGCCGCCGGTTGTTCATCCTGCACGAATATGGCGCGCCGGTGCAAGCTTTCCCGGCCGCGGGGAGTTGGACTGCCAGGACCGGCCATGCCCGATCGTGAGGATACTGCGCTTCTGCTTGCCGCCGGTGAAGGTGATCGGCAGGCGTTTGCTGCGCTGGTCGAGCGTCATCATCGCGCGATCATCCAGTTCGCGCATCGATTCCTCTCGACCGCCGATCGCGCCACCGCCGAGGACATCGCCCAGCAGGTGTTTCTGTCGGCGTGGAAGGCCGCCCCCTCGTTCAAGCCCCGCGCGGCGGTGAAGACCTGGCTGCTCCGCATCACCACCAATGTCTGCCTGAACCATCAGCGCAGTCGGCGGCGCAAGCCCACGACATCGCTGGCGGGGGAGCCGGCTGCGGACGCCTCGGCGAGCCGGACGGCGCCGCCTGATGAGGCCGCCGTCGATCAGGAGCGGGCCGCGCGCCTCCAGGCGGCCGTCGATGCCCTGCCGGCCAACCAGCGGGCGGCGATCCTGCTGCGGCATGGCCACGACCTCTCCTACGAGGAGATCGCGGCCGTTCTGGAAACGTCCTTATCAGCCGTGGAATCGCTGCTCTTCCGGGCCCGCAGCCGGCTTCGAGACGTCATCGAGGCCGAAAAAGACGACCACCCACCGCAAGATCCGCCGCTCAGCGGTGCTGATACCTGATGGAAGGAGCCCGGCCCATGCGATGCCGGAAGGTTCACAAGCTGATTTCCATCGGTCTGGACGGCGAGCTGGATGACGCCCGCCGCCGGGCCGTGGACCGGCATGTGCGGCAGTGCGCCGACTGCCGGCGCTTCGCCGCCCAGCTCACCGCCTTCGCCGACCACTTCGAGCTGCCGGCGATCCCCGAGCCCCGGCCGGGTTTCGTGCAGCGCACGCTCGCCCGACTGCCCGAGGAGGCGCCGCCCGCCCAGAGCTTGGCGCGATGGCGCGAGTTCTTCCAGCCCGCGCCCGCGGCGATGGCCGCGGCGTCTCTGCTTCTGGGTGTCTCTCTTGCGACAACGATGAACGGCACGGCGGCGCAGGCGGAATCGACCGATGAGACCGTCGCCCTCGTGGCCGAGATCTTCGACGCCACGCCCTCCGATTCCGTCGGCGATCGGTATCTGCAGTTGATGCAGGACACGGAGCAATAACCCATGCGTTGGCTGCCCACAAAACGCGCTCTGCCCTGGTGGCTGCTCATCGCCTCGCTGGCCTTCAACCTTGGTTTCAGCACGACTTACGGCGTGCGCACCTACGGCCCGATCGGGCCCGGACCGCGCGCCGAGCAGCGCCCGCCCAGGCCGCGCTGGCACGAGCCGCTCAACCTCACCGCCGAGCAGCGGCAGGAGATGCGGCGCATCAGCGAGGAGATGTTCGAGCAGGTGCGATTGCACCGGCAGGAGATGGATGAGGCGCGGTCGGCGCTGGCCGATCTCGTCGCAGCCGACGAGCCCGATCATGATGCCATCGCCGCCCAACTGGATGTCATCAGCGGCGTCCAGCGCCAGGTCGAGGAGCTTGTCGTGGCGCATCTGCTCGACCAGAGGCAACTGCTTCGGCCGGATCAGATGGAGGCGTTCAACCAGATGGTCCGCGAACAACTCTTCCCGCGACGCGGCGCCGGGCCCGGGCGCGGCGCCGGACCCGGGCGCGCGGCCGGACCGGGCGGGAGGCCCGGTGGCGGATCCGGGCGCGGCGGCCACGGACGCGGCGGAGGTGGGGGCAACCGCCCACCTCGCGAAGGGCCGGGAGAAGGCCCCTGATGCGCTGCAAGCGGTTCGATGTCGGATCGCGCGCATGAACCGAGCCTGCCGGTTCTTTCTTCTGCCTGATGTATCGCACGCAGGCCACAACTCAGCACATCCACTCGGAAGGAGTACAACGATGATGAAGCTGACCATTGCCATGACTGCCCTGGTGGGACTTCTTACAGCCGGCGTCTTTGCCGCCCAGGGCCCGCCTCCGGAGCGCGGACCGCGGGCCGAGGTGCCCCGCGGCGCCTGCTACAGACTGATGATGCAGGATGACGGGTTCGTGCCCGGCGTCGATTGCCCGGGCATAGGCCGATTTGCGGCGTGGGCTGCGTACGGCGATCGACAACGCCTCCGCGATGGATCCTGCATTGATGATCGGCCGGGTCAGGGCCGCGCCCTCCGTCCCCGCGCGGGACAGGGTCAGCGCCAGCAGGCCGCTCCGCGGCTTCGCGATGGACGCGGCATGCGACAAGGCCAGGGCCGCGCCCTCCGTCCCCGCGCCGGACAGGGTCAGCGCCAGCAAGCCGCTCCGCGGCTTCGCGATAATCGCGGCATGCGACAAGGCCAGGGCCGCGCCCTCCGTCCCCGCGCCGGACAGGGTCAGCGCCAGCAGGCCGCTCCGCGGCTGCGCGATGGACGCGGCATGCGACAAGGCCAGGGCCGCGCCCTCCGTCCGCGCGCCGGACAGGGTCAGCGCCAGCAGGCCGCTCCGCGGCTTCGCGATGGACGCGGCATGCGACAAGGCCAGGGCCGCGCTCTGCGTCCGCGTGATGGACGCGGCCCGCGCCAACAGGCCGCTCCGCGCCTTCGCGATGGTCGCGGCATGCGACAAGGCCAGGGCCGCGCCCTCCGTCCGCGCGCCGGACAGGGTCAGCGCCAACAGGCCGCTCCGCGGCTTCGCGATGGACGCGGCATGCGACAAGGCCAGGGCCGCGCCCTCCGTCCGCGCGCCGGACAGGGTCAGCGCCAGCAGGCCGCTCCGCGGCTTCGCGATGGTCGCGGCATGCGACAAGGCCAGGGCCGCGCCCTCCGTCCCCGCGCCGGACAGGGTCAGCGCCAACAGGCCGCACCGCGGTTGCGCGATGGTCGCGGCATGCGACAAGGCCAGGGCCGCGCCCTCAGTCCCCGCGCGGGACAGGGTCAGCGTCAGCAGGCCGCACCGCGGTTGCGCGATGGACGTGGTCAGGGGCAAGCTCCCGCGATGCGCCAGCCCAGCAATCGCGGCCAGGGGCAGGCTCCGAACGTCCGTCCGCGCGATGGACGCGGCCAGGGAGAGGCCCCCGCGGCGAAGCCTCGCCGCGAGGGTCAGCAGCGGCCGGGCCAGGGTGCTCGTCAGCGGCTGCGCGATGGATCGAACCCTGATAATGCACCGGCGGAGGAGCCCGTTCCGCAGTCGGACCGTCCGCGCGGTCGCCGCAATCAGGATCCCGCCTGACCGCCGCGGAAGCTGGTTGATCATGTCGTGAAACCTCAAGGCCGCATTGCCCGAGAATGCGGCCTTTGCCTGCGCATCGCCTCTCCCACCCTCGCCATTCCGGGGGCCGGGGGCCGATGTGAGTGCGTCTGATAAACGGGTTCATCCTGCCCAGAGCGCACAGCCTGGACTGCTTATCGCGCGCCGGTGCGGCACCGGTCCTCCGCGCCGGGCGGTGTATTGCATGCTGAGAGCGTGCGGAGGCGTGGGAGAGAATCACCATGGCGGCTCGAACCACTCTTTGCGCGCCCCGGCGCCTGACAGGACTCGGCAGACTCACGGTGGCGATTGCCGCCGCCTGCGCCTTCGCCGGCCCGACCGCACGGGCCGCGACCATCATCGTGGAGCCGGGCCAGTCCATACAGGCCGTGATCGATGATCCGGCGACGGTGGACGGCGATGTGATCGTCGCGCTGCCCGGCGTCTACCAGGAGCAGATCGATTTCCGTGGCAAGGCGATCACCCTCCAGAGCGCTGCGCCCCTCGACGGGCAGACCGTCGCGGCGACCGTGCTGGACGGCGGCGCCGCCGGAACCGTCATCACCTGCGCCAGCGGCGAAGGGCCGCTCACCGTCCTCGACGGCTTCACCGTCACCAACGGCTACATCCCCGGCGGCGGCGGCGGGGCTTGGATCCTCCTGTCAAGCCCGACGATCCGCAACTGCGTGTTCACCGCCAACCACGCGATGTTCGAAGGCGGTGCCATGCTGCTGGACTGGGACTCGAGCCCGACCATCATCAATTGCCGCTTCCTCGACAACACGGCGATGTACGGCGGGGCGCTCGCCCTCATCACGAGCCGCCCGACCATCGTCAACTGCGCCTTCGCCGGCAACACTGCCCTCTACACCGGCGGGGCGATCGACAACTATGCGCAGAGTGATGCGGCCGTCCTCAACTGCACCTTCTCCGCCAACGAAGCGTCCAGCGGCGGCGCGATCGCCAACGGCGCCAGTGCCCTGACGATGGCCAATTCCGTGCTCTGGGGCGACACCCCGGACGAGATCTACGACGATTCAGGCTCCGCCCTCGTCAGATACTGCGATGTGCAGGGCGGATATGCCGGGGAAGGCAACGTCGAAGCCGACCCGCTCTATGTCGATGCCGCCAACGGCGATTACCGCCTCGCCTCCGGTTCACCCTGCATCGACGCCGCCAGCAACGATGACGTTCCCGCCGACACCACCGACCTGGACGCCGACGGCGACATCACGGAGCCGGTCCCGCTGGACCTGGACGGCTGCCCGCGCTTCGTCGATGACCCGGCCGCGCCGGACACGGGTTCCGGCCAGCCGCCGATCGTGGACATGGGGGCCTGGGAGCATGAGGCCGAAGACGGGCTCGAACTCGAGCTGCCCCTGGATATCCAGCCGCGAAGATGTCCGAATCGGCTTCTCCGCCGTTGCAGCGGATTCGTCCCGGTCGCCCTCGTCGGGACGGCCGAAGTCGATGTGAGGACGGTGGATCTCTCTACGCTGTCGATCTGGCGCGCCGACGGCGTGGGTGGCTCGGTAGCGCCCTGCCTCGGCCGTCCACGCCCGAGCCCCCGATACTGGGATATCACCGGCCCGGCCGAACCGTGTGAGTGCGAAGTGCTACCGCCGGATGGGATGACCGATTTGACGCTGCGCTTCGCCAATTACCTGCTCATGCGGGAGCTGGAGCTCAACGAGTTGCCGAGAGGCGCTTCCGTCGAGTTGGTCCTGAGCGGCGAGCTGGACGACGGGACGCCGTTCACGGCGATGGATTGCGTGACCGTGACCGGCCGGCCCAAACCTCAGCGGCCCACCCGCCGCTGGCATTGGCGCTGCCGCTGACGTCCATCTCGAGAGGGCGGCGGCCGTCCGGCGCTGCACGGATACCGCGCAACAGAAAGCCCCGGGAAGGCCTTCCCGGGGCTTTCTCGTCGGCATCGAAGGGGTGTTCTACGCACACGGTCCCCAAGCGGCGAGCAGGGCGAGCAGGTCGGCGGTGTCGGTGTCGTTGTCGCCGTCGACATCGCCATCCGGCGTGCCCCATGCGCCGAGGAGGAACAGCAGGTCGGCGGTATCGACATCGCCATCCCCGTCGAAGTCGGCCGGACAGGCGTCGCCGCACAGGTTCAGGAAAACTGTGACGGTGCTATCGTCGGCGTTGAGCACGGTCATGTCCGTCCAGTTATCGCCGTTCAGGTCCGCCAGGGCCACGGACTCCGACTCGCCTGCGCGGTAGCTGACGGGATCGCCGAGCGTGCCGTCACCGAGGTTGAGCAGGACGCAGTCATGCTTGCCGGCCACGGCGACGTCGGGCCAGCCATCGCCGTTCAGGTCGGCGAGTGCCACCGAGTAGGGGGCATCGCCTGTCTCATAGCTGGTGGCTTCGGCGAATGTCCCGTCACCGTTGTTCAGGAGGACGCACACACGATCGCTGTCCGAAGTCGCCACCACCATGTCGATCCAGCCGTCGTCGTCCAGATCCCCCAGTGCCACAGACGACGGCCGCTCACGCACGCCGTAGTGGACGGCGTCCGCAAACGTCCCGTCGCCGTTGTTTAGAAGGACGGAAACGGTATCGCTGCCGGCGTTTGCCACGACGATATCGTTCCATTCGTTCCCGTCGAGATCATGCAGGGCCACGGACTGCGGTGAATCGCCGACCGGGTACTTGAAGGGACTGGCGAAGGCGCCATGGCCGTCGTTCAGGAGGACGGTCATGTCATCGCTGTGGAGATTCGTCACGGCGGCGTCGATGAAGTTGTCGCCGTCCAGATCGCTCAGGGCGACGGCGAACGGCCAAACACCGTGGCTGCTGTAGCTGGTGTAGGATCCGAACGTGCCGTCGCCGTCGTTCAGCAGGACGGCCACGCCGGCGCCCTCTTCCCCTTCCGCCACCGCCATGTCGATCCAACGGTCGCCGTTCAGGTCGGCGAGCCCGACGGAATGAGAAAAGGCGCCGACTTCGTAGGCTTGGTAGGCGTCGAAGGTTCCGTCTCCCCGGTTCAGCAACACCAGCACTTCGGTTTCATAGATCATCGAAATCGCCATGTCCGGTCGCTCATCGCCATCCAGGTCGGCCAAGGCCACGGAGGTCTCTGCCCCGTAGCGGGATGTTCGGTAGCTTGCCGGGGCGGCGAGCGTTCCATCGCCGTTGTTCAGCAGGATCGACACATCGTCTTTACTGTAATTCCCCAGCGCGATGTCGAGCCGGTCGTCACCGTCCACATCCCCCACGGCCGGGGCGCGCGCCGTGGAGTAAGCTGCCCTGTAGCGAGTGTGGCTGCTGAACGCGCCATCTCCGTTGTTCAAGAGAATCGACACGTCATCGCTGCTGCCGTTCTTCACAATCAGGTCCTGCCAGTTATCGCCGTCCATATCGCGCAGGGCGACTGCGCAGGGATGCGAGCCTGCTCTGTATTCGACGCAGCCGGCGAAGGTTCCGTCGCCGTTGTTCTGGAGGATACAGACGCCCTCATCCACGCCGTACCAGGGATCGAAGAACGTAACCGCGATGTCCAGGCAGTCATCTCCGTTCACATCACCGAGGGCGACGAACTCCGCCCAGCCGCCGATCGGATACACCACGCCGTCGCCGAACGTCCCATCGCCGTTGTTGAGCAGGATCGACACGTCGTACTCCATTTCGATCGGCACGACGATGTCGGTCCAGTCATCGCCGTTCAGATCACCAAGGGCGATGGATTTCCCCGGACGCCCCTCCGTGTCGTATACGATGGCGGTGGCGAAGGTGCCGTCGCCGTTGTTGAGCAGGATGGACACGCGATAGCCCGCGACGGCGATGTCCAGTCGATCGTCCCCGTTCAGATCGGCCAGGGCCAGGGCCTCGGGATGAAGGCTCCCGGTGGAGTAGCTGACCGCATGGCCGAAGGTTCCGTCGCCGTTGTTGATCAGGATTGACACACTACCGCTGTCATCGTTTGCCACCGCGATGTCGAGCGAGTCGTCGCCGTCCACATCGCCGAGGGCGACGCAGACCGGCTCTTCGCCTTCGGTGAGGTAGTTGACCGCATCGCCGAACGTCCCGTCTCCATTGTTGAGCAGGACGGACACTTCGTTGCTGTCATAGTTCGCCACCACCATGTCGAGCCAGCCATCGCCGCTGACATCGCCGAAGGCCGTGGAAGTCGGCCCGCTGCCGACCGGATAGCGCGGCGGGGCGTAGAACAGCGGATGATCACATTGCCCTTGCGCCGGCTGTCCACCGAGCCCGGCGAGGCAGATGAGTACGGCGATCGCGCACGAAGACGAGTTTCGGCTGTGCCTGAGCAACATGGCCCTTCTCCTTCTTGCTGGAGGCTGTGATGTCATCCTCCGCCGCGCCGGCCCGGGAAATGGACCC
>Ga0272441_10004881_pt1 | contig 23808 bp, 17 predicted proteins | sample SSMProp6N_FD_193582 | JGI IMG/M metagenome (GOLD analysis project Ga0272441, IMG submission 193582) | Marine sediment archaeal communities from Little Sippewissett salt marsh, Falmouth, MA, United States - SSM-Prop-6N | ecosystem: Environmental > Aquatic > Marine > Wetlands > Sediment ...
CACCTTCTACGAGCAGATCGGTTACTCCCAATCGGCCCAAATCTTTAAGGACCGCCGATAAATCAAGTTGGCCTTTTTTGTCGGGTACGGCTCTTATCGAACAATCTCTTTCTGTCAAGGCATCTACTTTTGGCTGCTGTTGATCAATTGAACTCTGGAGGCTATAAATAACCAGGGGTGCCTTCTGGGCGGTCTGGACCAAATTACTTTCCGGGGAGATACGTAATTTACTATCCAGGACCACGCGCCTGGGCTGCCAGGTTCTTTTTCCCAGCCGTACCGTCAGAAGCGGATCGTCTGCCAAGGCTGTCCCGATACCCACCAAGACCGCTCCGCAACGACTGCGGAGTTCATGAACATGCTTACGAGCCTTTTCATTAGTTATCCATCGTTTTTTTGCCTGAACAGGCCAGGCAAGTTTGCCATCAATGCTCTGGGCCCATTTTAGAATAACCTGGGGCTGGCTAGTCTTTTGCAGCTTGAAAAAGCCACCGTTTAACTGCCGGGCCTCTTTTGCACAGCAACCTACCTGAATGTCAATTCCTTGTTTGCGGAGCCAAACCGCACCTTTACCGGCCACTAATTCACATTCATCCAAAGTGGCGATTTCCACACAGGTGATTCCCGCTTCTTTGATTGCCTCGGTACAGGGTGGTGTTTTGCCCTGATGGCAGCAGGGCTCCAGAGTCACGAACATGGTAGTCTCGCTTGGATCATTTCCTTTTTTGCGGCAGTTACGAATTGCTTCTACTTCAGCATGCGGTCCTCCAAATCGTTTGTGGTATCCCTTACCGACAATTAGACCGTTTTTAACGATAACCGCCCCGACCTGGGGGTTGGGAGCAACGGCTCCTGCCCCCTTAACTGCCTGACGCAAGGCTTCTCGCATGAATCTTTCGCGCTGCTTCTGCTCCATACCCCTATTATATAGCATCTCTAAGTTAAATCTATTGGCATATTACTTCAAATTTAGCTTGTGTGCAGGACGTGTTTCCACTAAAATCGCTCTTTGTCTTTGAGCAGAGTGTTACCCATTTAAGGAGTTTATAATATGCAATTAGCGAATCTTTTGGCCCAGGCCTCCGAGACTGTAACCGATACCGAAAAGATTAACCAAGTTTATGAAATGATGACAGGGAAATTAGGTTTCCAGACCCTGATAGTCCTTGCTGCTGTATCCACAGTGCTTTGTATTGTGATATTCATGCGGCAAAAAAAGATCGCCCAAAATCAGGTCGATCTGGCTAAGGTAATGGAACAGATTTTGGAAAAGAAATAATTACCAGGCGCCCTAATGTTGGTTAATTAATTTCGATGTGATAATTGATGCGTTGGGTACCTTTCGGATCGTACAATCCGATACGGATATAACGTCCCGTCCATTTCTCCGCTTCCCGTATTACATAATATTTTGTTACTGTTGCTCCCGGCTGGAGCCGGGCGATGGCGCGTTCCATACGGTCCTGGTCGGGCAGATCCACGAAACTGTTCAGGCTTATCTCCTGTTCGGAATCATTGGTAACAACCTGTTGGATCAAGAGGTCGCTCTGGCTTATCCGCCGAGTAAATATGTTCACATCCACTCCGGAGAGTTGAATTTGGAAGGGGACCGCTGCTCGTATCGTATAGCTACGATCAGCATCGATTGTGAACAGGGTATCAAGCTTTTTTTCCCCACCTAATTCATTGCTGGGGAATTTCATAGTGATTTCGCGTTCGAACTGTTGTCCGGGGCTCAGGACGAAATTTAGTGAGGTGGGATCAATTATCCAGTTCCGGTGGCGATGTTCATCAAGCAAAAAACGCAGATGTCCCGATATGGTCGAAGCAAATGGATTGACAAATTTCAGGTGTAGATATCGTCGGGAAATGTCGGCATCTATCACATTCGGAGAAAGTTCCAGGCTCGCGCGCAGGATGGCGAGGCGACTGTCAATTCTGCTCAGTAGTACCGGCCATTGATTCAGTTGTAATTTTGCTAATCCATTGTGCAGGGGTAGATTTGTGCGATTTCCGAATAGGTCCAACATGACCGGTGCTTCCCCCAGATATAGTTGAATCTGTGTAGGTGTCTCTTTATTCTGCGGATCGTAATTTTCATTCCAGGCAAAAAGGCACCCTTGGCCATCTCGGTCAAAAATCAGGGCCGGAATTCCGGGTCGCAAATAGAACTGGCCGGCAAAGCGGGTCAACCCCAGTTGATCCGCTAGCGTTCGAAATACCAGGTATAATTCCGTCGGCTCGATTAGTGAACGAGCGTTGTACTGTCTTTCCCGCCAGGGATGGTCGATAAATATTCCCTGGGCCCGCCCTTTCTTGGCATAGGCTATTCTTTTAGCAAAGTCAATCAGCACTTGTTCGCGGTCATATTTTTCATATTCGAGCGGTTCGATCGTGGCCCAGATTTTCGTCAGGCCTCTTTTTCGGCAGTCTTCCAGATAGTCCGGTATCTCCTCCGGCACGATGGCATTGGGGATTCCCAAGGCCACGTAATCTGTACCGACCTGTTCCCTATCCACCTCGAAAATACTGTTTAGGGGTACTGTTAACACCGTATCCTTGACCAGTTTGTCAAATTCCTTACGCAGGGTATCAAGTACCCCTCGAATTCTTGGATCCCATACCCGATTTTTTTCAAAATCCCCTCCGATTTGCCAATATGGCACCTGACGCGCATATTGAGCCAGTACGAAAGCAACCTGCGGGCGCCAAAATTGCACCTCCCGGCTTAAAACGTCCAGCAGACCGCGCCGGCCGATATCCATCTTGACAGCCAATTCTTCGGGGACCTCATTAAAAGTCGCTACCACCTGGATTTTCTCACTCTGCAGATTGATTAGTTTCTGATCAAAGCTCTTTTGTGCAGACATGGCCCCGCCTGTACCACTTTTTCGCTGCCACACCGGTAACTTGAGTAATTTAGCGTTGAGCATACGGGTTAGATTAGTTGTGGTTTGCCAGTCGGACCGGTGTTCGTCCATCAGGATTACACCAAAGCCCTGCCCGCTTCCGGCTGTTTCAGTCTCTAATTCCGCTGTTTGAGCAAAGGTTAATTTTCTTGTCGCTACCAAAGTATTGGAGGAATAAATTTTCAGGGTAGCTCGATAGATTCCGGCCGGAAGTCCTTTAAGATCGGTTTTTTCTATGTTTCTTTGACCCTCTACCCCGCTTAACACCCATGCTTTTTCCTGTATTAATTTGTCATTGAGATCATATACGGTTAGATGGACGTGGTAATCCAGTGAACCTACCCCTTCCACCTCTACCAACAGACGAGCGGTTTCCTTCCCCTCGAAAACGTTCTCCGCTCGATCCGTCTGTAATACTACCCGCGGTAATTGGAAAATCGTGACGTCATCAAACCAGGCCTCGGCTTGAACATCTTTCTGAAACACCTGGTACTCGGCTCGTTCCTCTCGGTTCCATTGTTGCTCCTGCAGCAGCCATAAGCTTACTGTGATGAACCTTGCATCAGAAAAGTTACCCGGCACATACACCTCAAGCCGGGCCCAGCCGTTCTGATCCTGGTCAATTTGTCCTTTGAGCCCGGAGGCCAGCAGACTCCCCGGGATGATCCGGCCCAAACGATCCGTTAAGGCACAGATGATCTGAGCTCGGCAATGCTCTGCCTTTTCCAGGTGTACAAAGCCGGTAATCTGAAAGTCACTGCCAGGTTTGACTCGGATCCGCCGCTTATCGTATTCAAAACCCACGCTCCCGCCATCAGAAATTAGCTGAAAGCTGTATTCTCCGCTGTGGTGGTACCGGGTATCTAATTTACCCGTTGCGTAGTGCGGGAATCCCCCGGCCTCGAGCATATATGTTCGCAGATTACCCTTGTCCGTTACCTTGGTCCAATACATCGGTTGGGGCAGATAATGTATGGACCTCTCTTCAAAGTCGAATCTCTGCATTACCCGCTGGCCGGTTAACTTCTCCCGGGGATTATCCGGTGCACCGGAGATTTCTGTAGGCATTATATCCTGCCGTTGCTTATGCCCCATGGCCCACAGACCCGTACAAGCCAGAAGCAGCACTAAAACCATGTTAAACAGATACTTAAACAATCTATTCCCTCATTTATGCCCTTATTTTCTCACTTTTATATATAGGCCATCTACAAATTATGGGACTGTTATATATATCGACCAAGCCCCTTCAATCACTGAATTTCCGAGCATTTAAAAAGCGATAGCCGATAACAATATTTTTCCCGCCTATACCGGAATTCCTGAAAAAAACCTTGGCAAACCTGATACTCTCGAGATATAATAAAATTGTCCACTATTTATTTTGTTGTTATTATTAGAAGTTAATTTTTTACGTATTCAGGGATACACATGAAATCCTCACAAACTGCCCAGTCATTACAGGAGATGACTTTTCATCTATATAAGCGACCCCTCCACCCGGAACTTTTCAAGATTTATCGCAGCCGTCGGTTTTTACAGGGTGACTATGAAGTGATTATCTGGATCACCGGTTGTAGTCATCTGGTCAGTGTTTTCTATGGTTCAGAATGCATGACTGAATTGATTTGTTCCTCTGATCAGATCCTGCCCAACCGTGGTCTGCTCGAGCGTTTCCCTTTTCGCGGCGAAAAGAGCCACGCCTGTCGCTCCTTCCAGGGAATGGAATATATGATGAACCTGCAGGTTGAACCGATGAGCTCCAATCTCTACCAGAAAAGCCACATGGATCTTATAAGATTGGCTAAAAAACGCGGGTTATTCGTCCATTATCCACATTGGTCGCGGGGTGATTTCACACCTTTCAGTCTTATTGACTACGAAGCCCACTACCACGAACTGCACATACATACCTTCCATGCCTTTCCCGAACAGCATACCATTATTAAGACCCAGTCACTGTTCAACATGAAATCCGCCTAATGGGTGGATAAAATAATATTTCCCTTATCTTTCGCTTTGTTTAGAAGCTATCCACTTCTGTCTGGAAACATCATCACTTTAAGTGTATAAATGTAGGGTAAATAATGATTATCTTAAGTATTGAAACCTTATTAGGATTGGAAACATGTTAAGACGTGAGTTCATGAAGAATAGTGTTTTGGCGGCTGCAGGTCTTATGGCAGCCTCAAACAAACTTCATTCTGCGCCAGCTATATGCCCACGGAAAAAGACCACACCTAACATCCTTTGGATCACCTGTGAAGATATTTCTCCGCATTTAAGTTGTTATGGCGACAAAACCGTCCCCACCCCCAATTTGGATCGTCTTGCTCGCGAAGGGGTACTTTATTCACATGCCTTCGCGACTACCGCAGTTTGTGGCCCCAGTCGGCAGGCCCTGATCACCGGAATGTACCCCACTTCGACTTATGCGCTACACATGCGTAATCATACCCGGACGAGCGCCCTAAAGGAAATAAAAGATCCCGACCTGCGAGAATTTGCGACAACACGGCCTCTTTATGAGGCTGTTCCGCCGGTTCAGGTTCGCTGCCTGACAGAGTATCTGCGGCTGGCAGGATATTACTGTTCAAATAATTCAAAAGAAGACTATCAATTTCTCACCCCTGTAACCGTCTGGGACGAGTCTTCCCACCGAGCCCACTGGCGCAAACGCCGGCCGGGCCAACCTTTCTTCGCTGTTTTCAACTACGAGGAAACTCACGAATCAGGTGTGTTCGGTCAGGGGCGTTTTCCCAAGGTGGTTGATCCCCGTGATGTGCCTGTTCCCCCATATTACCCAGATACTCCGACGGTTCGGGCGGACCTGGCGAAGCATTATGACAATATCGCCGCCCTTGACAAGCAAGTTGGTGGTTTGCTGGGACAGCTCGAAGAGGATAATCTGCTAGAAGATACGATCATTTTTTTCTTTGGCGACCACGGCGACGGTCTGCCGCGCAGCAAACGTTGGGTGTACGACTCGGGCACCCGGGTACCGTTGATTGTGCGCCACCCGTACCAAAAAAACGCCGGTAGCAAGAGCGACCGACTTGTCAGTTTTGTAGATTTTGGCCCGACGGTTCTCTCGCTGGCTGGGGTCAAGGTGCCTGATTACGTGCACGGTGTGCCTTTTCTGGGCCCCCAAGCGGGTGAACCGCGTAAGTATGTTTATTTTCATCGGGACCGCAACGGTGAAAATTGTGAGACTATTCGCGCAATTAGAGATCAGAGATATCGATATATTCGAAATTTTCGACCTGATGAACCATATATAAAACCTCTGTCATATAGGGACCGCCAAGCCATTATGCAGGAGCTCAACTGTGCCATTGAGCAGGGTACGCTTACGGATGACCAATGGCAGTTCTGGGCGCAAGCCAAGCCTCTCGAGGAATTTTATGATACACTTACCGATCCGTTCGAGATCCATAATCTTGCCTCCGATCCGAATCACTTTTCCCAAATGGCCCAAATGCGCAGAGCACTCCAGGAATGGATAGAACTATGCCGTGACCCGCTGAATATGCCCGAAGATGAGCTGGTTCGTACCCGTGTTTATCCGCCTGATGGACAGCAGCCGACAACCATGGACCCGAACGTTAAATTAGAGCCACTCCCCAAATTAAAAGCCAGGCTTACTATAACTTGTGCAACAGAAGGAGCTTCCATCGGCTTCCGCTCGAAAAGCATTAAAGGGAAAAAACCAAGTGGTTCTGGAAAAATGCCCTGGACCGTATATAACGGTCCGGTGGTAGTGGAGGCAACTGCTCCAATAGAGGTAGTTGCCCACCGTATCGGTTTCAAACCAAGTAAACGTGTTGAAGTTAAGCCGCCTAAAATATGAAAGTGAAGACAAGCGGCTTCCATGACATCTGGTAAAAAGTTTGAAAATAATGACAGATTAAGTGAGGAGAAAAATTGCAGCAGCAAATGGATTTACTTGCTGATTTAACTACCCCTCAGCGGGAAGCTGTCACATTTCAGGACGGCCCCATGCTTGTCCTGGCCGGTCCCGGCAGCGGTAAAACCCGTGTCATTACTCATCGCATTGCCTATCTGATTTCCCAGGGCGTTAAGCCCGGGAATATTTTGGCGATAACTTTTACCAATAAGGCCGCCCAGGAAATGCGTCAGCGTGTCCAGGCTCTCAGCGCCCCCCCCGGCAGTACAATTTGTACCTTTCATTCTCTGGCCGCCCGGTTGTTACGCGAATTCGCCGACCGGGCCGGGCTGGCCCGCGATTTCAGCATCTATGACGAGGCTGACCAGAAATCGGCTCTCCGACAGGTACTGAAGCTCTGTGAAATGGATTCCCAGAACTATCCTCCCCGCCGCGTTCTCACACATATCAGCAAATGGAAAAACAAATTTATAACACCTGAGCTACTCAACCCCGACGAACTGGATTTTTTTGACAATCGAGTTGCCCTGATATACAAGGCTTATCAGGGTTATCTTCACTCCAATGTGGCCCTTGATTTTGATGACCTTTTGATGAGATTGGCCCTGTTATTACGTGACGACCAGGAATTCCGTGACCAGTTGAATAGTCGTTATCGCTATATTTTGGTGGACGAATATCAGGATACCAACTCCTGTCAATACCAGATTGCCCGCGGTTTGGCCCTGAACCATTCCAACCTGGTTGTTACGGGTGATCCGGACCAGTCCATTTACGGCTGGCGCGGCGCCGACATCGGCAACATCCTGGCCTTTGAGGAGGACTATCCCCAGGCCTACATAGTCCGCCTGGAGGAAAATTTCCGCAGCACCCCGGAAGTACTTACTCTGGCTGACCAGATAATCAAAGCCAATTACCGGCGTAAGGACAAACAGCTTTTTACCGTTAAATCGTCCGGACCACCCTGTGAACTCGTCGAGTATTACGACGAGAAAGAGGAGGCACAGGGCATGGTTCGCTGGATCCAACAGTGTCGCCATGAGTCTCTGCAATACCGCGATCTGGCGGTTTTCTATCGAGTTAATTCTATGAGCCGAGCTCTGGAAGAGGCCCTTCGTAGAGATCGCATTCCTTATCAGATCGTTCGTGGGATTGAATTTTTTCAGCGCCGGGAGATCAAGGATCTGCTTGCCTATCTTCGTTTGCTCATCAATCCTTCCGATCAGGTCGCCCTCCGCCGGATTATCAATCAACCCACCCGTGGAATAGGTAATACCACGGTAAATCGTTTGTTCGACCACTGTCAATCTACCGGCCTTGACATACAGTTGGTTTTAGCCGACCCTGAACAGGTTGCCACCCTAAAAAGCACCGCCAAAAGTAGGGTTAAAAAGTTCTCTGAGCTAATCAGGCATTTACAGGAACAAGCTGACAATAGTGTTAGCCAGATTGTGCAATTGGTTTACGAAAAAAGTGGTCTGGCCCGGTTCTACGACGAAGAAAAAAATGAAGACGCCGTCAACAATGTGAACGAGTTATGTAATTCCGCTGCTCTTTATGAAAATGAAAGCCCTGATCCCTCCCTGGCGGATTATTTACAGCAGATCGCCCTGATCAGCGATACTGATGCCTACGACGACCAGGCTGGCTGTGTTAATTTGATGACTCTACATGCCGCCAAAGGCCTGGAATTTCCAGCCGTTTTGATTGTTGGGGTGGAAGATGGCTTGATCCCGCACAGTCGCCGTGATGAAGGCGAAAATGATATTGAGGAGGAGCGCCGTCTGCTTTTTGTAGGTCTGACCCGTGCCCAAGAGAAGCTTACCCTCAGCTACGCCCGTAACCGTATGCAGCAGGGCAGCAAGAAAGCATGTATCCCTTCACGCTTTGTCCGCAATATACCTTCTCTTGTCTGTCATACCAGTGAATATGATTATTCCTTTGATGATGACTCGAATGATTTCTCTAATTTAGATTCAGATGACTCCTCTGCTCAAGACTGGGAGTCTAACCCCGATGATGATATCCTATCCTTTAACTCCTTAGCCCGCGGGCAACTTATTCGTCATCCTTCCTTGGGTGTAGGCCGTATCCAGAAACTCTCGCTCGTGCGTGATAATCCCAAGGCCGAAGTCCAGTTCCGATCAGGCCTACGTCGTACTCTCTATCTTAAATACGCCCATTTGGAACCTCTCGATCCCCGCGACGATTAGACCACTATCCATTTACTCTGCTATTCTTCTATTGTTGCAATTACAGACATTCTTTCCAGTACAAAATCTGCGGTCGATTCTGACCGCGGTCGATTACTACTTCGATCTGGTGTTCTATGCCGGTACCTTCGGCCCGACCGTAGCTACGAATTGTGAAAACGTTGCTTCGCACCGTAATAAGGGCCGCTAGATTCTTAAACTGGGTTACTGTCATCCCCGGCACAGTTAAAACCTCGGCGACACTACTGAAACCTTCCACCAAATCCTGACGTTTCTGGACGATACCTGAGACTAGCGATTCGTTCATTCCCGGCAGGGCACCCAGTACCACCGCGCCGGCCGTATTGATATTTATACGTCCCGGGATAATATGTTCATTGGTAATTGTAATCCGATCGGCTATACGTCGAAATGTTTCCAAATCGGGCCGAATACTTACTTCTTCTTCTGAATTTAGAACGGCCATACCACCGCGCGTGGGTGTTGTCTCCGGCATAGTCACTGATTGATCCTCGGCTAACAATTCGGCGATACTTTCCATAAAAGGTCTGTGCTCAACTATCCACCGAGCATGGGCCGGATGAAGCTCCAGTAGTCCTTCCATCTCTTCCTGGGCGGCGGTATTGATATTAAGTCTTGTCTGACCCAGACCATCCACGTTTCGCTCATAGGAATACACTGTTACATACGCCAGCAATCCCCGTTTTAAGATACCGTCATTGTTGTCCGGCGGTGGTACACCCTCACCATCGTCTTCATTGTTCTCCAGAATTCCATTTAGGTTCCGATCTTCCCCATAAAGCAACTTTTCTGTAACACTTTTAGAGACCCACCCCAACTCTCTGACCGTCTGTATTTCTCCTTTTTTCGTAACAGGTCTAATTGGTTGCTCGGTTGCAGAAAGATCTTTTTCCCCGTTGTTTGACGAGTTCAATTGGTTTTTTCGCCATGCCAGAATCTCATTTGCCAAAGTCTCTGTGATTTCCGGTAGGGCCATCAGCATCTCGCTGGTAGCTGTATTCAAATTGATCTTGCTTGCCTCATCTGTCATTCCGTAAGCGCACCGGCTATCAGCGTAAAACCGATCCGCACAGATAGTGAAGGTTCCTCCCGGTAAGTGTACCTCGTGAAAATACTTTTCTTTGTCATACCAGCTATCGGTTGGGCAATCGGTAGATGAGATATCCTTGGTGATTTCCGCTACCGCTCGTTGCACTCCCGCTCGCGCCAGCCACCTTGCTGTTACTCGATCCGCTCCGGCCAAGCGCACAGCATTATCCAAACGGGCACTTTGGGCCAGGGCTACGGTCAACACCGCCAATACCACCAGTACCCATAACACCACTACCAATACAATTCCACTTCTAAATAGTAGCCTATGGTTGGTTATTTGTTTGCTTGGGTTCATCTTTTTCTATTGGACTTAACTTTTTTTTCAACAAAGGCTGCCGGGCAGGCCCCAAAGCCACCTCCTGGCTCAGTACCACGCCCGGCCATTTTCTTTCCGGATCGACCAGCGTCATACTCACCCTAATTATCTCTGGCAGTGCATCCTTCTGCGGCCACTGCCGCAACCAGTTCTGCCCGTCAAAATATTCGAATTTCAATTCATTCAGATACTCTGCCACCCGCGTTAGAATTCCCCGTGGATTCCCGACTTGCTTGTTCTCGACCGCACCGCACCGCCGCCCCAGGTAGGCAATCCCTGTTTCCCGGCTCTCGCTGATGCCGTATTCCACCTCATACACATCTCCTTCCCTGTTTGCGAGGTGTACTTTTTTTTCTGAAACCACATACATAATCAATCGATCCGCCGCCTTGTCCGGTGCTTCGCCCTTTATTCCCTGGAAGCGTACCCTTTTCGCATCCTCATCACGATATATATTAGCCAGATCGTCCCGGATTTGATTTAGAGCATATCGTCCATGTGCCATAACCAGAGCATAGTGTTCCAGCATCTGTTCATTTTGCGTCACGCTGCGAAACGCCGCCAACGCTACTATCACCACCAATGCCCCGATAATCGTCGCCAGCAGCACCTCTATCAGTGTAAACCCCCGCTCATTTCTATTTGTAATCTTCCTGTTATTCAAAAAATGTCCTAAACGTATTTTAAGTTACTTTCCTGATTTTATAACTTTCCCACTTCAATAATCATAAATCAAAGTTGAAGCTTGCACCTGATATTTCTGCCCCGCAACCTCCCAGTAAACAAACGCAGTTACTTTATAAAGGTCATCTGCGCTAAATTCCTTCCCGCCCGATGGCTCTATGGTAATTTGGTATTTATAGTTTTCAAAGCGCTGCCCGAAATCCCCTTCGATTCTTTCCTCCTTGGTCCATTTCCTATCCTCATCTGTGGCTAGCCGGTCCAGACACTCATCCGCCAGCCGGTATGCCTGTTCATACTCCCATCCCCGCACGTTGTTTACTACGCACCGCTTGCTCAGCCCACAGACCACCATCGCCCCTACCGCCAGAATCATGGTGCTCAACAATGCCTCTATTAGTGTAAAACCATTCTTTTGTGTAGTCATATTTTGGATTATTATAATTCGTAAATTAGTGGCTAATTCTTTGTGGCTGCAGCCGTCATCGCCGCCAGTTCCGACAGGGGCACCTTATGTTCTCGATGGCAGCGAGGGCAGATTAATGTCGACTTTTTGAAGTTGGGTGGAATTTTCATCTTCAGTCCGCAGGCACAGGCCAGAAATGCATATTTGTTCACTGTCCGAATCAAATCTCCCACTTGGCGCAAATCTTTCTTTTTATTTCCCGTTTTCTTTCTATCATTTGCCTGGCGTATCGAAACAGTCTTGTCATTTTGCAATTGCGATTTCGGAATGATCTCCTCTCCTGCTACTTGTTCAAAACTTTTCTCGTACGCCGTGAAATTTGCCCCCTGGGCCATGTTTCGCAATATTTTGACACGCTCTTTGATCGGCGGATGTGTGCTTGTTAGACTGGAGATTTTTCTTCCTTTCTCCAGGGGATTGGCTATGTACATAGGCGCCGTCACCTTATTAACAACAGCCGGCTTATAATCAGAATTTGATATCGATTCCAGTGCTGAGGCCAATCCCTCCGGATACCTCGTCAATCGTACCGCTGAAGCGTCCGCCAGATATTCCCGCTTCCTTGAGATGGCAAAGTAAAGCAATTGGGCAAGTATAGGCGCCAGGATCGCCAGGATTACGGCCACGATCATAATTACCGCCTGGGCCTGACCTTGGCCACGATTGCTGCCGGACCGGTATCTTCGTCCTCCACCGGAATAAAACATCCCTCGCAGAAAAACCTGTGAGATCAGGACGATACTACCAAGCAGAACTCCGGCAAAGGTCATAAACATCACGTCCCGGTTGATGATATGGCTCATCTCGTGCGCAATCACCCCCTGTAATTCATCCCGGTTCAATCGTCCCAACAGCCCTGCTGTAACTGCAATCGCACTGTTCTCGGGTTTAATCCCCGTGGCAAAGGCATTCGGCGCCGGATCAGGAATAATATAGATCTTGGGCATTGCCGGCAGGTTAGCCGCAATCTTCATCTCTTCCACTATATTAAATAGTTGCGGATGCACCTCGTGCGTCACCGGCTGGGCCTTGCTTGACATTAATAGAATCTTGCTCCCCCAGGCGTAACTCACCAGCGACTGCACCAGCCAGACTACTGCCGCAATTGCCAGTCCGAAAAATCCACCGCCCGGACTAAAAACCTCTCCCACCACATACCCCAGCGCCAGCAGAAAAATCCCCATCCCCATAAAAAGCAGTAGCGACTTCCGCTTATTCGCCTGCATCAACTCCCACATATCAACTACTTTCTTTATCTTTTAAATTATTCGTGAGAATTCGTGCTAAAATATGTCCCATTTACAGCGGTCTCATTATGAAAAATCCACTTTGGGAACTTCCTTCTCAGCTTTGTCTTCCAGTTCGAAAAACTCCCCCTGCACAAAATTGAACATCCCCGCCACCAGATTCGACGGAAACATTTGAATCTTATTGTTGTAGAACAACACCTGATCGTTATAGCTCTGCCGGGCGAAGGATATCTTGTTTTCCGTTGAGGACAACTCTTCCTGTACCGCCAGAAAGTTCTGATTTGCTTTCAGATCCGGATAGTTCTCTACTACCAGGAAGAATTCGCTCATCGCCCCCGAAAGCGCCGTCTCAGCCTTGGATTTATCACCCACGCTGCCGGCATTCATCGCTCTGCTTCTCGCCTCGGTGATACTTTCCAGCGTATTCCGTTCATGTTGCATATAACCCTTTGCTGTTTCCACCAGATTAGGAATCAGATCATGCCTACGTTTTAATTGCACGTCGATTTGCGACCAGGCGTTCTTTACCTGATTTCGCAGCCGCACGAGCCCATTGTAATACCCGATAAAAAGTAAAATTAATACAACCAGTACCACTAGAACAATATACAATCCAGTCATAACAACCTCCCATCACACGTTTTTGTGTATACTTGTTTGCCCGTAAACTCACTTGCCAAACATATCTTTCAATAATTCCAATACCTTCTGTCCCTCCGGCCCGCTACCCGCCTTAATTACTTCCTCCAATTCTCCCTCATCAAACCAGATGCCGTGTTCTTTTTTACATTTATCTATCCGAATTTTCTTTTCTTCCCCGCAGAGTACCTTTACCATCCGTTTGCGGCAGATAGGGCACTTCCTCCCCTTCTCCTCGGTATCACGATCTAATTCGAATGCTGCCAGAAACTTCTCCGTTTTTTCTCTGCTCCCCTCCAGCAGCAGTTCCAATTCTCCCTCATCAAGCCAGATCCCCTTGCAGGCTAGACAGTAATCGACCTCAACCTCATTCAGCTCCAGTACCACCATCCCTTCCTTACACACCGGACAATCCATTCAACTTCTCCCTGTTATTGTTAATAAATGCTCTTGCCCATCCTTATAACGTAAAAACAGCTTATTTACCAATAGTATTTTATTCCGCGCCCCACTTACAACCTATTTGGCGGCAAGGTAGTTTGTGTTAAGGGCTGTTGGCGACTTTAATCCAGTTGGGTTCTTTGTTGGAGTGACCGTCGGTGGTAATTTGCATCCAGGGACCACCCTGGGAGGATACGAGATAAATGTCCCAGCCGTCTGCCTTGACACCGATGGCTGCGTGATGATAAGTGCTGGTACCCGGACTGTTATTATCGACTGGGTGATCCGGTCCCACGGGACCGCGGCAAAAAGCAATGATTTTTCCGTCCGGGGACCAATCAGGATGATAGACAAAGATACCTTCGTGGTCTTCGCTGGGGGCGAGTTGGCGGGGGGCTACAGCGTTGAGTTTACCGTTGTACAATCTCAGTTTGGCCACCCCCACGGCCCAGTCCAGATCGCACCAGGCGATCTGGTCACCTTCCGGGCTGAAGGTGGGCCGACAACGATTGCCATACAATAGTTTGTAAATCCTGTTATCATCCCTTGCCAAAGTGATGATGGCATGATCCTGTCCGAGGCCGCCATGTACCGTAGCGGCGATCCACCTGCCGTTCGGATGCCAAGTTAGACAATAGATATGCTGGATGTTTTTGCAATTCGGGTGTTCGGTTATCTGTTGACTCTGGAGGTCATAGAAATACAAACCCTCGGTGGCATAGTCTTTGATGTTGAAGCGCGGCAGGTAATCCCTGACAAAGGCAATGGTTTTACCTTCGGGACTCCAGCAGGGCCAGCGGCCGTTATCGATGATTTTTTCCCGGCCCGTACCATCGGGATTCATCAAATAAAGGCAACGGATGCGGTTTTGCCCCTGGCCCTGATAGGCCATAAAGCATATCTTAGTGCCGTCTGGTGAGGCCTGGGGGTAGAACTCCTGAATATCGGGGGTATTGGTCAGGTTCTGCTGGTCCGAACCATCCGGATTCATAATAAAAATTTCGAAGTTGCTTACCCGGTAAGTCTCATAAAGTATCTTGTACCGGCCTTGGTATTCCTGCAGTTGTTGCTTAAGATTGATAGTTGGAAGGGCGCTGTTTGACTCGCGGCAAAACAAAAACATGAAAAGGAAGGAACCTGCGCTTATGACAATTTTGTTTTTCATTTTGACTGCGCTGTTTATCTTTTCTAAAAAAACTATTGTTCTATCAATTCACAGTTAATTATATGATTTTACTCCCAAAGAATCCACCTTAAATCGCCACTCAAGATTGTTCTTTGGGTACAGTTGCAATTACCTTATAACTTATTTATACTGGTTAAGATGTGGTTTGATATATGATAGGATTAATGGCGTATTTGGGGACCTCTTATATATGGATCTACCAGCAGTGTGTTTTTTAATCAGGGAGTATTCCATGAGACTCAAAGCCTTAATGTTTGTAGCTGTTTTATTGCTAAGTTGTCATGTGTCGATAGCACAATGGGTCAAGATTTCCGAGGTGAAAACAATCCAGGAATCGACCGAACTAGGTGGTCCACGAGTTGTGCTCGAGTATAATCTTGCCGATGATCAAGTCTCTGAGGATATGCCGGTATATGTTTTTGTGCGTTACAGCAAGGATTTTGGTGAAAACTGGTTTCTGCTCCCTCCCCAATCGATGCGGGGAAACGGTTTTGACCTCGTCGACAAGGGCGGCAAAAAAAATATCATTTGGTGGGGAACTCGGCATACCAGCTTTACAGACCTGGCATTGGTAGAGTTTCACGTGCGCGGGCTCAAGATGGCCCGCGTACCGGTGGGTAAATTTGTCATGAAGAGCATTCCAGGTCAGGGTCGTGATGAAACCCAGGAGAAAAAGCCCGCCACCACTCTGCCTGAGTATTATATCGCTCTCTGCGAAACCACCATCGGCATGTATGTTGACTATTTAAATGAAATGGGCCAGGAAGGTGCCGGCTGGAATGAGCGTATGAAAAGTACGCAGCGCTGCGGGATAGAAAAAAACAATGACAACACCTATAGTGTCAAACCCGGCCGGGAGAACTACCCCATTAATTACGTATCCTGGTATGATGCGGTGGCCTTTCTACAGTGGTGTGGCTTAAGATTGCCCACCGAAGCGGAATTTGAAAAAGCCCTTCGGGGAGGCATGTATCTCGATGGCGATGAACTAAAGAAAAAGGCGAATCCTCTTCCCGAACGTCATTATCCCTGGGGGAACGAAGCACCGGACGCTGACAAAATATATCGCTGCAATTACGACGGCACTGAGGATGGATTCGAATATACTGCACCTGTAGGCAGTTTTTCCAAGTATAACAGTCCCTATGGCATTTGTGATCTGGCCGGCAATGTGGCCGAGTGGACCCTGGATTGGTACAGCACCTCGTACCATGTTGGTCTGGATGGATTTCGCTTGGTGCGCGGAGGGTCATGGATGGCGGTTCCCACTGCCTGCGACGCCATAACCGGCGCCACTCAACTACCCTTAAAGGAAAGCAGCATTATGGGTTTTCGAGCAGTACGGTAATTTAAATACTCCTAATGTAGTAAGCTTTACCTCTGTACCTAACAGTTCTTCTCAAACATTTCCGGCACGAGAATTCCGTCACATATCTTGGTTACAGGACCAGTCATGACGGCGTGAAAACCATCGTGGAACTGAATTTTGAGTTTGCCCCCGGGCATATGAACAGTGATGTCTGAATCACAAAGGCCGAGTTTGTAAGCAATACCTGCCGCCGCAGTACTACTGCTGCCGGAAGCCAGAGTATAACCCGCCCCGCGTTCCCAGATCTCGATTTGGATATTGCCGCGATCCATTACTTTCATGAATTGCACATTGGTACGATTTGGAAAACGAGAATCCGTTTCCAATAAGGGACCATAACGATGGGCCAGCTCGCTGGTGGGCTGCTCGGTTATAATCACGCAATGTGGATTACCGACGGTGGCGGCGGAAAAAAGGAACTTTTGATCGTCGATTTGGATTTCTTCGTTCAATACTTCGCGAGGTGGACCGTCAACCGGTATCCGGGTGCTATCGAAACTCACTTCCCCCATCTCAACTGTTACACTTTTACGATCCGGACTTACTTGACAGGAAACTATTCCACCCATAGTATCCACTTTGAAACACGGATTTGTGCTGAGATTGTCATCCATCAGGGAGCGAGCAAAGATGCGCAGTCCGTTACCGCTCTTTTCCGCCTCGCTGCCGTCTGGATTAAAGATGCGCAGGGCAAATTCGCACGTTTCGCTTTCGAGTGGTCCCAGTAAAATTCCATCGGACCCAACACCAAAGTTGCGGTGGCAGATCAGGCGAATCATATCTTCTGTAAGGTTTCCCTGCAGGGCGGCAGGCCGAATCACAATGTAGTCATTACCCAGGGCATGGTACTTGGAGTATTTCATTTTTTCTTCCAACAAAAATAACGTAGTTTCATATCAAATACCTATATTTCTTATAATCACTTCTAGAAATAAATCCCCAAGAGAAGTGTTTTAGAAAGTTTTTAATTTTATGTTCTTCAGGGCGCTGCCGGTCTGCCAGTTGGCGATACCCAGCGGTCGTGACTCTTCCACTTCGATACGGATGTCGATATGGCGATTTGCAGTCTCGATATCCACCATCTTTTCCTTGTCGATCCAGGTCTCGATTTTGGTGGGAGTGACGCGCACCCGGATATGATACCAGCGCCCCTTCTCAAAGCTTTTAATTTGACAGGTTTCATTGTTGGCTGCGTCTTCATAGTTGATATTAGATAGCCCCACTACTTGGCCACCCCAGCCGCCCACCACAAAGGTACAGGGATTCTCTCCCACAGGAAAGGTGAGCCCGCAGAAAAAATCCTCTCCCTTTGTCTTCATGGCATCCAGGCTGATCTCGTAATTCATCCTTACTACCGGTCCCCGCCAATTTATCCCCGTCATGTAATTACCGGTTTCCATCTGAATGGTACCGTCTTTTACATAGACCCTGCCCGGATCGTAAAAATCAGTTCTGTTCCAGTACCCCAGATTTTTGCCGTCGAACAGACTTATTTCACCTGGCCGGGGTATCTCCATGGAATAGGTTTTTTTTTTGCCGCACCAGCGGATCGCCTGGGTTAACAATCTTTTATAATTGGGATTTGCGTAGCTCTTGGGGCCGTGGCCTAATTGAATAGTGCAAACCCTGGCTCCGCCGTACTCGCGCACCCAGCCTACCGTCTTATCGCTGGTGGGATCATCACAAGTAAGCAATACATAATTATCAGGGGCAAACCAGCAGTTTTTATATGTCTCATCATGATGATCAAAATCGTTCATCCCCTGGGTAATAGGATGGTATTTATCCTTAATCTTGATCTGCAAATCCAGATCATGTTTGTAACTGCTTTTTTGATATTCGACTCCATCTTGCACAGTAGGTTTTAGAAAATATTTGGTGCCGATGATATTGCGAAATTCCGGCCATTCCTGATAGGCGTCCATACTATGATGCAGAGCTAATAGTCCAACCCCCTGGTTCAATAGTTTAAGAAAATTATCCCGGCGTTTTTGCGAGATTTGTTGCGTCATATTATACAAAACGATAACATCATAATCCCAGCCGTTGATATCCTCGAATAGCTCACTATGATCTTTTTGGAACGCTTCTACATATCCAATATCTTTGTGACCCTGAAATACCGCGAAAAAAGTATCATGATCGAATTTATGACCGCCGGTCACGACAACGACCTTGAGCTTATCCTTTTCCGGCACGGTGATCTCCCGTATCTTGATATTGCGCCACTGTACCTGTGCCGGGGTATCCCCCTTGAAACTGTGGACCTGAAGACCGATAAAACCTTCCGGGGTTGCCGGGTCGGTTATCTCTGCCACGGGGACATTATTAACCCAGGTTCTGATCGTATCTCCGATACACTGCACGTGATATTTGTTCCACTGGTCTAGCAGGAAAGCCTTGCGGGCCGGATTATCTTCATTTTGTTCATCCAGCCAGCAACCGCGCCGAGCCTCATCGTAGATACGTCCCGCGTTGCCGTTGGTTGAGATTTCCACCTGATAACCGTGTACCCGGTGGTTGCGGTAATCCGGATAGCTATTGCTGCGGATTTGCACTCCCGAATTCAAACGCGAATCGACCTTAACTTCAAATGACAGTTCAAAATCACGGTATTTCTGAACGGTACAGAGAAATGAATTGGGACTACCCTTTTTAGTGGTACCCAGGATTGTACTATCCTTGGCCGCATAAGTGGCGGTACCGTTGATCTGCTCCCAGCCCTTTAGGTTTTTGCCGTTGAAAAGCTCTCTCCAATAACCCTTTTTGAGGTTTTTTCCGGGCGGTACTTTTTCATTAAACGGAGCAAACTGGTCTTTCTCATTGTCCGCACTAGATACATAATGAGTTGATAACAAAACCAGGGCTAAACCCAAAGCTATAGATAACAATTTACATTTTTTTGTACTCATAAACTTATACACCTTTAAAATCATGAACCTATATACTCATATCCTCATACATTTCTACACTCATAAATGCCATGGACTCCTCATGGAACGGGTAAGTCTCTGATTGGCCTCATCATTATTTATAAATTTTTCCTTTTTCTGGTCCCAGAGAAGTTTTTTCTTTAGTCGGATAGTAATGTCACTTATATGGCAGAGAATTTCTCCTTTTACCGCCTCATCGACAGGACAGATGGTCTGTTTGCGGCTTTTGACACAGTCTAGTAGATTACGCTGATGGTTATTACTCTCATAAAGGTGAATATCATTAGGGCCCCAGGATGTTTTTACGAGATTTTCCGGCTGGGTGTTGATTCCGAAACGGTCCACATGTACCCATCCCTCACTGCCTTCAAAGGCGGTCCCGTGCCCGCAAACACGTCCGTAGCGCTTGGGCCATTCCTCGGGCATTTGACTGTCGGTAAAATTAAGTTTTAAACCATGGGCAAATTTCATTTTTACATCCCAGTGCACCGCGGTATCGCACACTCCTGCCGTCGGAAATTCTCCCTTTCCTTCTACTTCAATATTTCCCGCTTTATCAATTCGACCGCCCCACAGGGCAATGTCAATTGGATGTATCCCCCAACCTGCTATGAACCCAAGGGCATAGTCTGAGATAAACCACCACCATTTATTCGAGCAGCGATCCAGAGTATAGGGTTTATATGGTGCCGGGCCCAGCCACATATTATAATCCAGCCATTCCGGCACCGGTGCCGACTCTGTCGGCCCCCCCGATTGGCTGGCCGGACTCCATACATTGATAGTATGCAGTTCTCCAATTCGACCGTTCTGCACCAACTCACAGGCAAAGCGGAAATTTCGACTGGAACGCTGTTGGGTGCCGAACTGAAAGCGCCTGTCATAACGATTCACTTCTTTGCGCAATATCTGAAACTCATCCAGACTCAGCCCCATCGGTTTTTCCATATATATATCCTTGCCTGACCGGACCGCCGCCAGCGAGACCAGGACGTGCCAGTGATCACAGGTAGCCACACTCACCACGTCGATGTCTTTTTGTCCGACCAAGTCACGAAAATCTTTGTATGTTGCGCAGCCTTCACTTTGGTAATGTTTGTTCACCAAGACCTGACTTTGCTTAAGAACATCACTTTTCACATCACATACGGCCACTACCTGGGCATCTTTTTGTGTCATGAAACCATTCATTACCGCTGTTCCCTGGGGACCGACCCCCACGCATCCAATTGCTATCCGTTCACTAGGAGCTGGCCGCTCTGCTTTTCCCAATGCCACCGCTGGCACCACTGTAGCTGCTGCTAAGCTCCCACCAGCTTTTTTCAGAAACCCCCGTCTTGAAATTTGTTTGGCTTTTCTCACGACATTTCTCCTGGTAACTCGAATTACTCCTGATTTGACTATTGTTTATATGTCCATTTTTTTAATAAAATTTCCTCGTTTAGGCGTACTCCTGAACTCATAAATGCCACGGACTCCTCATGGAGCGGGTTAATCCCTGATTGGCTTCATCATTGTTAAGGAACTTTTCTTTTTCCTGGTCCCAGGTAAGTTTTTCATTTAGTCGTATTGCAACATCGCTGATATGACAGAGTAAATCTGCTTTAACCGCCGTATCAACAGGACAGATCGTTTGTTTGCGGCTCTTCACACAATCCAACAGATTCCGTGTATGATCATTACTCTCATAGAGATGTATATCGTTGGGCCCCCAGGTCTTTTTTAATATACTTTCCGGGTAGGCGGTGATTCCCGAGCGGTCCACGTGTACCCATCCTTCGCTGCCTTCAAAGGCGGTCCCATGTGTTCGCACTCGCTTATAGCGTTCGGCCCATTCCTCGGGCATATCGCTATCGACAAAGTGCAGCTTCAAACCGTTGGCGAATTTCATGTGTATATCCCAGTGCATCGCGGTATTGCATAACCCCACCGTCGGAAACACCCCCATTCCTTCAATTTCTATGTTTCCCGCTTTATCCGTCTGGCCACCCCACATTGCAATGTCAAGTGGATGAATTCCCCACCCGGCTATCGAACCCAGGGAGTAATATGAGATAAACCACCACCATTTATTTGTACAGCGATCCGGTGTATAGGGTTTTCGCGGTGCCGGTCCCTGCCACATCTCATAGTCCAGCCATTCTGGTACTGGTACCGGATTCGTAGGGCCTCCCCAACCACTGCCTGGACTCCACACATTAATAGTATGGAGATCGCCGATTAATCCGTTACGAACCAACTCACACGCAAAGCGGAAATCTCGGTTGGATCGCTGCTGAGTACCAAACAGAAAACGCCTGTCATAACGATGCACTTCTTTGCGCAACGTCTGATCTGCTTCCAGGCTTAGCCCCATTGGTTTTTCCATAAATACATCCTTACCAGCTCGGATCGCTGCCAGTGTATGCAGTACGTGCCAGTGGTCGCAACTGGCTATTATTACTACATCGATATCCTTTCTCCCGACTAATTCGCGGAAGTCCTTGTAAGCTGCGCAGTCATTGTTTTGGTATATTTGGTTCACCATGTCCTGGCGTTCTTTTAGAAGGTTGCTTTTTACATCGCAGACCGCAATTAATTGCGCATCCTTTTGTGCCGTAAAATTTAAAATCTGCCTTCTTCCTCGGTGGCCGACCCCCACAGACCCTATTATGATCCGTTCACTTGCTGCCGGACGATCGGCTTTTCCCAACGCCACCGCCGGTACCACCCTTGCCGCTGCCACACTCATACCGGTTTTTTTAAGAAAGCTGCGTCGTGTCATTTGGGCTGTTTTTCTCATGTTTATCCTCCGGTTATTGCGGTTTATTCCTTATTTGTCAACAAGTTACATCGGCCCGCCATTTGGCCTCCCCCTTACACCAACTTAGATTATAGCATATCCAAAACACATGCAACGTTCATATGACTATATCTTACAATTTTTTTACATTCAACTTACTTGGTTCTGACGATTCAGAGCCGTTTTCATTGTATATATAAATAGTGAACCGTGTAGTCGAATTTATGAACGTAGTATCGTAAAAGTTTCAGATACATGTTTTAGAAAACACAAGGATGGACAAGTTAATGGTAGCGAGATTGATAGTTAAGAAAGGAGCCAATATTATGAAGCAATCAAAAAGTTTGAGAATCGGTTTTTTAAGTAAGTTTGTAGTTGGGGTAATGTTGGGGTTGTGGATGGTACCAGCCTTTGTAAGCGGTGCCGACAAGCAGAGCTTTTCAACAAAAATTACCAACGTGACTGTTTTTAAGGACGGCCATGCTTTGTTTATGGCCCGGGGATCGGCCCAACCGGATAATGGCTGGTGTCATACCCGCGATGTTCCTGTACCGGTCCTGGGTACTTTCTGGACCTATGCCGCCCAAAAAAATGTACAGGTGGATTTTATCAAGGCCGGTTTTGTTGACACACAGCAAATCCGCCCCTGCCTGACCTTGGATGAGATGATCCAGGCAAATACCGGCAAAGAGGTGATTATCTTCGAACAACCCTCCGGCACCGTTTCCCACCAAGGTATCCTTCGGGGTATTCTTCAGCATGAAGCCCGGGAAGAAGTAACCGGCACCCATGTTATACCCTCCCGTCGTGACAGCCGGGGTAACTGGCAGCCGGAACGACGTATAGGTGAAACCCAGGTACAGGAGAATAAACATCTTGCTTCTTTTATTATGCTCGAGACCGACGAAGGCGTGAAACTTATTAAGCGTGATAATATCCGCGGCATCTCCCTGACTGATAAAAATCCCGCCACTACTAAAACCGAAAATAAAAAAGTCCGGGAAATTTCTCTACATCTCTCCGGCAAGAAAAGTCCCTTTAATAAAAAGGTCGATATAGGGATGGTCTATCTGCAAAAGGGCATCCGCTGGATACCCGATTATCGTATTGAACTACTTGAGGATGGTCAGGCTCGAGTCACCCTCCAGGGAACCATTATCAACGATGTAGCCGACCTGGAAAACGTCTCTCTGGGCCTGGTCGTCGGCGTACCCAGTTTTTTAATGAAAGACCAATTATCCCCCCTGGCCCTGCGGGAAATGTCACTTAGTCTAAGTTCCTATTTTCGCCCCGCCGACGAAAGTCGCGGAAATCATCAAGTTCAATATTTATCCAACGCCCTGATGTCCCAGAGAGCCTGCGTTGCTTTCGAGGAGGATGCCGGAGGTTTTGCAGGTGGTGTCGATATCCCCATCGAAGGACGGCAGGAAGACCACTATGTCTATCATAAAGACGGCATAACCCTTAAAAAAGGGCAGCGCGCCGTCGTTCAGTTATTTACCGTCACGGTTCCCTATGAAGACATCTATACCTGGGAAATCCCCCCTGTCCCGCCGCGCTATTTCTGGCGGCATATCAATCAACAACAGCAGCAGCAATTGGC
>Ga0272441_10004882_pt1 | contig 23804 bp, 20 predicted proteins | sample SSMProp6N_FD_193582 | JGI IMG/M metagenome (GOLD analysis project Ga0272441, IMG submission 193582) | Marine sediment archaeal communities from Little Sippewissett salt marsh, Falmouth, MA, United States - SSM-Prop-6N | ecosystem: Environmental > Aquatic > Marine > Wetlands > Sediment ...
TTATCTATAAAAATATCCCTGCTGGCGAAAGGCACGCCTTTTTCAACGGCCGCCTGCCGGCACACGGAATTCCTCGTGGTCAACGAATCAAGGAAAAAAAGGTCCTTTTTATTGAGCTCGTCCATGACCGTCCTCATCAGGCGCGTGTCCCTGGTCCCCCTGGAGCCCATGTGGTTTGATACGCCCCTGGCGTATATTACCGAACGCAGATCATCCTCTATGATGCTCCTGACCTCGGCCTCGTCCATCCCGCAGCAAAGCGTGTTCTTTTCCAGGCCGGCCTCCTCGTTCTCGGGCTCCACCGGAAGATGCAGTATGACCTCCATGCCGTTATCCCTGGCGAAAGCGCATACCTTCCTCGTATAAGGGAGATTCGGCAGCACGGCCAGCGTTACGGGCGCGCCGATACCCTTTAGGGCCTGAAGATTGCGGGTGGTGTACCCGAAATCGTCCAGCACAAGACAGATCACCGGCCCGGTCCTTTCCGCTGCGGGAAATACCCGCGCGCTTTCCCCTGCCTGAGTGCCCGGCGCGGAAGGCCTGTCGACCCATCTTGCCAGGACAACCGCGGCCGCTATAACGGCGAGCGTCGCGATAAAAAATAATAAGCTTTTTCTATCCATAGAACTTTGGGGTCACCGCTCCCGCTTATCCTCCACGCCCCCGGGCTCGTCCTGGGCCGCCGCGGGCTCCTGCTGGTTCCGTTGAAATATCCGCATGCCTTTAAGGACGTTGACCGCCGCCTGTACCTGGTTGTCGTATTTAAGCTTCTTTTCCTCTTTGCCGGCCCCTTTTTCCTTCTCGCCGGCTGATCTGTCCACGGACTTGTCTTTGACCTTCTTGAAGATCCTTTCCTTTTCCATTTCCCGCTGTTCCTCCTCGGAAGATCCTTCTTTTTCGGCCTGCTGTATCTTTTTCACGAGTATGTCCGGTTCGATCCCCTTGTCCATGAGGTTCTTGCCCGAAGGGGTATAATAAGCGGCGGTCGTCAGCCGAAGCGCCGTATTATCCTTCAGGGGGATCACCGTCTGCACTGATCCCTTGCCGAACGTAGGCTCCCCCACTACAAGCGCGCGCCTGTTATCCATGAGCGCTCCGGCGAGGATCTCGGAGGCGCTGGCGGAACCTTTGTTGACGATAACGATGATGCCCATATCCCCGAAATCCGATCCCTTCTTCGCCCTGAACTCCATTCTCTTCTCCGGATCGCGTCCCTCCGTATAAACGATGAGCTTGCCCGGCTCCAGGAAAAGGTCCGCGACCTCTATGGAGGAATCAAGGAGTCCTCCCGGGTTGTTCCTGAGGTCGATTATGAGGTCCTCCGCCCCCCGGGCCCTGAGCCCCCGGATAGCCTCGCGGAGATCGCCGGCGGTCCTCTCCTGGAACTCGATAAGCTTGATATACGCTATATCGTCCTCTATCAACCTGGAATCCTTGATGCTTTTGATCTTGATGACCGCCCTTTTTATCTTGAGATCGACGATCTTTTCCTCTTCTTCCCTTATTACGGTCAGCGTGACTTCCGTTCCGGGCTTGCCCCTGAGTTTTTTAACGGCGTCATCAAGGGTCATATCCTGGGTTATCTCCCCGTCGATCTTCACTATCTTGTCCCCGGGCAGTATGCCCGCGTCGAAAGCGGGAGTATCTTCTATCGGTGATATCACGGTCAAAATACCCTCGCGCATGCCGATCTCTATCCCCACTCCGCCGAACTCGCCTTTAGTCTCCTCTTTTATCTCCCTGAAGCTGTCCTGGTCGAGGAACTGGCTGTAACCGTCAAGGGTGTTCATCATCCCTGTTATCGCCCCGTGCACAAGGTCACTGGCCTCGACAGGCTCCACGTAATCAGTGCTTATAAGCGTTATCGAATCCGCGAGAAGCTGCACTTGCCCGAAAAGCTGTTCTTTGTCGTCGATAAGGTTCTTTTCTTCCTGGGCCGCCGTCAATACGACCACCCCAGCGATAAGCGCAAGCGCCAGCGCTATAAAAATTGCCTTCTTCATATCCTTCCTTCTTTCTACTGTTCCTCCGACCTGTCATCCCCGCGAAAGCGGGGATCTATTGATTCCCGTTTGCCCCGGCTATGCCAGGACAGGCACTGGAATGACAAAAAAAACTATTAACCCTCCAGCCTCTCCCGCAGCATCTTCCCCGCGAGCTTCGGGTTCGCCTTGCCTTTGGTCTTTTTCATGACCTGGCCCACCAGAAAACTCAGGGCGTTGGTCTTGCCTTTCCTGTAATCGGCCGCGGACTTTTCGTTCTCCGCGATCACGGACTCCACGGCCTCATCCAGCGCGCCTTCGTCCGATACCTGCAGAAGGTCTTTTTCCTTCACAACGGCCTCCGGGTCCTTTCCGGTCTCTATGGTGATCTTGAGGACGTCCTTCGCCGCCAGGGCGCTCACGGCGTTCTCCGCCGACATTCTTACTATCTTCGCCAGGTCCCCGGCCTCAAGCCCCAGCCCCGCTATGTCAGTGGACCGTTCTTTTATATGCATCATGACCTCGCCCCTTACCCATTTGCAGGCCGAAACGGGGTCATTGTATTCACTTACCACGTTCTCAAAAAAATCCGCCAGTTTCCTGTCCGAGATCAGGACCTCTATATCCTGGCCGCTCAGCCCGTAAGTCCGGGAGAACCTTTCCTGCTTTTCCCTCGGCAATTCAGGCAGGCCTTTCCTCGCCTGTTCCACCTCACCCGCCGATACATCGAAGGGCACAAGGTCCGGTTCCGGGAAATACCTGTAATCCTGGGCCTCCTCTTTGGTCCTCATCGAAGAGGTAATAGATCTCTCCTCGTCCCACAGCCGCGTTTCCTGCGTTATGCCGAGACCGTCCTCAAGAGCCTCTTCCTGCCTGGCTTGCTCGAAAACAAGGGCGTCCCTGACCGCCTTGAAAGAATTCAAGTTCTTTACCTCCACCTTGCTGCCAAGCTTCTTTTCGCCTCTTTTTTTCAGGGATATATTAGCGTCGCACCTCAGGCTGCCCTCTTCCATGTTGCAGTCGGAGACATCCAGGTAGCGTATGACCCTCTTAAGGCTGACAAGGTATTCGTGAGCCTCCTCGGGCGAAGCTATATCGGGCTCCGAGACTATCTCTAAAAGAGGGGTCCCGGTCCTGTTAAGGTCCACGTAACTGAAGGGCGCAGCCGGGTCATGTATAAGCTTGCCGGCGTCCTCCTCCATGTGGACCCTTGTTATGCCGATATCCTTTTCCCGGCCATCGACGTTTATCCTCATGGCCCCCTTATACGCGAGGGGCATGTCATACTGGCTTATCTGGTAGTTCTTAGGAAGGTCCGGATAATAGTAATTTTTTCTGTCGAACTTAACGGTTCCCTGTATCTCACAGCCTAGCGCCAGGGCTACCCTGACGGCGTATTCAAAATATTTTTTGTTCAGGACCGGCAGAACGCCCGGAAGCCCGAGGCATACCGGGCATACCTGGGTGTTAGGCGGAGCCCCGAAAGCCGTCGAACACCCGCAAAAAGCCTTCGTTTTTGTGGACAGCTGGACGTGCACCTCCAGCCCGATCACTGTCTCGTATTTACTTCCCATCTTATCTTCCGGACACGATACTCAATGCTCAATACCCGATACTCTATACCCGATACCCGATACTCAATACTCTATACCCGATACCCGATACTAGCTACTAGATACTAGACACTATATACTAGACACCCTGCGCGCCCTCCCGAAGCATAACCGGGACCCTCTTGTGGTGGCCAGTATTGCTTTCGAACGCGTACGCTGCCCTCAGGATAACCTCTTCCTCGAACGGGCCGGCCATAAGCTGTAATCCCACCGGCATATCGTTCTCGCCTGTCCCGCACGGTATTGATACGGCGGGAAGCCCCGCCATATTAGCGGGTATGGTGAAAACGTCGGAAAGATACATCTTAAGGGGATCATCCGCGCGCTCCCCTATCCTGAAAGCTGTCGTCGGCGAGGTAGGAGTAAGGACGCAGTCGCATGCCTTGAAAGCCTCGCGGAAATCATCCGCTATCCTTGTCCTGACCTTCAAAGCTTTCAGGTAATAAGCCTCGTAGTAACCGCTGCTCAGCGAATAGGTCCCCAGCAGTATCCTTCTTTTCGCCTCCTGGCCGAACCCCTCGTTCCTGCTGGCAGTATACATCCGGATGAGGTCGGAGGCGTCCTTGCTCCTGTGCCCGTAATGAACGCCGTCATAACGCGCGAGATTGGAGCTGGCCTCGGCCGGGGCGATTATATAATAACAACTTACGGCGTATCTGGTATGAGGGAGCGAGATATCCACCGTGTCGGCCCCCAGGCCCCTGTAAACCTCTATGGCCTCCTCGACTCGCTCTTTCACGCCGGGATCTATGCCTTCGGTAAAATATTCTTTCGGGATGCCTATTTTCATGCCCTTGACCCCTCCCGAAAGGCTTTCGCTGAAGCGCGGGACCTTCCTGTCGACGGAAGTCGAATCCCTTTCGTCATACCCGGCGATCACCTCAAGCATTCTCGCGCAGTCAGTAACGTTCCGTGTCACGGGCCCGATCTGGTCCAGGCTTGAAGCGAAAGCTATAAGCCCGTAGCGGGATACACGGCCGTATGTGGGCTTGAAGCCCACAACGCCGCACATCGCCGCGGGCTGGCGTATCGAGCCGCCTGTGTCGGATCCGAGGGCCGCCGCCACCTCCCCGCTGGCTACCGCGGCTACCGCCCCGCCGCTGGAGCCCCCCGGGATCCTTTCCGTGTCCCAGGGATTTCTTGTCGGACCGTAGCAAGAGGTCTCGCATGACGACCCGAAAGCGAACTCGTCCATGTTCGCGCCGTCCACAAGGATCGCTCCCGAAAGTTTCAGCTTCTCGATCACATGGGCGTCATAAGGCGGACGAAACCCTTCCAGGACGCGCGAAGCGCAGGTCGTAAGGGCCCCTTTAATGCAAATGTTGTTCTTTACCCCGACCGGGGCCATGCTCAGCGGGGTTTTACCCAATGCCTGGACCTTGTCAGCCGCCCTTGAGGCGACGCCTTCTTCGTCCAGTAATGGAAAAGCCCTGATCACGTCGTCCATGCCGCTTATTCTCCGCGCTATAAAAAGGGCCGCTTCCTCACGCGTCTTTTTTTCCTTTTCCAGGAACAGCGTGGAGCTGTCTATGGTTCTGAAAATATCCGTCATTTCAGGCGTCTTTGATGATCCTCGGGACCTTAAAGAAACCGTCCTTTACCGAGGGCGCGTTCCTCAAGGCCTCTTCATTAGATAATGAGGAGCCGGGTATGTCGTCGCGGAAGACGTTCCTTAGCGAGGGAAGAGCGTGAGTAGTGGGCTCAACGCCTTCGGTATCCACCTCGTTGAGCTTGTCTATGTAATCAAGTATCGAGGCAAGCTGCGCCCGGAACATGTCGGTTTCCTTGTCGTCGAACGAAAGCCTCGAAAGGCCCGCGACGTAACGGACCGTGTCGGCTGTTATTGTCTTTTTCCGGGCATCGCTTTTCATCGTCTGATTAAACGTATCATATATAATAGTAAAAGTCAATATAACGTAGAAGCTGAATTATCCCGTCAAAGCGTCGGCAATGGCCGCGTAATCGTCAAGCGACAATTTCTCAGCGCGGCTCGCCGGGTCGACGCCGCATCCCGAAAGTATCTTCTCCCATTCCTGCCTCCCGCTCGGCCCCAGGGAGCCGTCGGAGAGAGGGTTTATCACTTTTTTCCTTCTCTGCGAGAAAGCTTTGTGTATGACATCGAACATGAGCTTCTCGTTCCGGACAGAGGCGCTCGGGGAGTCAAGTATATCAAGCCTCAACAGGCATGAATCGACCTTGGGCCTGGGATAAAAGGAGTTCTTGCTTATCTTGAACAGTTTGCGCGGCTTCGTGTAGAACTGCACGAAACAGCTTATTGAGCCGTATTCCCTGGAACCCGGCGGGGACACTATTCGGTCGGCCAGCTCTTCCTGTATCATCACGCAGAGGCTCTCGACCCGCTCCCTTTGGATTATGACTTTTTCCATTATTGGGGTCGAGATATAGTATGGCACATTACCGAAGACGGTGACCTTTCCGCCCTCTCCCGCTATCGAACCGATGTCCACATCCAGGAAATCCGCGTGCATGGCCAGTATATTGCCTTTCCTGGCGAAGAAAGGCTCCATTATCCGGAGAACCCTGGGATCCTTCTCAACGGCGACCAGCCTGAGGCACCTTTCGGCCAGCGCCATCGTCATCACGCCGAAACCCGCGCCTATCTCTATAACGGTCTCCGATCCGCTGAGCGGAAGGGCCTTGATGATCTTGTCCTTTATGTTCTTATCTATGAGAAAATTCTGCCCCAGAGCCTTGTCGGGCCTGAAATCGAATTCCCTCCATGTATCTTTGAGTTCCCTCAGGTCCATGGCAGAGTATCGTACCCCTTTATCCTTTTTCTTTTAACGCGGCTCTCGCCGCCAGCTTGATGGCCCGTTCCATCGATGAGGAACTGGCGGCGCCCCTTCCGGCTATGTCAAAAGCCGTTCCGTGGTCGGGGCTTGTCCTGACATGCCCGAGCCCCAGGGTCATGTTCACCCCTGTGTCAAAATCAACCATTTTGAAGGGGGCGAGCCCCTGGTCGTGATACATGGCGATGACTATATCCGTATCTCTTTTGATAGCCTTGTAAAAGGCCACATCCGCTGATACCGGACCTTCCACCCGGGGATAAACACCCTTCACCTTCCGCACCGCGGGAGATATGACCTCTATCTCCTCCCTGCCTATCTTTCCGCCCTCGCCGGAATGCGGGTTGAGCGCGCACACGCTTATGAGGGGGTCTTTAATGCCGCAAACGACCTCGCGATCGTCTATGACCTGCGTCAGGGTCCGGCATATAAGGTCCTGTGTAAGCCGCCCGGCGACCTCTTTCAGCGGTATGTGCCTTGTGACAGGGACTACGCATAAACTCTCACCGGCCATCACCATAGTGACCATCGGGGAAGAATACGCTTCCTGCAGATACTCGGTGTGCCCCACAAATCCGGGATGAACGGCGGCTATCCTTTCCTTGCTGAGGGGCGCTGTGACAAGAGCCTTCGGCGCCGTGCTTCCCGGCTCCAGCATCAGACGGACAGCCTCGTCGAGGCATCTGAGCGCCTTGCGCGAACCTTCTTCGTCCGGCTGTCCCGGGACCGACCCGTCAATGGGCGGGCCCGGGTCTATCAGGTTGACGGCGTCCTCTTCCAGCTGGAGATCCCCGCCGCCTGATCCGTGAATACGCAGGGACAGGGTCCCGCCGAAAGCCTTTTCCATGACCGCGGCGTCGCCCAAGATAACAAAAATGGCAAGCCCTTTTATTTCCGGGCTTGCCATCGATCCTGCTATCACCTCGGGGCCGATACCGGAAGGATCGCCCATGGTGACGAATATAAGAGGTTTACTTGAACGAGATATAAGCATTCTTTCTTTTTTCTTCGAGCCATTTCATCAGCTCTTCCTCGAACTTCTTCATGTAAAGCTGCTGCTTGAGGAAATCGGCTACTTCGGCGTATTCAAGGGGCCTGGTGTCCATCTTGTCCTCTACCAGGAAAATATGATAACCGATATTTGTCTCCACAATATCCGACTTATTGCCCTTATCGATGGAAAAAATGGCCTCGTCTATCTCTTCCAGCGTCTGCCCCCTCGAGATATACCCCATATCTCCGCCGTTCTTGGCGTACGGGCCTTCTGAGCTCTCTGTGGCGACCGTTCCGAAATCCTTGCCCTTTTCCAGCTCCTTGCTGATGCCTTCGATCTTTTTCTTCTTTTGAGCGTCCTCTTCCTCGTCCCCGGTCTTGCGGACCATTATCCCCCGCACCTTAACCTGTTCAGGGGCGACAAGCTTCTCCTGGTTCTTCTGGTAAAGGTCCTTTATCTCCGCCGGCGAGACCACGATCTTGGATGTCACTTCCTTCTCCACAAGCTTCTGCGCCAGCATCTGGTCCTTTATCTCTTTTTCGAATTCGGTAAGGTTGGTCCCCCTCGCGCTCAGGGCCTGGAGGAACTCCGGTTCTGAGCCGTAATAGGATTTTATGGTGCCTATCCTTTCGGTCAGTTCCTGCTCGTCTATCTCCACCTTTTCCTTTTTGGCGAGGCTGATAGCGAGCTTTGAGTTGATAAGCTGCTCCATCAACCCCTCGCGAGCCTGTTCCAGCCGCCGCTGGAGCTCCTCGCCCTTGAAATTGTCCTCATAAGTCTTTTTGATCGGGTCGAACGCCCTGTCGAACTCGCGCTGCGTGACCACCTCATCGTTCACCACGACGATCACCTTGTCCACCATCTCGGCGCCCGAAGGCGCGCACAGGGCCGTCACAAGCGCGAGGGCGACCGGATAAAATGAATATTTAAAGAACCTTGCCATTTATATCCTCCTTGTTTCTATTTTTCCGTCTCGTCTTCCGGCTGGCCCCCATCAGCGTCGACCTGAGGCGCCTGTTCTTCCTGTACCACGAGGAGTTCCTCGTTCACTTCTATAGCCGTTCCATCGCGCAGCCTGTCAAGCAGGCCGTTGAAGGCCTCTTGTCTTTTTATCGCGCTTATACGTGAGCGTATGTCCTCATCGACCTTTTCGATCGGCACCTGTTCCGGCTCTTTCCTGTCCGTAAGCTTGATCACGTGATAACCCAGCTTTGTCTTGACTATCCCGCTTACCTCGCCGACTTCAAGGCCCGCGCAGGCTTCCTCAAAATCAGGCATGAGCTGGCCCTTGGGAAAGTATCCTATATCCCCGGCTCTCTGGGCAGTGGGGTCGACCGATTTCGCCCTTGCGAGGTCCTCGAAACTCGCGCCCTGTGAAAGCTCCTCGACCACTCCCTCGGCGTCTTCCCGCGAAAGAAGCAGTATGTGCGATACCCTCATTATCTCAGGGGTCTTGTATCTTTCGCTGTTCTTGTCGTAGAACTCGCGCACCTCTTCATCCGTTATCTCTATCCGGTCGTCGACCTCGTCCTTCAGCAGCCTGGTGACGATTATCTTCCTCTTCGCCTCTTCTATCATCTCCTGGACTTCCCCGTCCTTATGGAGGTTCTTCCTCAGCGCCTCCTGGTAAAGAAGTGTGTCGTTCACCAGTTCCTGAAGGAACTCATCCTTCCGCTTCTTGACGACGTCGCGGTACCTGTCAGGCAGGTTCGCTATCCTGTCGTTGAAATCCGAAAGGGTGATGGTTGAATCCCCTATGGAAGCCAGCACGACGCCTTTGTCCTCGGGCGTCTTCCCGCAGCCGGTAAGGGTCCAAGTGATGATAAGAACGGGAACCGCGATCTTCAGTATGTTTTTGATATGCATAATATTAATATTCCTTTACGTGCTTAATCACGCATATCATATCAGATTACCGCCTCCGCTTCAAGAAGAATCAACCGCCGACGCTGACCGGTTAAGCGGACAGCCATACCCTTCCTCACTCGGTGTTTATTCACGGGTTTTTTCTAACATTTTTAAGGGGTGTAAAAGAACTCGTCCTTAATAGCCCGAAAGATGCGGCCCTTCTGAAGTGCCTTATTTTCATATTATCGGACTATTAAGGACTTCAAACAGCTTTTACACCAGTAACCTTAAAAAGTTATAAAAAACCCTAAAACACCGAAATGTTCGTCAGGGTATGGCTGTCCGCTTTAACACGAGCTGAGAGTTAGGAACATTTTGCATGAATCTTGGATAACAGGTCATGGGGGTGTTCCGGATGGGAGGATCCACACCGGGCGGAGGGGCCCAGCAGGAACACCCCCATGGCCTGTAAGGAAGTACATGGAAATGTTCCGGATGGGTGATCCCGGATATTTCGCTTCGCGAAATTCCGGGATGACAGTACGTGCGGGTATGGCTGCCCGCTTCACCGGGAGAGGCGGGCGACCTCCTCCTTGAGAAGGCGGCAATAAAGGTCGAATCCGACCTGGTCTATGAACCCGCTCTGCTTCATCCCGAGGAGGTTCCCGGCCCCGCGCATCTCGAGGTCCCGCATGGCCACCTTGAAGCCCGACCCGAGCTCCTGATACTTTTTTATGGCGTCGAGCCTCCTCTGCACCTCGTGGGTGAGCGTTGAGACGTCCCTGACCACGAGGTAGGCGTAAGCTTTCCTGTCGAACCTCCCTATCCTGCCCCTTAGCTGGTAAAGGTCCGCCAGGCCGAACCTGTCGGCGTTGTCGATTATCATGGTATTGGCGTTCGGGATGTCTATCCCCGACTCCACGATGGTGGTGCAGACAAGTATGTCCAGTTCCCCTTTTATGAATTTAAGCATGGTCCCCTCGAGCGTCCTCGAGCTCATCTGGCCGTGCCCCACCATCAGCCTGGCTTCAGGGACCAGCTTCCTGACCTCGGCCGCCACGCGGTCTATCGACTCGACCCTGTTGTGGACATAATATACCTGGCCTTTCCTGGAGAGCTCCCTTTGTATGGCCTCCCTTACCCGCCTTTTATCGTATTCGATAACCTCCGTTCTGACCGGCATCCTCTCGAGCGGAGGCGTCTCTATCATGGATATATCCTTGCCTCCCATAAGGGCCATGTAAAGCGTCCTTGGTATCGGCGTCGCTGTCAGGGTCAGGACATCAACATTAACGCGGATCTTTTTTATCTTTTCCTTGTGCTTTACCCCGAACCTCTGCTCCTCGTCTATGATCAGGAGGCCCAGGTCCCTGAAGCGCACGTCGTCGGAAAGCAGCCTGTGCGTGCCGATGACCACGTCTACCTTGCCTTCTTCCAGCCCCGAAAGGATATGGTCCTGTTCGGCCTGCGTCCTGAAGCGGTTCAGCATCTGTATGTTGACGGGATAATCCCTGAGGCGCCGGGTGAACGTATCGGTATGCTGCTCCGCGAGTATGGTGGTCGGGACGAGAAAAGCCACCTGCTTGTTGTCCATGACGGCCTTGAAGGCCGCCCTGAGGGCGACCTCGGTCTTGCCGTAGCCGACGTCCCCGCAGAGAAGGCGGTCCATGGGCCTGGCATCTTGCATGTCCTTTTTTACTTCTTCCGTGGCTTTCAACTGGTCGGGGGTCTCATTAAAGGGAAAGGCCTCTTCGACCTCCTCCTGCCAGTCGGTGTCTTTGCTGAACGCGTAGCCGGGCCTCGACTCCCTCCTGGCCTGGAGATTCAAAAGGTCTTTCGCTATGCGCGAAGCTCCCCTGGCGGCGCTCTTCTTGGCCAGGGACCACCTCTTGCCCTTCAGCCTGTGCAATCTCGGCGGCTTCCTGTGGAAGGATATGTACCTCTGCAGCTTGTGCAGGTCCTTTTTCTCTATGTAAAGCTTGTCTCCGGCGTGGTACTCTATAACGAAATGATCCTTGAAGCTCCCGTCCTTGCGCAGGCGCTGCATGCCGAGATATTTCCCTATCCCATAGTCTATGTGCACCACAAGATCGCCCGGCTCTATATCCACGAACGAGTTTATGGGCTGCTCCCCCATCTCTATGCTCTGCTTCTTTACCCTGGAGCGCCTCAAGATACCCGTCGGCAGGATGATCACGCCCTTGTGGTCCGTTATGGTCTTGAATGACATAAGGTCCACGCTCTTTATCGACTCTATGAAGCCGCCGGCCATATCCACCCTGACAGGATATTCGAACGTTACCGGATAGATGATCAGCGTCTCGCCGACCAGGCTGTAGTCGCCCTCGATCGAGATCTTGCGGCAGCGGGAATAACCGTACCGGTCCAGTTCCCGGACCAGCTCATCCGTATCCACCTTCTCTTCGATATATAGTTTAAGCGATTCGAACATTCTTGCGGGGGGTTACATTTTCTCCGGGAGGGTGATGTTCAACAGGCCCAGGCCGTTTGCGAGCACGACCCGGGCGCATTCCACCAGGTAAAGCCGCGCTTTTGACAGGGCCGCGTCGTCCGATATCACCCGGCATTCCGTGTAAAAAGAATGGAAAAGGCGCGCGAGCTCGTTCAGGTATTCCACCAGCCGCGCCGGTTCCAGGGATTCGGCGCTTGACCTCACCGCGAACGGGAACTCACCCAGCTTCCTGATAAGCCGCTTCTCATGGTCGGACGAGAGCATCTCTAGCCGGGTCTTCCTGAAAAAAAGGCGCCACAGGCTTTTCCGGCTGAACTTCTTGATGCTGCATATCCGCGCGTGGGCGTACTGCATGTAAAAGACGGGGTTGTCAGCCGACCCCTTTTTCGCCAGCTCGATATCGAAATCGAGATGGCTGTCAAGGCGCCTTGAAAGGAAAAAGAACCGCGTCACGTCCTTGCCCAGCTCGTCTATGAGCTCGCGCAGCGAAATGAATTCCCCGGCCCGCGTGGACATGGACACGGCCTCGCCGCCCCGGAGAAGGGTCACCAGCTGCACGATCAGTATATCAAGCGACCTCTTGTCATGCCCCAGGGCCTGGACCGCCGCCTTCATCCTTTTTATGTAGCCGTGGTGGTCCGGCCCAAGCAGGTCTATGAGCCGCGTGTATCCCCTCTCGTACTTGTTCCTATGGTAAGCTATATCAGGCGCCAGGTAAGTGTAGGCGCCGTCGCTTTTTTTAACGACGCGGTCCTTGTCGTCGCCGTAGCGGGTGGAAGAGAACCATAGCGCCCCTTCGTCCTCGTAAAGAAAACCCTTCTCCTCCAGAAGCGACATGGCCCTTCCGACCTCGCCTCTTTTTTCCAGGGCGCCCTGCGATGTCCAGACGTCGAAAGAGACCCCGAAATCCGAAAGGTCTTTTTTGATAAGGTCCATCATGTAACGGACCGCGTATTCCCTGAAATATTTTTCGTTATCGGGCGTCCTCTCAACAAGGTCGCCGCCCCTCGCGGCTTTTATCTCTTCCGCGATCACGGTGATGTACCCGCCCATATAACCGTCTTCCGGCATCTTCCCGTCCACGCCGAAAAGTCCGCGGTACCTCACGGCGACCGACCGCCCGAGCAGGTCGATCTGGCGCCCGACGTCGTTGAGGTAATACTCGCTGGTCACGTCATACCCGTCGAAACGGAGTATTCGCGAGAGCGCGTCGCCTATCGCCGCCTGCCTGCCGTGCGCGATAGTAAGCGGTCCCGTGGGGTTGGCGCTCACGAACTCAAGGTCGATCTTCCTGCCCCTGCCTTCTTCGGATTTGCCGAACGCGCCGCCCATCGAGCGTATGTTCACCAGCAGGCGGCTGAAGTATTCCCCGGAAAGCCAGAAATTGATAAAAGCGCCCTTGACCTCGGCCTTGCCTATGATAACGTCGAGGCCCTCTGACACGGACAGCCTGGAGAAAACCGACATAATACCCTCGGCAAGCTCTCGCGGGGAAACTCCGGCGGCTGAAGACAGCCTCATGGCCAGGTTAGATGTCAGGTCGCCGTGTTTGTGGTCGCGTGTAAGCCGCAGCGCGGCGTCTATCTCTTCGGGAAAAGCAACATCAGGCAGGTTTTCGCGGAAATATTCTTTGCAGGCTCTCAGGAGTGTCTGTTCTATTTTTTGGGAGAGGTCTTTACCAAGCATTTGTCGTCAAACCGTTCTGTGGGGGCGTCTGACCACAGCCTTTCCAGCCCGTAAAAATCCCTGATCTCTTTATAGAAGACGTGGACTACCACGTCTTCATAATCCAAAAGGACCCAGTAGGGGTTGTGCTTACCCTCGACATGCAGAGGGTAAACGCTTTTTTTTGACAACCTCTCCTGTATAACGTTGGCTATAGCGTTGATCCGCCGGGAGGAGGAGGCGCTGACGAGCACGAACCAGTCACACATCGTCGAGATCCTGCGCATATCCATCAGGACGATGTTCTCACCTTTTTTCTCAGCAGCGAGGCGCGCTATTATCTTTGCTTTATCTAAAGCCTCTATTTTGTCCACTTATTATGCTCGGTGCCGGGAGACGAAAATCGGCTTATTTGCCCAGTATCCTGTACATGCCGGTGCCGCAGTCGGGGCATTTGCCCTTCATGGCCTTGCGGCCGTTCTTCATGGTGACCTCTTTGGCGTCCTTCATCTCTTTCTTGGCTTTACATTTCACGCAATAAGCCTCTGCCATAAATACACCTCCTTGGGATATTAACGGATCTATACTTCGTCAAGTTTATCATACGAAAACCAAAAGTTCAAGTCATATCCGGTACAGGCCCTTGTTCCTTATATACTTGACGACCGGCGCGGGGACAAGAAAATCGACGGGTTTTTTCTCTTTAAGCCGTTCACGGATATCCCTGGATGATATCTCAAGCGCCGGTATGTCTATCCGCCTGACCCTGTCCTCATAAGGCGAGTTCGCGCCCCAACCCGGGCGCGATGCGATAATGAAAGTGGTAAGCGAAAGTATCCGGTCTATGTCCTTCCACATGGAGAGGCTTTCGGCTGAATCGGCGCCGGTCAGAAAGAAAAGCCGGTCCTCAACGCCCATTTCCTCGAGAAAATGTTTTATGGTCCCTATCGAGTATGAGGTGACCGCCTCGTCGATCTCGTAAGTGGAAATAGCGAACCTCTCGTCCCCCTCGAGCGCGAGGCGGACCATGTTGAGCCTGTCGGCGGCTGAGACCTCGCCTTCCACCTCCTTGTGCGGGGGCACATAAGCGGGAACGAAGATGATCCTGTCAAGGCCGAGCTGGTGCCAGCATTCCTGCGCCAGGACAAGATGCCCTGTATGTATAGGGTTGAATGTCCCTCCAAGCAAGCCGATCTTCATGCGGTATCCTTATGTCCTTATCTGGCCGCTGCCGCGCACCACGTATTTATAAGTGCACAGTTCCTCGAGGCCCATGGGCCCGCGCGCGTGCAGCTTGTCCGTAGATATGCCTATCTCCGCGCCTTTGCCGAACTCGCCGCCGTCGGTGAACCTTGTGGAGGCGTTCACATAAACGGCAGCTGAATCCACCCGCCTCAGGAATTCCCTGGCCGCCGCGGCGTCCTCCGTTACGATCGCGTCTGAGTGGGCTGAGCCGAAACGGGTTATATGCTCGACGGCCTCGTAGATCGACCCCACCACCCTGACGTTCAGGACAAGGTCCAGCCATTCCGTGGCGAAATCCTTTTCGTCCGCTTTCTCGACGCCTTCACCGAGTATCTGCCTTGTCCGGGGGCAGCCCTTTACGGCCACGCCCGCTTCGCCCAGTTTCCCCAAGACGCGGGGCAGGAATTCTTCGGCGGCCTTCTCGTGGACAAGCATGGTCTCCATGGCGTTGCAGACCCCGGGCCTCTGGACCTTCGCGTTCAAGCATATCTTCTCGGCCATGTCGAGGTCGGCCTTCTGGTCGACGTAAACGTGGCATATGCCCTTGTAATGTTTGATGACCGGTATCCTGCTCTTTTCCGACACCTCGCGTATCAGGGACTCGCCGCCCCTGGGCATTATAAGGTCTATGCCCCCCTCGGCGAGGAGCATGGCCTCGACCAGCTGCCGCGAGGTATCCTCTATGAGTATGAACGCGCCTTCGTCAAGCCCCTTTTCCACAGCGCCTTGCTTGAGCGCGTCGTTTATCGCCTTGTTGGAGCTCAGGGCGTCGCTCCCGCCTCTGAGTATCACCGCGTTACCCGATTTAAGGCAAAGCGACACGCAGTCCGCCGTCACATTGGGCCGCGATTCGTATATTATCCCTATTACCCCTATGGGTACCCTTACCTTTTCTATTAAAAGCCCGTTGGGCCTCTCTCTCGCTTCCAGGACCTCTCCCACGGGATCCGCGAGCCCCGCAACATCCCTCAGCATCGCGGCCATGCCGTCGATCCTTTTATCGTCCAGCTTCAGGCGGTCGATGAAAGCCGCGGGCTTGCGGTTCTTTACGGCCCGCGAGATATCGGCTTCGTTGGCCTTTTTTATCTTTTCCCGCGACTTTTCGATGGCCGCCGCCATCGCCCGCAGGGCCTTGTTCTTTTGGTCGGTGTCCATGACCGCCAGCTTGGCGGCGGCGCGCCGCGCCCTTGTCGTTATGTCGTTCATTACTGTCCGGCTGTCCACTTAAGTGTCCCTTCTTGTTCGGTCCCCCGCCCATTAACCTTTATAACCTGAAATAGCCCCGGCGTCAAGCGCGCCTCTCGCTCGGGGGGAATATCATGCTCGCGGTAGTCCCCTCCCCGGACTTGCTGTCGAACGAAAGAATGCCGCCGTGAGCTTTGATTATCCCGTAACATACCGAAAGCCCCAGGCCCGTGCCTTTTTCCTTTGTGGTGAAGAATGGGTCGAAGATCTTTTTCATGTCCTCTTCCGATATCCCCTCGCCGTTATCCCTCACTTCAACCCGGACGCCGCCGTTGTCCCTGCCGGTGGAAATGGTTATCTCGCCGCCGGAAGGCATCGCCTCCGACGCGTTCCTAATGAGGTTCATCAGGACTTCCTGCAGCTGTTTCTTATCGATCGAAACAGGCGGGATAGACCTGTCAAGGTCCCTGAGGATCTTTATATTATTCAAAGATAACTGGTGCTCGACCAGGGATGAGACGAACTCAACCGATTCGTTGAGGTCCACATCCTCGACAAGCCCCTTGCTGGGCCTGGAGAACATGAGCAACCTCTGTATGATGTCCCTGGCCCACTCGCACTGGTCCACGATGGTCTCAAGGGCCCCTTTTGTCTTTTCGTCGACGCGTCCCGTCATCATTGAAAGCTGGGCCCTTCCGGATATTATCTGCAGCGGGTTGTTGACTTCATGCGCCATATCCGAGACAAGCTTGCCCAGCTGCGCCAGGCGCTGAGCCATCTCAAGCTTCTTCCTCTCGGTGACGTCGCGGAACACTCCCCTTGACCCGGCGTAGCCCCCGCTATCGTCGTAGATGGCGGTGACCTTCATCTCGCCGTACAGGCTCTTGCCCTGCTTCGTCAGCCAGCACGGCTGGCAGAATACCTCTCCTTTCTCCACAAGCTCCGTATGCCTGTATTGCCGGCCGGCGGCATCCGAGGGATCGGTTATATCCGGTACGCGCATGCCCAGGAGCTCTTCTTTCCCGTATCCAAGGCCCCCGGCCATGGCCTGGTTGACGTAAGTGAAAACGTCCTCCCTGTCGGTTATATACATGAGGTCGCTTGCCGTCTCCATGAACGTCCTGAACCTCTCTTCAGATTCCCTCAGGGCGCTCTCGAGGCTTTTCTGCCCGGTTATATCGCGGACAATGCCCTGCATCACCCCCTTTTTAAGGTCGATAACGCTGGAGGATATCTCCACGTCTATTTCCTCCCCGCCTTTTTTCCTGAACCTGGACTGGAACCTTATGGAGAACGTCTCCTTGCCGGTCCGGAAAGCCTCCTTGCTTTTTGAAAGCTCCTCTTCGGTATGCAGTTCAAGAAAAGGTATGTTCAGCAGCTCCTCCTTGCCGTATCCGAGCATGTCGCAGGCCTTGGTATTGACGTCCAGCATCCTGCCCTCCATGTCGTAGATAAAGACGGCGTCGTTGGACTGCTCGAACAGCCTCCTGAAATGGTCCTCCCGCTCCCTGAGGTCCCTGTTGGCCTTTTCACTCCGCGCTTTTTCCCTGTTGAGCTCCTCGATGAAAGTGGTGCTTTCCCTCAGCCGCTCCGTCATCCTGTCGAAAGCGCGCGAGAGCTCCCCGATCTCGTCCCTGGAATCCGTCCCGACCTTATGGTAAAGGTTCCCCCCCCCGATTATCCTCACGCCCCTGGCCAGCCTGAGTATCGGCTCGGATATCATCCTTGAGGCGTAAGCGGCGAAAAGCCAGCCCAGAAGGGGGATGATGATAAGGAACAGGAAGAATATGGACCGCCACTCTATCATGTAGATGATGGGAGCTATTACCAGGACCAGCACCAGGCTGGCCGCCAGGAACGTCAAAGTGATCCTGTTCGCGATCTTCATTTTATCCTTTCATCCAATACCGGGATATGGGAGGTATTTCTACCGGGCCCCTCCGCCCGGTGTGGATCCTCCCGTACGAAACACCTCCCATATCCCGTCCCGGCTCAAAAATATTTTTCCGGGATCTCGTACCTGTCCGAAGGAGCTATGGACCTTACGATCGATTGCCTGTAGCGCCCCCTCCTGTCCTTCTCCAGAAGGTTGACCATGCGCAGCTCCTCGTCTTTCTCCCCGCGGGAGTCATACAGGACCTCTACCTGCGGGCGGGCGTTATCAAAAACGCTTTCCCTGATCACTATGCCGATCTCACCTGTATCCAGCTCGACGAGCGTGCCGGGGGGATATACTCCGATTATGCTGAAAAAATGTTTCAGGATGTCCGGGTGGAAATAAGAGCCCGATAGCCTGGTCATCTCCTCGTAGGTCTTCTCGGCGGCTATGCCCTCCCGGTAGGACCTTTTACTTCTCAGGTTGTCATAGAACGCGGAAATGGTTATCATCATGCTCACGAAATTATTCCCCCCGGCGCAGTATTTCTCAGGGTACCCCGTGGAATCGAAAAAGATATGGTGTTCGAACGCCGTTATCGCCGGCAGTACGCCCAGGCCGGGCGTTTCCAGCAGTATCTTAGCCCCCTTTACCGGATATTCGGACATCATCTTCTTTTCATCCTCGGAATACCTGCCTTCCTTGCGGAGGACGTCCCCCGGCACGGAAAGCTTGCCGATATCATGAAGGAGCGCGGCTACCCCTATATCGGTCAGGTACAGCTTCTCCAGCCCCAGCACCTCGGCCTGGAGAAGGGTGAAAATAGCGACGTTCACGTCGTGAACGAACATGCTCTCGTCATGGCTTCTCGTCGAGGTCAGTATAAGCAAAAGGTCCTTGTTCTTGACCAGATCCGTTATTATCCCGCCCACCAGCCTGCGCGCGACTTCAGTATCCAGCGGCTGCCCTGAGTTCATCCTCCCGGCGGACTCGGTAAGGAAGTCTATTCCTTTCTGGTAATTCTCACCCGCCGAAAGCTCCGGGCCCTTTTCCTCGGCGGCGTCGACGCTGAGCTTTCCGATGGAAATGTGCGTTATCCCGGCCGAATCGAACGCCTTTTGAAAGCCTCCCTCGCCGTCAAGGATCTTGCGGCTGCGGCATATCACACCGGAAAGGTCAGCCAGGTCCTTTTTCGCGAGTCCGGAGTAAAAGGTTATCTTCTCTATCTCTATCTCCCTTAAATGCTCTATAAAACCCCTTACATGCCTGCTTGTCTCGTAGAAAGGCTCTTTTTCAAAAGCTATCTCCCTTCCCACGACGCCTATTGTGACCTCGCCCCTGTCCTGGAGCACCCCCGTGACATTATCATAAAGATCATCAAGCGTCTTACGGGTAATTTTATGGCCGGGCCCGTACATGGTCCTCTGCTGTATAAGACCGGCCAGGTCCTTGATAAGCTCTTCAACTCTTTCCCTGATATTATCAGGCTTCATCCGCGCCTTCCGCGTCCTCCGGCTCGCCCCGTCCGGACTCGTCGAGTTTGAGGATAATACCGCAGATCCCCCGAACCCGCTCCCTTTTATCGTTCAGTCCTCTTTTCAGCGTCTCTATGGCCTCCGGCGACCCCAGCCGCCCGAGGCTTACCGCGGCCGCCACCCGCAGGTCGTCGGTCCGTTTGTTATTTATCAGATATCTCCCGGCGAAAACCTTCACAAGATGAGGAGCGGCCTTTTCAACCCTCATCTGGCCGCACATCTGAACAAGCGACCTTAACATGCCCTTCGGGGCGAAGAACCCGCTCGCCTGGCTGAAAAGCCTGTCGACAGCCCCGGCGCTGCCCGGCTGGAGAAGCGCGCGCGCGGCCTTTTCCCTGACTTCGCCGCTTTTTTCCCTTTTCAGCAGGCGCAGCAGCATTTCCTCCTCTTCACCGGATCCCGGCAGAAAACCCTCCAGGCATTCAAGGCGCATGGCTTCATTGCCGCTGTTCAATAATCTTTTGGACGCTTCACGGGCCTTCTCCGGGTCCGCCTGTTTGAGGATCCTGAAAAGCTCGACGGCCGCGGCCGGCTCGCCGCCCCCTATATGCTCAAGCAGGTCCTTAGACGAGGCGCTTTTCATGCGCGCCAGGACCTGTCCAAGTTTTCTCCTGCGGGAGGCGGCCTTTTCAAAAGTGAAAGCGTCCAGCAACAGGCCAACCGGCTCGCTGCCCGCCCTGGCCAGTATCCCCGATATGTCTTCGAGTTCCGTTTCGGAGGCGCCGGGTATAAAGGATATTATCCTCTCAAGCCGGCCCCTGCCCGTCAGCCTCCTTATAAGGGATCTGACGGCGAACGATACCTCGTAGTTCTTCTTCTGTCCGGGCCTCAGGCCCTCTGACAGGAGCTCAAGGGCCTTCCTCAGGCTTTCCATGTCCCCGCGCTCCAGGACATGCGGGAACGCGTCCATAAGCTTTTCCCCCAGCTTTTTGAACTCGCCGGGCACGTCTTCCAGATACAGCAGGTTCAGGAGCAGATCTACGCGGCCTTTATTAAGCTTATCCTCCTTAACGGACCTCATGTATTCTCCGGCCAGCGGAAGAAGCCTGGACATGTATACCAGAGTTTCTATCTTACGGTTAACGAATGTATCCACGGTCATCCTGTACATCTGGGACATGAAACTGCTGTTGGGGTTGCGGCTGAACACCTCCTTTATCGACATCTGGAGCTTGGAGAGGGAATCCCCCTTTAAAAGCCCCTTGTCGTAAAGGATGTCCGCCACCATGGTCGCCATCCCCCCGGCCGTCTCCTCTTCCGGAGCGAGCTTATCGAAGACCTTCAGGAGGTTCTCGTTGAAAAAGTCCTCGGAGCTTATGAGCGATTCAATGAAGCCGGCTATGAAATTATCGGAAAGCCCTTCCGTAAGCTCCTTTGCCAGGTCGTACTCCTTACCTTCCAGAACGGTCTTTTCGAAAAGCCTGGCCACCAGGTCCGGGTGCAGCCTGGATATTATCCGGGTCAGGTCGCCTTTCAACTCCCTCATGCTAGCTCCCGGCTGTTTCCCGAGGAACGCGCAGATCTGGGTGATGGTCCGGCGCATCCCCCTTACGGTGTCCTCGTCCTCAAGCCGCGCGACAGCGCGCTTGTAAAGAGAGTTGAGCACCGCTGAAGAGCCGTCCGGGTCTTTCAGGAAGTTCCTCAAGAACTCCATCCTGGACTCCGGCAGCTGCCCTTCCGACGCCTCTTCCGCTATCTTTGAGAGAAAAGCCCAGATCTCTTCTTCTTTTGAGCCTTCTTCCTCGTCCTCGCTTGAAAGCAGCAGGCTGTAATCTATTTCCTTGATCCTCAGGTGCGGCGACGGGGGGATGTTCTTGAGCACTCCCTGCTTTTTCCTTATTGTCTTGACGTCGTTCTTTATGAACCTGAAAAAATCGGCCATCTCCCCGGGCTCGATACCCCTCAGGAACGAGATGGCTATCATTCCCCTGGAGTGCAGATAAGAGGCTACCTCGGCGCATGCCTGGTCCCCCTCCTTCACGTACACCCCTCCCAGAAGGATATTATCGTGCGAAAAGCCAAGGTCAAGGCTTTCCCTCTGCTCAAACCACTTTTCGAGGGACCTTTTCAGGTTATCTATGGAATATACGAACAGCGGATGGTCCGTGCTGTAGAGCACGCTGTTCTTGATGGCGGTGGAAAGCTCCCTGAGGACGAGATCAAAAAGCTCCAGCTCTCTTTTTGACAGCTCCTTTTTCATGTCCTTTATTCGCCGATGATGACAAGATTGTCCCTGTGCACTACTTCGTCGTAATCCTTGTACCCGAGTTCGCTCTCTATGCTGTCCGACCTTTTGCCCTTTATCTTCTGTATCTCATCCGACGAATAATTGGAAAGGCCCCTGGCGATGACCTTTCTGCCCGGGCCCGCTATGTCTATGACGTCGCCCTGGGAGAAGGTCCCGGAAACGCCGGTCACTCCGCTGGGCAGGAGGCTCTTTTTCCTGGCTACCAGGGCTTTTTCCGCGCCTTCATCGACGACCAGCCTGCCGCGGACCTTCCTGCTGAAGGCTATCCATCTTTTTCTCGCCTTGAGCGGCCTGGCGTGGGCTGTGAACCGCGTGCCGGCATCCTCTCCACGGGCTATCTTCAGGAGAACGTCTTTTTTCCTGCCGGGGGCTATTACGCTTTCTATGCCCGCGCGGGTGGCGTTCTTGACGGCCTCAAGCTTCGTGGCCATCCCGCCGGTGCTTTCCTCGCAGCCCTTGCCCCTGCATAAGGACATTATGCCCGGGGTTACGTTCTCTACCATGCCTATAAGAGACCCTTCGGGGTCATACAATCCCTCGACGTCGGTCAGTATCACCAGCATGTCAGCGTTGGCCAGGTCCGCCACAAGGGCCGAAAGCCTGTCGTTATCCCCGCACTTGATCTCCTCCGTGGATACTGAATCGTTCTCGTTTATAACGGGAATGGCCCTGTACTCGAAAAGGGCGTTCAGGGTGTACCTTATGTTCAGGAACCGCTTCCTGTCGTTAAGGTCTTCCTGGGTAAGGAGGATCTGCCCCGCGTTGTAACCCCTCCTGTTCAGGTATTCGTTGTACATGTCCATGAGGTGGTTCTGGCCGAGGCTGGCTATGGCCTGCAGCTCGGAAAGCGACCTGTCATTTTTTTTCAGGTTCAAAAGGCCCAGCCCGGCCCCGATCGCCCCCGAGGTCACGAGGACAGCCTCGGTCCCGGAGTCCATTAGATCGGCCAGCTGGTTGGAAAGCGCCCTTATAACGTTCCGGTCTATCCGGTTTGACGGGTCAGTAAGGACCCTCGTCCCGACCTTGACCGTGATCCTCTTCAGTTTTCTGCTCTTCATGTCTTAATTCCCCGTAAATGGCTCCCGCCAGTTCCGCCAGGCCCTCGCCTTTTACGGCGGAAACGGGCCATACCTTTTTGTTGACTTTTTTCTCGAATCCAGCCAGATTCCCGGCCGCCCCGGGCATGTCCATCTTATTGGCGGCCACGATCCTGGGTTTCGCGTACACCTCGTGCCCGTACATCCGCAGCTCTTCCTCAAGCTTAAAGAAGTTCTCAGCCGGGTCCGAACCGTCCGGCGGCGCTATATCCACTACGTGCACCAGGACCCTGGTCCTTTCTATGTGCCGGAGGAAACGGTCCCCGAGCCCGCGCCCCCGGTGCGCCCCTTCTATCAGCCCCGGCATGTCCGCCACGACGAAGGTGTCGTCGCTTATATTCACAACGCCGAGTTTGGGGCTTCGCGTCGTGAACGGGTAGGGCGCTATCTTTGTGTGCGACCTTGACACGCGCGATACTATCGTGGACTTGCCGGCGTTGGGAAAGCCGATAATGCCGGCGTCCGCGACGAGCTTTAGCTCGAGTAAAAGCGTCCTGGCCTCGCCGGGCTCTCCGGGCGTGGCCTCTTTAAGTTTCGCGTTGCCCTTTCCGCCGGCACCTCCCCTGGCCGCCACGACCCGGTCGCCGGGAGAAACGAGGTCCTTCATCAGAAGCCCGTTGCCCGCGTCCATGACCATCGTCCCCGGGGGCACCTTTATGACGCGGTCCTCCCCCCGCCTGCCGTACTTTTTATTGGAACCGCCGTGCTTGCCGCTACCGGCCTTGTAATGCTGGTTGTATTTGAAATCAAGAAGTGTGATCAGGTTTGGATCGCTGCGCAGGATGACATCGCCGCCCGGCCCGCCGTCGCCGCCGTCGGGTATTCCCCTGCGGTGGAAGATGTCCCTGTAAAGGCTCTGGCACCCGTTGCCCCCCTTGCCTCCGGAGACGTAGATCTTGGCGTGGTCGATCAGCATCTTAACCGGGAATGACGTTCACGACCCGGCTGTTGGAGGTAAAGGTCACCGTGCCGCCGCGTTTGGCGAAAAGGGTATCGTCCTTGCCTTTGCCCACGTTAAGGCCCGGGCGGTACCTCGTGCCCCTCTGCCTGATGAGTATGCTTCCGGCCGTGACCGTCTGGCCGCCGTACCTTTTTATGCCGAGCCTCTGCGCATTTGAATCACGCCCGTTGCGTGATGAACCTTGTCCTTTTTTATGAGCCATTGTCGTCTCCTGTCGTATATCGCTTTGGGTATCTGGTATTGTTTGACTGCTCGCTTTGGGTATCTAGTAT
>Ga0272441_10004883_pt1 | contig 23800 bp, 25 predicted proteins | sample SSMProp6N_FD_193582 | JGI IMG/M metagenome (GOLD analysis project Ga0272441, IMG submission 193582) | Marine sediment archaeal communities from Little Sippewissett salt marsh, Falmouth, MA, United States - SSM-Prop-6N | ecosystem: Environmental > Aquatic > Marine > Wetlands > Sediment ...
ATTGCAGGGCTTTTACCTCTAATCCGTACGGATGTCTATCTGGAAATAGAAGGGGTCAACCGGCGGAAACTCAGTCTGGACCGGACGGAATGAGCAATAAATGCGTGGTATCGTTCAAACTGAACTTTTATTGCAGTAATCTCGATGAACTACCTGTTTTTCGTTTAAAGGCTTTTTTTTATCGATGAAATGCGCTATATTTGTACTAAATGGTTTCTTGTAGGTGTTATAAATTCCTACTTTTGAATAGAAAATGAAAGTCAACCTTAATTCCTCCAACCATCATGAACACTAAAAAAATCTTATTTGGAATCCTTACAATGGGTATTCTAACTGGAGCCGCTTGTACCACTGACAATGCTGACGTCTATGAACAATCAGTAGATAAAACCAAGATAACCAAAGGACCAAAAAAGCAAGCAGTAGATAAAACTAAGATAACGAAAGGTCCCAGTAAACAAGCAGTTGATAAGACTAAAATCACCAAAGGACCGAAAAAGACTAATTCTTAGTTACAAGGTTAAATTTCTTTCATTTAATCGATCTTTCGAGACTTTTAATCGAATCATAAATGGGCTGACAAATATGTTGGCCCTTTTTTCGTTGGGTATTTGAAGTGATTTTCAATATCTGAACGACTATGAATGAGCAGAAACAACTGACCAAAAAAAGGTTTACCCTGGAGTCCCTTGCCGTGCTCCTGATTTTGATTACACCTTTCCTGTTTAAGATTCACGAGTATATTCCGGAAAACCCTGAGGATAAGGTGACCATCCTTGGATTGGAGCTAAACAACAATGGTTTTCAAAATGTATCAATCTATGTGTGGTTCTTATTGGGTAAGTTTATACCTCTCTACCTGTTAACCATTTGGTTCCTTACCTGTAAACACTGGTGGTATCATATTCTTTTGATACCACTGTGTATGTATGCTTTTCAAATTTTCGAAGTTCTTTATTCAAATGACAATTACATAGACGTGGAAAACGTGTTATGGATTCTTCCGGTCTGTATGATTCTGATCCCCTTTGTCTATTTTCTGCGTCTGAAACTTTTTGACAAATATGTGCACGGTATTGACATGGAAGCCATGGCAGCCGAACTTGATTACTATAAAAACAAGGAGAAAGCCGAATTAGATAAAATCGGAATTACGGTTTCTGATGTTTCCCCCGAGGTCGTAAAGGATGACTTGTCTAATAGGTCCGCACGACGTACCCTAAACGAAATTTTAAAACAGATGCAAACGGCAATGAAAAGCTTACTGAGCCTCTGATATTTTCCGGTTTTCATTACCGTAACCATATCCGGTCTTTTCTGGAATTTGTTGTACATTTGAGTGTATAGTACAGTGTGCCAGCAGACGACCCGGCTTCCATGAATCAACCCTCCTCCCCTTTCAGCAAACAACAATTACTTCCCCAGGAAGAAAAACTGGAAGTTCTTAAACAAAAGGGCGAACTCTTTATTGGCATTCCCAGGGAAAGTCAGTTGCAGGAACGCCGAATTTGTTTGACCCCGGATGGCGTTAATGCCCTGACGGCTCAAGGGCATAGAGTCATGATTGAAGCAGGCGCAGGAGAAGATGCCAGTTTTACGGACCTGCAGTACACCAATGCAGGAGCAACCATTACCCGGGACACGAAAAAGGTATTCGGATGCCCGATTATTCTCAAAGTGGAACCGCCTACCCTCGCTGAAATAGAAATGATCAATCCACAGAGCATTCTCATTTCAGCCCTTCAGATTAAAATGCAACACAAAGCTTTTTTTGAAAAGCTCGCCAAGAAAAGAATTACTGCAATCGCCTTTGAATACATCCGGGATGAAGAAGGAAAATACCCGGCGGTACGGGCCCTGAGTGAAATTGCCGGAACTTCCTCAGTACTTATTGCTGCAGAGCTTATGGCTGCCAAAGAGGGGAATGGTTTAATGTTTGGCAATATCAGTGGGGTACCTCCTGTGGAAGTGGTGATCATCGGCGCAGGGACTGTAGGAGAATTTGCGGCCCGCTCGGCCCTGGGACTCGGGGCTAACGTAAAGATCTTCGATAACTCCCTGACCAAATTGCGCAACATTCAACGAAATCTCAACCAGACGCTTTATACTTCCACGCTCCAACCCAAAAATCTTCTAAAATCCCTGAAGCGTTGTGATGTGGCTATCGCAGCGGTACGAGGTAAAGACCGGGCTCCGGTACTGGTCTCACAAACGATGGTGGAACAAATGAAAAAAGGTGCTGTCGTTATCGATATCAGTATCGACATGGGTGGCTGCTTTGAAACCAGTGAAGTAACCACCCATGACAGACCCACTTATGAGCGCCATGGGGTCATTCACTACGCGGTGCCAAATATCCCGGCCCGGTACCCAAAAACCTCCTCAATCTCTATCAGTAATATGTTTACGCCTTATCTGATGCAACTTGGGGACGACGGAGGACTTGAAAATTCGCTTCGATTCGACAAAGGCCTGAGGAACGGATTGTATATGTACCACGGAATCCTGACCAACAGAACCGTTGGTGAATGGTTTGGAATGAACTTCAGCGACATCAACTTTCTTATATTTTAGCACATGCCTTTTCTAAAAAGACTGGGGTATTTTCTGCTCGGGTTGTCGATAGGCCTCATTTTCCTCGCCTTTTTTCTGAGGAAGAAAACAGATGAGACCGGAACAGAATTCTGTTACCTGCCCAATTGCCGGGTACTGAAAGAACTCAGATCCAAGCCGATGCGCACAGATCCCGCTCTTTCCGTTCCTATCGACACGCTCTTGATTCAGGAATTATTACAGGAAGGATCCGTTGATTTCAAAGCCAGCGACACCAAAGCTTCTCCCTGTAAGATATATCGCATTGATTATGAAACCGGGGCAGGCGAAGTGAGTATTACCCTCGAGAATTGCCAGGAGTATACCCTCCTAAAGGATTACAATGTGCAGTGAGCCAGTGAAACTTATAATTTTCGCCTCTCCCGCTCTTTTTTAAGCAACTCCAGCTCCCGGTTGGTTTGCCCGGCTACGGACGTATTTTCCTCTGCCCGGCGAATGAGATACGGCATCACATCCCTTACCGGACCGAACGGGAGGTATTTAGAAACATTATACCCAGCCTGACCGAGGTTAAAACTGATGTGATCACTCATCCCATAGAGTTGCCCGAACCAGATCCGGGGATCATCCCTGCTAATTTGTCTTGCCTCCATAGCCTCCATTAGTTTATAGGAGCTCTGCTCATTGTGCGTCCCGGCGTAGAGGGAAATCTCGGTGTGATGGTCCAGGCAATACGAAACAGCTGCGTCAAAATTAATATCGGTTTCCTGTTTGGAAGCGCAAATCGGGGAAGGATACCCCATTTCTTCCGCCCGCTCGTTTTCCTTTTCCAGATAGGCCCCCCGGACGAGCTTTACCCCTAGCCTATAGCCCGCTTCCTGTGCTCTTTGATGCAGGTTTTTAAGGTAATCCAAACGATCTGCCCGATACATCTGCAGGGTATTGAAGACGATAGGTCGCTTCTGGTTAAAGCCCTGCATCATTTGCTCAACCAGCTGATCGGCAGCATCCTGCATCCAGCTTTCTTCAGCGTCGATGAGCAATGGCACGTCGAGGTCATGAGCCTTTTGACATGTCTTTTCAAAGCGTTGCACCACCCGATCCCATTCTGCGGATTCGGCCTGAGTCAGGCGCTCACCGCTCCCTTTTTTTACGAAAAGGGAAAACCGTCCATAGCCCGAAGGTTTAAATACTGCAAAAGGAATCGCCTTGTATTCCTTTACAAAATCGATAATCTCAAGGGTCTTGGCCAGGGCGTCGTCCAGGGGATCCTCCGAGTCCTTTCCTTCTACCGAATAATCCAGAATGGTACTTACTCCTGCCTCCCACATACTATCGACAACCGGCATACAATCGGCTTCACTGACTCCCCCGCAGAAATGATCGAAAACTGTTGTTCGGATAATTCCTTCCACCGGCAGTTTAGCCTTGATCGCAAAATTCGTCAGGCTGGTTCCAATTTTTACAAGTGGCTCCACGGAAATTAATTTGAAAAGGAAATAGGCACGATCTAATTCAGCATCCGTTTTCAGAGCAAAAGCCGTCCTGGTATTTTCGAAAATGCGCTCGGTCATTATTGAGAATTCTGTACCTCACAAATATAGTCTGTCCGAAAGGAAATAGTATATCAAAATTTTAGGTTATTTTGAGCTGCCTAAGCCCAAATTATGGATGTGTTAAATAGTGGTTCACACGAAATACTGTTCGGTTCTGAAGCCTACCCTGCTTTGAATCAACTGATTTCTGAATCCCAGTTTTCAAAGATTTTTATACTGACAGATTCCAATACCGGAACCTGTTGTCTCCCACGCTTTCAGAAATATGTACCCCGGGCATCCCACTGGGAGGTGCTGGAATTTCCTGCGGGAGAGACTTTTAAAACCGTCCATACCTGTCTGAAACTTTGGGAACAACTCTCGGAGCTTGGGGCCGATCGCAAGAGCTTGTTGATCAACCTGGGCGGAGGTGTTGTCACAGACCTGGGCGGATTTGTCGCTTCTGCGTACCAGAGAGGCATTTCTTTTATCAATATCCCTACTACCCTGCTCTCCATGGTGGATGCCTCTGTGGGAGGAAAAACCGGGGTTGATCTGGGACCCCTGAAAAACCAGATTGGCCTGATCAAAAATCCGGAAATGGTCCTTATTGACCCTGGGTATTTGCAGACGCTTGACCACCGGCAAATCACCAGTGGTTTTGCTGAGATGCTCAAACACGGCTTAATATTGGATAAGAATTACTGGAAGGAACTGAGCTCCTTAGACACACTGGATCATTTGGACAGGCTTATCCCGCGCAGCGTACAGCTCAAAGAGGAAGTCGTTCGGACAGACCCGAATGAAAAGGGGCTTCGGAAAATCTTGAATTTCGGCCACACGCTGGGCCACGCCATCGAATCTCATTTTTTGACCCAGGAGTCGGGCGAACCCCTCTTGCACGGGGAAGCCATTGCTGCCGGTATGATTATGGAAGCCTTTATTTCTGTCAGCCAGTGCCGGATGACACAGGCTGAATGCGATGAGATAAAAGCCGTTTTCTTAAGGTTTTTCCCCCGCGTACCCATAAGGGCGGAAGATCGGGCAAGTATCCTGAGCCTGCTGCGATACGACAAAAAGAACGCCCATGGGCATGTGCTTTTCGTCCTTTTGGACGCCATTGGGAAAGCCCGGACAGACCAGAAAGTAACCCCCGAACTGCTCAATGCCAGCTTTGATTACTACAAAAAATAGCTATTTCACCTACAAAAATTTCATCCCAGACAACTCTTTTCAGTCGGCGGCCACATAAATATTTAGCTTGTATTTACCAATGACCACCAACCGGTAAAACCATGAAACGAATCATTATTGACTACAAGAAATTGACCTCCGAAATGGCAGGCCTGCTTTTGGAACGCTATCCGGAAGGGTACGGAGATGAAGACCTTATTGCTTTTAAAAATCACAGAGGGGAATGGATTGAGGCAGTAGAACTACAAACCCCTCAAGCACTTTACCTGGTTAAAATCGGTAAAAGCCTTACAGATCTCCTGGCAGCTTTTGAAGAAGCCGACCCCGAAGATGGGGAGACCAGGCGTTCCGAAACCGAAGAAAGGGAATACGATGGGTCTTTTGAAGCTGAATTAGGCCTGGACGATTAATCTCAGCGTCCCAGATACCGCTCTCGCAGAATGTTTCTGTGGTGCTTCTGGTGCCCGCACATAATAAAACCGAGAGCGCCCAGACTGATGTCCTGTCCGCTGGCATTCCCGGTAAAAAGAAGCCGATCTGGGGGAAGGGATTTAAAAAGCAGAAGCGAAGATTCCCGAATTACCCGGTATTCGTGAATGAGGTCTTTTAGTGTTCTCCTTTCAGCCACACTTTCAGGAACATACATATCCTGATCAAATCCCGATAAGGGCGTAGCATCTTTCCGGCCCAAACGAAGGGCCCTGTATTGAAAAATTCGCTCCGTATCCAGTATGTGCATCAGCACTTCTGCGACACTCCATTTGCCCGGAGCATATCTATAGGACAGCATATCCTCGGGAATGCTACCGAGAAACTCGGGGAAATTTCCCATTTGTCGCTCCATTAACCCAAGCAGGGCTACATCCGGGAGCACTTCCAGGTAGGGCCTGTAATACGCAGGGCAGTCTTCTTCTTTAAGGTCTGAAAGTCGCATGGAATCGGAAATTTAGAGTTTACAATTCATTAAAAATTGTATGCATCAGGCGCTTTTTGTCGTTGATGCTTTCCTCGAGAGAAATCATGGTCTCTGTACGACTGATACCTTCGATATCGTCGATCTTAAAGATGATATTCTTTGCATGGTTCGTATCCCGCGCTCGTATTTTGCAGAAAATATTAAACTTGCCCGTAGTAATGTGCGCTACCGTAACATAAGGGATTTCGGTTAAGCGCTCGAGTACAAACTTAGTCTGATGGGTCTTTTCGAGAAAAATGCCGACATAGGCGATAAAAGAGTACCCCAATTTCACATAATCCAGGGTCAGGGAACTTCCTTTGATGATTCCGGACTCCTCCATTTTACGAACCCGCACATGAACGGTCCCGGCAGAGATCAATAGCTTTTTAGCGATATCGGTAAACGGAGTCCGCGTATTGTCGATAAGCATATCGAGAATCTGATGATCGATTTCATCTAATTTTACTTTTGTCATTTCAATACTTTTTATGCAAAAATAGACTTTTAAGAAATATTATGTAATAAAACACGTATTCTTTTAAAGAATATGCAAATTTTTAAGGATGTCGTACTTTTTACGGACGTTAAAAAGGGTGGAGACCGTTTAACTGGTCCAAATCTTTGCGTTTCGAGGCATCCAAAACACGATGCCCATAAAAGCCGGTTAGCGCACCCTTATGGATCACTTTAGGTCGAAAATCAATGGATTCCTCCCGCAGTACCTCTTCGAATTGTAATCCCAATTTATGACCGGAGGGGAGGCCGGGCACAAGCAGGTGAGCATTTTCCACGAGTATATCGACAAAGGGAGTGGTGTTTTCAGGAATTGACAGGTATTCCGAGAGCGGTCTCAAAGCGGCAGGACCACTCACTACACCTTCTAAGGCTTTACAAAGGGCTCTATACACATAAAACCGGGTGATCTCCCGCTCGTAGTCCCCGGGATAATGCCCTGCTTCCAACAGGAGCGTCGGAACCCCGGCGGCCTGGAACGTATCCCCCACGCAATCTAAATTAAAGGTGTCGTCGTAACGCCCGATACCAATTTCCGATTGTGCGCTCTCGACGATCGTTCCAATAAGTCCGGCTGCCCTGCGCCTGGAGGCGGAAAAACCCCTTTCCAGGTCCGCAGCGGGAGCCAGGAAGGAAAGGGTTGCCGACCTCGGGGGTGTTCCTGCACCATAAATCGTTCGCTGATCGTGCAGGTTCAGGCAATAATGGGGCTTAAACGAATCGAACAATCGCCTGAGGACATGGCTTTCGGGCTGACTCAGCTTTTGGGCATCACGGTTTAAATCTATATTATTTGCGTTGAACCGGGTATAGGCCCTTGCGCCGTCCGGATTCAGTACGGGAACCAGGAGTAACTCCACACCTTCCAACCACCTGGGCGGGTTCAACTGGCATGCCTGGATAAAATCCAAAAGAGCCTTGGTCGTCGTAGATTCGTTTCCGTGCATTTGAGACCAGGCAAGAACCCTGTTCGGTCCGCTTCCCAACTTTACAGCAAGGATCTCCCGATCCTCCACGGACTGTCCGGCCACTTCAAGCCCATTTGCATCCAGGGTGATTTTCAAAAAATTATGGACAGGTTCAGGTGGCAGGTATCGCCCCTGAATGGCCTTTACTTTTATCTGCTCGTACTCTGAAAAACCGATCATTTCGTTAGAAGCTGGACGTAAAGGTAGGGTAGAATTTTGTTACAGCTGTAAACGATTAAAGCGCATTTTCAAGATTATTGCAGCTGCTGAAATCACAAATTGTTACATTTGTAAATAGAATCAATGCGGTACAATATATAATATTCTATTTCAATATGTTATCGTATTTTATAATTATGATAAGTTTAAATAAAATTACGCCATTCGATCCTTTTGGGAAGGCGAAAGCAAATTGAAAATATTTAAGATGTTATCATGGTAAACACGGTTGCCTTTAAAGAAAGACTGGAGCAAATCCTATCGCATTACGAGATAACGGCTTCCGCATTTGCGGACGCAATTGGGGTTCAGCGCTCGAGTATTTCGCATTTGCTCAGTGGTCGGAATAAACCCAGTCTGGATTTTGTCTTAAAGGTAATTCGGGAATTCCCGGAGGTGAATTTATACTGGCTCTTAAATGGAAAAGGAGTTTTCCCGGAATCGGCGCCACCTCCGTCCAAAGCGGCAGATACCTCCCTCCCCGATCCGCTAAAGGGGGGGGCAGTACCGGCAGTATCTGAAATTGAATCTATTGTCGTCTTTTATAAGGACGGTAGCTTCAGAAAGTATTTACCATCCCAGTCTAAAGAAGTAGGAATCCCCTAAATCGTTTTATCTTTACACCATGAGAGTGTTCCAGCTGCTTATCTTTATCGGCCTGGTGTCGGCTTGCAACCCACCGCAAAGGGATTGTGAGCGCTTTCACACGGGCACCTTCCAATTCACAGCACAAATTGACGGAGTGGAAGAAACGACTGTTTTCAGACGTTCAGCGGACCTGGAGATCTCCCAATACCAGGGAAAAACAGACTCGGCCTCCGTGCGATGGATCAATCCCTGCGAATATATCGTGACAAATTTGAATCCGGGATCACCGGGGGAAGAAAAGCCCATCCACATGAAAATTCTATCTACCACAGACAATTCCTATACCTTTGAGTATAAGCTGGTGGGCGAATCACAGGCGTCCCGTGGCACAGCCTTTAAAACTGAATAAGCCTTTTTGTGGAGACACCGGGCGACTTGGATTTACAGGGACTACCCGATCCCTTCAGGGCATTTTCTGACATCAGGTACAGTATCTGAATCACAACCTTATGGAGCCGATACTCCCAGGAGAGCTCTAGAACAAGGTGGGCTGGTCCGAGTCTTTTGAATTGGTGTCGGAGTCTTTACTTCCATCCTTGGAATCTGCTTCAGGCCTGACCACGTCTTCCCCTATAACCTCAATATCTCTTGGCGCTTTCTTTTCAGGAGCTTCATAAGGCAGTGGATCCAGCACACCAATCTCGAGAACTTTGTCCCGGGTGAGCTGATTTCCCATAGCCGTAATACCTTTTATCCCGATAAAGTCTTCCAGATCTATAGTCTGGTTCGCCCGGCGCTCTTTCCCCCTTTTTTTGGCGAAAACCAGTTCGGCAACAGGCCTGTAATCTGTGAAAATCGCCTCGAGATAGGTCTTGGGATGATCGGTCAGAATGGACTCTTCTTTATCCGGGTTTTCAATAAGGAAGCGCTTTACGTAAAATAATTCTTTCTCTCCCTCCCAGTAGATTGCCGTCAGCGGTTTTTCGGGAATCCACTTTTCAAGCACAACCATATCGTTATCAAAATGCATGGTAAGCTCGGGTATCGGGGTCTTGACGATCCCTTTTTGGGTGAGGATCAACAAGCGGTCATCGGATGTGAATTCACCCAGCAGCTCCCCGCGACCGTCTACATTCAAGCGCTGAACCGTATCATCAAACCAGATCTTTCGGGGCTTGAGGGTGGATAGCCCCTTCTCTTTTAACTCGATGCGCTTTACAGGGTATTTTGTAACGATATTACCTTTTGCATTACGCCCTTTAATCATGACATCGGCAAAATCCAGATCCCATTTTAATTTCTTAATACCGCCTTTCTGCCGCAGGAGGACTGTTACCACTTCTGCCTCCCCATTCGGGTTGGCGCTGAAATACAATACCTGAGATCCCGCCTTATCCCCCGTAAGGCTGTACATCCTGTCTCGCGTAATGGAAGTCACATTAAACCGCTTGACGTACGTAGCGCCGCCCCTGCCGGCTTTATATACCATGTTGTAGGTGGTGCGCTTGTCCTTCTTTTTAAAAACAGCTACGTGGATGATGTTTTTACCGATAAAGGTTTTACTATCCACCCGGGTGACCATCATCTCACCCGCAGCAGTAAACACGATAATATCATCGATATCACTGCAGTCGGTAACGTATTCATCTCTTTTTAAGGAAGTTCCCACAAAACCCTCTTCCCGATTTACGTAAAGCTTGGTGTTGCGGATGACCACTTTGGTCGCCTCAATGTCGTCAAAGACGCGGATTTCAGACTTTCGCTCTCTCCCCTTCCCGTATTTCTTTTGAAGCTCCGAAAAATAAGCAATCGCATAATCGGTAAGATGCTCCAGGTGATGCCGTGTCTGGGCGATCCGCTCCTCCAGCCCATCGATCAATTGCTGGGCTTTGTCGAGATCGAAGCGCGATATCCGCTTAATTCGAATTTCGGTCAAACGGGTAATATCCTCTTCTGTAACCGGTCTTTTCAGGTGCCCTGTAAAAGGCTTAAGACCCTTTTCAATGGCCTGGATAACTCCTTCCCACGTCTCTTCTTCCTCAATATCCCGATAAATCCTGTTCTCTATGAAAATCCGTTCAAGGGAGGCGAAATGCCACTGATCCTGAAGTTCCTGCAACTGTATCTCAAGTTCCGCCTTAAGCAACTCCACGGTATGCTCCGTGGAACGCCTGAGCATTTCACTAACCCCTATAAAGATCGGACGGTTGTCTTCAATTACACACCCCAGAGGAGATATGGAAGATTCACAAGCTGTAAAGGCATACAGGGCATCAATCGTTTTATCCGGGGAAATACCGGAAGGCAGGTGCACAAGAATTTCTACTTCTGCAGCTGTATTATCTTCAATTTTCTTGATCTTAATTTTGCCTTTGTCATTGGCCTTTAAGATAGAATCTATTAAACTAGAAGTATTAGTACCGTGTGGTATTTCGCTTATTTTCAGGGTATTCTTATCCTCCTGTGAAATTTTTGCGCGCACCCGGATCTTACCTCCTCTTTCCCCGTCGTTGTAATTGGCAACATCGATGATCCCGGCCGTCGGGAAGTCAGGAAACAACGTAAAGCGCTGCCCTTTCAGGTGCTTGATAGAAGCCTCTATGAGTTCGTTGAAGTTGTGGGGCAATATTTTTGTGGAAAGCCCCACAGCGATTCCTTCCGCCCCCTGGGCGAGTAACAGTGGAAATTTCACAGGCAGGTGGACGGGTTCCTTCCTCCTGCCGTCATATGATAACTGCCATTCGGTAATTTTGGGGCTAAAAACAACTTCAAGGGCGAATTTGGAAAGGCGCGCTTCGATATACCTGGAAGCCGCTGCCCCATCCCCGGTAAGGATGTTCCCCCAGTTTCCCTGGGTGTCGATCAGGATATCTTTCTGACCCAATTGCACTAATGCGTCGGCAATACTCGCATCCCCGTGGGGATGGTATTGCATGGTATTCCCCACTACATTGGCAACCTTGTTGTAGCGCCCGTCATCCATCTCCTTAAGGGAATGCATGATACGACGCTGTACAGGCTTAAAACCATCCTCAATGGCCGGTACCGCGCGTTCCAGAATAACGTAGGAAGCGTAATCCAGGAACCAGTCCTTGTACATTCCGGTTACCCGTGTTAGGGCTTCCTGATCCTGCGGTTCTTCTTGTGGCCCCTGAGGGGATTCGTTTTCTTCCATAAAAGAAAGAAGCTATCTTTTAAGTTTTGTTATTCTGCGACTAAATCCAATTCCACCCTTAGGTTATCGATAATAAACCCTTGCCGATCGGGTGTATTCTTACCCATGTAAAATTTCAGAAGCTCTTCAATCGACATGGCTTTGTCCATCATAACGGGTTCCAACCGAATATCATCTCCGATAAAGTGCTTGAATTCATCGGGAGATATTTCACCAAGGCCTTTAAAGCGCGTAATTTCGGGTTTTCCCGATAAACGGGCGATACCTTCTCGCTTTTCTTCTTCGCTATAACAGTAGATGGTTTGTTTTTTATCCCTTACCCGAAAAAGGGGTGTTTGAAGGATATAAAGGTGATTCTCTTTGATGAGTTCCGGGAAAAACTGAAGGAAAAAAGTGATCAGCAGCAGGCGGATGTGCATACCATCCACATCGGCATCCGTGGCGATGACGATATTGTTATACCTGAGGTTTTCTATGGAATCTTCGATATTCAGTGCCGCCTGGAGCAAATTAAACTCTTCGTTTTCATAGACGATTTTTTTACTCATCCCATAAGAGTTCAAGGGCTTGCCCCTCAGGCTAAAGACGGCCTGCGTATTGACGTCCCTGGACTTCGTTATTGACCCCGAAGCGGAATCCCCTTCGGTGATAAAGAGTGTGGTTTCCAAACGCCTGTCGCTTTTCATGCTGTCCAGGTGAATCCGGCAGTCCCTCAGCTTCTTATTGTGCAGGCTGGCCTTCTTAGCCCTTTCCCGGGCCAGTTTACGAATCCCGGAGAGCTCTTTCCTTTCTTTTTCCGCCTGGATGATCTTACGCTGGATTTTCTCGGCGATCTCGGGATTCTTATGGAGGTAATTATCGAGGTTGCGCCCCACAAAATCATTGATATAGGTACGAACAGTGGGCAGGTCACCCCCCATTTCGGTCGAGCCCAGTTTTGTCTTGGTCTGACTTTCGAATATCGGTTCCATAACCTTGATGGATATGGCGGATATCACGGATTTACGGATGTCAGAGGCGTCATAATTCTTACCGTAGAAGTCCCGCAGGGTCTTGACAAGCGCTTCCCGGAATGCAGATTGATGGGTTCCTCCCTGCGTAGTGTATTGCCCATTGACAAAGGAATGATACTCCTCGCTGTATTGCGTCCTGCTATGCGTGAGAGCGACTTCTATGTCAGTTCCTTTGAGATGCACTACGGGATACAGAAAATCTGAAGGATTGTTGTAGTCCTCTAAGAGGTCTTTCAGGCCGTTTTCCGAGTGGAATTTCTCCCCGTTAAAAATAATGGTCAAGCCCGGATTGAGATATACGTAGTAGCGCAGCATTCGCTCTACATACTCGCTGCGGTATTTAAATTTTTTAAAGATTTCTGTATCCGGGACAAAAGAAACCTTGGTCCCCCGTCGCCTGGAACTCTCCTCCAGCATTTCTTCGTCCTGAAGCTCTCCGCGTTCGAAAATCGCTGTTTTCGACTTTCCTTCCCTGCTGGATTCGACAAGAAAATAAGACGAAAGGGCATTGACGGCTTTGGTACCTACACCATTGAGGCCGACGGATTTCTTAAAGGCACGGGTGTCGTATTTTCCACCGGTATTCATTTTTGACACCACGTCCACAACTTTCCCCAGGGGAATTCCCCGTCCGAAATCACGGACGGTCACCCGCTCTTCTTTAATGCCAATCTCTATGGTTTTCCCCGCCCCCATCACGAATTCATCGATACAATTATCGATCACTTCCTTTAGCAGAATATAGATGCCATCGTCCTGAGAGGAGCCGTCCCCGAGTTTTCCGATATACATTCCAGGGCGCATACGAATATGCTCCTTCCAGTCCAGGGACCGTATATTATCTTCGGTATACTGCGTTTGTGCCATAAATAGGGGGATTACCCATGCTAATATAAAATTTAGGGGATGAAATCAAAATGCAGGGTAGTTAAAGTAATTAACAAAGGGCCCGTCGAAAATGTTGATAGTCTACAATCCGGGGCCCTCACGTCAATATAAACCGGGCTCAGACATTAAATCGAAAGTGCATGACGTCACCATCACGCACCACATACTCTTTCCCCTCAACCCTCATTTTACCGGCTTCCCGAACTTTTGCCTCGCTGCCCAGCGTTTCGTAATCTGAAAAGGCGATGACCTCTGCACGTATAAAGCCTTTTTCAAAATCGGTATGGATCACTCCTGCGGCCTGAGGCGCTGTCGCACCTACCGGGATTGTCCAGGCCCGGACTTCTTTTTCCCCGGCCGTAAAGTAGGTCTGCAGATTAAGGAGGGAATACGCCGCCCGAATCAGTTTTGAAGAACCGGGTTCCTCCAGGCCGAGGTCCTCCAGGAACATTTGGCGCTCCTCAAAGGTTTCCAATTCATTGATGTCCGCCTCTGTACCGACGGCCAGTATGAGTACTCCTGCATTTTCATCAGCCACGGCTTCTTTTACCCGATCCACATGTGCATTTCCTGTAACTGCGGACTGATCATCCACATTACACACGTAAAGCACAGGCTTGTCGGTAAGCAGCTGCAAGGGCTTAACATAGGCCTCATAGGCGTCGGAATCCACATCGATCGCCCGGACAGATACCCCTTGCTCCAGGCCTTTCTTCAAATTTTCCAGAACCTTAGCTTCACTCATGGCTTCCTTGTTACCCGTACGGGCAGCACGTCCTACTCGTTCCAGTTTTTTTTCGACGGCTTCGAGGTCCTTGAGCTGTAGTTCAATATCTATGGTTTCTTTATCCCGGATCGGGTCTACGGAACCATCCACATGAACTACATTATCATCGTCAAAACAGCGCAATACATGCAGAATAGCGTCTGTCTCCCGAATATTCCCAAGAAACTGATTCCCGAGCCCCTCACCCTTACTGGCTCCTTTAACCAAACCCGCGATGTCCACAATTTCCACTGTGGCAGGCACCACTTGTTGCGGGCCTACGAGTTTTTCAAGCATTTGCAAACGGGGGTCCGGGACATTAACCACGCCCAGGTTGGGCTCAATTGTGCAAAAGGGAAAATTCGCACTTTGTGCCTTGGCGTTCGAAAGACAATTAAACAATGTAGATTTGCCTACGTTGGGGAGCCCGACAATGCCTGCTTTCATATGCTATGATATCTATGGTTCAGATCTATTAATTTGCAAAAGAGGGGCAAATATAGCCCTATTTGTGATCTCCTGCTACTGATGTTTTTACCACCCCTGGCATTGTTGGTTTTCAAGGCCCCTGTGTAACAATTCAAATCAGACTTCGTCTTATTAAAAACTTCTATTGGGTATGAGAATCTTTTTACTCCTTGTCCTTCTGTTTGCCCTGGCGCCTGTAGGGTACACACAAAGCCTGACAGGCCGTATTGTCGATGGACAAACCGGAGAAGCCGTTCCCTTTGCCACAATAGTGACCGGGGCGAATAAAGGCACTATTTCAAATGAAGAGGGGTACTTTAGCCTGGACACGGCGGGCCTGGGCTCAGAAAATATTCAAATTTCCTGCATGGGCTACGAGACCCTGGAAATCCCTCCAGACACGCTAACGGAAAACCAAATCCTCAGTTTAACCCCCGCAGCCATCCGCCTCAATGAAGTGCGTATCGGAGAGCGTATCCCCGATGCAGATGAGATCGTCCGGAAAGTCAATGAAAATATCGCTGTAAACTATAATCTGGACGAACGCGATTATTCTTTTTTTTATCGGGAGTCGGAATATATGAATTGGGAGCAACTCGATCTCGAAGTTGAAAAGGATTCTGAACTGGATAAAGAACAGCTCGCAAAAGCGGGGGAAGAACTCAATGCCCTGGAGCGCTATATCACCGATAGTCGCGCCGTCTCATTCTTTGATTTTAACGGGAATTACAAGGCTTTAAGGGATACCAGCCATATTTGGGTAGACCGGGCAACAGAGTTGGTGGATGCCAAAAACGACTTTACTACTGATAAATTACAGGAGCGGGCGCAGAAGATTATCCTCTCGCATCTGGATACCACTCAAACCTATAAAGTTAAAACAGGCATAATTACGGTAGAGGACAGTATTGCGATGAACGATGAAATGGGACAATCGGGTTATGGTGACAGTATAAGCGTAAAAGCGCTAAACTCCAGGATATCCGATGTTCTCGCAGTGGCCGGGTTTGAGGACGAAAATCGGCTAGGTGATTTTCTGGATGAAAATATGTATCGGTATGAATTGGTAAAACCGACCTACTTCAACGGTTTTTACGTCTATGCGGTCCGTTTTACACCCCGTAAGCGCAAAGCGAAGTACGCGGGCACGCTCTATGTAGATGCCAGCAACTTTGCTGTGCTCAAAGCAGACTACAAATATGCCGAGGGCAGGAATGGCCAAAGCGTTAATCTAAAGCTGCTACTCGGCATCAAATACATCGAAAACCTGGACCGTGGAACAATGGTTTTTCAGGGAGATGACACAGGTAAATACCATCCATATTACATTCAAAAAGAGTACGGTAACTATGTTTACCTACATCGAAGCTTAAAATTTATTGAAAACAGCGCTTCACGGAAAAAAGTGCTATTCGATTTTCTTTTGGAAGGAGGCGTACGCCAGAAAGAAAGCATCCTGATTCGCCCTTCCACCACCTTGGAGAACCCTGCTTCTCAAGGGGATATACTGGTGCAAAAACTGGATTCCTATGAGCCGACCATATGGCAGGACACTGAAATAATTGCCCCCCTGGAAGAGATGAAGAACTTTAAAGTAGCCAACGACTAATCGTCCGGATGCATAAAACGCTGTTTGGAGAGCAACTCTTCCTCCGTTTCCACATGACTTTCATCAGGCACACAACAATCTACCGGGCAAACGGCGGCGCACTGCGGCTCTTCGTGAAACCCCATACACTCCGTGCACTTATCCGGTGCGATATAATATACCTCATCGCTGACAGGCTCCTGGACGGCATCCGCATCGACAGCCTTTCCATCTGGAAGCACTACCTTCCCTTTAAGGGACGTTCCGTCGCTATAGCGCCATTCTTCGGCCCCTTCATAAATGGCCGTATTAGGACATTCGGGCTCGCAAGCCCCACAGTTTATGCACTCGTCGGTGATAATTATCGCCATCGTTGTTTTCTTTTTCGAACAACGAATCCCCGCAGATTTGTTCTAAGCCCGGTGATCCGTATTTTTGTACAAAGTTAAGGGCTGAACCGCTCTCTTACAAATTTCATGAAAACCAAAGATCCATCTTTTCGGGCACTGCTTCAACTGGGCGAGCAGCTCCGTGAACTGACATCACGACGCCCAGGGGAAATCGACCTTGAACCGGAGGTATCTGCTTCCCGCAGCGTTCGATCGCAAAGTGAGTTGGGAGCGCTACTTGAAAGCGTTCGACAGCACAACCCATGGTTTACAGAAGAATCCTCCATATATGCGTTGAGGTATTGGGCAGATGCCCTCTCGGAAGATGCCCTGGAGCAATGGCTGTCTGCCTATGACGCCCCAGCCAACAGCCCGCGGGTAGTCGCCCTGATTATGGCGGGGAATATCCCACTTGTGGGTTTCCACGATCTGATTTCAGTCCTTTTGACCGGCCATGATGCCCTGGTCAAAAGCGCTTCAAAAGACACCCTTCTGCTCAAATACCTGGTAGGCCTTCTCACTGGTTTTAATCCGGAGCTTAAAAACCGTATTCGTTTTACAAACGGGAAACTCGACACCTTTGATGCGGTAATCGCGACGGGAAGCACCAATACAAGCCGGTATTTTGAGTATTATTTTTCAGATAAACCACATATTATCCGTAAAAACAGGCACGGAGTTGCCGTGTTATCCGGGCGGGAAACACCTGCCGAACTAAGCGGTCTGGCAGAAGATATATTCAGGTATTTTGGTATGGGCTGTCGCAGCGTCTCCAAACTCTATGTCCCTCAGGGCTATGACTTCGACCCCCTGTTCAATGCTTTTTACCCATACAAGGACCTTGTCGACCATCAGAAGTACGGGAATAATTACGATTACAACAAGGCAGTGTATCTGATGAGTGGCAGCCCCATGCTGGATAACGGTTTTCTCCTGTTGAAGGAAGACCCGGGTTTAGGTTCCCCCATAGGTACCTTATTTTATGAATCCTATGAAAAACAAGACGCTGTAGCCCAAAGACTAGAGGCCATTGAGGAGGAACTCCAGTGTATTGTCGCAGGCTCCTGGTTCCCCGGGGCCATTCCGTTTGGAAGTTCCCAGCAACCCGGACTCGACACTTATGCCGATGGAGTGGACACTGTTGACTTCCTGTTGAAAACATCAGCAGAATCTCCCTCGGCCATTTAGGCTGAAGCCCGCGATTTTTTCAGAACTTTACATCCTTATAAAGCAACGTTCAGATGAAGAAACACAATTTCAGTGCAGGCCCATGTATCCTTCCGGAAGAAGTCCTGAAAAAGGCAGCCGAAAGCGTCATCGACCTGGAGGGCTCGGGACTTTCCCTTATCGAAATCTCGCATAGAAGCGAAGCTTTTGTGTCCATTATGGAAAAGGCGCGGCATTTGGTCCTGGAACTCCTCGATTTGGAGGACAAGGGCTATAAGGTACTTTTTCTGCAGGGCGGAGCGAGTCTGGAATTCCTGATGGTCGCCTATAACCTTCTGGAAACCTCCGCAGGGTATATCAATACAGGCACTTGGAGTGACAAGGCAATTAAGGAAGCCGGAATGCTGGGGCGTGTGGTCGAAATCGCATCTTCAAAGGATGAAAATTACAATTATATCCCCAAGGGGTATTCGGTACCCGAAGGTTTGGATTATCTCCACCTTACGACGAACAACACAATTTACGGCACCCAATTCAAAAAATTCCCTCAAACAGACACCGTTCTAGTAGCGGATATGAGCTCTGATATTTTTTCAAGGCCGATGGATTATTCAAAGTTTGACCTGATCTATGCGGGAGCCCAGAAAAATATGGGTCCGGCGGGTACGACCCTTGTGGTGGTCAAAGAGGAAATCCTCGGTAGGGTTACCCGTAAAATCCCATCCATGCTAAACTACGCCGTACATATCGGCAAGGACAGTATGTTCAACACCCCTCCTGTTTTCGCCGTTTATACCTCGTTACTTACACTGGAATGGTTAAAGGCACGAGGGGGGATTGAAGCTATCGGTGCTGAAAATGAGAAAAAGGCAACCCTGCTCTACTCCGAAATCGATTTAAACCCCCTCTTTACAGGGTATGCCAAGGCGGAAGACCGCTCGATGATGAATGCCACATTTACCCTTACAGAACCCGCTCTGCAAGAAACCTTCGACGCAGCCTGGAAGGCCGCCGGAATTAACGGCCTGAACGGCCACCGTTCCGTTGGGGGCTATCGCGCTTCCATGTACAACGCGCTTCCCCTGGAAAGTGTAGGCGTGCTCGTAGACGTTATGAGCGACCTGGAGCGAAAAGCCTGATCGGGTCTTTACACAGAATCCTATATTTGCACCCCTATGGTTGTATTAGCGAATGATGGAATTACCTCAGGAGGGCAAAACACCCTTGAGAAAGCAGGTTTTGAGGTTCGGGCAGTCCATGTAGCCCAGGAACAACTGGCCAACTACCTTGTCGAAAATAAGGTTTCAGCACTTTTAGTGCGTTCTGCAACCCAGGTGGGCAGGGATATCATCGACAGGTGTCCCGATCTAAAGCTGATCGGACGAGGTGGTGTGGGAATGGACAATATTGCCGTAGCCTATGCCCGTGAAAAAGGCCTGCATGTAATCAACACCCCGGCGGCGTCTTCAGATTCGGTTGCCGAACTTGTTTTTGCGCACCTTTCCGGTGGGGTACGGTACCTGCATGAAGCCAACCGCCTGATGCCCCTCGAAGGAGAAGTGCATTTTAAGGCCCTTAAAAAATCATTTGCCGGCGGTACAGAACTCCGTGGGAAAACCCTGGGTGTTATCGGGTTTGGTCGTATCGGGAAGGCCGTGGCACGTATCGCACTCGGGGTGGGAATGAACGTCATTTACAACGACGAAACCTCGCCTTCGGAACAGGTCGAAATCCCTTTTTATGACGGGAGGTCTGTCCGGTTCGATTTAGAAACAATTCCCTTCGAAGACCTGCTGGAGCAAGCCGATTTCGTCACCCTGCATGTACCCGCCCAGAAGAAACCCGTTATCGGTGCGGAAGAAATTGAAAAAATGAAAACAGGGGCTGCCTTAATCAATACCTCCAGGGGAGGTATTGTCGATGAAGTCGCTTTGGTGGATGCCCTGGAGGCGGGAAAACTAAGCTTTGCCGCATTGGATGTTTTCACCTCAGAACCCAAACCGGAAATACAGATTTTGATGCAACCCAAAATGTCCCTCAGCCCACATATCGGGGCTTCTACTGCAGAAGCCCAGGAGCGTATAGGGGAAGAATTGGCCCAGGGGGTTATTCGCCTGCTGCAAACTAAATAGGACTTCGGTTATAATCGCGTCAGGTCGGAATACATAATTGCAAGGAATATAGCCCCGCGTTCCTGGGAAGACTCCTCTTTTTTACCCTTGTCGATCTGCGTATCGCGTCCCAGAAACCGCAAGGGTATCTTAACACCGGACACTTCAAACGCTACTTTGATTTTGGAGGGAAGTATTTCCCGTTTTCCCGAATAGTTATAAAAAATGTCGTAAACCCCGTTTTTCTTGGTGCTGATCTGGGTCTTCAGGACTTGTAAAGTCTCCGGGGCAATCCAAACGGAAGCAATGGAATAGTCCGAGGCGTCCGTTGTAGGGATGATTTTTATCAAATGGCAGTTCCTCCCCTCCAACTGTACCTTCCCCAGGCTCAGGGTCATAAAAGGATATTTGTACAACTCATTAAGTGTGAAATCCAGACCGCGCTTGGGTATCATCACAAAATCTTCGGATGAAATAGAAATTGGGCTTCCCTTCTTAAAGCGGATCTCCGCTTCCTTGACAGGCATATTGACAAAGCTGATATCTACCTCCATCTGCACATGGGCCTGAAAAGAAACTATAGAATCTGCCCGTTCTTTGACCGCAACCAGCATCGGGTCTACCTCCTGACCCGTGAGTAATGAAGCACCCAGAAGGGTGACAATAAACAGGGGGAATACTTTCATGTGATATCCCTTTTTTGAAAGACACGTATCCCGATCCAGGCAATCAGCCCGGTATATGCGATAAGGACCAGACTTTTGTTCAGAATTGTCCGAAAGGGGATTTCAGAGAAGAAGACATACTGCCAACTATCGGTAAGTTTGGGAAAAAACAAACTGTTCACCCACTTGGAATCGAATTCTAAACGCAGTAATAACGTGGTTCCGATTAAAAACAAGGCTGCTACGATCCAGGTGACTGTGGCCTCCTGGAAAAGAACGGCCAGGGTAATGCTGACCACAGCATAGAAAAACATCGTCAAAGAACCAACCAGAAAGGCAATCATCAGGCGGTTAAATGCCTCCGTAGAGTTGTAAAAACTCAATCCTTCCAGAAAAACAACCAGGTCTCCCTTTCCGAAAAACAGGTAGGACAGCAAAAAGGTCGATAGGATTAGTATCCCGAGTATAAAGGCGGTAAAAACCAGTGCGGCGATATATTTACTGATGATGTATTGCTGCTTGGAGACCGGTTGAAGCAAAACAGCCTCCACCGTGCGATCTTTATATTCCCCGGTGAGAAAACCAGATACCACGATCATCAGGATGAGCGGAATATGAAACCAAAAGGAATTCAACACCAAATAAATAATGAGGTTGCCGTTCAGCAAATTTCCCTGAAATTCGAATGATTCCCGGAGGTTTTCCAAAAAAACATCCAAAAATTCCCGCCCCTGGAAATACGCACTTACCATTATAAAGGCTTCAAGCACAAAAACAGCGGCAATCGCATAGAAAGTCTTACGCTGTTTGAAGATTTTAAAAAGCTCGGTGCGAATCAGGTTTCTCATTCCGGCGTTTTTTCGAATAAAGCGGTGAGATTGGTCTGCGGCACACATGCCGTTAAGATAACTCCGGGCTCTGCGCTTAACCTTTGAATGATTATATGGATGGAATCCTCCTCCAAATGCAGGACTATGCTTCCCGTTCGTTGCTCGATATCAGCTTTTGCAAGCGTTGTGGAAGATTCCAGGCCCGTTCCATAAAGGAGATATGACCGGGCGGCCTGTTGTAAAATTTCCCTGGCAGGTCCTTCCCGCACAATTTCGCCCTGGTTGATCACATATAAGCGATCGCACAAATCCCCAAGCTCCACCAGGTTGTGGGAGGATATCAGGATTCCGATCCCCCTGGATTTCGCGAGCTCCCGAATCTCATCCTGCAGGGTGCGAATACCCATTGGGTCAAGGCCTGAAAAAGGTTCGTCAAGAATCACACACTCCGGCTCATTTAAGAGGGCTATCGCCAGGCCCAGACGCTGTTTCATCCCCATCGAAAAATGGCGTACCGGATCCTTTCGCAAAGGGGACAGCCCCACCTGTAGCAATTGAGATTCGATGTCTGCGCGATTTAATTCAAGTCCCTGAATGCGGGAGAATACCCTGAGGTTCTCAAAGGCGGACAAATACCCGTAAAGCGCGGGCTTTTCAATGATCCCCCCCAAAGGCTTCGAAGCCTCTGAGTGGATTTCGAGGGTGCCGGAGTCCCGGCTGACCAGCCCGAGCAAAATTCGAAATAAGGTTGATTTTCCCGCCCCATTCGGTCCTATAAGGCCGCAAATTTCACTGCGATTTAAGCTGAGGGACACCCCCTTAAGGACTTCCAGCGAACCATAGGTTTTACAGACATCCCGGGCATCTAAGATCATGTAATTCCCTCCAATAGGATATTTCGGAAATCATACCTGGGTTTATAGTACTTTTCCAAAAAGGTGCGTTGCCAGAAAAATTTCCGAATCATAAACAACGGATCCTTGACCATGAAATAAGGAACATAATGATACCACTTCACCCCCTTTTTAGTGTAATACTCTTTAAGTTCAGGTTCCATCCCCAACTCACGAGCCGCTTGTAAGGCCGCATTTCGCTGGCACTTGGAGCCGATAAAACGATTCGCTATCCTGGGCTGGAATCCATAGGCGAAGAATAAATCTTTGGCTTTCTTATAATCCTGAAAGCGGGACCATCCGTCCATTATAGTTAAAAAAATATGGACGAAAGAGAAAAGAAAAAAGGATATCCAGAAAACGATCCAGAAAGCGTTGCCTCCCTGAATTGAGATTTTCAGCATATACCCATACAACAAAGATTCAAGTATAAAGAGAAACAGAGAACCGTGAAGCAATCGCCCAACCCGGTAGTAGGAAACGACCCAATGGGGTTGTTGTGGTAAATCCGAAAAAGTCATGGTCAAATATAATTATTCTTGTCAAATGTTAAGGTTGTATTAAATACTAAAAATTTCAGGACTGCTTTTATCGTGAAAAGTAGGGAGTTGATCGTATTTTACTTATTTTCAAAAGCTAAAACACAATGAAAATGTCAGGTATACAAGATTTACTCAGCAGCTCTATGGCTTCCGATTTGATCAGGGGACTCGCGAGCGAAACAGGCCAACCTGAAGATAAGACCGCGGAACTCCTCGCCATCGCCATGCCCACCATGTTGGGCGCTATGAAAAAGAACGTCAGAAGCCCAGAGGGCGCGGAAGGGTTAATGAATGCGCTCTCCACCAGGCATACCGGTGATATCCTGGAAAATCTTAGCGGAATTTTTGAAGGGGGTGTGGACCAGAGTTTTAAAAACGACGGCGCCGGGATACTGGGGCATCTTTTTGGTTCCAATCAACCGGCCGTTGAAAACGCCCTAAGCCAGCGTTCTGGAATGAATCCGGCGGCTATCTCCCAAATTATTCAAATGGCAGCCCCAATTATCATGGGACTTATTGGAAGGCAGCGCGCTCAAAGTGAGATTTCAGATGCGGGAGGCTTAGACTCCCTTCTGGGCGGTTTATTGGGAGGGCAGTCCCAGACAGACCTTGGAGCCCTATCCTCTCTACTGGACGCGGATGGAGACGGGAGTTTTTTAGACGATGTAGGGGATATGATCAGTGGCAATTCCAAAAGCAGCGGAGGCCTTGGCGGGCTGCTTGGAGGACTTTTTGGCAAATAAAGAATCCTGAAGCCCGGTTTTATAAATCTCAAAC
>Ga0272441_10004884_pt1 | contig 23799 bp, 19 predicted proteins | sample SSMProp6N_FD_193582 | JGI IMG/M metagenome (GOLD analysis project Ga0272441, IMG submission 193582) | Marine sediment archaeal communities from Little Sippewissett salt marsh, Falmouth, MA, United States - SSM-Prop-6N | ecosystem: Environmental > Aquatic > Marine > Wetlands > Sediment ...
GCCCCGGCCGCCGCGCCCCGTCCGGCGGGAAAAGAAGCCCGGCGAGCCGAACTTCTTCGGCCTCTGAGGACCGGTCCCCGCGAAAAAGGTTCCAGGAGTCTTTTTCGTGCCGGGCTTCTTGCCGACGACCGACGGCGTTGGAGCGAAAAAGACTCCTGGGACCTTTTTCCGGTCACGCCATGCCCGGCCCGCGCGCTGGACATCCGCCCCGCCTGCCGATACAGTTGGGGGCACCGTGCCCGATTCCACCGACCGAGCCGACGCGAAGGCCCGTCTCCGGCGCGAGATGGCCAAGCGCCTCGCGCGCCTCGACCCCGACCGGCGCCGCGACGCCGGCCGGGCCGTCGTCCGGCACCTGGCGGCGCTGCCCGCCGTGGCGGAGGCCGGCACGGTCATGGCGTTTGTGTCGCTTGCGACGGAGATCGACACGTGGCCGGCCATCCGTTGGGCGTGGGCGCGCGGCAAGCGGGTGGCGGTGCCTCGCGTGGCGCCGTGGCCCGAGGTGGCGGCCGGTGCGGATCGATCGCCCATGATGGTGCCGGTGCTCTTGGCGCCGGCCGAGGTGGCGGAGCCGCCCGCGCATCCGGCCCTTGCGCCGGGGGCGTTCGGGATCCTGACCGCGCCGGACGCGCCCGTTGTGCCGGCGAGGGAGATCGAAGCCGTCCTCGTCCCGTGCGTGGCGGTGGACCGTCAAGGGAACCGGCTGGGCCGGGGCGGCGGGTACTACGACCGGTTCCTCTCGCGGCCCGAGGTGCGGGCCGTCCGCGTCGCCCTGGCGCTCGGCGCGCAGGTCGTGGACGCCGTGCCCGTCGGCGACCGCGACGTGCCGGTCGATGGCATCGTGACCGAGGACGAGGTCCTGCGGTTTCACCGGTCGGCCGGGGGGCCGGCTGCATCCGAGACCCCGACGGGGGAGGAGTAGCACAGGTATGACCAGATTCGGACGCATCGTGGTGACGGCCGTTGTGGCAGTGGTCCTCATCGGCGTGACGTTGATCGCGGCGCATTACCTGCGCCGGTCGGGCGAACCGCCGCTCCCGGAGTCGTCGGAGACGGCGGCGTCGACGGACGCGGTCGTCGTGGAGACGCCGGGGCAGGCCCCTGCCGCCTCGGGCGTCGGCGAGACGGCGCCTGCGGCGGCGCCCGGCACGGCCCCCGTCGAAGACCCGGCCGGCGAGCCGGCCGCGCCGCCTGCGGCCAAGGAGACGGAAGCGGCGGCGGAGGCGGCGCCGGCGGCGCCTGAGGCCGCGCGGCCCCCGGCCGAACCCGACGGGGCGGACCTCGCCACGGCCGCCCTCGCGATGGTCGACGACCGGCCCGTCGTCGCGCAGCAGCGCCTCAGCGAGGCCGTCCGGATGGGCGTCAGCGGCGACCTGGCCGTCCGCGTCAACAAGGTCGTCCGCGACTTGGCCGACCGGCTCCAGTTCGCCGGCGCCTGCCGGCCGGGCGATGCGTACTCCAAGTACCACACGGTGCAGCCGGGCGAGACGCTCTCGGCGATCGGTCAGAAGTACCTCATCCCGTACCCGCTGGTGATGAAACTGAACGGGCTGGAGACGTCCGCCATCCGGGCCGGGCAGAAACTGAAGGTCGTCCAGGGGCCCATCCACCTGGAGGTGCTGAAAGGTGGGTTCGAGTTGCGGGCCTGGGTGGACAAGGTGTGCGTCCGCGCGTACCCGGTCGCGCTGGGACGGAACAACGGGACACCCGAGGGCACGTTCAACGTCAAGAACAAGGTCCGCAACCCCCCGTACCAGCCGCAGCACAAACCGAAGTCGGAGTACCGCGACGCCGGGGCGCCGGACAACCCGCTCGGGACGCGGTGGATCGACCTGGGGAACCATTACGGCATCCATGGGACGATCGAGCCGGAGTCCATCGGCCAGCAGGTCTCGGAGGGATGCATACGGATGTACAACCGTCACGTGGAGGAACTGTACGACCTGGTGGTGGTGGGGGCGTCGAAAGTGGAGATTCGCCCGTGAATGTAGGGCGCCGGCGCCGTTCTTAAGGCAAGCGCGCAGGTTGGGGGGAATGACGAATGACGAGTGGCGAATGCCGAGGGAATGACGAAGAAAGGCAAGGCGCGAAGCCGAAGCCTCATCCTCTTGAGCTGGAAGAACGGACCGCGAAGTTCGGGGAAGCCGTCATTCGGTTTGCCAAAGCGATTCCGCACGATGCGGTTGGTAGGCCGTTGATCAGTCAACTCGTCCGAGCCGCGACGAGTGTCGGCGCCAACTATTGCGAAGCCGACGACGCCGGTTCGCGGAAGGAGTTCAGGCACAGGATCAGTATTTTTCGAAAAGAGGCAAGGGAAACGAAGCACTGGCTGCGCATGGTTGTGGCCGCAGACGGTCGCCTGCGCGACCAGGCCAAGCCCTTTTGGCAAGAGGCCAAAGAACTGAACCTGATCTTCTCTGCCATTTTCAGAAACACGAAGCCGTAAGAGGGGGAATTCGCCATTCTATCGTCATTCGCCATTCGTCATTGCGCCGCCATTCTCTGGCGGCGTTGGGTCCGTTTATCCGTATAATACAGTGTAAGCCGCGCCTCAGACGCCGGCACGGGAGGTCCCTGTGACGACATTATCGAACTACCGCCCGTACCACGAAGTGCTCGTCCGTGTGGAGCGGGTCCGGTCGCGGATGCGGAGCCTGGCGATCCTCGAAGGGCTCTTCATCCTCGTGACGGTGCTTTGCGGCACGCTGCTGCTGGTGACGCTGGCCCAGGGGTATTTGCGCTTCGGGCCGGTCGGCCGGCTCATTCTGCTGCTCGTGGGGGCGGGCGTGGCCGGGGTGGCGTTCTGGCGATGCGTGGTCGTCCCGCTGCGGTACGATCCGAACGACAAGGAGGTCGCCCGTTTTCTGGAAACCCGCCTGCCGGAACTCGGCAACAGCCTGATCAACACGATTCTGCTCGCCGAGGAGGCGGACGCGTGGTCCGGCCCGCTCGTGGCGCGGGCCATCGACGAGGCGTCGGCCGGGTCGCGGGGCGTGGACCTCGCCTCGGCCGTCAGCGAGCGGCGGGCCCGCCGATGGGGTCTGGCGGCGTGCGGGGCGCTGGCGGTGCTGGCGGCGTTCGTCGTCCTGGCGTTCGGACGGTTCTCCTCGGCCGGGCTCCAGATCCTCATGCCGTTCTCCAACATCTCCTCCGTCGGGGCCGTCCGGTTCCTCTCCGTCACGCCCGGCAACGCCGACTGGATCAAGGGCGAGCCGATGGTCATCGAGGCCCGGATCTCCGATCCGCACGGCAAGCGGTTCGACGGCGAGATCGAACTCGCCGGCGCCGCCGAGTGCGGGGCTCAGCGCAAGGCCCTCCTCTGCGCCGCGACCGGCCTCGACCGGTTCACCTACCGCGTGCCCCAGGTGCTCGAACCGTTCACCTACCGGCTGCACGTGGGCGGGACGGAGAGCCGACCGTTCCACGTGGCCCTCAAGGAGCCGCCCCTCATCGAACGGATCGACGTGGTCTACCGCTATCCCGCCTACACCGGCCTGGAGCCGCAGACCGTCGAGAACAACGGCGGCGAGGTGCGGTGCCTCGTCGGCACGCAGGTCCAGTGGCGGGCCCGCGTCTCCTCGCCCGTCGAGGCGGCCACCCTGATGTTCGGCGACGGCGAGAAGGTCACGTGCCTGGCCGGCGACGACGGGCGAACCCTGACCGGCCGCTTCACCGTGCTGGAGGACGGGACGTACGAGGTCCATCTGGACGGGCAGACGCCCGGCGGTGCGGCCGTCGTGTACCGCGTCAAGGCCCTGGAGGACGGGCCGCCCGTCGTCCAGTTCACGGTGCCCGGCCGCGACGTCGCCGCCGCCGTCGGAGACACGGTCACGATGAGCCTGAAGGCGGCCGACCGGTACGGCGTGGCGCAAGTCCGTCTGCTGGCCCAGGTCGAGGGGCAGCCCGAGCCGCAGGTCGTCCGCGCCTGGACCGAGTTTGCCAACGCCAAGGAAGCGGTGATCGATCACGGCCTCCACCTGGGCCAGGCCCGGTATCGCGAGGGCCAGACCGTCACGTATTGGGCCGAGGCGCAGGACGGCCGGACGTACCAGGGCGGCGACACGCCGCGCGGCCCGAACGTCGCGACGACCGCCAAGTACAAGATTGTGCTCCAGGACAAGGACGAGGCGGCCGCGCAGCGGTTGGGGCAACTGTCGCAGCTGTTCGACCGTCTGCGGGAGATTTTGAAGAAGCAGGAGGACGCCCGCGCCGCCTCCGACGGCCTCGCCGGGATGAAGCAGGCCGACGCCGTCCGGACGGCCGGCGGGTCGCTCCGCGGGGCCCAGGAAACGATTCGCCAGGACACGCGGTCGGTGGTCCGCGACGTGACGTTCGACGCCGAGACGGCCCCGATCCGCGAGACGCTGGAGATGCTCGCCGCCAACGAGATGGCCTCGGCCGTCCGGGCGGCCGGGGCGGTGGCCGACCTCGACGGCTCCGAGCCGATCGCCCAGGTGCCGGCCCTGACCGCGGCCCTTGTGAAGGACCAGGAGACGATCCTCGCGGTCCTCCGCCGGCTGCTCGACATCACCGGCCGCCTCGCCGACGCCGTCAAGGACGAGCAGAAACGCCTGTCGGCGTCCGACATGCCGGACGATACGCTCGACGACCTGAAGGAACTCCGCGACCGTCTGCGCGACTTCCTGGACGAGCAGAAGAAGGTCATCGAGGCGTCGAAGGAACTGGCGAAGCGGCCCGTCGACGATTACCAGGAGACCGACCAGCGGGAACTCGAGCGCCTGAAGGCCATCGAGGACCAGTGGGACAAGTTCCTGACCGAGGCGATCTCCGATTTCTCGAAGGTCCCCGAGGTCTACGCCTCGAACCCGAGCCTGTGCAAGGAACTTATCGAGGTGAAGACGGACGTCGAGATGGCGGCCGACGCCCTCTCGAAGAAGGCGATGGACATCGTCGTGCCGCTCGAGGAACTCGGCATGGAGGGGGCCGAGGAAATCGTCGAGAACCTCGAACGCTGGCTCCCTGATACGCCCGACCGCGAGGCCTGGAGCCAGGAGGACTTCACGGGCGACTACGAGATTCCCCACGCCGAACTCCCCGAGCAACTGGAGGACCTCGTCGGCGACCTCCTGGAAGAGGAGGAGGACCTCTTCGAGGAGATGGACGACGTGACGAGCAACGCCGGCGACTCGATCGACAAGGGCGCCGGATGGGACGCCATGGACGGGCCCATCTCGAGCTTCTCCGCCAAGGGCGTGACCGGCAACCGCCTGCCGAACACGAGCGAAATCAGCGGACGCTCCGGCGAGGGACGCACCGGCAAGGCGTCCGGCGAGTTCGTCGAGGAAACCGCCACCGGCAAGGGCGGTCGCCGCACACCCACCCGCCTCTCGCCCGACGATTTCTCCAAGGGTGAGGTCAAGGATACGAGCGGCGAGGCCCCCACCGGCGCCACGGGTGGCGGGAAGATCTCCGGCTCCGGACAGGAGGGGCTCGAAGGGCCCGTCCCGCCGGAGGTCCAGCGAAGGATGGGCGCGCTCGCCGGCAAGCAGGCCCAACTCCGCAACAAGGCCGAGGGCGTCAAGGCCGGCCTCCAGGTCCGCAACTACGAGTCGTTTACGCTCGACCGGGCCATCGACCAGATGCGCCGCGTCGAGCGCGACCTCCTCGCCGGCCGGTATCACAACGCCATGCGACGGCGCGACGTCGTCCTGGAGAACCTCAAGGGCACCAAGATGCTGCTGACGGGCGAGATGCGCGTCCGCCGCGACTCGAGCGCCGCCCTTCCGACCGAGGTCCAGAAGGACGTCCTCGACGCCCTCGAAAAACCCATGCCCCGCGGCTACGAGGAGTACCTGAAGCGGTACTACACGCGGCTGAGCGAGGGCGACTGAGGTCGCGGTAAATGGAGTAGCCCCGAAGGGGCGCGCGGACTGTAGCCACGGGCGCGAGCCCGTGGAGTGTCATGCAGGAATGTTCTGTTCTGGAGAGCCCCGGCAGGGGCGATTGAGGCTCAGTCGCCCCTGCCGGGGCTCTGTGTAACCCGCCGCCGTCGCACCACGGGCTGGCGCCCGTGGCTACACACCACATGCCCCGCTGGGGCATGGCCCGCGGAACGCCAGTACCATGGCCGCAGGTCGGGGTTTAGGTTAACGTGTCGTTGCCCCGCATGAACGAAGGAGCACGCATGAGGACCTGGAGCATCCGCCTTGCCGTGGCCGCGACGGCCGCCTTTATGGCCGCCCCGTCCCTGGCGGCCGACTGGCCCCAATGGCGCGGCCCGAACTTCGACGGGTCCAGCCCGGAGACGGGCCTGCCGGAGACGTGGAGCCGCTCCGACGGCATCGCGTGGTCCGCGGCGTTGCCCGGTCCCGGCGACGCCACGCCCATCGTGTGCGGGGAGCGCGTGTTCGTCAGTTCGACGGACGCCGGCTCCCGGGCGCTGGTCGCGCTGGCGTTCTCGGCGAAGGACGGGCGGTCCCTCTGGAAGGTCCGCCTCGGCACCGACGCCCGCGCCCCGCAGAACACGATGGCCTCCCCCTCGCCCGTCACGGACGGCAAGACGGTCGTGTTCCTGTACGGCACGGGGGAGATGGCGGGTCTCACGGTGGACGGCAAGGTCCTCTGGCGGCGGAACCTGGGGGTCGAGTTCGGAAAAGTTAATGTCAAATATGGCTATAGTTCCAGCCCGCTTCTGTACGGCGGCCGGGTGTACGTCCTGATGCTCCGCCGGCCCTGGCCGTACGGGTACAGCCCCGGACGGGCCACCGCGGCCGGCCGCAGCCGCCGGCTCGACTCCTACCTCCTGGCGATGGACCCGGCCACCGGCAAGACGCTGTGGCGGCAGGTCCGGCCGACGGAGGCGACCAACGAGTCGTTCGAGTCGTATGGCACGCCGGTGCCGCTGGAAGTGAACGGGCGGGTGGACCTGGTCATCTCGGGCGGCGATTACGTGACCGGTCACGACCCCGCCACGCGGGCCGAGCGGTGGCGGTGGTGCTATAATCCGCAGCACCGGGACAGGCAGCGGCTGATTCCGTCGCCGACGCCGGGCCGGGGGCGCGTCTTCGCCCCTCTGCAGCGGGGGAGCCGCCTCGTGGCCCTGGAGCCCGCGGGCGAGACGGCCAAACCGATCTGGGACGTGGGCGGCCGGTCCTCCGACTCCGCCACGCCGCTCCTCTACGGCGGCCGCCTGTACGTCCTCGACAGCGACCGCAAACGCCTCCACGTGCTCGACCCCGCCGGCGGCGACGAAAAGGGCAGGGTGGACCTTGGCGGGGCCGTCTGGCGGGCGTCGCCGACCGGGGCGGACGGCAAGATCTACTGCCTGAGCGCCGCCGGCGAGGCGGCCGTCATCCGGGCCGGCGATGCGCCGGAAATCATTTCACGCATCGACATGGGCGGAAAGAGCATCCGCTCCACCATCGCCGTGGCGGGCGGCCGGCTGTACATCCGCACCAGCGAGCGGCTCTGGTGCGTGGGCGGGTAGCGCGCCGCCGGCGGGCAGGGCCGGCCGTCCCGACGCCGCCGAACCGGCCCCGGGCCGGCCGATCACTCCAGCGGGACGGCCTCTTCGATTGTCAGGTCCACGTTCTTCGGGCTCGTCACGTTGACGTAATACGTGCCCGGACCCCGCTGGACGACGTGCTGGCCTTTGCGGCCCGTGCCGGCCCAGATGATCGTGGCGGCGATGCCCGAGGGACGCACCTTGAACACGTTGACGACGACGGCGTTGCCCGAGAAGACGGGTTCCGCCTCCCACGTCACCCGCCAGAACGGGGACGATATCTCGAAACGGTTCGTCCGTATGTGCAACTGGCCCTTTCCCGGGGTGCCGGGCGTCGACAGGGTCACCGATACCTGGCGCCACGTGAACTTCGGCTTCTTCTCGCTGGCGCTGTGACCGGTGCTCGGGCGGGACGGCGGCGTGGGGACGGGGTCGGACGAACCGCTGGCCGTCTTGGTGGTGCCCGGCTTGTAGGGATTCTCGTAGCGCGACGCCACGTGCCGCGCCAGCAGCCGCTCGTGCAGCCAGCCGTGGGCCGTCCAGATGCGGGCCGGGGCCGGACCGCGGGCCGACGGGCCGCACGGAAAGACCCACACGGGCTTCTCGTCGAAGCAAGCGGCGGCGGCGTCGGAGACGGCGCCCTGGCACGCCACGTCGAAGAGGCGGATCTTGACCGTCCGGTCGCCGCGCTGGACCTCGAAGGCGTCGCCGTCGGCGGGGGTCAGGGTGGAGGCGCAGTACGCGCCCCCCTCGGGCAGGCGGGCCTTGTCGGCGTCGACGTGGATGGCGGGCGGTGCCTGGAGCAGGGCGGCGCTCAGCCCCTCACGCCGCAGGGCGTAGCCGGCCTTGATCAGCCGCTCCGCCAGCCAGCCGTTCTTCGTCCACACGCAGGCGTAGACGATCGGGTCCGGGGCGTCGCGGTCGGCCCCGCACGGGAAGATCCAGACCGGCTCGGCCCGCAAAATGTTCTCGGACACGGTCTGGGCCAGGCCCTGCTGGCGGTCGTAGACCTTGCTGCAATCGGCACAGGACAGACGGATCTGGAACCGCTTGCCGGCGTCGTCCTCGAAGGTGAAGACGGCGGGGCCGATGTGGTGAATGCGGCTCATCGAGGCCGTGTAGAAGGCCGGTGCGGCCGGCATCGGCGGCGGGACCGCCTCCTCCTGCGCCGCCTCGGCTCCGGCGGTCGGAGCCGCCGGCGATAGGAACCCGAGGGCCCCGGCCGCCATCGCGACGACCATCCATACGTTGCGGGGCAGGTGACCGCTACGGTTGCTGTAAGGCATGGCCTTCCCCCCTTCGAGAAGGTGTGCTTCTCTTTCCCTATTAGACGCGGCCGGTGCGGGAAGTTCCAGATGGTTTTGAATTAAATCCGTGCCGCCGGGGCGGGAAAAACGCTGGCGGGGAGCCGCTCGCCGGACGAGAATCGCCGGGGGCACTTTCCAGCGGGAGGACGATCATGGGGCGGACCGTGTCGAACCGGTGGGGTCTGGTGGGTCCGGCCCTGCTCGCCGTCATGGCGGTGGGCGCCGCGGCCGGCGCCGCGCGGGCGGGCGAGAAGGAGGACGGTCTCCGCGTGCCGGAGGCTTGGACCCTCTCGCCGCCGGTCCTCGCGCCCGTCCAGCCGCCGCAGGGCGAGCACATTTCCGTCAAGGACCCGACCGTCGTCCGCCACGACGGCCGATGGCACGTGTTCGTGACGGTGCGCGGCCGGCCGCGGTCGCACTGCGTCCGGTACGTCTCGTTCGAGGATTGGGACGAGGCCGACGCCGCGCCCCGCCACACCCTGACGGTGGAGCCGGACTACTTCTGCGCCCCGCAGGTCTTCTACTTTCGTCCGCACGGCACGTGGTACCTGGTGTACCAGACGGGCCGGAAGGGCCGCACGCCGGGTCTGGAGCCGTCCTACGCCACGACCGAGACGATCGGTGCCCCGTCCTCCTGGAAACGGGGCGGGGGGATGTGGGGCGACCGGAACCTGAAGGGCGTGCCGCGGGCCATCGATTTCTGGATCATCTGCGACGCCGAGCGGGCGTACCTTTTCTTCACGTCGCTCGACGGGCGGATGTGGCGGATGTCCACGCCGCTCGACGCGTTCCCCCGTGGCTTCCGCGAGGCCGAGCCGCATCTCGCCCTGAAGGCCGGCATCTTCGAGGCGGGCCACACGTACCGACTCCTCGGCGGAGGCGGGTACCTGACGGTCGTCGAGGCCCAGGGGCCCGGCGGCCGGCGGTACTACAAGGCGTATCGGGCCGACCGCCTCGACGGCGCCTGGCAGCCGGTGGCCGATTCGTGGGAGCACCCGTTCGCCGGGGCGACGAACGTCCGCCAGCCCGACCCGCCGTGGGCCGACAACATCAGCCACGGCGAACTGCTGAGGGCCGGCACCGACGAGACCCTGCCCGTAGACCCGTCCCGGCTGCGATTCCTCATCCAGGGCGTGACGCAGCGGCGCAAGGCCGGTAAGCCGTACGGCGACATCCCGTGGCGGCTGGGGATCCTGACGCCGGCCGGCGGGCCGCGTTGAGCCGGCGACGGTACGTCGCCGGTCGTTCGACGCGCCGGGCGAGTTCACCCGCCGTAGCCCAAAGGGCGAAGGCGGGCCCGGCGCCTAAGTGTTCGGACGGCACATGGCGCGGCGGGTCTCCGTACCCGCCGCGGCTGTTGCCAGGGGCGCGGTGGGTACGGAGACCCACCGCGCTCAGACCGAAAGAGACTCCTGGCCCCTTTTCCCGCATTACGATTTCGGGATTTTCAGGGTTTCCCGCTTGACGAGTTCGGCGCGGCGAACTATGATTCCCGTTCCGAACTTAGAGAGCGCGTCCGGCCGCACATGCGCTAAGTGCTTATCGCTATGGAAGATACGAAACATTCCGGCCTCAGTGAGAGTCTCCAGGACTATCTGGAGGCCGTTTATCTCCTCGTCCAGCGCCATAGCGTGGCCCGGATGAAGGAGATTGCCGCCCTCATCGGCGTCGGGAAATCCAGCGTCACGGGGGCCATGCAGGCCCTGGCGGAGCGCGGCCTCGTCCATTACGAGCCGTACCAGTATGTGACGCTGACGCCCGATGGCGAGACGATCGGCCGGATGCTGCTTCGCCGGCACCGGGTGCTCAAGCGGTTCCTCATGGAGGTGCTCGGCGTGCCGGAGCAGGAGGCCGAAACGATCGGCTGCAAAATGGAGCACGTGATCAAGGGCGAGGTGCTCGCCCGCTTCGTGCAGTTCCTCCAGTTTGCCGATCGCTGGCCCTGCGGCGGCGGTTCGCTGGCCGATGCGTTTGAGGAATTTCTCCAGGAGACGGCCGGCGCCTCGTCCGACGGTGTGGCGAAGGGGGAAACCGCATGATCCCGGGCCCCGGTCCATCCGCCGACGCCGTGCCGCTGGAGTCGCTTCCCGACGGGTCGGCGGCACGGCTCGTCATGGTCCGCGGCGGGGCGGGGCTGCGGTCGCGGCTGACCGCGATGGGGCTCCGCACCGGGGCCGCCGTCCGCGTGATCCACAACGGCGGGCGGGGCCCGTTCGTCGTGGCGGCGGGCGAGTCGCGCATCGTGCTGGGTCGCGGCATGGCCCGAAAGGTCCTGGTCCTCCCGGACGACGGTTCCGGCGCCGGGGCATCGCCGTCCGCCTGATCGGAGTTTGTATCTCGCAGGTTGCGCGGTGGGTCTCCGTACCCACCGCGCTATGTCTTATCTCTCTGATGATGCGCGGCGCATGCGGAGACCCGCCGCGCACAAACTCATCCATTCGATTCTACACGCACGGAACAGACGATGGACGAGCATGCGCCATCCGCCCTCCCGCCGGCCGACGTCGGCGCGCCCGCCGCCCCCGGCCGGGCCGTCGAGCGGCTGACGGTGGCCCTGGCGGGCAACCCGAACTCCGGCAAGACGACCATCTTCAACGCCCTGACGGGCTCCCGCCAGCACGTGGGCAACTACCCCGGCGTCACGGTTGAGAAGAAGGCCGGCGTCCGCCTGCACCGGGGCGTGTGGCTGGACATCGTGGACCTGCCCGGCACGTATAGCCTGACGGCGTACTCGACGGACGAACTGGTGGCCCGCGAATTCGTCATCGAGGAGCACCCGGACGTCGTCGTCGACGTGCTCGACGCGTCGAACCTGGAACGGAACCTGTATCTGGCGGTCCAGTTCCTCGAACTTGGCGTGCCGCTCGTGCTTGTGATGAACATGAGCGACATCGCGGCGGCCCGCGGTTACGTGTTCGACCTGGACCAGTTGTCGCACCTCTTGGGCGGCGTGCCGCTGGTCCCGGCGGTTGGGAATCGCGGCGAGGGCGTGGAGGCGATCCTCGACGCGACGGTGGCCGTGGCGACCCACGCCCGGCGGGAACGGCAGGTGCCGCTGTCCTACGGGCCGGAGATGGACCGCGAGATCGCCCACCTGGGCCATCTGCTGGAGCCGGAGGCCGACCGCCTCGCCCCGCGCGAGCCGCGGTGGGTCGCGCTGAAACTCCTCGAGGGCGACCCGCGCATCCGCCAGCGCGTCGGCGAGCAGTGCGACCGCGGCGACGAGATCCTCCAGGCCGCCGACCAGGCCGTCCATCGCCTGACCGCCCTGGTGGGCGACGCGCCGGAGATCGTCATCGCCGACCGCCGGTACGGCTTCATCAGCGGGGCCTGCCAGGAGACCGTCCGCTCGACGGTGGAGTCGCGGCACACGCGGTCGGACCAGATCGACGCCGTCCTCACGCACCCGGTCCTCGGCCTGCCGATTTTCCTGGGGCTCATGTACGTCATGTTCTGGGCGACGTTCCGTCTCGGACAGTTTCCGATGGACGGCATCGACGCGCTCTTCCAGTGGCTGGGCGAGGCGGTGGGCGGTCTGTGGCCGGCGGGCAGCGACAGCCTCCTGCGCAGCCTGCTCGTCGACGGCATCATCCACGGCGTGGGCGGCGTGCTCGTGTTCCTGCCGAACATCCTCATTCTGTTCCTGGCGATCGCCGTGCTCGAGGACTCCGGCTACATGGCCCGTGCGGCGTTCATCGTGGACCGGTGGATGCACAAGATCGGGCTGCACGGCAAGAGTTTCATCCCGATGATCCTGGGATTCGGGTGCACGGTGCCGGCCATCATGGCGACGCGGGTGCTCGAGAGCCGGCGCGACCGCCTGACCACGATGCTCATCCTGCCGCTGATGAGTTGCAGCGCCCGGTTCCCCATCTACGTGATGCTGGCCGGGGCGCTGTTCCCCGAGACGTGGCGCACGCCGCTCGTCTGGTCGATGTACGTGGTCGGGGCGGTGGCGGCGGTGGTGCTGGCCAAGGTGCTCCGGAGCACGCTGTTCCGCGGCGAGACGGAACCGTTCGTCATGGAACTGCCGCCGTACCGCGTGCCGACCGCCCGGGGGGCACTGCTCCATATGTGGCAGCGCGGATGGATGTACGTGAAGAAGGCGGGCACCGTGATCCTGGGCATCTCGATCCTGATGTGGGTGCTGACGAGTTTCCCCGCGCCGCCCGAGGCGGCCGAGGCGGACGCCGACACCGGCCCCGCGGTCCGGCAGCAGGCCGCCCTGGAGCATTCCGTCGCCGGGCGCATCGGACGGGCCCTGGAGCCGGTGACCCGGCCGGCCGGCTTCGACTGGCGCATCAACACGGGGCTGCTGGGCGCGTTTGCCGCCAAGGAGGTGTTCGTCGCGCAGATGGCGATTGTGATGTCGCTCGGCGAAGAGGTCGGCCCCGAGAGCGAATCGCTCCACGACGCCCTCCGCCGAAACTACACGCCGCTCCAGGGAATGGCCGTCATGATCTTCTGCCTGCTCGGGTTCCCGTGCATGGCCACGGTCGCCGTGATGTGGCGCGAGTCCGGCTCGTGGAAATGGGTCGTCCTCCAGTGGGTCCTGCTGACGGGCATGGCGTACGCGGCGGCGGTCGTCGTCTACCAGGGGGGAACGCTCCTGGGGGTGGGCGGCGCATAGGATTCCAAGGGGGAGAGCGTTCCATGAGGCGACTGACGTGCGGTTTCCTGTATGTGATGCTCGTGGCCGGGCCCGTCTGCGCCGGCGCGCCGGCCGGCGGTGCCGCCGACGAGGCCTCGGCGGCGCCGGCCATCCACCGCGAGACGCCCCTCCGCGGCCCGGGCACGTCGCTCCACGAGCGCGAGACGCTCACCGACGGCTGGTTCGGCGCGGCGCCGCGCATGGAAGAGGCCGGCCTGACCCTCGGCCTCAGCGCCACGCAGGTCTATCAGGGCGTGGTCCACGGCCAGACGACCCACCGCCACGCCGGGCGCTGGGCGGGCAGTTACGACCTGGAGATCGAGGCGGACATGGATGCGCTCGCCAATCTCGACGGCGGCCGCGTGTACGTCCTGACCGAGGGCAGTTGGTCCGACGGCCTCGACGCCTCGTCCGTCGGCAGCCTCTTCGGCGTCAACGACGACGCGGGCGGCGACCGCAGCGCCGACGTCACGGAGTTCTGGTACGAGCACGCGTTCGCGGACGGGCGGGTCCGCGTCCGCCTCGGCAAGATGGACCTGACCGGCGGGTTCGAGTGCCACGACCAGCCCGTTGCGTTCGACGGCAACGTCTACGCCAACGACGAGACGACCCAGTTCCTGAACGGGGCGCTGGTGAACAACCCCGCCATCCCGTTTCCGGATTACGGTATCGGCCTGGCCGTGCACGTGGAACCCGTGGACGGCTGGTACGCCTCCACCGCCATCGCCGACGCCCAGGCCGACGTCCGCGAGGTCGGCTTCAACACGGCCTTCGACCGCGAGGACTACACGTTCAGCATCGTCGAGGTCGGCCACGTGGGCGAGTTGCCCTCGCCTCACGGGCCGCTGCCCGGGGCCGTTCGCGTCGGCCTGTGGTACGATCCCCAGCCGAAGGCCCGTTTCGACGGCCGAGGCAGCGAGCGCGACGACGTCGGCTTCTACGCCAGCGCCGACCAGATGCTGCTCCGTGAGGGTGACGACCCGGCGTCGGGGGAGGGGCTCGGCCTGTTCGTCCGTTTCGGATGGGCCGACGAGGCCGTGAACCCGATCGGCACCTTCTGGTCCGCCGGGTGCCAGTACCGGGGCCTCGTGCCCGGCCGGGACGACGACGTCCTCGGCGTCGGCATGGCCCGGGCGCGGGCGAGCGATGAGCCGGGGACAGGGTTCACCTCGGCCCACGAGACGGCCGTCGAGGCCTACTACGCCGTCCAGGTGACGCCGTGGCTGAGCGTCAGCCCGCACGTGCAGTACGTGGCGGACCCCGGGGCTCTGGACGGGGTCGACGACGCCGTCATCATGGGTGTTCGGGTGCAGGCGGCGTTCTGAGCAGGGCGAAAGGGGTTCCAGGCAAAAAAGGGTCCAGGAGTCTTTTTCGGATGAAGCGCACGCTGCGCGGCGGGTCTCCGCACCCGCCGCGCATGCCTCGGGCGCGCGGTGGGTGCGGAGACCCACCGCGCTTACTCTCAAAAGGACGCCTTTCCGAAAAAGACTCCTGGACCCTTTTTCGCGCGCACGCGGTGCGTCCGTGGGGCCTTCCCGGCAAAACGCTTGACAGGTTTGTACGCACCGATTACGGTACACATAGTCGAGGCAGGGGCGCGGGCGAGGTCGAGGGGACACCCACGGGGGCCGAGGGCGGAACCGATGCCTGCCGGCCGATCCCCATTCCCTGCAGGAAGGAGCCTTCTATGACGCGATCGGTGCAGGTGGCCGTCCTCGCTTTGCTGGCCCTGCCGGTGCTCGCCACCGCGCAGGTGCCGGCCGACCTGGGAGAGATTCGGCAGAAGAGCAGCCTGACGACGAACGACCGCACCCTTCTCCGGGAGTACCTCCAGCAGGCCGTCAAGGCCATGTTGACGAACACGGACGCGGATCGCCGCGGCATGGTGGCCGCCCGGAACAACCTCCTGGCCGAGGTTCAGACCGCCGAGGGCCGGACAGAGGCGTACCGCCAGGCGTTCGCCGAGGAGGCGCTGGCCGTCCTCCAGAAGGCCGGCGACCAGGCCGTCAGCCAGCCCGCCCGCGTCAATTTCGTGATGGTGCTGGCGGGCCTGGAGACGCTTCAAGCCGCCCCGCTGCTCCAGTCGGCCCTGGTCGATGACCCGTATCCCGCATCGCGGTATTGGGCCGCCAAGGGGCTGGCGATGCTGGCCCCGAAGATCGTGCAGCAGGTGGTGCCGACCCTGGAACGCGAGATCGCCACGGCCATTGAGAAGGCCCTCCAGAAGCCGCATTCCCCCGCGGTGCTGATGCAGTTGTTCGCGGCGCTGGGCACGTTTGACCACGAGAAGGCCCACGACATTCTGGCGGCTGGCGTGGTCGATAAGGCCGGGGGAATGGATATGTCGGACCCCGTGGTCCAGAAGATGGTGTCGGACATCGTGACCGCCCTGGAGCGGGTCTACTCGCGCGAAGTGCGTCCGGACGCCAAGAAGACCATGCTGCTGGCCTGCGCCACGCTGTGCACGCACATCATGCCGCCGCCGCCCGTTCCGGACGAGCCTCCCCCGGCGGGGTACGGTCGCCTGATGGTGCAACTCAACGCGTCGCTCGAGAAGATCACCGGCGAGGACGTGGGGTTCCAGTCGACCGAATCGCTCGCGATTCAGCACCTGTCGATGCTGGAGTGGGTGGAGCGGCTGGCACGGACGAAGCAGATCCCCCGGCGTCCGGCGATGCCCGCCGAGGTGGAAGAGGCCGTCAAGCAGCGCGAGGGGGGCGGGGGGGCGAGTGGCGGCGCGGGCGGCACCGCCGGTGAAAACGCCCCCGCCGTCAAAGCGGCGGCCGACGCCGGTACCTGATTGTCCTCTCCCGCGGCCCGGCCGGTGCCGTGGACCGCGTCGCCGTCGGCCGCCTAGGCCCGGGCCTCTGCAAACGGGTTCCCATGCGCACGCTGCTGGCATCCCTGGCCCTGGCCGCCGGCGCCGTCGTGGTGGCGGCCCTTATCGCTCACGGTTCGGGCGGCGCCCCGGCCGACCTCGTCTGGACGGCCGGAACCGAAGTCACCACCATCGACCCCGGCACGATGACCGCCCTGAACGATGGCCGCGTGGCCGCCGCCTTCTTCGAAGGCCTCACCGTCCTGGACCCCGTCGACCTGGAGCCGCGGCCCGGTGTGGCCGAAGCGTGGGACGTTTCCGACGATGGCCTCACCTACACGTTCCACCTGCGGCCGGACGCGAAGTGGAGCGACGGGCGGCCGGTCACGGCCGAGGATTTCGCCTACTCGTGGCGTCGCGTGCTGACCCCCGCCAACGCTGCCGAGTACGCCTACATGCTGTATCCCATCCACGGGGCGGAAGACTACTTCAAGGCCGCGCTCGACGCCCCGGCCGCCGCCGACTGGTCCCGTGTGGGCGTCCGCGTCGAGGGGCCGCACCGCCTGGTCGTCCGTCTGAAGCAGCCGTGCGCGTACTTCCTGGACCTCGCCGCCTTCCACACCTACCTGCCGGTGCGGCGGGACGTCGTGGAGACGTATGGCGATCAGTGGACCTTCCCGGAACACATCGTCTCGAACGGGCCGTACCGGCTGGTCTCGTGGGAGTTCCGCAGCCGCATGCGCTGGGAGAAGAACCCGTATTACTGGAACGCCGACGCCGTGGCGCTGGAGCGGATCGAATCCCGGGTCTTCGAGCATCCGAACACGGCGCTGCTGGCCTACGAGACCGGGGCGGTGGACCTGACGACGATCGTGCCGAACCTGGCCGTCCTGCCGCTGCTGGAGGCCCAGCGCGCACAGCGGCGGCGCGACGTGGTGTACGGCCGGCGCCTGGCGACGTATTTCTACCGGTTCAACTGCACGGCCGCGCCCCTGACGGACCCGCGGGTGCGGCGGGCGCTGGTGCTCGCGATCGACCGGGGCGAGATCATCGACCGGGCGGCCCGCGGCGGCCAGCAGCCCGCCCATGCCTTCGTGCCGCCCGGCATGAAGGGGTACGAGCCGGTCGAGGGGATCCCCGAGGACGTCGAAAAGGCCCGCCGCCTGCTCGCCGAGGCCGGGCACCCGGACGGGAAGGGCCTCGGGGAACTCGCCATCCTCGTCAACAAGGGCTTCGACCATGTCCCGCTGGCCGAGGTGATCCAGCAGCAGTGGCGGACGCACCTGGGCCTGAACGTGCGGATCGAGAAGGTCGAATGGAAGGTGTTTCTCGACATGGTCCACGGACTCGAGTACCAGATCGCGCGCGGCGGGTGGTACGGCGATTACGTGGACCCGAATACGTTCCTCGATATGTTTCTGACCGGCGGGGGGAACAACGAGACGGGGTGGTCCAACGCCGCCTACGACCGGCGCATCGCCGACGCCGCACGCGAGATCGACCCCGCCCGCCGCACGCGCATCCTCCGGCAGGCGGAACGGCTCCTGCTCGACGAGGTCCCCATCATGCCGATCTACTACTACACGGCGGCGTTCCTCGTCCGGCCGGGCCTGGAGGGCGTGGAGCCGAACCTGCTGAACCGCATCGATTTCGCCAGGCTCCGCTGGTCGCCGCACACACGCGGGGGGCGGAGGAGTCGCCATGACCCTGCTCCATGAGTACCAGGACGGGACGGCGTACCGGCGCGGCGCCATGCCGGCCCCGGAGCCGCACTGGCAGAGGCGCGTCGGGATGTACAAGTCGTACGTGGAGGACGGGGCGGCGCTGCTGGCCCTGGCGCGTCCGCCCACGCTGCCGAAGGCCGACCTCTGGGCGTGCCTCCGCTCCCGCCGAAGCCGCCGGCGCTTCACCGGCGAGGCGCTCCCGCAGCGAACGCTCATGCTGCTGCTGTGGGCCGCGCAGGGGATTACCGAGCCGGGACACCGGCCGCTGCGGACGGCCCCGTCGGCCGGGGCGCTCTATCCGCTGGAGACGTACGTGGCGGCGGCCCGGGTGGAGGACCTCGCGCCGGGCGTCTACCACTGGGAATTGCCGGAGGAACGCATCGCTCTCGTCCAGGGCCGAGACGACGTCGCCGACGCCGCGGCCGCCGCGTGCCTGGGGCAGCGGATGGTGGCCCGGGCCGCCGTCACGTTCATCTGGTCCGCCGTCTGGGGACGCAGCGCCCAGAAGTACGGCGACCGGGCCCTGCGGTACGCGTACCTGGACGCGGGGCACGCGGCCGAGAACCTCCACCTGGCGGTTGAAGCGCTGGACCTCGGCACGTGCATGATCGGGGCGTTTCTGGACGACGAGATGAACGCGCTGGTGGGCGTCGACGGCCGGGAGGAGGCCGTCCTCTACGCCGCGTGCGTCGGGAGGCCCGCATGAGGAACGACGCCACGGACGCCGTCGTACCGCCGTGCCCGTACGAGGGCCAGGTGGAGAGCGCGGAGGCCGTGCCGGCGCCGAAGGGGCCGAAGTCGGTTCCCGAACTGACCGACCCGCCGCGCCGCGTGCCGATGCTCGTTTGCGCGTCGAACCTGACGGGCGGGTTCGCCAACCAGTTCGCCTGGGTCTGGCTGGGCGTGACGGGCGTTTTCCTGTGGGTCTTCATGCCGAACTGCGACGTGGCGGGGCTCTTCCTCTTCCGCGGCGACCTGGCGACGGCGGCCGGTAAGGTGACGGCATCCGAGGAGACGAACTTCGCCGAGGACGACGTCGACGTCTACGCGCACACGTACCGCTTCGCCGGCCCGGACGGCGCCGAACGCGAAAGCGTCTCGTACGAAACGGGCCGGCAACTGGACGCCGGAACGGACGTGACCGTCGAGTACCTGCCGGCCGACCCGGTCGTTTCGCGCATCCGGGGCATGCGGCGAAAGCCGTTTGGCGTCGAGGGGTTGGGCGGGGTGATGCTGCTCGGCGGCCTGGGCCTCTTTGTCGTCATCGGCCTGGTGTTCCTGGTCATCGGCGTGCGGAAGGGCCTGAAGGCGAACCGGCTGTTGGCGAACGGACGGTTCGCCCTCGGGCGGCTGAATGAGAAGCGGGCCACGTCCACCCGCATCAACGACCAGACCGTGTGGGCGTGCACGTTCGAGTTCCAGGCCGGGGACGGGCGGACGTATCAAGCGACCGCCAAGACGCACCAGGTGGACCGCCTGTTGGATCCCCGCGGCGAGTTCCTGCTGTACGATCCCGCCGGCCCGGCCCGCGCGGTCCTGTTCGACAACATCCCCGGGGCCGTTCGCATCAGCGAGCGGGGAACCCTTGAAACGGACCCGTCCCGCAAGGTGCTGGGGTCGTTGGTGGTGCCGGCGGTCGCGCTGTCGGTGCACGCCGTGATTGCCTGGTTCGTCCTTCTGTGAAGGAGGGGCAGCGATGCCAGAATTTGCCCGTCCGCGCGTCGTCGTCAGCAAGTGCCTCGGGTTCGCCGCGTGCCGATGGAACGGGGCGACGATCTCCGACGCGTTCGTCGACCGCCTCCGCGGTCACGTCACGTTCTGTGCCGTCTGCCCGGAGGTGGAGATCGGCCTCGGGTGCCCGCGCGACCCCATCCGCGTGGTCATGGTCGACAAGGAGCGCCGGCTGCTGCAGCCGACCACCGGCCGAGACGTCTCGGATGAGATGCGGGCGTACGCCGACGGCACGGTCGACGCCCTCGGGCCGGTGGACGGGTTTCTGCTGAAGAGCCGGTCGCCGTCGTGCGGGATCAAGGACGTCAAGATTCGCCACTCGCCCGAGAACGACGCCGTCCTGGGCCGCGGCGCCGGTTTCTTCGGCGAGGCCGTGCTGGAGCGGTTCGGCCACCTGGCCGTGGAGGACGAGGGCCGGCTCAACAACTTCCGCCTCCGCGAGCACTTCCTCACGAAACTCTTTACGCTGGCCGCCTTCCGCGAGCTGCGAACCTCGGGCGGCCGGATGCGCGACCTCGTGGACTTCCACGCCCGCAACAAGGGCCTCCTCATGGGCTACCACCAGACGCAGTTGCGGGCCCTCGGGCGCGTCGTCGCCAACCACGATCACAAGCCGCCCGCCGCGGTGTACGACGCCTACGCCGAGGGGCTCGCCAAGGCGCTCGACAAGCCGCCCCGCTTCACGAGCATGATCAACGTTCTGATGCACGCCCTGGGGTACGTCTCCGACGACCTCAAGGCCGAGGAGAAGGCGTTCTTCCTGGACCACCTTCAGCGATATCGGGACGGCAAGGTGCCGCTCAGCGTCCTGACGGCGCTCGTCCGGTCGTGGACCGTCCGGTTCGGGCAGCCGAACCTCATGAATCAGACGTATCTGAATCCGTATCCGGAGGCGCTCGTGGAGATTACGGATTCGGGGAAGGGGCGAGGGGGGTGAACGGTGCGACTGCCGAAGAGGCTCCTCGGCGTTGTCATGCTGAGGAGCCCGTAAGGGCGACGAAGAATCCCGCCGTGGTCGTTGCCGTCGCGTTTTTCGCACGGCAGAGCACCGTCATGCGTGCGCGGTGGGTACGGAGACCCACCGCGCAAAAGACTTTGGCCGGCTGGCCGATTATCCGTTCTCCCCCGACGCGATCCGCCGCAGGTGCTCGATGTACGCCAGCCGCTCGGGCGTCAGGTCGCGGCGCACTTCCGCCGTTTCCCGGTAAATCTCGAGCATGAACGTGCCGCTGAAGCCTATCGCCGCCAGGGCGGCCGCCACGTCGTCGAAGGGCAGGGTCCCCATGCCGGGCAGGAGGTGGTCGTCTTCGGCGCCGGCGTTGTCGTGCAGATGGACGCCCCACAGGCGGGGCCCCATGTCGTGAACGATCTGCACGGGCCGCTTCGCCACGTGGGCGTGTCCGGCATCGTAGGTGAGGCCCAGGTGCGGGCTGTCGACCTCGTCGACGATCGTGCGGAGCAGGGCGGCGTCCTGGCCGAACATGGGCGGCGGCATGTTCTCGACCAGGTACCGGACGCCGGCGGCCTCGGCCAGTTGGGCCAGGCGCTCGGCGCTGGCGCGGAAGGTGTCCGGCCGGAAGGTGTCGCCCTGCGTGTCGCCCGGCCCGACGGGATGCACGATGATGTCGCGGCAGCCGAGGTCGCGGGCGAACTGGGTTTCGTGGCGGGCGATTTCCAGTCCCGCCTCGCGCACGGATGCGTCGGCGGCCGAGAGGTCGAACGTCGGCCCGTCCAGCATCTCCAGTTCGATGTATGCGTGGAGGCTGTCGGCGGCGAGGCCGGCGTCTTCGAGGTGGCGGCGAATCGCGGCGGCCGGCGTGGCGACCAGCCAGTTCCGGTATACCTGGATGCGGCGGGCCCCGGCGCCGCGGACGAGGTCGATTTCCTCATCGACGTTCCATTTGTCGAAGTCGAACGCGATGACGGCGCCGAGTGGGAGGTCGGGCATGGCTATCCGTGGTTGTCCAGGCGGTTGCGGATGTAGTCGGCCCGGGCCCGATCGCGTTCGGATTCGTCGAGTTCGGCGCCGCGAATCCGCTGGATGTGACCCCGCCGCGTGAGCAGAAAGAGTTCGTTGACGGCCCCGATGTCGACGCCGTTGATCCGCCCGAGGTGCACGCCCAGGCGGACGGCCGAGAGGAGCGTCAGGGTTTCCTCGCTCGAGATGGTCCGGGCGTGGGTCAGCAGCGCCCACGAGCGGTACAGCCGGTCGTCCAGGGCGACGGGGCTTTCGCCGACGAGCACCCGCCGGGCCTGCTCCTCGTACTCGATGATCTGCGGGATGACCGAGGCCAGCGTGCCGAGGATGTCCTGCTCCGACCGGCCGAGCGACCCCTGGTTGGAGATCTGGTACATGTCGCCGACGGCCTGGGTGCCTTCGCCGTAGATGCCGCGCACCGCCAGCCGCATCCGCGCCACGGCGTTAAAGACCTTCTCGATCTGCCGCGTGAGCGCCAGCGCCGGCAGGTGGAGCATGACGCTGGCGCGCATGCCCGTTCCCACGTTCGTGGGGCAGGCGGTCAGGTAGCCAAGTGTCGGCGAAAAGGCATAGGTGAGTCGGCTTTCGAGGCAGTCGTCGAGGGCGTCGGCCTCGGCCCAGGTGTCGTCCAGTTGGAGGCCGGCGGCGTACACCTGGAGCCGCAGGTGATCCTCCTCGTTGGTCATGACGGCCGCACGCTGGTCCGTGCTGACGGCCACGCCGCGCGGACCCTCGGCGGCGGCGTGTTCCCGGCTGATGAGGTGCCGCTCCAGCAGGCACTGGCGCTCGATCTCCGTCAGGGATTCCAGGTCGAACCAGATGGTGGCGTCGGGGTCGAGGGCGGCGGTGACGGCCTCCTTCAGCAGCGCCTCGAACTCCTGCTGCTGGTCGGCGTCCATGCGGGCCAGGAACGGTCGGCCGGCCACGTTCCGCGCCAGGCGCACCCGGGTCGACAGGACGATCTCGGAGTGCGGGCCGCCGGGCTTCAGCCACGGGCTGGGGGACGTGATGATCTCGTCCAGGTTCACCCGCCGGTTTCCTTTTCCTGGATGAGGTCGCGGAGGCGAGCGGCTTCCTCGTAGTCCTCGCGCTGGACGGCGTCCTGAAGGTTGCGGCGCATCTGCATGAGTTCGCGCTGCGCCCGCTCGTCGGAGCCGGAGCGTTTCGGCATCTTGCCGAGATGCTCGGTCCCGCCGTGCACCTTCTTGAGCACCTCCTTGAGGGGCTCGGCGAAGACCTCGTAATCGTGCGGGCAGCCGAGGCGGCCCTGGCTGCGGAACTCGCCGTACGTCATCCCGCAGTCCGGGCAGGTGAGGCCCGCCTCCTCCCCCGCCGCCTGGTGGGCCTCCAGCATCCCCGAGAGAACCTCCTGGAGATTGATCTGGGCCTTCAGGGCCACGCCTTCCTCGCGGGCGCAGTCCTCGCACAGGTGCCGTTCCCGCTTCTCGTTGTTGACGATTTCGGTCAGGTGGACCGTCGCCTGCTGCTTCTTGCACCGTTGGCAAAGCATGGGATGCGTCCGTATGCGGGCCCGAAATGGGCCGTTGGCTCGTGCCGGCGACCGCTCTTCCCATGATACTTGCCGGCCGGGCTGTCGTCAACGTATCGTGCGCGAGCGGCGGATGGGACGGGACCCGGCGGCCGGGCCGGTCGTCAGGCCTTCTCCCACTTTTCGAGGTACGCCACCTGGCTCAGGGTGCGTCCTTCGCGGATTTCGGCCCGCATGCGGTTCTCGGTCTCCAGGACGTCCTGGGCCCGGTTTGCGAGTTCCACCACCTGCCGGGCCGCGAGATGCATGACGCCGTCGTCGTCGCCGACGAGCCAGTCGCCGGGCTGGATCTCCTGGCCGGCCAGGCGGATCGGGCCGCCGATTTCCCCCAGGCCCTTCGGGTACCCCGCGTGGCTGCACGTGACCCGCGCGAACGCCGGGAAGCCGAGGCGGCGGATTTCGCCGGTGTCGCGGATCGCCCCGTCGATGACGACGCCGGCCACCTGTTTCTGGAGGGCGGACTCGGAAGCGAGTTCGCCCCAGATGGCGGGTGCAGCCCCGCCGGCGTCGATCGCGATGACCTGGCCCGGCTCGGCCCGGTCGATCGCCTCCACGCTCTTGGCGAAGTCGCCCGGG
>Ga0272441_10004885_pt1 | contig 23798 bp, 23 predicted proteins | sample SSMProp6N_FD_193582 | JGI IMG/M metagenome (GOLD analysis project Ga0272441, IMG submission 193582) | Marine sediment archaeal communities from Little Sippewissett salt marsh, Falmouth, MA, United States - SSM-Prop-6N | ecosystem: Environmental > Aquatic > Marine > Wetlands > Sediment ...
GTGCTCTCGCCCGTGGCGACCTGACGAGGTCAGGGTCGCCAACAGAGGGCCAGCGCAGCAGACCCTTACATGAAGAGGTGAATGGTGAGTGGCGGAAGATTGTGGGGTGAAGAGGGGTTACGGGATGGGGTGATTTCCTCTTCACTGGTCACGAATAACGGGTAACGAACAGTGAATTCCTCCGCCATACAATGCATCGGTTCGGCACTATTCAAATAACTCCTTTTGTTGAAGGAATGCCGGTTCCGCTTATCGATATGGCATCCTTGAGCGCGTAAGCGAAGGCTTTGAATATTGCTTCAATCTTGTGATGAGTATTCTGGCCTTCAAGAATTGATATATGGATATTGGCGTGGAGGGTTCTTGAAAGTGAGAGAAAGAAATGCTCTACCATCTCAGTGGAAAATCCATTGACAACGCTTCTGTTAAAGGTTGCGTTGAAGACCGAGTAACTTCTGCCTCCGAGATCAAGTGCGCATCGGGCAAGGGCTTCATCCATCGGTATCATGCTCCAGCCGTAACGTTTGATTCCTTTTTTGTCACCGAGCGCCTGCAGCAGGGCGCTTCCCAGGACAAGGGCGATATCTTCAACGGAGTGATGGTCGTCGACATCGGTATCTCCCTTGCATGTGAGGGTGATATCGATTTGAGCATGCTTGCTGAAGTTGGCGAGCATATGGTCGAGAAAAACCACGCCGGAGCTGATCGAATGTGTGCCCGTGCCGTCCAGATTGAGATCGATGGATATATCTGTTTCAGACGTTCTGCGGCTTACGCTGGCACTTCTTGAGGAATGGTTGTCAGGTTGAGACATAGGGTGCGTTAATGGATGAATTTATTGAAGCAGTAGAGAAGAATGGTGAGGAGAAGTGAGACTGTTATTGATGTTCCCACTGGAAAATAAAACCGGAAATTTTCTTTTTCTACTTTGAAATCAAGCGGTAAATTACCGACCCAGCGAAACATTGATGAAAGCTCCGATTTCTGCATGAGCAGAAGGATGCTCCCTGCTGCGACAAGCAGGATTCCAAGAAAGATGAGAACTCTTGCGGCTTCTGTCAACACTGTTCTTGTTTTTTTGAGAAAAATGTATAAATTAACCCCTTCATTACAGGGAAGATAAGATTTTATGAATTAATTACCGCTGTGACGGCATGCACCTGTTTCTTGTTATTTTGACGCTTTTGGCTTCACTTGTCCTTATCGCTGTTATTCTGCTCCAGAACCCGAAAGGGGGAAGCGGATTGACAAGCGGAATGTCCAGTCTTGGTACTGTTCAGACACTTGGTGTCCGTAGGACCGGTGATTTTTTAACCAAGCTGACGGCGATTCTTGCCGGAGCCGTTATGGTTCTGAGTTTCATTGCACAGTTTACGCTCCCTTCGAGGGCTGGCGGACCTGATGCGCGTGAGAGTGTTTTGCAGAAAGAGCTGCCTGCGGCGCCAGCATCAAACCTGCCTGCTATGCCGGGCACTACTGAACAGCAGGAGCTTCCGGGTTCTTCAAAATAGCAATCTATGCGCTCGTGGCTCAATTGGTAGAGCAACTGACTCTTAATCAGTGGGTTGAAGGTTCGAGTCCTTCCGAGCGCACCATACAAAAGAAAGACTTACAGGTTCAGGCTTGTAAGTCTTTTTTGTTTTGTCACGAATCAGCTTGGTTTTCAGGGTGTATTAAGACTGAAAAAATGCAAAGCCCATATCCTTTCTCCCTCTTGATTTGTTAATAATAAATACGATGTTATATGTCAATGGGGTGACTTCAAATAATCCCCCTGTTCAGCTCAAAAACGAGCCCCCACTCTTATTCGGCTTTTTTATTGATGATCATGGCCCCTGCCCGAGAGTGTCATCAGTCAGAGGCAGGTAAATTACCATTCCATCTGGCCGCTCAGCTCATTAGGCGTTACTGATGCGTGAAAAATTTTCCCCTCAGGATCCGGAATTATCCAACAAGAAGTGATTGATTGAAGAGGGGGGAGTCTCTATTGGTCGTTATCCGGGAGTGTTGTTCCGGCAACAAAAGGTGGCACCTCATGCATTGATATTTTTGCAGAACGTTCAGGGTGTTGGCCTGATAATGCTCTTGAGCTTGTGTTGGTGTAAAAAAAGGTTAAAATGGAGGAGCTACGTCCGGAATTTCTGAATGCTGGACACTGGTTATTCAGAGCATCTCTCTTTTGCTTTTTACGAGATGACGTAAAAAAAATCCATCCGGTATGAAACATACAGAACAAGAGCCTCGTATTTCAATTGAAAAAGCGATCCTTGCAGATGTCTGTCTGGGCATTCCGCTTGGGAAAATTGCACTTGATATTCCAGAGCATCTGCAGGAATGTGACATCTCTCTTGATGATCAGCCCGGGACCTATCTTTTCCGTGGTGAACAACTGGCCGTGATGAAACGGCTCTATCAGAAGGGGCATGCAAGCGTTGTTGACGCTGTATCCTCACTGGTTGCTATGGCCGATGACGCATGCAAAACTTCTCGGCTCAGCGTTACCGATAAACCGAATTTTCGTTTCAGTGATAATCCGCACGATTACCAGAGCCTGGCAAAGTATGCCTGGCCGGCTGACGGTCAGTCTGAGAGTGAAAAGCCGTTTGTGCTTCGTGATGGGGAGGTTAATCCCGATTGCTATTCGGATGATTTTGATTATGTGCGGCTGGTTCGGTTTTCCGATACCGTAGTCCTGCTGTCACTTGCAGCCTATCTGACCGGGAGGCATTTTTATGCAGATAGGGCTTCCAGACTCTGCCGCATCTGGTTCCTGAATGACGAGACCTTCCAAGCGCCTCATTTCACGATGTCGCAGGTGCTTCCTGGAAGTACTCGCCTTCGTTGGTTCGGTATTATTGAAGCTCGTTTTTTTGTTTATGTAACTGAGGCAATCCGGTTGCTTGATGCTTGTGAGGCTTTCGATGAGTCTGAACAGAAAGGGCTCCGCAGCTGGTTTTCAGATTTCCTCGACTGGATGCAGCAGTCCGAACAGGGGCAGGCAGCTCGTAAAGCTAAAAATAATATTGGTTTCTGGTACGACCTGCAGTGTATGGTGTATGCCGATTTTTGCGGGCGTGATGCCGAATGCGAAGCGATTATCCATCAGGCTGTTTTGCCGCGTCTCGAAAGGCAAATGGCTTGTGATGGCAGCCTTCCAGAAGAGCTGACGCGGGCTTATCCTCACGATTATGTTGTGTTCAGCCTTGCTGCTATGGCGCTGATCAGTCGCGGTGCTGAAAAGGTCGGGATTTCACTTTGGGATTCAAAGCAAAGCGATGGTCGCAATTTTCAGGCTGCTCACGACTGGCTTCTCAAGGCAGCCAATTCGAGCAGTTTGCTTGCTCAAATCCCCTTCAGCGATAGTCGATCCATTGAGTCGTTTCATGGCCTTGGGCCGATTCTTGATATGGGCATCGAACAGCGGGCAATCCTTAGAATTCTGGATGCAAGCACGACAAAACTTAATAAGCTCGAATCAGAATACGCGCTGTTGCAGCAAGAACATCTGAATCGTACGTCAGAGAACACCAGGCTTCAACAGGAGATTGACAATATCAAATCGAGTACCAGTTGGCAGCTTACCCGTCCCTTGCGGTTTCTCCGGCAGGTGGCGCGTCGTTCTGCAGAAAAGAATTGCTTCAAGACCGTTTTTTCTCAAAGTGTCAAGACTTCAGGAAACGTTTCTCTGTCTTCAGATATCAAGTCAGGGTTCAAGCGATACCGGAAAGCGTTATTCACAAAAGCCGGAATTTTCAGGCATGTAAGGACATTTTTTCCTGCTGCGTCTGTCAGAGACCCGCTCACCTTATTGACATCTCACCAACCGCCTCGCGAAAAACGGCTCATGCAGGAATATCGTCATAGTGAACTTGCAAAGATGCCGGACACCTTTGTGCTCTATCGCATCATCGGTAATGATCTTGTGCCGCGCCACAAGAAAGGACAGTCTCGGGAAAACCTGCGTTTTGTGCTTGAAAATGAGCCCGCACTGCCCAACTGTGATAAACGCTGGGTTGTTAATCGCATTTTCGACCAGGACGAGGAGCGGCGAGTCATCGCTATGCTGGAAGAGTACCGGCAGCCCTACATCCATATCCCCTTTGATGTTCTGGAGTATAGGCAGATCGGTTGGGATTTTGACGCTCTGCCTGAGCCGGGGTATCTCAACAGTAAAGCATTCCTGAAACTGGGGCCGGAGCAGCAGGGGCGCCTCCGCACAGCGCTGTATCGACTGAAAAACAATTATGTAATGCATAATAACGGAGCTCGCAATACCGCACTTCGTGATGGCTTTGCAAGGGCTAAGTGGGTGTTGCCCTGGGACGGTAATTGCTTTCTTACCAGCGAAGCGTGGCGGGAGATCTCGCATATGGTAACCCAGCGAGCACATCTCAGCTACTTTGCCGTTCCAATGGATCGCATTACCGACAATGCTCTGCTGTTACGGCCCGACTACAAGCCTAATCCGGTTGAGGAACCTCAACTGCTTTTCCGCTGCGATGTCGACGAGATGTTCAATGAGGACTATCCTTATGGTCGCAGACCAAAGGTTGAGCTGTTCTGGCGACTGGGCATTCCTGGGCCATGGGATCGCTGGAAAAACGATCCCTGGGATCAGCCTCGCCGAAGTCTGTCTCCGGAGAAAGGCCGGTTTGGTGTTGCAGGCTGGGTCGCACGGATGTATTCCGGTGTCAAAAGCCTTGAAACGGAAGATAAGGCGGCATTTAAAAATCGCGGAATAAAGCGCCAGGAGGCAATCATCGCAGCTATCAATCATATTGACGCACAGGTGCATGCGGACCATTCTAACCCGCTTGGCTTGACCTTTTATAATGAACAATGGTTGACAAGAGCAAAGCAGTCTCTGCTTGACTCCGATGACAATGCCCTTCAAAAGTCGGCACAACAGCTTCTCGAAAGAGCCGAACAGATACTATCTGAGGGATTATACTCGGTTACACAGAAGTCTAGCCTTCCTCCCAGTGGAGACCTGCACGACTATTGGCACCCGGCGCCCTACTGGTGGCCAGATCCGGATTCCCCCGATGGTCTGCCATATATTCGCAAGGATGGCCAACGAGTGCCGGGTACGCGTATGTATGAGCCGGAAAGCGCAAAGTATGATCGTACCCGGCTCCAGCTGATGCTGGATGGAACGACGACAATGGCGCTTGCCTGGTATTTGACCGGACGGGAAGACTTTGCACGCCATGGCGCCAGTTTATTGCGCACCTGGTTCCTGAATCCCGAAACACGGATGAATCCCCACCTGCGTTATGCCCAGGTGAGGATGGGGCATAAAAATAACGAAGGATCACCTGGTGGTATCATTGAGTTCAAAGACATGTACTATTTTCTTGATGCTGTTCGTCTGCTTGAACGATCAGAAGCGTTAAGCCTGTCTGAGATCAAGACGTTTAAGATATGGTTGCATGAATATCTGAGCTGGCTGGAAACAAGCCGGCAAGGTGAAAAAGAGAAGATCGCCTCGAACAATCATGGTACGTATTTTGACCTTCAGGCAGGAGCAATGACGGTTTATCTCAATGAACCTGAAAAGTATCGTGATGTTATGTTTCGTGCGCTCTCTCGCATTCCGCAACAGTTTAGCGAAGCTGGTGAACAACCTGAGGAAATGAGACGCACCATAACACAGCACTATTGTTTCTTTAATCTGCAGGGCTGGCTCAATATCATCAGATTAGCGCAAGCAAGTGGGTTTTTTTTGGGGCAATTCAGCAACGACCCATTGATACGAATTGCCCGATCCTGTCAATGGGTTCTCCAGCATGACCAGACCCGGTGGCCTTACGAGCAGATTGAGCCCTTCGATACCGATCGCCAATATCCGCTATCGCTTATGGCACTTGTTTGCAGCCTGAGTGCGGAAAGTGGTGTTAAGGCGAGTGACTATCTTGAGAAAAAAACGGTTTTTAATCCTCATGATGCAGTGGCGCCGTACTGGAATGTGGGCGTGGCTATAGAGTGAGGCAGCCAATGTCAGCGAGCATGACCAAAAAAGAGAAGCTCGCACCTGTTGAATCTCGCAATGCCTGAATTTTTTTTGTTTAGTGGTTCATGTTTTTTTGAGATTTTTCAGGAAAAAGCAGAATGAGGGTAAAAACGTTATGCTGATTGGAGAGTACGGGTTTTTCATTGCTCGACTATGGTTCATAGAGGGGGACTGTCTGTCCTGAAACGTTTTCTTTAACCGCACCAATAAGTAGTATGCATTTTTTACTGGATCTCTATCCTGTGATCGCATGTCCGGGGCTTTCTGCATTGTTTTCTTTTCCGGCATATCGGTTTGTTTGTTTCCTCACGAATGCGCGTAATGTTTCTCCTGGAGGAACGGCCTGATGAAGATTGTTGACCGATACATTCTCAAAGCTCATGCAGCCCCGTTTCTGTTCGCATTTCTGACTATTATTTTTGTTTTTACGCTTCAGTTTTTTTCCCTGTTCATTGCGCGTTTTGTAGGCAAGGGGCTCGATCTGCTGGTTATTTCAGAGCTTATCCTGCTTCAGATTTCCTGGATGGTTGTTCTTGCCGTGCCGATGGCGGTGCTTGTCTCGACCCTGATGGCATTCGGAAACCTGACGAACCGATCTGAAATAGCGGTGATGCGTTCAGGCGGCCTGTCGATGAGCCGACTTATCCTGCCTGTTCTGATTGCTGCCTCGGTGCTTGCATTTCTTGTTGAACGTTTCAACAATGTGGTTCTTCCTGAAGCTAATTATCAGGCAAAGCTGCTGTTAAGGGATATCACAAAGACGAAGCCCAGTTTTGGGTTGACGGAAAATGCCTTTTCGAGTTTTATCGATGGCTACTCCATACTTGTTCGCGATATTGATCCTGATTCCGGGGAGCTCAGAGGCGTAACTATCTACGAAGGGACCAGGGATGATTATTCGACGGTCATTACCGCTGAAACCGGCTCAATATCCTTTACGCAGGACTCCCATTATCTGATCATGGAACTCTATAACGGCGAGATTCACGAAATGATCATGAATACAAAGGAAGAGTATCGTCTGATGAGTTTTTCGCGCCACCGCTTTGTTTTTTCTTCTACCGGCTATGGTTTTGAACGCACCGATCCTGAGAGTGTTCGCCGGGGAGACCGCGACCTTGCCGCTGACCAGTTGAAGGCTATGGGAAAGGAATTCCTGAAAAGAATTGCCTCAGGCAGCATGAAGGCTACGTCATTGCTGATGGATGATCAGAAGCGGATTGCGAGCGCTTATGAGAACCGCCAGAAGGGTGAGGAGCGCATCATTCTTCGTTCAAAATCGTTGAGCCTGAGACGCTCACTTGCTCTGGAGCGGGTCGATGGCATGCTCGAGGAGCTGGATGCGAGTATCGACAGAATTTCGGCAGACCGAAGGATGTATAACAAGTATATGGTTGAGTACCACAAAAAATACGCTCTTTCGTTTGCCTGTATCATTTTTGTGCTTGTCGGTGCACCTCTCGGGGTGCTTGCAAAGCGAGGAGGGTTCGGCGTCGGAGCGGGTCTTGCGCTGGCTTTTTTTGTTTTGTACTGGGCGCTGCTCATTCTTGGAGAACATCTTGCCGACAGGAACCTTCTTCATCCGGGTTTTGCCATGTGGCTTGCCAATATCCTTATGGCTTTCATTGGCGGTGTCGCTTACTGGAGAGTGACGTCGACTGGAGCGGGCAATAATCGCTGAATGAGACCAGGGCAGGGGTGCTTGGGCGTCCCGATTTCTAGTACCTTTGCCGCTGGTCCGGGGTATTCAGCTTTCTTCTCTTCATGTACATAACGGTTTTTTTCTGCCGTTTTCATCCAGACAGACAAAGGTTATATAGGTAGAAAAGACCATTTCGCGAACACCTGTTGCGATGCTGTCTTTGAAAACCTTGACAAGGTATTCTACTGAGGTATTGCCTTCGCGTTTTCTGCTGGTGTCGAAACAGAGTATGGTCCCTTTACGGATGCTTTTCTTGAAGATGACCTGGTCCATTGCAACCGTGACGAAGTTGCAGCCGGGGTAATCGAGTGTAACGGCTATATAGCTGACTTCATCGATCCATTTGAGAAGGTTTCCGCCGAAGAGGAAGCCATGATGGTTGAGATGTTCGGGTAGAACGAGTTTGTAATTTTCCATGTTTTTGTGGTGTTTTTCTTTGTTCAGATGCAGGATGGTGTAACCAGGATGACCTCTTCCCGGTCGAGTCTGACTTGTCCGGGAAGACGAGAGCCTGATTTTCTGACATATTTTTTTTCTGTATACATCACCGGTACCATTGTCGAGTGACGGGCGGCGGAATGAAATGCTACGATTTCAGCAGCTCGTTGAATATCTGTTCTGTTCTGCATGCACGAGCCTCTGAGAATGCCATGCGACCCTTACGACCCTCTCGCGTGAAGCCAGATGTCGTGAGGTTTGGCGAACGAAAAGGTCAATAGATCGTTATTGGCTGCATTCTTTCCGAGAAAGAGCGTTGCTCCCGAGGGGAGGGCTACTGTCCTGAATGGAAAAGATTTCCGGTTTTTACTCTTCCGACTTTTTATTCCTGCCTCCCGGAGTTCCCTGGTATATGTTTCATTGAAGTTGCGGAGGTCTGAAGGGGTTTTCAACGTTGCTGCTTTTTCGAGAAGCAGTTCGCAGCAGGCCGCAATTCTTTGACCTTCTGTTTTTCGATGCTGCATTGCGGCTATTTTTCCTCTCGTTTTTGCGGCTTTTGTGAAATAGCGCTCTGCGTTCTGATGGATACTCAGTTCAGGTTTGAGCTGGATTGTCACTGTTTCTGATTCGCTGTCAAACAAGTTGGTAACCTGAATGGATGTCGGTTTTCTTGACTGGTTGCCGATGTTGGACATCAGGAGGTGCCCCATGGTGGTCGAGTGTTCAATTGCCGATTCAAGTTCCTCGGAAGATGCGCCTCTGATCATTGATTGCGCTTTTTTTTGTGCTTCAAGAAGAGCTTGTTTCAGGTCGCCGATGTCGCCGGTGGCGCCAAGGAATTGCCATGTTCTGCTGCAGTAGAATGAAAGGGCCTCAAGGACTGTTTCAAACGATTTTCCTTTCTTTTCAGGGGTTTCAAGAATCGACAGAAATGGCTCTCCCTTGTCATCGATGATGAGGGTGGGGTGCGGTTCGATCAGCTCAAAAAACAGCTTGCGGAATTCAATGTGCAGTGTTGGGTGGTCGTCCGGGTTTCCGGCTCTTTGAAGAAGTGTACGGACAAGAAATCGATCGAAACCCGGAAGGAGTGCCTGGAGGCGTTTGATTGTCGTATCGGAGCCATTGGCTCTGAGTTCCCTGCAAAACACCTCTTCGTTACAGGCAAGCTTTTCAAGTGTTTTGAGCACATCCGGCCTGAACTGTGATGGCGGTGTGGCAATATGTTCCTTGAACGAGCTTATCTTCTTTTCATCGTTGAGGAGTACAACGTTGGTGCGGCCAGTAAAGAGCCGGAGTTCAAGCTTGTAGCCTGATTCCAGTATGACGTGTATGATCCGGTCCGCAGTGTCCATACGAAAGTCAAGCACCTCCTGTTCATAAATTTCGGGCATGAGCCCTGCTGAATTACGTTTTTTCCTGTTCAGTCCTTCACGGACACAGAGCCCGAGCCGCGGGTTTGCCGTTGTCACGACCAGTTGCAGATGGTTCCGGTCATTGGTAATGAATGCGATTGTCAGTTCATTTTTCTTTTGTGAATACACCTCGAAGAGGTATCCTCCGACAAGACGGCTTCGGAGTTCACCGGCGGCATGGTAGAGGGTAAAGTAATTGCGATGCATATTCTGTCTGCCGCTGTTGCGGGGGCCTCAGGTTTTTCTGTATTTTACATCCGGAATGCGCGTAATCTCTAATGTATTAAAATCCTGTTTATGTCTGATGATATTCAATCCGAAGGCTGCTGTAAGCCATGTGACGGGGATCATGATCATGCCTCGGAGCCGCGCCTTGGATGGCACGAGTATTTCATGAGCGTGGCGCACCTCATTGCAAAGAGGGCAACCTGTACCAGAGGCCATATAGGCGCTGTTGTCGTCAGGGACAACAATATTCTTTCTACCGGCTACAACGGTGCTCCTTCGGGTCTGCCTCACTGTAATGAGACCAACTGCAAAATTTACCGGAGCGTTCATCCTGACGGAACGGTGGAGGAAAACTGCGTCAATACGATACATGCCGAGATCAACGCTATCGCCCAGGCTGCCAAGCATGGCGTTTCAATCAAGGATGCCGATATCTACATTACGGCAAGCCCCTGTATTCACTGTTTGAAGGTACTCATCAACGTGGGTATCAGGACGATCTATTACGATAAGCCTTATAAAATCGAACACATTTCAGAACTTCTTCGCCTGTCGGGCATAAGGCTCGTCCAGATTAACGTTCATAATATTTAACCCTCTTTCGATGGGACACGCATCGCATAGTACTGCCAGGGATGAATATTATATGCATCGATGTCTTGAACTGGCTCGTAAGGGTGCCGGTTTGGTCAGCCCGAATCCGATGGTCGGGTCAGTGATCGTTGTTGAGGACAGGGTTGTCGGGGAGGGTTTTCACGAGCGTTACGGAGGCCCTCATGCAGAAGTCAATGCACTTGCTTCTGTTTCCGATGTTTCGCTTTTGCCATCATCCACACTCTATGTGAATCTTGAGCCATGCTCTCATTACGGCAAGACTCCGCCCTGCAGTGACCTCATTATCCGCAAAAAGATCAGGCGTGTGGTTGTCGGTTGCCTCGATCCGCATGAAAAAGTTGCTGGAAAAGGGATTGAAAAACTGCGTCAGGCTGGTGTTGAGGTGACGATCGGAGTGCTGCAGCGCGAATCGGAAGCACTGAACGAAGCGTTTATCAAAAGCCATACCATCTCGATGCCGTTTGTTGTCCTGAAAACAGCGCAGACGATTGATGGGCGAATTGCTGTTGCTTCGGGAGAATCGAAATGGGTTACCGGTGCTGAATCCCGCAGGGAGGTGCACCGGATGCGCTCTGTGCATGATGCTGTCATGACGACGTCGTCAACCGTGATCGCTGATAATTCACGGCTGACGGTCCGCCATTGTGAGGGGCGAAATCCTGTCAGGGTGGTTCTTGATCGCTTGCTTCGTGTTCCCCTGTCGAGCGCCATTTTTGATGGAGAAGCTAAAACCATTCTCTATACATCGAACGCTCTCGGCAGTTCAGAAAAGGCCCGGGCGCTGAAGGCAATGGGGGTGATTGTTTGTGCCGCGGGTGATGATGGGGACTTTCTCGACCTTTCTGCAGTGCTGAAAAGCCTTCATGATGAGCATGCGCTGTTATCCATTATGGTCGAGGCGGGCGGGACGCTTGCCGGAGCGCTTATCCGTCACCGTCTTGTCGATAGGATTGTCTGGTTTGTCGCACCGAAACTTTTTGGCGCCGATGGTCTGGGCGCTGTTGGATCTCTTGGACTTCAGTCTGTCGATGATGCTCCGGTCATGAGGTTTTCCTCATCCCGGTTTTTAGGCAATGATCTCTGTATCGAATCATCCGTTTTCTTTGAGTGATTAACCGTTTTAACCTTCAGAATACAAGGATATCATGGCAAAAAACGCTCTCCTGATAGAAAATCCTGATCTTGGTAAATTGTTCCTGCGGCTTTCAGTCGGAGGACTGATGCTTTTTCATGGAATACATAAACTTGCCAATGGTCTTGGTTTTATCCGCAAGACCCTTGTCGATGCAGGCTTGCCTGAAGCACTCTCATACGGCGTTCCTCTGGGAGAGGTCGTTGCTCCGCTTATGATTGTTCTTGGTGTTTTCGCCCGTCCGGCAGCCATTGTTGAGGCTTTTCTTATGGTTATGGCTGTCTACCTGGTCCATACAGAAGATCTTTTTACGCTGACACAGCATGGAGGATATGCTCTTGAACTCCAGGCGCTTTACTTTTTCGGCTCGATTGCGATTGTTTTTCTTGGTTCAGGCCGATATAGCCTTTCAGGCGGCAAGGGGACTCTGGACTGAGTGAAGAGCAACGCCTCTATGCCCGGTTCTTTATGATAATGTGCGCATTTTTGACAGGAGGGAACTTTGGCAGGGGCTCATCTGTTTTTTCGTACTGCTCCGGCTAAGGTCAGATGGTTTTCGCGAGCAGTGGCTTTCTGTCTCCGCCGCCGCTGCTTATACCCTTGAGACTCTACTATGGGGGTGAGGAGCTGATAGCTTGTATCACACTACAGAACATAAAATAAAGGAGTACATATGGCTGAGATTACATTGAAAGGAAATCCCGTCAATACTGTCGGGTCTCTTCCTCAAACAGGAGCTGCGGCTCCCGTTTTTACGCTGGTGAAAGCTGATCTTTCTGAGGCTTCACTTGCTGACTTTGCAGGCAAGCGAGTTGTGCTGAATATTTTTCCGAGTCTCGATACGCCTGTCTGTGCCGCATCGGTAAGGCGTTTTAACCTTGAAGCTGCCAATGTCCCCAATACTGTCGTTCTTTGCATTTCTGCAGATCTTCCCTTTGCCCATAAACGGTTCTGCGAGGTTGAAGGGATTGACAATGTTGTCTCACTGTCAGTTTTCCGTTCACCGGAATTCGGTCTGGATTACGGCGTGACCATTGCTGATGGTCCGCTGAAAGGTATTCTGTCGCGGGCGGTGATCATTGTTGACGAGAGCGGCAAAGTCACCTATAGCCAGCAGGTCCCCGAAATTACGATCGAACCGGATTACGAGGCAGCGTTGCAGTCAATGGTGTAATCCTGTCGCTGACGAGGTGGAAAAACCGGTGATTGCACCGGTTTTTTTATTGGGCTATATTAGTTCCCAAAGCTCAGGGCTCCGATCATGGGGTTTTGAGCCGTTCTTCATGATGTTATAATTTTTCGTGTATGTTTACCGGAATCGTCAAGGATCGGGGAAGTATTGTCGGGCTTCATCGTCAGGGAAGCGGGCTGCGTCTTGCTGTGCGTTACACGAATGAAGAGGTGTTTGCCGGTCTTGCAATTGATGAGAGCGTGGCAATCAACGGCGCATGCCAGACGGTGGTTGCGCTTGGAGAGCATTCTTTTGAAGTCGATACCATAGCCGAGACCTTGAAAAAAACCACATTAGGTTCTTTCAGAGCGGGTGATTCGCTCAACCTTGAGCGAGCGCTTCGTCCCGTCGATCGGCTTGGCGGGCACTTCGTTCAGGGTCATGTCGATTGTGTCGGTGAGGTCACGCGTCTTGTTGCCCGGGGAGAGAGCCAGGAGATCTGGATTGGTTTTCCTGCTGAATTTGAACCATTCGTCGTTCCTGTCGGTTCGATCGCCATTGATGGCGTGAGCTTGACGGTGGCGGATGTGAAGGAGCAGGTGTTTTGCGTTGCCATTATTCCGTATACGTTTGCGCATACCACGATCAGCATGCTCCGTCCGGGGGTAAGGGTGAATCTGGAATTTGATATTCTTGGCAAATATATCGTTCGTCAGCGACAGCTCGAGCAGAAGAACGAACGACCAGTATCATCTATCAATGAGAACTGGCTGAAACAGAATGGATTTTGAGTATGGCTGAGGATGTCGGGCAGACAACTCTTTTTGGTCTTCCTGAACCGCAAGGTTCAGCAATGAAGGGCTCTTTCAGTCCTCTTGCAGAACGCGTGAGGCCGCAAACACTTGACCAGATAGCCGGCCAGCGTCATCTTGTGGCCGAGGGAGCCCCTTTGCGCAGGTTCCTCGAAGAGGGGCGTTTGCCCTCACTTATTTTCTGGGGCCCTCCAGGTTCAGGGAAAACCACTCTTGCTGAAATTTGCGCTCATTGGCTTGATTTTCGTTTTGCAAAGCTTTCAGCTGTCGATGCAGGGGTCAAAGATGTTCGCCAGGCTCTTGAACAGGCAGACAAGGCAAGACGGATTGAAGGACAGAGGACCTTGCTGTTTATTGACGAGATTCATCGCTTCAACAAGGCGCAGCAGGATTCCCTGCTGCATGCCATCGAGCAGGGGATCGTGGTTTTGATCGGGGCAACGACTGAAAACCCTTCTTTTGAAGTCAATGCAGCGCTTATGAGCCGTATGCAGGTCTATCGGCTCAAACCGCTTGACAGGGATGAACTGAAGCAGGTTGTCATGAGGGCCTTGAAGACCGATCAGCTTCTTTCAGACGCTGGTATTGTTATCGATGACTGGGATGTTCTGCTTGAGTTTTCAGCAGGAGATGCCCGTAAGGCGCTCAATGCTGTGGATGCGGCGGCTGCAATGGCTCCGAACGTCGGTTCGGTTCATATTAACCGCGAACTTCTGATGCAGGTTCTGCAGCAGAAACTTCCATCTTACGATAAAAAAGGGGCATATCATTACGATATTATTTCGGCATTCATCAAGTCGCTGCGTGGCTCGGATCCCGATGCTGCGCTTTTCTGGCTTGCAAAAATGCTGGAGGGAGGAGAAGATCCGAAATTTATTGCCCGCAGAATGGTGATTTTCTCGAGTGAGGATGTCGGAAACGCCGATCCTTACGCATTGACGCTTGCTGTTTCGGTTTTTCATGCTGTTGAGATGATAGGGTTGCCGGAAGCAAGGATCAATCTCGCCCAGGGAGTGACGTATCTTGCATCCTGTTCGAAATCGAATGCCAGCTATCGGGCACTCAACGATGCCCAGCAGTTTGCGGCCCGTCATCAGGATGAACCTGTGCCGATGCATCTGTGTAACGCGCCGACAAAGTATATGAAGCAGGCAGGCTATGCTCAAGGCTATCGCTATCCGCACGATCATCCGGGTCACTTCGTCGAAGAACGCTATTTTCCTGAAGGGGTCGATGCGACGTTTTACCGGCCTACTCTTGAAGGTCGGGAGAAATTTATCAGTGAGCGTCTCAGCGCATTGTGGCGGGACCGATATACTGGGCCGTCTGATGCTTCGGGTGGGTAAAACAACCGAATTAGGTTATATTTTTTCAGACAGACCAGCCAACATATTGTTCATTGTCGACATGCATATCATCAGAGCATACCTTTTTACCCTTACTTTCGCAGCAGCTTTCAGCCTGTTGTTGCCCGGCCGGGCTTTTACTTCAGGCGTTCCTTCATCTGTTGGGCTTGTTGTCTCACTCGATGAAGCGGTTTCTATCGGTCTGGAGAAGAACCGGAGCCTGGAAATCGCGCGCCTTGACCGTGATCTTGCCGGAGCTAAAGTACGCGAGGCATGGTCCGGTGTTCTTCCTCAGATCAGCACAGGTTTTGAGTATACCCGTTCGATACAGCCTTCGGTTATTTTTCTTCCGGACCTGGAAAGTATCTTCTCAGGAACCACGCCAGGGAGCCCGACAGCTTTGGAAATCAGTCAGGACAATGCCATGAGCGCTTCGTTGTCGATCACGCAGAAGCTGTTCGACGGCCGTGCTATTGCCGGTATCAAGGCGTCTTCGATTGTCAGGCAAATCAGTCAGGAAGCGTTGCGGGAGGCTAAAGCAGATATTATAAGCCGGATCAGGAAAGCCTACTATAACGTTCTGATTTCGGACGAACAGGTTACGATCCTTAAGCAGAGTGAGCTTCGATGGGAGAAAGCCCTTCAGGACAGCCGGGCTCTTTTTTCTCAGGGGGTGGCTGCCGATATCGATACGCTCAAAGCATTTCTTTCAGTTCAGAATATCCGGCCGGACCTTATTCAGGCTGAAAATCGTGCAGCTGTTGCTCGTACGGAATTCAAAAACATTATCGGAATCGATCCCCTGAGACCGGTTGTGCTTTCCGACTCTCTGGTCTATCAGCCCCTTGAGCAGCCGGGTGATATTGCTTCGGCCTATGCCGAAGCTCTTGATTCGAGGCCCGATGTGCGACAGCTTGAGCTGCAGGTCGAGGCTGAGGGAGAGAACGTCAGTGCTGCAAGGGCTGAAGGTTATCCTGCAGTAACTGCAGTAGGGCAGTTGCAGACCCAAACGCAGTATGACGATGGAATAAAGCTCGGCGATACCGATTGGCCGGTATCGTCATCGGTCGGGGTGGAAGTTTCTATGCCTCTCTTTACCGGTTTCGGCATCAAGTCCCGCGTTGAGCAGGCTAAAATTGGGCGGATGCAGACCCTGACAAGGTTAGATGACCTGAAGGCCAATATTCGCGCTGAAGTGCAAACCAGACTTTCACGGCTCGATGAGTCCCGTTCGAGAATCGAGGTTCAGGAAAAAACCATACAAACCGCTGAAAGGAGTTATGCAATTACTCGCCTTCGTTATCGTGAAGGTGTTGGTTCACAGCTTGAACTTGCCGATGCCGAGCTGCAGCTCAACAAAGCTAAAACCAACTATCTGCAGGCAGTGTACGATTACCTCATAGCCCGTATTGACTACGACAAGGCTCTCGGAAGAACTGCAAGACTGGCTGATGAGCCACAAGGCAGCTCCTGAAACTCTTTCCTGTCGCACAATTGGCATTGCAACCTCCCCTGCCCCCTTCTTTGCGTATGTGGAGCATGAAAAATAGTCGTGATGATTTCCGGTGTGCTGTGTGAGGACGAGACCTTTATTGAATATGTTTCATGATAGACCTCAGAACGGCGTTATCTGTGTTCGACTTCTTTTTCAGGACTGCAATATTCATTCGGGCCTGACGGGGGAGATATAGCCGTCAGGTTTGAGCGCGAGAAGTGAGCAAGCGGTTTTTTCCAGTATGTTTTCTGCGGTGTTACCGATCAGAAAACCAGGGATTCCCGTTCTTGCAACAGTTCCCATGAGCAGCAGCTTCGTCTCTCGCTGCACGGTGAATTCCGGGATAATATCCTCAGGACGTCCTTTCATATGGTGTATATGGTACCTGGTGCTGATTGCAGCCTCAAGGATCAGTTTTTCAAGTTCGGACAGATGGGTTTTGCGATACTCTTCAACACTGTTGTCGATCTCTTTCCGGGAAATACTTATCCAGGCCTTGTACTGCATAATTTTTTCTAATTCATATTCCCAGCAGGATACGATATCGATTTCTGCCCCCTTGTTCCCTGCGAGCGAGTCGGCAAGACGCAACAGGCTCAGAGACAGGTCTTTTTCTCTCTTTTCGCGGCTTTCAGGGTCGATTGCGACAGTGTAGCGGCTCGTTGCGGCAGTGTCAGGTGCATTTCTGGAAAGCAGAACCGGGCAGGGACATTTGCGAAGCAGGGTCATATCCATTCCCTTGAAGCCCCTGCCTCCTTCGACGGGCTCGGCATCCTTGACGACAAGATCGTGATCTTTTTTCAGCACATGCCTGATAATGGTTATGGCTGGCGGAATCTGATTTGCCTCAAGGACCAGAATACTGGTGTGGATGCTGTTTTCCTCTATGCCCATATCTTTCATGACAGCGCTCATGGACGATTCAATGTCATGGTTCAGGTAATTCCTGAATTTCTTTTTCAGGGATTCATGCTCTTTGGGAATGTCAGGATGGATGAGCAAAACTGATAAGAGGCTGCTCTGCTCCCTGGCCAGTTCAACTGCTTTGCGAAAACCGGGGCTTTGGTGCTCATCGTTGCCGGATGAGATGTAAAGGATGTTTCTGAAGTTAGGCATGTTTTTTTCAGGATAATTTATCAGCCAATTTCTTTGATGCGTTTGGCAGCCAGTTCGGCGGCATCGTAAAACGGAAGGAAAACAATATCGGCTCCTTTTGCCTTCAGTCTTTCTTTTTCCTGTATCCGTTGGGTCGATACAGCGATTCTGCCTGTAAAACCTGTGTGTTTGAGAGCGTCAATCAGGACCATTCGGGGGTCTTCACGGGAAAGTCCAAGTTCGTGCTGTGACACGGCTGACACAACCCATTGCACACCCTGCAATGGCAGGGTGGCAAGAAATTCCTGATCGCTTGCGTCGCCGTAAATAGCGTCATAACCTCTTTTTTTTAATTGCCGGATTTCGTCGGGGTTGAAATCGACTGCAAGAATTCTGTATCCGTCCTGTTTGAGATAGTGGGCCACTGCGGAGCCATACCTGCCCATCCCGAAAAGAATGATGTCATAGCGAGCGTTTTCAAGTTGTTCACTGTTTGCCTCGATTTCTCTTGACGGAATCTTTTTTTCAAACACGCCCAGCAGCGGTTCAAGGAAGCGGTAGAGGGTGTGGGAGTAGGTGATCATGTAAACAGAGATCGCTATGGTGAGCAGCCCTACAAGGGTCACGAGTCCCATTGCCTCGGGGTCCACATGTCCGAGATCCATGCCCATTGCCATGAATACCAGAGAAAATTCGCTGATCTGTGCGACGGTCAGGCCGGCCAGAAAGCTGGTTCGTTTGCGGTATCCCAGAACTCCCATGATGATCATGACGATCAGCGGGTTGCCTATCAGAACAAACAGTGAGAAGATAATGGCCGGGCCGACCTGGGAGCCAAGAAGGCTTAAATCAAGGTTCATGCCGAGCGATATGAAAAAGAACAGCAGCAGGAAATCGCGCAGGGATGACATTCTTGAGACGATCGATTCCCTGAATGGTGTCGATGCAAGTGAGACGCCGGCAAGCAGTCCTCCGAGTTCCTTGCTGAATCCGAAAAAATCACCTGCAGAGGCCAGAAGCGCCGCCCATCCGAGCGCAAATGTTACCAGTAGTTCCGGTGAGCGTGCGAAACGGTTCACAATCGGATTTGCCAGAAACCTGACAAAGATGCTGACAAGCAGCAGCATGAGCCCGCCGTAGACTATGACCGATCCGACTTGAAGCAGACCGTCGTATTCTCCCGTGCTTTGGCTACTGACACCGAAAGCTGACAGGGTCATCATGGCGATAACCACGACGAGGTCCTGTACGATAAGGAATCCCAGCGCGACGCGACCGTGGAGTGAGTCAACCTCCTTTTTATCTGAAAGCAGTTTTACAATGATGATGGTACTTGAGAAGGTCAGTGCCACGGCAACATAGATTGAGGTCCGGACATCAAGGCCGAGAGCCTGCGCAATGAAAAATCCAGTGACCGATGTAAACAGTACCTGTCCGAGACCGGTTGCCAGTGCAACAAGACCGAGCGATCTGACAAGAGAGATATCGAGCTTCAATCCGACGAGAAAAAGCAGGAGGGCTATGCCGAGTTCGGCCATCAGCTCGATGTATTCATGCGACTGAACGATATCGAGTGCAGATGGTCCGGCAAGGACTCCGACGGCGATGAGACTGACGATCAACGGTTGGCGGAGCAGGAGGCTCAGACTGCCTGTTATCGCTGCAAGCACAAGGAGTGCCGTGATCTCGTAAAACGGGACGGTATGGATGAATGAAAGGTCAAACATAAGCGAGTAATATTGATCGTCTTCATGATTCCTTTACTTAATATCAGCCATGGTTAAAAGATTCCTTGTTGTTTGCCTTCTGCCTGATAATTGGAGCAACGATGCCAGTGCGTGCATTGGCAGTAACGAAAGGGCTTCGTATGTGTAGTGAAAAATCAGTTGGGCAGGTCGTCAATGTGATTAAGGCCGATGTTTCGCCATTTATGGCTTTACGAAATAGACGAGCGTCGAGGAATTGTTGCTGTCCATGCTTCCTGAGATTATGCTCCGGAGCGCACGCAACAGGCCTCGTGCCTGAAAGAGCAGCTTCAGTCCGCCAGATGGAGGGTCTGCCAGATTCTCGCTTTGCAGACAGTTGTAGATGGTGTCGGGGGTAAAGGGGCGCATGGCGGTTATATGCAGACCATGTTTATGGAGCAGCTTCTCGAGAGTATTCGGGGTGAAGTGGTAGAGGTGGCGCGGTGCATCCCAGGCTACCCAGTGGCGACCATAAAGAGCGGCATCACTGCTTCCTGCGTTCGGCAGGGCGATAACGATCACCCCGTTTGGGCTAAGACATTGTGCTGCCTTGTCAAGGGTTTCATTGATCCGGTGGATGTGTTCAAGCGCATGCCAGAAGATGATTCGGTCGAATGTTTCGGCGGGAGGGGAGTCGCAGAAATCTGCGGTTTGAATCCTGACGCCGAAGGTTTTCCGGGCATAGGTGGCCGATTGGCTCTCTTTTTCGAATCCGAGACAAAGAGCTGCGGCAATTTTGTTTCGGTCAAGGAGTGTCTTGAGCAGTTCGCCGGTGGAGCAGCCTATTTCAAGGATTTTTGACCGGGAAGACAGACGAGGGCCACTTTTCTCTATGATAGAGGCTTTGCGTTTCAGAGAAAGAGTTCTGAGTGCAAGGTAGATCTTGTCGCGCAGCGTGCGATGGCTTTTCACCGTAAGATGTGGGTCGTAGACGGATGGGGGATAATATGCTTTGATCTCTTCTTCGTCGGGACGCGGGGAGAGATAAATCAGTTTTGATTGGGGATCGCGTACCAGCTGCCATTGTCGAGCTTCTTTGCCGGTGAAGCGATCAGGAACCGTCATGAATGGTTCGCCACGGGTTTTGCCGCTTATCGGGCAGGGTGGCGTTTCCATGGCCTTGTCAAGGATGATTAACCGGTTTTTTGCTGAACCAGATCCCCTATAAGCTCTCTCAGCTGCAGGTAAAGTCTGCGCATATCGTTGCTGAGCACTTTGGTGTCCCCGATGACCGGCATGAAGTTTGTATCACCTTCCCAGCGAGGAACGATATGGAAGTGAATGTGCGAATCGACACTTCCTCCGGCTACCTTGCCGAGGTTGGCGCCAAAATTGAATCCGTGTGGGCTGATCGCTTTTTTCAAAGCATTCATGCACAGGTTGGTAAGGCGCATGACTTCAAGCATTGTTTCGTCGTCGAGATCTCCGAATTCAGGGGTCTGATGGTAGGGAATGACCATGAGGTGGCCGCAGTTGTAAGGGTAAAGGTTCATGATAATGAAGCACTTGTCCCCTCGATGCAGCACATAGCGCTCTTCGTCCTCTTCGGGAGGGATATCGGCGAAGATTGATTTGCCTTTCCTGTCGGGCCTTTTGTCATCATCCTTGAATGAATCCATATAGGCTTCTCGCCAGGGAGAGTACATTTTCTGCATGCGTCAAGCAGGTTTTCTGTCTTTGATGGTACCAAAGGTGGGACTCGAACCCACACGGGTTTGCACCCACTGGATTTTGAGTCCAGCGCGTCTACCAATTCCGCCACTTTGGCATAAGCTCTGATCAGGAGCTGGTGCGAGAGAAGGGACTCGAACCCTTAATCCTTTCGGCACTAGTTCCTAAGACTAGCGTGTATACCAATTCCACCACTCTCGCAGAGTGAAGTGAGAATATACGTGGTTTTTTCTATTCTAAAAACTATCTTTAGCGGTGGCGCTCAGTTTTTTTTCGCATACATAATTTTTTTTGTTTTCTGCCTGCCCATGTCGTCAAATCTTCATCGTTTCGCATCTCTGATATCATGGGTTGTCAGCCCTGTTGTCGTTGCTCCCGCGGCATATCTTCTGATAATTCTCTATGGTTTTCAAGAGGATCCTTCCAGGGGAGACTATCTGCTGGTTCTGTTTCTGGCCAGTACTTTTGTGCCCATGATGCTGATCTACGGTCTGAAAAAAATCGGACGGGTTTCCGATTACAATATTACGTTTCGTGAGCAGCGATTTCTCCCGCTTCTTGTTATGGTCGGGGTGAACGCTCTTGGCTATGAGGTTATGACCCAGCTTGACGCGCCGAGAATTTTTACCGGAATTCTTTTGTTTAATGCTGTCAATACCGTTTTGATCCTCCTGATTACCCTGCAATGGAAAATCAGCATTCATCTTTTGACCCTGACTGCTTCTATTGCACTGTTATTTCTTCAGTTTGGAGCTGTAGCACTCTGGCTTCTTTTTCTTGTTCCCATACTGATGTGGTCCAGAATAAAGCTCAAAGCGCACAGTTTCATGCAGACATTTGTGGGAGGTCTTATCGGCTTTTTGATAATGTATGTTGAATTAACGTGGTGGATCGGGTTGTGAAGAAGAAGAAATATGCAGTTGTCATAGCTACCTATGGCGAGGTTGAAAAACTGACCCTCAGAAATCTCTGGCCGAGTTCCCGCCGTATTGTCAAGGTTATTACCCGACAAATTGTCAAGGTCCCAAAGCTCCTTATCTATTTTATCGCCGATTACCGTTCTACCCGCCATTATATCGACTGGCGTCTTCATAATTACGAATCGACACTTGTTGAAACCAACCGTATTCAGACCGGTCTTATAGCATCCCGTCTTCGAAAAAGTGATCACCCTGTCTTCTCTTCGGTCGATGTCGAAATCAAGGAGGCATACTATTTCGTTCCTCCCTATCTTGAAGATACTCTGGAGGAACTTCGTGAAACGTATGACGGGGTTGTTGTTGTCCCTATGATCCCTGTCGAGTCTGCATTTTCGTGCGGGGTGGCCTGCCAGATGATCTCCGATGTCTATGCCGATAAGCGTTTCGAAAAGGTTCGGGTGCTCAACAAGCTCTGGCAGGATCCTGAGCTTCACAGGATCTATATTGATTATCTGTTTCAGCGCGTTGACAGGGGTTATATTCTCAAAGGTTCAAAAACCGGCCTTGTGCTCGTTATTCACGGTACGCTGGTCCGCGACAGGGCTGGAAATCCTCCCCGTGTCTTTACAGGGCTGGATGAAACCAGCGCATTTTTCGAGGCGATAAAAAAACGGATTACTTCCGATCCTCGAAATGTGTTTCATGAGATTCGCCAGGGCTGCATGAATCACAGTGCGGGAGGGCAGTGGACGGACGATACGATTGAAAAGGCTCTGGAGGAGTTCAGGGCCGACGGCTACGACAGTGTCGTCATGTTTCCTTATGGTTTTTTTGCTGATAACAGCGAAACTGAGTATGAGGCTCAGACACTTCTTGACAAGTCCTCTATTGCTTATAAACAGTATATCCGCTGTATCAATGGATCTCCTGATTTCGCCGGATGGCTTTCGGGTCGGATTGTCGCGGAACTTAATACCCTCAATAACCTGCAGAATACTTTCGAAAGCCTCGAATGTTGCAAAACCAATGCGTCATGATGAATGATCTTGAGCAGCTTGAAGCTGCTGTTAACGTAAGTCATCCATTATCGGAAGATCGTTATGAGCTCGCGCTGGCCTATATCGATCGGGAGCGTTATAGCGAAGCTATAGCGCAACTCGATGCTATTCTCGTTATGAGCCGCAATCATGTCAACGCCCTCTATTCACGTTCGATAGCGCATATGTCTTCAGGTCATTATCGTCAGGCTGGCAACGATCTCCTGAGGGTTGTGACCCTCGACAGGGCTTTTTTGCCTGCGTATAAGAGCCTTGGCTATATTCAGTTGACGCTTGGCAAGGAGGAGGCGGCAGTGAAAACCCTTCAGAAGGCTATCGCTATCGATCCCGATTATGTCGATGCCTACTGTGTCCTGAGTGATGCCTTTATGGATCTTGGCCGCAATGATGAGGCGCTTGAGATGATCAACAAGGCTCTTGAGCTTGACCCTGAGGGCGAAGAGCCTCATTGCAAGATGGCGATGTACTGTCTGGCGAGGGGCGATTTCAAGCGTCTGCGCGCTGAGCAGGAAATTCTGCAACGTCTCAATCCTGATCTTGCCGGGCAGATAGGAAGCCTCTTTTTTGAACAATGATCAATCGCTCGAATTATGGGACTGTTTTTCGGTGAAAAGAGTGGTAGCGTTATGAAGCGCCTCCTCACAGGTGTTTTTGTTGTCGCATGGCTTCCGATCGTCTGGCTGCTGTTATCTTCTACAATAGGGGTCTTGCTGACGCGCTTCATCGAACCGTCCTGGCTGGCGCATGGTATGTTGTTTCTTTTTTCATGTATGGGCGTTTTCTGGCTGTTGCAACTGCTGAATCTTCTTAAGACTAAAGTTTTTGGGGAAAGCTCTTTATTTTAGTTACTTATTTAAGTTTTTCACTTCTCCTGTCTTCTTCTGTTTTGTTTTGATGCGTTCTTGTTAAGAAAAAAAATGGCTTATCAGGGTTCATTTTTGTGAA
>Ga0272441_10004886_pt1 | contig 23797 bp, 26 predicted proteins | sample SSMProp6N_FD_193582 | JGI IMG/M metagenome (GOLD analysis project Ga0272441, IMG submission 193582) | Marine sediment archaeal communities from Little Sippewissett salt marsh, Falmouth, MA, United States - SSM-Prop-6N | ecosystem: Environmental > Aquatic > Marine > Wetlands > Sediment ...
GATGTCAAGTGCGCCGATTTCCTGACTGAAACGATGTATGATGGACAATTGGGAATTGGCATCCGGCTCCAGAAATCCGATGTCAAAACCGATAACCTTGGCGCCGTCTTGAGACAAGAGGTTCACGAGCGTGGCAATTTTAGAACGGGGCCAAGGCCAACGCCCTTCTTCATCGAGACTCTTCTCGTCGATCAGCGCCATGACCACCGGTGTTGTCGGTTGCAATTGGCCGCGTGACCGAAAACGAAGATCGTAGGTCTTCAGCTCGATCATGTCGAGTATCGGGTTGCCGGACAGGAAGAGCGTTACGACGAGAAAGATAACGGTAAAAGTGATGGAGGCGGGATTGATATAGAAAATTGATTTTATCTGTTTGAAAAATCGTTTCATCGGTCGCTCGCAGGGGTGAAGAAGGCGCAGTTCTCAAGGTTTCACGAAGAAACAGACAATCTCTTGGCTACGGAGTAAAAACCGTCAGCGACCAGATGTGGTTGTGAGTGACCTTTGTCATGACGGGAACCCTTGATGTTTCCAAGCGCTATACCCGTCAAGCTCCCGAACAAGTGAACGGCCACATGCTGCATCCGTGTTCAGCCCCAAACACATTGGCCTGCAAGTTGGCGATCCACTGCTTTCCGTCCTGAGTGACGCGCAGATAGCGCATGGCTTCCTGAATGTAAATATTCACATGGTCCCAGTAAAATTTAGCATTGTTTTTACGCAGGTCCCCGGGCGTTTTGTACCCGAGTTGTGCGTTAAGGCCGAGTTCCTCGAATTCGTAGAAAAGAGCCGTGCACTTTTGGATGCGATAGGGATCGCCGAGTTGACCGATGAAGTCAGCTGCCCGCACAAGACCTTGGTATCCTTTGGTATCCTTGTAAATTTCACCGTCAGGAACGGGGAAGCGGGTCATTTCGATGTAAGAGGCCATCAGTTCGGCATCGACCAATCCCTCCGTCAGCATCCCCTTTCCAAACCGATCACGCACGAACATTTTGCTCCGGTCGACGTGATAGGGAGCAAGTGCCGCATCCGTACCGCCGGGCGTAATGGTCACTTTTTGTCCGTCAATTCCGGTGGCGATTGCACTGTCACGGTCATCCCTGCATATCCCTTTCACATAGCCGATATCGTGACACAAGAGTGCGATGATAAAATTCGCCCAATCTCTGGGTGTCACGCCGCCTTCTGAAAGGTGCTTTCCTTCCAGTATGGTCTGTCCAGCCAAGACCACCATAACCGTGTGCTCGACATTGTGATACAGGGCATCGGAGTTGGCGATGATTTCAAGGGCAAGATGCGACGACCATCCGATCACGTTTCCGAGTTCCTGTTCCATGTTGCTGTAATTGCGCTTGTAGGCACTCCTGAGTTGGTCGATACAGTAATCCATCTTGATTTTTTCAAGATTCAACATGGCCCGAGCACCTCCTTTCCTTTTTAAAACGGCTTGTTCGACCGCCTGTGAATGCCCATTGGCGACCGCCCCCAATAAATAAACACTCAAATTTTGTTTTAGCGCTATCAAATTCTCGATCGATGGAACGATGACGGGCCGCGTGCGTGCGACCGATTGCCGGCAAAGAGGAGTGAAGATCGGAGGAATTGAGTCAGAAAAAAGATTCGAGCGGATGTCGTTGAGTTGCATGGGGCCAATACCTTTTGGGGCATTTCACCCAATTTTTTTGGGGATTGTTCACTGCGTCATCGATCAGAACATCTTAAAACCGCCTGCCTTTCAAATACAAAGCCCTTAAATATAATGGTATTCACTGTTTAATACATCCTGGCGTGCTCTTTGCTTAAACATGTAAATACCGATTTTCTTTGGCATCGTCGAACTTTGACGGACTATGAGAACACAAACCAATACGACTGATCACGCGCACGAGATTTAACGACATGGCCTACACTATTTTTATCTTGTCCATCGCATTGTCGGCAATCGTTTTCGGGATCGCCTTTTTACGACCGACGCTCAAAAATGGGTCGAACTCCGGTATCGACCAGCGCAATCGGAGGGCAAAGCTGAAAAACAGGCTGAAAAAAGATCGGTACTTTGTTGTCATCGAATAAATCAGACCGAAATTTGGCATCGGCATCGGGTTTATCGCTCACCATCCTGTCATCCTTGCCATAAAAAGAAACTCATAAGCCAGCCTCAGATTATCCACGTAGAGACGGTAGAATTTCTTTTTTTCGCCACCTTCGATCAGTTCGATTTCAAGCTCCTCCAGCTCTATAGCCTTCATTGACTTCATCATCAACTGCATAATGCGCTTCTCGTTGTCATGCAGCAATACCCATCCCGGTTTACCAGCCGCCCAACCATATGGACTGTCTTTTACGATCTGCATGATAATTTCTTAAACCTTGAACAGTCCTTTTAGCAATGATTTTTTTGGGGGAAATAAAGGTTACAATTGTTTGACTCTTTCAAAATTTCGCAGATGATGGTATAGTTTTTTTCGGAAAGAGGTTGAAAGATTTCATAATTTTGATTGTTTCATTCGATATCCGTTCAATGGACCTATCTGAAAACGGTCATTCCGCTTATGGGTAGGCCCCAAAGAGAAGAGGCAGGAAATGGCCGAACAGGAAAATCGTTCTCCCACGGAGAAAAGAGCGGAACCCAGAATTGAAGCCGGGCAATTCCACAGCGTTGAAATTAACCCGGGAATCCCCTTGCCCATTTACCAGTTCAACCTCAGGGATGTTTCGGACAACGGTGTGTGTATCCTGGTCAAGGCTGACTCTCCGATTCTGGAACATCTAAAAGTGGGTCAGGTTATGGACTTGAAATACTACGCCATGGACCAATCCAAGGCTAACATCGTTAGACAGTTGAAAACCAAAATTCGACACATCACCAAGGGCACCCCCGGGCATTACAACGGACATTGTCTCGTGGGTGTCGCCATTCTAAACGAGGCGGACGAGGTTTTGGACTGAGGATAGCCAGCCAGTGCAGCCAATCGTAAAGGTCACGGCGGCCATTATGTCGAGCAACGACCGTGTCCTGATTGCCCAGAGAAAAGCCGAACATCATCTGGCCGGTAAGTGGGAATTTCCCGGCGGTAAGATTGAAAGCGGCGAGACTCCTGAAGAGTGTCTCAGACGAGAATTAAAGGAGGAATTCGACATCGATACCCGGGTGGGCGCTTTTCTGGGGGTGAGTCTCTACCCGTATATCCATCAGACGATCGAACTGCTGGCTTTTAGAGTGGTCTGGGAAAACGGCATCTTGCGAGTCCGTGAGCACGCACGCGTCGAATGGGTGAGGATCGGACAGCTCGCCCGATTCGATTTTGCACCGGCTGATGTTTCGTTTGTCGAAAAACTCTTGAATGGAGAAATTGCACTCTGACAGGACGATCCGCGACCGACAGGCCTATTACATAAGGATCATTTTCCGGCCGGAAACCGATCCACCTTCGATTTTACCTGCATTCGGACCATTCCTTTCGCATTTAAATTCTGCGGTCATTAACAAAAACTGTTTTTTAGCCGATTTGTCTGGTTTTTGTCACTGCAGCGGAAGTTGTCGACGAGCCTTAAACCCCGTAGTTGCATAAACAACATGGTAAAGGATAGCTAATAGTTCGTAATTATATCCAATATCATAGTAAAACCACTATTTTTAGGATATCCCCATCGGCGAATTCGAAGGATGCAATCGATTTTACCATGTTGTTTACCCTTGCGGGAAAGCCGGAGGACTTCAGATCCAGTATTGTCAAGGGATTGCGGTAGTAAATTACAGCTTCACCCTTGACGCCTTGACTCTGAAGCCCTCCGGCTTTTGCAATGTTGGGGTAAACTCAAGAGATCGATCCGGATGCCGATAAAGATAGTGAAGAAAACGCTCATTAGGTGGTACAAAATCCGATGGGATCGACACCCCTCAACCAGTCAGACAACGAACCCCGTGAGGACACGGACCCTGCTGCTGCAACTAAAAGCAGTGACGGTACCGGTAAGTCCGTGGACGTCGGAGAGCCTGAAGCCGCACCAACTGATGAAGCAGCCGATGCGCTCGTCGAGACTGAGAGTGATACGCGGGAACTCAGCCGGGAAGAAGTCGTGGCCCTCATTTCTACCGATGGTGAGGCCCGGGAGGATGCCGAAGAAACGGTTCGATCCATCCTTGCTGTTTCCGACCCGGCGACCGTTCAAAAGACCGCAGAACCGATAACACCTCAAAAATCAGCGGCTGAAGACGAACCGGATTCCGAAACCGCGGCCCGTCATGCGGAGGCATCCGCCGAACCGGGTGTGCCGACACGTTCCACAGATTTCATCCGGGTCGGACTTTGGGGCACCGGTCTTGCCGTTCTCATTCTCCTCTTGGCGGCATTTTTGTTCTCGTATCTCAAAAACCGGCCGCCGGAAAAATCGATTGCCAAAAAGCAGCCGGCCGCAGACGCACTCCTGCAGTCCTCGCCGGAAAGCGGCAGCCTTGCCTCGGCCGATTCTGTTCCAAAGGTTATGCCCAACATTCAGTCGCCGGCTGATGGCCTCCTTCTGCGTCTTAAGGCAAAGCAGGATCAATTGGATGCCTTAAGGGACAAAATGCTCAGCAAGGCGGATGAAATAACCAATCTCCGCCACCACTATCGACAGAGCATCCGACAGGTTGAGGCCGCCGTTCTAACGGAAAAAAGACATGCGGGCATCCAATCTCTGCAACAGGCTCTTGAAACCAAGCGGATTGCCTTTCAACTCGAAACCATCCGGCACCGGCAGGCATACATCGACTGTCTCGCCAAGCCGGCCGACTGGTTGCTACAGGGAAGCGAAGAGCTGTTGTTTTTGAAACGCAAGCACTTCCTTCAAGCGTTAATATTCCCGGTAAGCAGCCAGATCGATCCGGAAAACCTGGCGGCCGAAAAAGAAGCCGCCCTTGACCGCTACACAAACAGCGTGGAAGCACTGAAAGTCGATCTGCAAAAAGAGTCCTATCAACCAGTGGACCAAATCTGGCAAAACCTTATCGAGCAAGAAAAGCAGTTTGCATCGAATCGCATCCCCACTACTCCCGGCACCCGGCAAGGTTCCGGCGGCGGTTCGCAAGTGAACAACCAATCCATCTGGCTTGAAATTTGTCGGGGACACTACAACCGCAAAAGTGAACTCACGGCGCTCTCGGTTGAAGCGGCTGACTGCCTGGCGGACTGGAAGGAACCGGACCTCTTTTTGAACGGCATTAAAGAGCTGTCACCGGAGGCTGCGCGCCGACTTTTTAAATGGAAGGGGAGCTGGTTCTGTTTAAATGGCTTGACCGATCTGCCGCCTGAGACGGCCCAATATCTGTTTCAATGGAATGGCGACTGGCTTTCTCTGAACGGTGTGAAGCATCTGAGCTTCGAATCGTCTATTTTCCTAACCGGGTGGAGGGGCCGGACACTCGAGTTGATGGGCTTGTCGCCGGAGTCTATGGAACTAGAAGCCTTGGTGTTGAAACACCTTGCCCAATGGCAAAGATCCGGCGGAAAGCTTTTCGTGCCCGAGCGGATTCGGCGGCTATTGGTTGACAGCGCGAGCTAGTTTCCATCCATAAATGGCCCTTTTCCGCAATTCCCCGCCTGTTTCGGGACAGGTCGGCGTCAATCACGCCTTGGGCGTGACAGGTCTGGAATTGCTTGTGCGGCATACAGGAGTATGCCTCCGCGCAATCCCTTGATTTCCTTGAACTTGCGAAAAATTGCACTTTTCATTCGTCGATGGATATGAATGGGGTTAACATGTTGCCGAGGTATCGTATGATACGATCCGTCAAGTTTATGTTTATCGGGATGCTGGTGTATCAAGCGAGCCTGCTCTTCTGGGTCGGGCCGGGGGCGTGTATGACCGGCAATGTCGGTGCCGATGAATTTAAACAAAAAATCGATGCCTTGAAAAATTTACAGGAAAAGGTCACCGATTGCATCGACACGGCGCTTGCCGTTCGGGCGGATCTTACAGTTCGGAGAAGAGAATATACCGGGGAAATTAAAGACGTTTACCAGCGCTATCGATATGGTTCCTTTGCGGAAGCGATTCGAAATCCCCGTGTACATTACAATTTGAAACTGATCCAGATGGTGTCCGGATTTACCGGTGCTCTCGATGAAAAAATTGTCTTCTTTAATGACAGTCTCGAGCAGATTCGGTTTCTCTATCGTCAGGCAGAAGATGAGTTCAAAATGATGCAGACTCTGAGCACACTTGAAAATGCCAGTCTGTTGGACCGGATCGACCGGTTGTTGATCGAATATCGAGCCGAACTACAAAAGGATTTAATTGTATTGGCTCGCATTTCATTCCGACCCTGTGACGCCATCTGGCGGGAGATCGTTGACAAAAGCTTATGATACCTCGTTTCCGTCCATTAATATCCAAAAAAAAGAGCCATTTTCATCGTAAATTACGAGGTCTGCATTTCCACATTATTCTTATTTTAGTATCATTTATGTATTCCGGCACTCCGCTCCGCCCGACCTGCCCAGTGCAAATGGGAAAGATGGAATGACTTAATAGAGCATATCATTTCCGGGTAATGAAGAGACGCAGAAGCGGTTGGACCTTCAATCGCTCTCGTCCTCGTCGGAGGTGGTCTCGTCCCTTATCTGCGACCGGTTTTCGCGTGAGTAGAAGTAGAAGCACAGGCTCAAGGTTAACAGGTGTGTGGCAAAAAAGAAATACAGCACCGCATCCTGGGTTTTGCATCCCAGAATGAAAAAGGCGACCGCACTGTAAAAGAGGAGTTTTGTTTTCATGGTCTAACCCACTAATGATATCGGTCGTTTCGAAAAATACTAAAGTAAAACCGATATTCCAAACGATGGACGGCTTTGCTGACGGCCGGGAGACTTGTCAACACAGCGTCTTTCGGGTAAAATGAGGATAAATTTACCCACATTATTCCGTATGCCTGAAGCCGATGACAATGGATTCATTACAGTTAACATTCTAACGATTTCGTGAGGCCCCCCTGATTCAAACCCGCTAAGTTGACTTTTTCGGGCAAACATCTCGGGCTGTTGAGAAGAAAAAACGCGTGCACAAGGGGAGCGTTTTGCGGAGTCACCAAGGGTAAAAAATTATGAAGAGGGTATTCGTTATTGCCGCTGCCGGGGTTCTACTGCTCGCGGTGTCACTTGCTTTTTCACGCTCCGGTCCACCCCAGCCGACAGCGGAAGAGGAAACGGTGTTAGATGCGCTCAAAAAGGTCCAGGAGGGGTACAGCAACCGGGTTACCTATGCCAAATACACGGAACTTCTGACCGCTGCGGCTCAAAAAATCGATCAACTTAAGAAGACCGGCACCCATAACAGCTGTTTCATGAAGGCCGCTGATAGGTGCTTCTCATCGTTTGAAATCGGGAAAAAGGCCTGGAAGGCAAAGGATGAAGCCCTGGATGAACGCCGTCGCATCGACATGGAGACCACCCTGTCGTTCACGATTGGCTTTGCCTCGGTCAGCCTGGCAAAGGCCAACCAATGCTTCTTTAATTAATCCTGCGGATTATTTATTAAAGGTCTTTTTCGATGATGCCATCGCTGCTGCCGCTGGGTGAGGGACCGGACGGCGGGCGTTGGAACTGACGCTTCTGCTGAATGTCTTTTTCGAGCCTGCGAAGGTCGTTCTGGATGGCAAATATCTTTTTTTCCAGATCGCTGGAGAGCACCGACAGTTTCTGCTGCTGATTTTCCAGGTCCTGTTGAAAGGCTTTGCGGTCGATTTTACTGTTCGTCAACCCCGTTATTTCGGTCCGGAGTTTGAGGAGGTCATTGACCTGTTTTTGAGTGACGGCTGTGAGGTCCGACAGCCTCTCGGACATGTCATTGTCGCGGGCTGTCATCTGGGCCGACAGTGCCGCCAACTGGTTGGCCAGGCTTTCCTGATCTTTTTTATCCATCTTGGCGGTATTGATCGCCTTCAGGCTGCCCAAGGCGTTCTTCAAACCGCTATCGGTTTTGCCGAGCTGCTTTTTCAGGTTTTCAATACTTTTTTCGGTTCCGGCCAACTGCTCTGAGAACATCGTTTCGAATTGGGTGAGCTTAACGGAAAACTCCTGCAAACGGGTATCCAACGTCTTGGCAAGGCCCTCCACCGACTGTGTACCGTAAGTTTGATTTTGGGCAACCCGGTTTTTCAGGTCGTTGTACAGAAAATAGAGCGCCGCGCCGATCAGGCAGGGGAGAATGATCGCCAGGATCGTTATTCTCCGGCTCAGTCTGGCAACGCGGTTGTCCTGCGGCACCTCTCGCAAGACGTCGTCCGGGTTCATTTGATCGGATCCAAATTTAAAGTTATCCGAGTCTTCTCTGCTCATTTTTTTATTCCCACTCGATTGTGCTGGGCGGTTTGGAGCTGATGTCGTAAACGACCCGGTTGACGCCCTTGACCTCGTTGATGATGCGATTGGAAACGCGGGCCAGGAAGTTGTGAGGCAGCTTGGCCCAATCGGCCGTCATGGCATCCCGGCTGGTGACCGCCCGAATCGCCACAATGTCTTCATAGGTGCGGGCATCTCCCATCACGCCGACGCTCTTGATCGGCAGCAGAATGGCAAATGACTGCCACAGTTTCTTATAATAGCCTGCTTTTTTAATTTCTTCAATCAGAAGATCATCGACCTCGCGCAGCACGTTCAGACGCTTCGCGGTGATGTCGCCGATCACCCGTATCGCCAGCCCGGGTCCCGGGAAAGGCTGGCGCCAGACGAGTTCGTCGGGCAGCCCCAATGCTTTTCCGAGCTTGCGCACCTCGTCTTTGAAGAGATAGCGCAACGGTTCCACCAGTTTGAGTTTCATTCGGGACGGCAGCCCGCCGACGTTGTGGTGTGATTTGATGACCGATGTCGGCCCACCGAAAGCGGAGACGGATTCGATCACATCCGGGTAAAGGGTGCCTTGAGCCAGAAATCGGGCATCTTTTATTTTGCCGGCCTCGGATTCGAACACCTCCATGAAGATTCGACCGATGATTTTACGCTTTTTTTCCGGATCAATGACCCCTTTGAGGGCTTTCAGGAACCGGGTGCGGGCACTCACGAATCGTATGTTAAGGTCGAGTTGCCGCGTGAGGGTCCCCTTTAGTTTTGCGGCTTCATCTTTGCGCAACAGGCCGTTGTCCACGAAGATGCCGGTCAGGTTCCGGCCGATCGCCTTGTGGATCAGAACCGCCGCGACCGACGAGTCGACTCCGCCGCTCAGGCCGAGGATCACGCGCTTGTCGCCGACCTGTTCGCGAATCCGCGCGATCGACTCGCGGGCAAAGGACTTCATGGTCCACGTCCGGCGACAGCGGCAAACATCAAATAGAAAATTGCGGATCATCTGCCGCCCCTGAGGCGTGTGTTCCACTTCGGGGTGAAACTGCAGTCCGAAGAGATTCTTTTGCGGGTGAACCGTGGCCGCGATCGGCGTGTTGGCGGTGAAAGCCGTTACGGTGAATCCGGACGGCAGTTTTTCAATCGAGTCCCCGTGGCTCATCCAGCAATGGGCCTTTTGCCTGACCCCGGCGAACAGTCCCCCGGTCTTTTTCAGATTCAGCTCGGCAAATCCGTATTCGCGCTTGCTGGTTTGGCGGACCGTGCCGCCGAGGGCATCCACCATGTACTGCATCCCGTAGCAGATCCCCAGCACCGGTATGGCCAGGTCAAAAACGGTGGGGTCGATTTTCGGACTGTTCTTTTCGTAGATGCTGGAAGGACCGCCTGAGAGGATGATGCCCTGCGGTTGCAGGGACTTGATGGCCTCGACGGCGATCGTCGGCGGTTCGATCTGGCAATACACCCCAGCCTCCCGCACGCGCCGGGCGATGAGCTGGTTGTACTGCGAACCGAAGTCAATGATGAGAATCATCGTTAACCTTTTGAAGCACTGTGTCCATCGCGCGGCCACTGAGCCGGAAGAGCGCACATGATTCGGGCGGCACCACCCGCCGAAACCCTTTGAAACGGTTTGCGAAAACAGGCTGAATATGGTAGAGAGCGCTGCAAATGTCAACCCAATTTATACTCGTTCAGCTATACGAAATACAGACACCGGCCGAGGCCGAAGCCCTTATTGCATTGGGTGTGGACCACATCGGAAGTGTGATTCTCTCAGCGTCGCGTTGGAAAGATTCTGCCATACGCGAAACCGTCCGCCTGACCCGCTCCGCCGGGGCCCGCAGCAGTCTGATTCCGCTCTTCAAGACACCCGCGACCATAATGGAAATGCTGGACTACTACCGCCCGGACATCGTTCATTTTTGCGAGTCTGTGAGCGACCGCAACGGGATGCTGGAAATATGCCGAAAGCTGCTTATGATACAGAAGCAGGTCAAGAAAAACTTTCCGGAGATCGCCATCATGCGCTCCATCCCGATCGCCCCTCCGGGCTTGGCTCGGCATGTGCCGACCCTCGAACTGGCGGCCCTGTTCGAACCCGCAAGCGATTATTTCCTGACCGACACCCTGCTGGTTCAAAATACCTCGAAAACGGTGCCGATCGATCAGCCGGTCAATGGTTTCATCGGCATCACCGGCCAAACCTGTGATTGGCTTATGGCCCGAAAACTGGTGGACGCTGCGCGCATCCCGGTTATTCTGGCCGGCGGCATTTCACCGGACAATGTCGTGGAAGGGTTGCGGCAGGTAAGACCGGCCGGGGTCGACAGTTGCACGGGCACCAACGCCCGTGACAGTTATGGGCACCCGATCCGGTTCAAAAAGGATCCCGCCAGAGTCAAACGTCTGGTGGATGCAGTGCGCGGGTTCGAAGCCGGTCTTCTATTGGATGATTTGCGGCCCGGCTCGCGTCGACCCCCAGCGGACGGCGATAACGAAAAAGGTCGCCATTCATGATACCCTGATGCAAGGAGGATAACAGAGTCGATGCTTGACAGTTCAAATCTCAGAAAAGGCCTAAAATTGGAAATCGATGGCGAGCCTTACATCGTCGTTCAGTTCGAGTTCGTCAAGCCCGGCAAGGGCCAGGCGCTCTACAAATGCCGCTTGAAGAACATGATCACCGGCTCTCAGTTCGACCGAACTTACCGATCGGGTGAAAAATTCAACGAAGCCAACCTCGAAGAAACCGAAATGGAGTACCTGTACTTCGACGGCGAACACTACTGCTTCATGAACACATCGACCTACGAACAGGAACTGCTGAGCGAAAGCCAGGTCGCTGAGGCCAAAAATTTCCTCAAAGAAAACACGGTCTGCAACGTGCTGATGTTCGACCGCAAACCGATCGGCATTACCCTGCCGTTTTTCATTGAGCTCAAGATCACCAAAGCCGATCCGTGGGCCAAAGGCGACACGGCTTCGGGCGACAGCAAACCGGCAACTCTCGAAACCGGTTACGAGATCCAGGTGCCGCCGTTCGTCGAGGAGGGTGAAGTCGTGCGGATCGATACCCGGACGGGTAACTACGTGGAGCGGGTGAAAAAGTGACGACCCTACAGAACGCTGAACCGCCGGTCGAACATCTTTCCGATTCCGTATTCGTCGCGCCGCATAAATTTTTCCTGTGAAGGCCCGATGATTTGCATCTCCGGGTGGCTCTGTTGCACGTCAACCGCGATCTTCATCTCCTTGGTGCAGCCGGTGCTGAAGGTGGCATCCTTGCCGACCCATTCGGGCGGAACCTTTTGCTTGAGGATCTGAAACGCCTGCAGGATGTCCTCGTAGGTTTGAAACCGCCAGATGTCGATCAGGCCACTGCGTTGAACGATTTCCCACATGTACATCAGATCGTCGGCATCCATGCCGGGCTCGTAGAATTCAGACGGGTTGATGATGAAGGTCTGAGTGGAGTGTTCCTCGAGATGGTGGACAAATGTCGCCATGATCTTTTTGGCCATGTCGATTTTACCCGGAATCGAACCGATGATGCCGCTGTAGAAAACCACTGTCATGCCGGCGGCTTTGGCGGCCGCCATTTGATCGACAATCGACTGGGCCTTTCTTTCGAGGTCGGCGTGTGAAAACTTGATAACCTTTTCGTGTTTGGGTTTGAAGGTGACCTCGATGCCTCCCTCGCGGGGTGCGGTGATGTTGTAGATGTCCTGCGTGAACTGAAAAGGCGTGTCGAAGAACCGCCGTCGCTGATCGTCACCGCGCGATATGACCGCATCGACTTCCTTGAAGGCCCTGGCGAAAGTGGTCGAGACCATCAAGAGGTTGAGGTTCTCGCGTGTGCCGTCGGATAGGGCCAATATATCGTAATCACTACGGAGTTTACTCACCAGTTCGTTCTTGCCGAGCGATTTTTCCCGCAGCACCAGCACGTCTTCGATTTCACGTCGCAGCACCGGATCGGCATTCAAGTCGTCAAAATCGGCTTTGGTGAAAAGAGGGCCCTCCTTGACGGCGATGATAATTTTGTGACCGCGTTTGACCAGGTACCGGATGATGGCCAGATCGACGATGATCTCTCCGGCCTCGTTCGCCAGCCAGAGGATTTTGCGGCCTTTGTCCTCGTTGTTGGGGACATGGTTCCCGGAGATCGCTAAAAATGCCAGGAGCTGTTCCAGTCCGTTACCATCGATGGGTTGCTTGAAGAGTTCCAAATAATTCTGTTCAGTGAATTTTTCGGCAGCATCGGTCTCCCACACCGCCGGCGCACCGGCTAAGGCGATGAGCCGTTTCAACTCAAGGTAATCCGCAAATTCCCGGATACCGGAAAGGGTGCCGGGCACTTGCTCGCAGGGGAAGGGCTCGACGCGGTTCATCGCATTTTGGAAAGCAGTCGTGTTCAGAGCGAGTTGGACCCGCCGATTCCGCCGCGCTTTTTCTTCGAACCAGGGATCTTCGATCTGCGTGCGGTGCAAAAAGATCATCATCAGCCGTTTTTCGAGTCGCGAGGGAATCAGAATCTGATCTATGATTTCACTTTCATATTTGATCTTTACCAAGGCTTCCAGGAATTGTCGTTCCCGCGGATCTTCGATTTTACCCCTGATCAGCGTCATGATGCGGTCGAGGACCTCCCGGTATTTACCGGTCATAAATCTCGATTTCTTGCGGCTCATGATGGCATCGAACATGCGGCTGGAACAGGGATAATAGCGCTCATCACCTTCGGTGAACACCATGAAGCGGACCTGCTCAGGAGATGCAGCCAGTTCCGGGTAGGCGTAGTGGTCGAGATGGTTTTCGATGAAGAATGCGGTAAACCAGGCGTCCTGCTCCGGACTCGATCCCGGCCGATAGGGGGAGCGCATCGTGCGGCCCGATCCTTTTTTCAATACCTTGCGGCGGGTTTTGCCGGCCTTGGCGATCTGGCTTTTAGTGTTTTTCTGCGGCAAGAGACACGGCGTTTTTCGTTCAATCTTGACGAATCCATAAAAAGCCCGATATCTGCGTTACGCTTCACTTCTCGTCACTGCGGCGTACCATATGTACGCCTCATTCCTCGAAATTCGCAAGCCTTGATCTCGGGCTTTTTACGAATCCGTCTGAATTGAGACTTTTACGAGTTCATCAATCTTTAGTGAAGAACTGAAGCTTGGTCGATCCGAGTTCTATGATGTCGAACTCTTTGAGCTGGATGGTGTCCTTCACGGCTTCACCGTTGATTTTGGCCTTGAACAACCCGCTCACATGGCTCAGGTGAAAACCATTGGGCCGCATGCTGATGGTTGCGGCAGTGTGACCGACACCGAGTCCGCTGACCACAATATCTGCGCTCGGATCTTTTCCGATCTTCGTCAGCTTCTTGGTCAGTGTGATCTCACCGTCGCCGCCGGAAAGATAGGAGAGGACCCCGACAGGTTGTGACTTTTCAGCCGCTGCTGGCGACTGCGGGGAGGGAGGCTCCGAAACCATGTTGCGAAAGAGATCCGCATCCATCACAATCGTCTGGTCCACCTGCCCGTCGGCTTCCTCAGGGCGAATTTCATTATCATTATAGCTGAAGACGAGGGTGTGCTTACCGATATTGACGATGTCACCGTGCTTGAGCCAGTGGGAGGTGACAAGCTGCTCGTTGACGAAGCAACCGTTTTTGCTCTGCAGGTCGGTCAGAACGAAACCATCCCCGATAGAGTCGATCTTGGCGTGGTGCCCCGAAACCGCCAGGTTTTCGACAACGATGTCGTTGTTGGTGCGCCGGCCGATCGTCACCGACTTCCCCTTCTGGAGCGGGTAGTCCGCGATCGTGTTTTTTTTGAACTTCAAAGTGAGCATCGGCATGTTGAATCCCTCTCAGTGCGCTGTCTTTTTTTTGGATCCGAGACTCGAAAAGCCTTCCGAAACCCGCGATAACAGGCCTTTCATCCTGCCCTCGCCATTCGTATTTTTTTTTATCCTGAGCACGATCACCGATATGTTGTCGGTGCCGCCGCGGTCGTTGGCCAGGTCGACGAGCTCCCGACAGGCCTCTGCAGGAGGGTAACGGGTGACGCTCGCCAGGATCTCTTCGGTCGCCACCATGTCCGTCAATCCGTCGGAGCAAATGACGAGAATATCGCCCGTGAAGCAGGGCACCTCGCAGATGTTAGCCTCGACCGTGGCCTTGACCCCCATGGCCCGGGTCAAAACGTGACTGAATTCGGCGCCCAGCTTTTCGACGCCGAAAAGATTTGCAGCCTCGCTTTCGGCCAACACGGTGTGGGGCACAGACAAGCGCTCGAGGCGGCCTTTATGAACCAGGAAGATCGGACTGTCTCCGACATTGGCGGCCACGAGTGACCGGTCATCGAAAAAAAGGACCGCGACCGTAGCGCCCATTCCACGATACTCTTTCGTTCCGTTGGCCGCATCGTGCACCACCCGGTTGGACAAAAGAATTCCAGCGAGGACCCGGTTGGCTCCGGAGGAAAGGGTCGTGTCGACAGGCCCCGTCTCTACCGGCGCCTCACCGTCGCGGCAGCGTTTGATATGGCCGCGCATCGATTCGACCACGAGTCGGCTGGCTACTTCGCCGGCCCTGTGACCGCCCATCCCGTCAGCGACAATATAAAGGCCCAGCCCATCATCGACGAGCAGAGTGTCCTCGTTGTCTTTTCGTTTTTTGCCGGTATCGGAGAGACCGGCCGATTCGATAGCAAACATTTATGGCAACGATGCATTAGGGTGAGCCGGACATGGGCCAGGGCTTCAACGGAAATCCGTGAAGGGCTGTCTCAAGATATGCATCCGGATTTGCTCGAAAAATAATTGTTTAAGTATAGTATAAATCCCAAATTGGGTCAAGACTTCCGTCTGGGCGGCAGAAATTCACGGTTTGACATCAACTGGGCCACAGAAGACACGAATTGGGTTCTGCAACGACCTCGGATATTGCACATTGTCTGCAAGGGGGTTATAAAGGCAGAGGTATGGTAACCTTATTGTTTCTTTTACCTAAATGGATTGATTCATTTCCCCTACTGTCGAGGATCTTATGCAGCGAATCGGGGTTTTGAAAAACACGATCCAACCCTATGCTTGGGGATCTCACACCGCAATACCGGAACTGCTCGGTACCCGGCCGGATCCTGACACTCCCCAGGCCGAACTCTGGATGGGAGCCCATCCGAAGGCCCCTTCTCTAGTGGCGGTGGACGCGGAGTGGGTCTCCTTGGAGGAACTCATCGAACGGTATCCGCAGGAGATGCTCGGCCGCAAAACGGCTGTTATGTTTCACAACAAGCTGCCGTTTTTGTTCAAGGTGTTGGCGGCCGCCCAGCCGCTTTCATTGCAGGCCCATCCGAGTTTTACCCAGGCCCGGCAGGGGTTTGAAAGGGAAAATGCCCAGGGTATACCGCTGGATGACGCGAAAAGAAACTACAGGGACGCCAACCACAAGCCGGAATGCATCTGTGCCCTGACCCCATTCTGGGCGCTGCATGGTTTCCGCAAAATCCCCGAGATTCTCGCTCTCGGCAGCCGTCTCGGCCTCGCGGTTTTTGAAGACCTTCTCAAAGTTCTGCGGAACCGGCCCGATGCGCAAGGACTCAAATCGTTTTTTGAGGCCCTGATGACACTGTCTCCTGCAAAAAGGATACTTCTGACCGACCAGGCCGTAAAAACCGCCCAGACATTTGCATCTGAAGATCCGGTATATCGATGGATGGGCGAACTCGGTAAGGCGTATCCAGGAGACATCGGCATCTTTGGCCCCATTCTGCTGAATCTTATCCTGCTCCAACCCGGCCAGGCCCTGTACTTGCCGGCCGCGGAATTGCACGCATATCTGGAGGGGACGGGGATCGAATTGATGGCCAATTCCGACAATGTGCTTCGGGGCGGCCTGACCCCAAAACACGTCGATATTGCGGAATTGCTGAGAGTGCTCAATTTTGAAGAAAGGACGGCACGCGTCCTGACACCGCGAACGACAGCGGACGGAGAACGCGTCTACGAATGTCCGGCGCGTGAATTTGTTTTGTCGACCATCACCGTCGTTTCGAATACAACCTATTTTAGTCCGACGGATAGAGGCATTGAAATACTGCTGTGCACAGCCGGGGCCGGCAAGATGACCGACCAGGGGACCGGTGAAGAGGTCGCTTTACCCAAGGGTAGGGCAGTTCTGGTTCCCGCCGCTGTCAAAGGGTACATCCTGGAGGGCGAGGCAATTGTTTACAAAGCGGCTGTGCCTTAAACAAAGGAGATAAAAATGGGACATGCTGATGAAACCTCAAAGGGCACCCCTTTCGATCTGGCCGATGCCGTTGCCTACGCCGACGGTTCGGTGGTCAGCAAGACCCTTCTCAAGAAAGAAAGCGGCAATATCACGCTTTTTGCATTTGACAAGGGGCAGGGGCTCAGCGAACACACCGCCCCCTTCGATGCGGTGGTCTACATTATTGACGGACAGGCGGAGGTCACCATCGGTGGCGATCCCCGGTCGGTATCATCCGGCCGGATGCTGATCATGCCGGCCAACATTCCGCACGCGCTTCACGCGACTGAGCGCTTCAAGATGCTGCTCGTTATGATTCGCAGCCAATAGCAGGGCCGATCTGGACATCGGAGATTATAGACCACGGGTTTATCCTCGCAGTGTCGGAACGGAAGGTAACGCGCCCATGAAGTTGCGCCAACCGCTCAAAGCTCTTCAGTGTTTTATTCTCTTGCTGGCCTTCTTTGCAGCGCTCAATGGCGTTCTCGATGTTCCGATTCAAAAAATCGGAATGGAGAAAGTCGCCGCAGCCAATCAGACCTACCTGAAGCAGTCCATGGAAAAGGCGGTCTCCGGGTTCCTGATTTTGTCGGGCATCAAAACCGGTCTGGCCGTCGTCGAGGGTTCGGAAGTCGGCATCGGCTTCAACCTTCAAATCGGCGATATCGTCCAGTCGGTCTACGACTACGTGGACATCGCCTGGAAAACCGCTTTGGCCGGCGGGACCGTCATCCTGATCACCCGCCTGCTGCTGCAGGCCGTGGACCTGATCGATCACTGGTTCCTGGTGTTGACATTCGGCTTCGGGTTTCTGGTTGTCCTTGCCCACTGGTTATTTCCACGTTGGGTGAGGGCGAACCGCCTCATGAAAGACGCCACCTTCTTTCTGGCCGTCTGCGCGGTGGTGTTTTACGTCGTTTTTCCGTTTTCCATTGCCGGGGCTGCATTTATCTCCCAGAAAATCACGGGGCCGTTGATAGATGAATCCCAGCGCAGCTTCGAGGGCATCAAGGAAGAATTTTCGGTGGAAACCATCAACCGGCACATTTTTAGCAGCGATTCGGCGGGGGAGGAGAGCAGTATTGCCGGCCTGATACTCAAGGGCAAGATGGCCGGGATAAAAGAAGCCATTGAGGCTCAAGCCGAATATTTCAAAGATAAATCCCGCAACATCGCTATCTGGACCCTGCAGCTGATCGCGGGATACCTCTTCGACAGCATTATCTTCCCGGTGATTTTTTTCATATTTCTGTTTGTGATCGTCAAGGGCGCGCTGCTGTATCTCTTCGAGGATCGGAGACAGCAGGCGTTCAGCGAAGACTTGCGCGCCGTCTTGAGCAAGCTTCAGCAAATGAAGCCGGATAGACCGTTGCGCAGTACCTCCCGCTTGCGGTCCGATCAAGGGCGCCGTCTGCGCAGGGGGTAGGAAAGGTGCCGGACCGCGGGCATCCGATAAAAACTTCTTGACACCCGCGGTTTTTTCATTTCTGACGTTATAACGATGACGCTCCAAAACTCTGACAAATCGCTTGCCGAATTTCGCCGTTTAATCGATGCGATCGACGCGAAAATTCTCGAATCAATCAATCAACGGCTGAAGATTGCCAAGGAAATCGGCGCGGTCAAAATACGCAAGGGTGCCCAGGTCATCGATCCGGAACGCGAAAGCACCCTGATCGAGCGGCTGATGGCGCACAACAAGGGCCCGTTAAGCAAAGAAAACCTGTACCACATTTTCAAGGAGATCATCACGATCTCGCGCCAAATCCAGACGCCACAACTGAACGACTATCTCGGTCCCGGTGCGACTGCTGTTTACGCCGTCATCGGCGATCCGGTTTCGCACAGCCTGAGCCCCGTCATGCACAATCGGGCTTTTGCCCACACCGGTTACAATGGTGTCTACGTCGCCTTGCGGGTCAGGGACATTGCCGCGGCAGCCAGCGGTTTCAGAGCCCTTGGTTTCAAAGGCATCAGTGTGACCATCCCTCACAAGGTGTCGGTGATGGATTGCCTGGATGAAGTGGATGCCAGGGCGCGCGAGATCGGTGCGGTGAACACGATCGTCAATTGCGACGGGCGTCTGGTCGGCTACAATTCCGATTATCTGGGCGCTGTAAAGGCCCTGGCGGACGCAGTCGATATCAGCGACAAAACCGTGGTGATTATCGGGGCCGGTGGAGCGGCCCGGGCCATCGGCTTCGGCATCATCCGCTCCGGCGGCAGAGTCGTCATTTTAAACCGCAGCCCGGAGAAGGGCGAGCGCTTGGCCGAAGCGCTGAATGCCGATTTCCAACCGCTCTCGGAGGTCCGGGAAATAGAAGGTCAGGTCCTGGTGAACACCACTCCGGTCGGCATGTTTCCCCATGCGGAACAGATGCCGCTGGAGAAGAATCTTTTAAGGCCCGATCTGGTCGTCATGGACATCATCTACAATCCACTGACCACCCGATTGTTGAGCGAGGCCGTGCGTACCGGCTGCCGAACCATCAACGGTTTGTCCATGTTCGTTTACCAGGGGGCGGTTCAGTTCGAACTCTGGACCGGCGAGAAAGCCCCGCTGGATGTGATGAAAGCGGCAGTGGAGAGCGCCCTGCAGCGGGTTTAAGACGATGATCGAAATAAAACCCGGCCATGTCAAAAATACGACCGTTTGCGTGCCCGGCTCCAAGAGCTACACGCACCGGATGCTGATTGCGGCGGCCCTTGCAGACGGTGCCTGTGAGGTACGGAATCCCCTGCATAGCGAAGATACGCTGATTACACGGCGCTGTCTGTCCGAGATGGGTGTCTCGATCGAGGAGGCGCGGGATCACCTTCGAATTCAAGGGACGTCCGGACGACTGCGGTCGCCTGAAAACCCCGTCGATCTTGGCAATTCAGGGACCTCCATGCGCCTGATGGCGGCGGTGGCCGCTCTGGGGCAAGGCGTCTGCGTTCTGACCGGATCACAGCGGATGCAGCAGCGGCCGATCCAGGACCTGCTCGTTGGATTGAATCAAATGGGTGTCGGCGCCCGATCGGTGAATGCCGATGGATGTCCGCCGATCGAGGTCACCGGCGGCGGTCTGAAGGGGGGCAGCGTGACGATCGACTGCCGCATCAGCAGTCAGTATCTGTCCGCGCTGCTGCTGATCGCCCCCTTTGCAAAGGAAACGGTCACCATCACGGTTTCCGGCGGCCTGGTGTCCAGGCCTTACGTTGACATGACCATTGCCGTCATGGAAGAGTTCGGCATCGCGGTTGACCGCAACGGTTACGAACGGTTTGTCGTGACAGGAGGCCAAGCCTATCGGGCCGGCGACCACGCAGTGGAGCCGGACTGCTCCCAGGCCGGTTATTTCTGGGCGGCTGCGGCCATCAGCGGTGCCGGTGTCACGGTTGCCGGGACCTCAAAGACCTCCCTGCAGGGTGACGTCCGGTTCGCAGAATGCCTCGCGGCAATGGGATGCCGGGTTGCGGAGCACGGCGACGGCATCGAAGTGAGCGGAGGCCCTTTGACGGGTGTGATCGTCGACATGGCCGACATGCCTGATATGGTGCCCACCCTGGCCGTTGTGGCCGCCTTTGCCCATGGGGCGACGGTCATCGAAAATGTGGCCCACCTGAGGGCCAAAGAAAGCGACCGTCTCGGTGCGGTTGCCGCCGAGTTAATGAAGATGGGCATTGAAGCCGATTGCACCGACAGCGGCCTGCGTATCGTGGGCGGACACCCGCAGGGCGCGGCGATCGACACGTACGACGACCACCGCATCGCCATGAGTTTCGCCCTGGCCGGGTTGAAAGTCCCGGGCATAAAAATCAAAGACGAGACCTGCGTAAAAAAATCCTTCCCCAATTTCTGGGAAGTGTTCAAAAGTCTTTATCATGTCGAATGACAGCAACGCGGCGTTTCATGAACAATTTATTTCTCATCGGATACCGTTGCACCGGCAAGACCAGCGCCGGAAGGACACTGGCCGCAAAACTCGGATGGATCTTCGTGGATTCGGATCGGGTCATTACCGTTGAGATCGGCTGCAGCATTGCCGAATTTATCGCCGCAAATGGATGGGCGGCGTTCAGGGAGACAGAACGAAAGGTTATTATCCGGTTGTCGGAAATGGACCGACAGGTCGTTGCGGCCGGCGGCGGAGCCGTGATAGCGGATGAAAACGTGGAGCGCATGCGGTCCAGTGGAAAGGTGATCTGGCTGCAGGCCTCACCGCACACGATCCGCCGGCGGATGCAGGCCGACGCCGGCACCGCTGTCAACCGGCCCTCACTGACAGGGCAGGGGAGTCTGGAAGAAATAGCGGCGGTCCTTGACGAAAGAAAACCCCTGTACGCGGGCGCCGCACACCATCTCATCGACACAGATGACCTGAACACGGATGAGGTCGTTGAAAAGATCATCGAAATAATCGAAAGCGATCTCAAAACAGACCCAGCCGGCTAACGGGCTCAACCGGCTTAACGGACTCAACCGACTTAACGGACTCAACCGACCTAACGGGCTAAACGGGCTAACGGACTCAACCGGCTCAACCGACCAGAGGCATCATCCCATGTCCAGCACCTTCGGAACTCTCTACAGGGTCACAACCTTCGGCGAATCCCACGGTAGAGGCGTCGGCGCCATTGTCGACGGATATCCGCCGCGCGTTCCACTTGCAGAAGCCGACATCCAACCTCAGCTCGACCGGCGGCGACCGGGCCAGAGCCACCTGACCACCGATCGGGCAGAAACCGACCGGGTGACTATCCTCTCGGGTGTCGAAAATGGCCTGACCCTTGGGTCACCCATCGCCGTCCTGGTGGCCAACAAGGACCAGAAACCGTCGGACTACAAGGAAATGCAATTCGTCCCCCGCCCTTCACACGCGGATTATACGTATCAGATGAAATACGGCATCCGGGCAGCCAGCGGGGGAGGGCGGTCGAGTGCCCGGGAAACCATTGCGCGCGTTGCGGCCGGTGCGATGGCCGAAAAATTTCTACATGTCATCTGCGGGGTAGAGATCATTGCATGGGTGAGTGCGGTCGGGAACATCTCTGCGCCGGAGGTCGACATCGAAAAGATTACAAGAGCTGAGGTTGACCGGACAGCGGTCCGTTGCCCTCACCAAAACACGGCCAGTCGAATGCAAAAAGAAATAGAGGCTGCTAAAGAGGAAAAGGATTCGATCGGCGGGATCATTACCTGTGTCTGCCGAAACCTTGCGGCCGGATGGGGCGAGCCGGTATTCGACAAAATGGAAGCCAAACTGGCTCAGGCCATGCTCTCGATCCCGGCGACCAAGGGGTTCGAGATCGGTTCCGGCTTTGCCGGCACCCGCATGCGGGGCTCGGCTCACAACGACGCTTTTATAAAAAAAGGGGATCGATTGGGGACCCGCACCAACTTTTCCGGCGGCACCCAGGGCGGGATTTCCAACGGCGAACCGATTTTCTTCCGCGTGGCCTTTAAACCCCCGGCCACTATCGGCCGGACTCAGGAAACTGCCGATTTCGAAGGGCAGGCGGTGGCGTTGGCCGCCAAGGGCCGTCACGATCCGTGCGTCGTGCCGCGGGCGGTCCCAATCGTCGAGACCATGGCAGCCCTGGTGCTGGCGGACTTCGCCTTGCGTCAAAAAGCGCGGGGCTGATATGATCGGAATTATCGGATACGGTCGTTTTGGCCGACTGGCGGCTCGCCACCTTTCCGGAGACTACCCGGTCCTTGTCTGCGGACGGCGAGATCTATTGCAGGAGAATATGCCGCAAGGCGTCCGCGTCGCTTCCTTTCATGACGTCTGCAACCAGCGGATCGTCATACCCTGCATGCCGATATCGTCTTTCAAGGAAGTGCTCGCCGCCGCCGCACCGTTGATGAGACCGGATGCCCTGGTAGCGGATGTATGCTCCGTCAAGGAAAAGCCGGTCCGCTGGATGAAAGCCGCTTTGCCCGAAACGGTGTCCATCCTCGGAACCCATCCCATGTTCGGTCCGGACAGCGCTTCTGCCGGGCTCGAAGGGATGAAAATAGCCCTGTGCCGGGTTAGAATCAACGACGACTTGTACAATAAAGTGGTCGCTTTTCTCAGGCGTTCTGGGCTGGCGGTCATCGAAACGACTCCGGAAGAGCACGACCGCCAGATTGCCATCAGCCTGGCTCTGACGCATTTCATCGGCCGGTCCCTGGCTGCTTTTGGCGCACGGGAACTGGCAATCGACACGGAAGGATACAAACGACTGCTTCATATCCTGGGGGTGGTGGAGCATGACACCCGCCAGCTGTTCACCGACATGCACCGCTACAATCCTTACGCCAAAGAGATACGAGCAGCATTTATGAACGCCATGGCGGAAGTAGAATCGGAGTTGAATTCATGAACAGCCTCCCGCTCAACCGGACGGCGGGTAATTGTTCTCATTTCTTGCAAACGCCTCGAAATCCCGTTCGAGTAAAAACCGGCTGATCATTTTGTTCACTGCATCGGCTGTGTCCACCTTGTAGTGTCCTTTCTCGTCTTGACCCGCAATTTTCTTCATGTTCTCCACAATGGCCTTCAATGATGCGGTCGTCATGATCACATTGGCGTGAACTTCGATTGTGTCGATGGTATCGCTCATAACAAATGCCCTCCCGACCTATAAATTTCACGGCCGTCTATTTGTAATATTTTAATCTATATTGATAATAATAACAAATATATATAAGGAAAACAAGAGAACACCTAAGTATAAAAGATGTTTGGAATAGGGGAATTTTAAGCATTTTATTGGGATTGTCAGGGCAGAATTTGCAGGTTAACAAAACAGTCAAATCAAGCGGCGCTGAACTTACTCAACCACATTCTCAAATTCAATCTGAAAGGAGACCTCACATGAAAACTATCAACAGAAGCTTCGCTATCATGACCGCAGTTCTGACTATTTTTGTTCTCTTTAGCTCCGTCTGGGCCGCCGAGCCTCAGCAGGTCAATATCAATACGGCGACCGCTCAGGAACTCTCCCAGCTCAAGGGTGTCGGACCGGCTTATGCCACCAAGATTGTCGCCTACCGGGAGGCCAACGGACCTTTTGCAAAATCTGAAGACATCATGCAGGTACCAGGAATCGGCACCAAGACTTTTGAAGTCAACAAAGACCGAATCATGGTCGACAAGAAAACCGCCAAACAATAAAACTCGATTTGGCAAGCGCCGTTGAGTGCTGAATGATTTCGGCAAACACCAAACCTGCC